>Ga0210390_10002845_pt1 | contig 15092 bp, 22 predicted proteins | sample IncBWH11OmetaG_FD_161050 | JGI IMG/M metagenome (GOLD analysis project Ga0210390, IMG submission 161050) | Forest soil microbial communities from Barre Woods Harvard Forest LTER site, Petersham, Massachusetts, United States - Inc-BW-H-11-O ... | reverse complement strand
GCGGGTGTCGTCCCGGGGCGGGCTCATGGTCGCCCGGCAGAAGATCCACGCCGGGATGATCCACGCGGGCAAGACCGCCACCGTGATCTGCGAGAACGACCACTTCCGGGTGGTCATCGACGGCGAGACCGCTGCCGTGGTGCCCCGCACCACCACCAGCGAAGTCCACCGGTACAAAGCCAACGCCACCGATAAGCGCTCCCAGCCCCGGCCTACCCCGGAAGGACAGTGACTCCCGTGCCTGAGATGAAACTGGACGTCGTCGATGCAGCCGAGTTCGCCGAGCTGCTGCAGTTCCTCAGCCAATGGCTGGCCCGCGACCCCGCCCGTCTGGGCGACTCCCTGGCACAGTTCGTCGGCCACCCCGCCTACGGCCTGGCCCAGCTGCGTGATGACCTGCAACGGTTCGTCTTCCTGCTCGGCGGCAGCGACGGCGAGGCCTTGTTCGGCCCCGACACGGCACAGTGAGGCCCCCGTAACCGTGACCAGCCCGCTCCGCGGGCCTGAGAACTCAGAAGGTGGCGGCTTCGACGCCGCTGATCCTCTCCGGCGCACCGCCGGGGCTGTGGCCCGCTCCGGGATTTGACAAGGGAACCCTCGCGAGGACCCTGATCGGGCTCTGCGGGCAGGTGGCAAGTCTGCCCGATCGGCGACAAGCCTACGGGTCCTCGCCCCTTGTCAAATCCCTGCACGTCGGCGCCGTCGCCGCCTCCGGCGGCTGAACCGGAGATGATGGTAGGTATCTGGTCCTGCAAACACGAGGGTGATGCCAATTGGCTCTGCCGCCTGTCCCGCACCCCGACTACCTGATCACGCTGGTCGGTCCGGGCTCGGGCGCAGGCGCCGGGGTGCCGGGCGCGGCGGTGCGTGATGCCGCGTCCGGGCGGGTTGTCGACAGGCTGCCGGGACGGATGGATATGTATTCCGCCGTGGCGGGCACGGGCGATAACCGTGTGTTCTTCCTGGGCGCCCGATCCGGCCGGGAACGGCTCGCGGGCCATGACCCGGAGATCAGCCAGATCCCGCCCGGCGGGGCCTTCCGTGTCCGGATCGACGACTCGGGCACGGTCGTCGATCTGTCGGCCGTGCCCGGCATCGCGGAACCAGAGCCGGGCCGCCCCGGCCCGGTGGACCTGGCAGCCACGGCGGATGGCAGCAGGCTGGCGTTCCCGGTCCGCCGCCACCGCCTCGACATCCAGGTCATGCCGGACCCCGATGTGGTCGAATACGAATCCCGCCGGGATGACCGCCATCGTCTCGGCCTCCCAACGGGCGCGGCTGATGCTCCCCCCGCCGAGATCTGTATCGTGACGGTCGCGACCGGACAGCGCACCGTGTGGCAGGCCGGATCGGACGGCGGCATCAGCGGGCTGTCGTTCTCCGCTGACGGGCGGCGGCTCGCCTACAGCTGGCACGGCGCCGGGGAAGGCAACGGCATCCGGGTCACCGACCTGCCCGGCACGGCGCCGGACGGGGTCTTCATCACGCCGAGCCGCCTGGTGATGCCCGAGCAGAACAGCCTGGGCAACCTGGGCCAGGCCGTCATCAGCCCGGATGGCTCCAAGCTCTATGTCACGGCTTCCCGGTACGGTCACGGCGGTCAGCCGGTTACCCGGCTCGCCGAGATGGCAGTAGCCGATGGCCAGCTACTGCGGATCGCCTACGAACGCCACGGCGCCGACCCTGCCAACGTCATCTTCGGCTGGGGGCCGCTAGCGATCGATCCGAGTGGCCAGCATGCCCTCATCGCCTACTCCGGAAACATCGGCAGGATCGACCTCAGCACCGGGCACCTCACCGAACTGCCGATGGATGAAAACGGGGCCTTCGACATCGCCTGGTAGCGTCCCCGCCGCGGCGTCGGCGCTACCGGGCAGATGCTCGGGGAACACCCGAGCATGGAAGCGCCGCACGCCGGTGTGGTGCAAAAGGTATAGGGGGTGTCAAGGATCAAGTGAGGCCGATCCGTCAAGGATCAAGTGAGGCTAGGCAACACTGGGCATGGGGCTGGGCATGAGGCGTGGAGCGAGGCAAATAGTCACAAGTCAACTCATCCGCCAGGCTACCTACCTGGCGTGCTCAGTCGTTGGATTGCACTACGAGTGTTGAGAGTGTTGGGGTGATTTGGGCCGAGGACCCGCACCTGGTCGGGCAGCAGCTCGCGCAACTGCCGCAGCGCTTCTACCGGATGCCCGGATCTCTCGGTGAAGGTCGCGATGTTATTCCGGGTAGTCAGGGTGTCGGGATGGTCTGGGCCGAGAATCCGCACCTGGTCGGGCAGCAGCTCGCGCAACAGCCGCAGCGCCGCCGCCGGATTCCCGTTCGCCCCGGTCCACCCGGCGATGTTATTCCGGGTTTTCAAGATTAGGGGGTGGTCTGGGCCGAGGACCCGCACCTGGTCGGGCATCAGTTCCCGGAACAGCCGCAGCGCCTCGGCCGGATTCCCGCTCTCCCCCGTCCACCAGGCGATGCTGGCCCGGGTATTCAGAGTTCTGGGGTGGTCTGGGCCGAGGACTCGCACCTGGTCGGGCAGCAGTTCCCGGAACAGCCGCAGCGCCTCGGCCGGATTCCCGCGCTCTCCAGTCAGGCTCGCAATACTGACCCGCAGGTTAAGCGTGTCAGAGTGGTCTGGGCCGAGGACCCGCGCCAGATTGGGCAGCAGTTCCCGGGACAGCCGCAGCGCCCCGGCCGGATTCCCGATCATCGCTGTATAGCTCGCGATGTTATGCCTGGTTCTCAGGGTGCTGGGGTGGTCTGGGCCGAGGATCCGCATCTGGTCGGGCGCCAGTTCCCGGAACAGCCGCAGCGCCTCGGCCGGATTGCCGCTTTCCCCGGTGAAGCCCGCGATGTTATTCCGGGTTCTCAGGGTGTCGCGGTGGTCTGGGCCGAGAATCCGCACCTGGTCGGGCAGCAGTTCTCGGAACAGCCGCAGCGCCTTCACTGGATTCCCGCTTTGCCCCGTCAGCCAGGCGACAAAGTTCCGGGCTCTGAGAATGTAAGGGTCGTCTGCGCCGCGTATGCGCCCAACTAGCTGAAGTTCTCGCCGGGCGTAGCCCAGGGCGCGCCGGTAGTCGCCTAGGTCGGCGTAATCGATTGTCAGGGCACCGAGTAGACGCAGCCGGTCATCATCAGCGTCCGGCGGCGACGCAGCCAGCTCCGCCTCAAGGCAGATGATCTGCAATCGGGTATCCGCTCCTGGCCTGCCGACCACGCGCAACACCGCTCGCGCGGCACCCTCGGCGGGCGAACTGGACGCGTTAAGTATCGGGGCAAGGAGCTTTTGGGCGATGGCAGGGTAACCAGCCCGCCCGGCGTGAAAGGCCAATTGCAACCGCCACAGGTTATCGACCGTGCCCAGATCATTTCGGGTGTTCATCTCGTTGACGACCTGGTCGGTTAGCTTCAACGCCTGGTCGCGTTCGTCTGGCTGGCCCAGCAGGTCAATGGCAGCCCAGATGCGGGCTTCCAGTCCGACTGCCGCACCGCCTGCCGCGACGGCATCGATCGTCGTGGCTATCAGCGGGTCGGTTCGTCCCGGCTCCTGTGTTCGCGCAAGCCGCAGTACCGCCGCTGAGAGGTCGTCATATTCCGACGTCCGTTGTTCGCCGGGTTGGTTAGCAACGTATTCGGCTAGGGCCGCAGTGGCGATCTGGTAGGCCGCAGTCGGGTCATTCAGGTCTTCCAGGCCACGCACAAGCTCACGCTGAACGCCTATCAGCTGTGCGCGGTCCTGGAGGTCGGCGCGGACCCGGTGTGCTGCCTGCCAGGCCACTACCTTGTCCACTAGCCCAGCGTCAGGATCTCGGCCGATCTCAAGGGACGTAGCGAGCACGATTTCCGCTAGGCGCTGCCGCCTGCTGGCGGGAAGTACTCGCACTTGCTCAGCGAGCCGAGGAGAGGCTGGATCGGCCAGGCGGATCAGGGACTCAAATTCGATCACATCGTCGGCATCGAGCCGCTCTTCACCGAGGACCTTGACGGCGCGCTCGGCCTGAAGGGCACGCAAAATGCCTCCCGCCCAGGCCAATACCACGGCTAGCTCAGACGGCGGTGCCCGGTTAACCTGAGCGTCGATTACTTCATTTGTCACCGCGACAATGGTGGCAGCGTCATCTTTCGCATCGAGCTCGGCCAGCCGTTCCGACGATGCCACTGCGAACACCTCGGCGAAGGTGCGTGTTCGTTGGCCAATGTGGCGGATGGCGGCACTGGGCAACTGCGGGCACAGTTGCGTGGCTAGGTCAACTCGGGCCTCGTAATCCATGTCTGGGTCGGCATTTACGGTTCGGACTCGGCCTTCAGTAAGTCCGTACGCTACCCGGGTGGTAAGGGCGGACATCAGGTCCCCGCCAGGGTTGACAGCGGCGACGATAAGCACACGCCCGTCAAAACGCCCGATGAGGTTCTCAACTAGAGCCACTGCGAGATCAGGTTCCAGATGATCAGCATCGTCGATGATCACGACCACGGGCACCGAGACTGACACCGCCGCGACCGCCCTGGCCAGTCTGGCGACCACCCCTTCCTGACCTGCCAGGCTGTCGTCCCATACCTTGCTTGCGGCACCTACGCCGACGCCGGCTAGGAGAAGGCTGACCAGTGTCGCCAGCGGAGACAAGAACAAACTAGCTACGTTCAGTCCGAGCTGCGTGATACCGCCTAGCCGATCTACTCCTAGCAACTCGGCAACTCGATGCTTGACCTCGGCTTCACTGAACAGCTTCCGCAGCTGTAGCGCCTGCAAGCCTGGTTCGTCGGCCAACGCTGCGCCGGGAACGCGAATCACGATGCTGATAGCTTCATCGTCTTCGACGATCGCGGCGAACTCGTTTAGCAGATGCGTCCGGCCCCAGTGTGGTGGCACCGGAATTAGAAGGGCCCGCGAATTGATCTTCTGTTCCGATAGGTCCTGCCATCGGCCGACCAGCTCGGCTAGCGCTGCTGCATGCCGGTCAGAACCCCCTGCCATGGGAGAAGCCTATGTCCGGCCAGCCTGAGCATCGGTAGTTTGCTTCACTCGGCGGCGTGTCAGGGCCACTCCGGCCAGGACCAAGGCGATACCTGCGAGTGCGGCTACGGTGACGCTCTCGTCCAGGACCAGGACGCCGAGCACGATCGCGACGACCGGCAGCAGGTAGGTCACTGTCGATGCGATGGTCGCTCCTTCGCTGGTGATGATCTGGTAGTTCAGCACGTACGCGAACCCGGTCCCGATGATTCCCAGTACCGCGATCGCTGCGACGCTTACCGCTGTGAAATGCGGAGTGCGCACGCCAGTGACGGCTAGGGCGATGGCGAGCATGACCGACGCGGCTGCGAGCTGGCAGGCCGACAGCACGACAGGGCCGATGCCTCGGCGGGCCAGGAACTTGTCCATGTAGATGTAGCTGACCGCGTAGCTGATCGATGCGGCCAGGCATTCCAGGGCACCGGCTGAGGTCAGCCCGCCCGCCGTGTTCCAGGGCGTGAAGATCAGCACAGCGCCGAGGAACCCGATGATCAGCCCGGCCGCCTACCAGCTCGTCACTGCCTTCTGGTGGTGGACGGCCAGGGCTAGTACCACGGTCCACAGCGGCGTGGTCGCGTTGATGATCCCGGCCGTCGAGGAGTTCACGCTCTGCTCGGCCACGGCGAACAGCAGGTACGGGATGGCGTTGGCGAACAGTGCCGCTACCGCGACGTGCGTCCATACCCGTGCTGAGCGTGGTAAGTGTTCGCGGCGGGCCAGCACGATGGCGAACAGTACGGCCGCGCCCAGGGCCAGCCGTGCCAGCGTGACCTCGACCGGGGAGAATCCCCGGTCGGCGAGCTTGATCCACAAGAACGACGATCCCCAGATCAGCGCGAGTAGGCCTATGCGGGGCAGGGCCGACCGGGTCACCGCTATTCGACGGGCACGTCGTACAGCAGCCCGGTCATGTCGCCGCGCATGACGAACCGGGTCAGCTCGTACGGCTGGCCGTCCTGGTCGATGCTGGTGTGCCAGACATCCAGCACGGGCACGCCTGGCCGTAGGTGCAGCGCCGCTATCTCGTCGGGCCTGGGCATCCGCGTACTGACTTCCTCCTTGAGGCGCAGCTCTAGGCAGCCCTGCGAGAGCGCCGGTCCGAGTCCTCCTCTCCGGGCGGGTGCTCTGTCCGGGCAGGTGGGACAACCCGCAGCGGGCGGGTCATTGTCACCAGCGATCCGCTTCGTACCGCCGCTCAAGGCCGCGGTCGGCCAAGACCTATCCGGACGGGCCTTCGGCCGGGCTCATCTTTCGCATTCGCCTTAGCTTGGCATGCTCGCACGAGACGGTGCGGCGGCTAGCGATCGCGGGCGTGGTGCCGTGCACGGTGGTGTGCCGCGGGGCCAGGAAGACGACCCGCAGGTTCCCCCGGCGGTTTGCCGATGAGTTCGCTGCCAGCGGCTTGGATATGGCGGACCTTGCTGAGTTCGCAGCTGTATGGCGGACGCGGGTCTCGGGGGCGGCGCGATGACGGCCAGCAGGGCACCGCGCAGTAACCGAGCCGGTCGCCCGTGCCCGCCGCGGTGCGTCACCGGCCACGATGAGCTCAGGCTCTGCCACTTCGACGAGCAGCACGCCATCCTTCCAGACGGGGAGGGCATCCGGGTCTGCGCCGCAGCGATCAACGACCCCGGCCGGTACGCGGACCGCGCGCCGTTCGTCATGCTGCACGGCAGTCACCTCAACGGACCGGGCGCCCTTGCCCGAGTGCCCGTGCGCGAGGCGGAGGACCTGGCCGCCATCATCGGCATGCTCGCCGCCGCGACCCCGGATCAGCACCGGGAACTGGCCGAGCCGATCCGCGCTGCAACGGCGGTGATCGCACAAGCGGGCACACCTGCACCGCGGGCCGGGCAGCGGTGAGCGCCGAGGTCCGCGCGGTGCCCGCGCCGTCATCGCCGCGGTGGCAGGAGCGGGCCGCGTGCCGGGGCGCCGACCCGGAGCTGTTCTTTCCCGAGCGCGGCGGGTCGGCTGACCCCGCGCGGCGGATCTGCGCCCGGTGCCCCGTCCGGCAGCCGTGCCTGGAGTACGCGCTGGGCCACGGGATCCGCTACGGCGTCTGGGGTGGCCTGGCCGAGCGGGACCGCCGCGAGCTGCGGGCCAGCTACCTGACCGCGACGCGGCAGCAGCGCGACGAGGCGATCGCAGCCGCGGCCGCGGCCGGGTACACCAAGGCGGCGATCGGCGCGCGTTCGGCGTGGCGGCCACGTCGGTGAACCGGGCCGTATCCGGTCAGCCGGGCTGGCGGGGGCGGTCATGAGCCGCAGCTGGGTCTACAAGCTTCACTTCTGGCCGCCGTACAAGCACGCCGCCCACTACAGCGGGAAGACCGACAAGCCGCCCCAGCGGCTGGCCGATCACGCCCTGGGACGGGGAGCCCGGCTGACCCAGGTCCAGCTCAAGGCCGGCGGCTCGTGGGTCATCGGCCTGCTCGAGCCAGGCGGCACCGACCGGGAACGCCAGATCAAAGGCCACGACGCCGGGCGGTACTGCAACGTCTGCCAGGCCCTCAACAGCTACCAGACGGGGGAGCTGACCAGCGAGCAGGCCCTCGGCCGTGCCGGATGGGACCGGGCCAGCGAGCACGAGCGGAGCCTGCTGCTCGACATTTTCGGCCTGGACCGGGCCGAGATCGACGCGGAGAACGTCTCCTACGTCCCGCCTAAGCCGGTCATCCCCCAGCCCAGGCCCGAGCCGGTCAAGCCGACACCGGAGATCGACGCCCTGGTCGACGCGCTGATCGCGGGCTGGACCTCCCCGAAAGCTGAGGCCGAGGTGGAGCTGGAGGCCAGCGCATGACCCGGCCCGAAGCCATCCCGGCCGCCGAGCTCACCGAGCGGGAGCCGCCTACCGGCCGCGTCCGCTTCGCCGACCCGCGCCCCGGCGACTTCCCCGGCCGGGGCGCCAAGCCACCCGCAGAAACCGGACAAGAAACGGAGACAAGTCCCATGACCGACATCCAGGCTCCGCACCCGGATAGCCCGGTCCCGTACACGCTGACCCCGGAGGGTGAGGCAGCGGCGCCTGAGCCGGACACCTGGACCCGCCGCGAAACCGGTCCGTCAATGATCGCGGTCCTCCGGGAGTGGGCGGCCCTGGATACCGAACCGGAACCCGAGGCCGGGTCATGACCCCCGGGCAGGCCTGGGATGCCTACCTCACGGCGCAGCAGGCCGCAGCTGAGGCGGTCAGGGACTGCGGCTGGAGCCCGGGAGACGGAACACCCCAGGGTGACCGCGCCGTAGGCCTGCTTGACGCCGCGGATCTGGCGTGGTCGCAGTTCGAGGCCACGGCGATGGCCGAGCCGGAGGCAAGCTCATGACCAGAAGCCAGGCCGGGCCGGTGACCGCTGAGCAGACCACCGCCGAGCCTGCGGCTATCGCCGCGGACTGGCTGGCCATCGGTCCGCTGGACCGTCACCCCTGCGGATTCGGACCCCGCGAGTACGTCACCGAATTCTCCGTTCCCCGCTTCGGTGACGACGGACGCCAGGCACTGTACTCACCAGGGCTGCGGGAACCCGGGCCGGAACCGGAGGCCGGGCTGTGAGCGGCGGCCTGCATGGCCGCGACGCGACCGACGACGCGTTCTACGAGTGGCTGCTGTCTGACCATCCCGACGCCAGGGCCGAACGTGACTGGCGGCGCGCCGCCACCCACCAGGCCGAGACGGACCGAGCGGCAGCCGTCCGCGCCTGGGCCGGCAAGATCAACGCCCAACCCGACGCGCCGCAGACCTTGCGGGACCTGGCCGCCTCCCTGGGACCGATGGCCGACCAGACCACCGCCCGCGCCGCAGCCCGCTACGCCGAACCAGATGACGCCTACGTCGCGCGGCTGCGGACCCAGCACGAGACCCGCATCCAGGTTTCCGGGCCGCCCGGCTCGTGGGACTACCGTTACCCGGCCCGCCTGACCGGGCCCGGCGCCGCCGCCTGCCCGCCGCCGCCCGAACCGGGCGCTGCCGCGCCGGAACCGGAGGCCGAGCCGTGATCCAGATCTGGCGGGCCGAGCCGGGCGACGTCGTGCAGCTGCCCGCGTCCTGCTCGCCGCGAGTGGTGACCGTGACCGGCAGCGGGTACGCGCCCGCAGGATGCAACCGCATCCGCTGGCAGGCCGGACGGGCTTACGGCTCGACGGTCCTGCCGGACCTGCTCGAGGCCGGCCTGCGGTCGACCCCGCGGCCAGGCAAGCAAGTGCTCGTAAACGCACCAGGCACCAGCCCGACCCCGAGAAGGAGCCGTCATGACCCCCCGCCTGGCTGCAGAAAACGCAGCCCACGCCTACCGCCGCGCGGCGGCCGCGGCGGTTACAGGGATCGCCGCCAGTAGAGAGGAACCGGACTATGGCCGTGCCTGGATCCAACTCCGGACCGGAGCCGGACCGGATCGTGTTCGGCCCGCGTGATCAGCCGGTCCCGTACACGCTCACTCCCCAGGCCGAGGAGGAGTTGGACGCCGTCGCCGAGGCCGAGGCCGAGTAGGCGGACGAGTGGGATAGCGCCGACCCGGCCGCCTATCAGGCCCGCGTCGAGGCGGGGCTGGAGCCGGAGGCCGGGCTATGACCGCATCAGCCTGGCCAACTGGGGCCGGTACATGGATGCCGGAGAAAACCACCTACGCGGTCGGCCCGGTCCCTGACGTGGCGGCGGTGTACCTCGATCGCGCAGACGCCGAGGCCGCCGCTGACCAACTCGACGGCACGTACATCGAATGGTCCGGGTCCACGCGCCGCCAGATGACCACCGCCGAGTACCAGGCAAGCACCAAACCGGAGCTCGCCTCTGCCATCGAATTCAAACCCGAACCGGAGATCGGATTATGACCACTGCAGTACCCGAACCCGAACCCGCGCCCGAGCTGGAGCCTACAGACCTCGGCCACTTCGAGCCGAGCCCGTATGACCTCGGCATAACTGATGATCCCGAGGTCGGATGGGCGGACATCCAGCCCGGCGAGCGGGAGTTCTGCGCCCAGGACGCCACCAGCTACCCCGAGCATGAGCGGCAGATGGGTGAGGCCGCGGCTGCCCGGATGGCCGAGCTCGAACAGCAGGCCGCCGAACTCGGCCGCGACGTGTTCGGCGATCCGCTGCCGGATGCCCAGGTCCTGGATCCGGAGCCGGAACCGGAGGCGGGACTGTGACAGCCCGGCCATTCACCGTCAAGCACCCGGCCTGCGGCCCTGCCGTAGGAAGCCTGCCGCAGGCCGGGCTCGTCCCACCAGCGCCTGAGAGGGCACCGATGAGCACTCCAACAATCCCACCAGGCCCTGGCCTCTTCGAAATAACCCGAGCCAACGGCGAGCGCGCGGTGACCAACGTCCGCCGCCTCGCCGGAGCCGACCGAGCCCCCGGGTCCGCGCTGATCGCCGTCGCAGCGTGGCTGCTGGCACTGATCGGCGGCGGTGCCCTGTTCGTCTCGTTCAGCGCCCAGTACGCCTACGTGTTCCACGCCCGGCGCCAGGATGCGGCCAGCGTGATCGAGGCGCTGCTGCTCGACCTGCTGATGATCGTGTTCACGCTCCTCGCGCTCGGGCTGTCCCGGGCGGGTAAGTCCAGCCGCACCGAGCGGGCGTTGATCCTGGCGTGCGCGGCCGGCGCCGTACCGGCGTGAAAAATGGCTGCGGTACCGCCCGTGACGTCGTTGCCTTCTTGGTGCGGTCGAGGCCGCGGATCAGCCTGACGCCGGGAGCCGGTCTTTCCAGGGGCCGTTCATTGTCGCTTCGAGCACACGGGTTAGATTTCTCCGCTCGCCCCCGGTTCCCCGGGCGGTACCACCTCGCAGGCTAGCAAGTGCAGAAAGCAGAGGTGAGGACGCGTGGAAGAGGTAACCGACGAGCCGCTGTACCGGGACCGGGTGTGCGGCATCGACATCGGCAAGGCTGGGCTGGTCGCGACGATCCGGGTGCCATGCGATAAGGACCCGGCGCGGCGGATGCAAGAGACCCGCAGCTTCGGCACCACCAAGAGAGAGGTGCTGGCGCTGGCGGACTGGCTTGGGTGCTGGCAGGTGCCCGCGGTGGTGATGGAGGCAACGTCGGACTACTGGAAGGGGCCGTTCTACCGGCTGGAAGCCGAGGGGTTCGACTGCGTGCTGGCCGACGCCAAGCAGGTCAAGAATCTGCCCGGCCGGCCCAAGCGGGATCCGGCCGATTCCCGGTGGCTGGCGGCGTGCTTCGAGCGCGGCGCGGTCACGGCGTGCTTCGTGGCCGCCCCGGAGTTCCGGATCATCCGGCTGCACACCCGCTACCGGCGAGACCTGACCGAAGAACGGACCCGGGAGAAGCAGCGGGCAGAGAAGCTGCTGGAATCAGCGGCGATCAAGATCTCCAGCGTCCTGACCGACCTGCACGGGGAGACCGGCCGGGACATCATGGACCACCTGATCGCCGGCCAGCGCAACCCCAAGGTGCTGGCCCAGCTAGCCCGCACCGCGGCCCGCCGCAAGATCAGCCAGCTGGAAGAGGCCCTAGAGGGCGCGGAGTTCTTCACCCCGGCGCACGCCGCCCTGCTGGCCAAGATGCTGGCGCGCATCGACCGGCTGACCGCCGACATCGAGGACCTGTCCCAGGTGATCGAGCAGCTGCTGGCGCCGTACGAGGAGCAACTGGCCCAGGCCGAGTCGATGCCCGGCTGGGCACGGCGCGCCGCCCAGGACGCCGTGGCCGAAACCGGCGCGGATACGACCAGGTTCCGCACCGGGCCGCATTTGGTCTCCTGGGGCGGCCGCGCCCCGCAAGACCACCAGTCCGGAAAAGGCAAGGGACGCGCCAAGGCCAAGAAAGGCAACCGGTACCTGGGCGCCGTCCTGGGCGAGACCGCCGTCGCGGCCGACCGCACCCGGACCCGCGAAGGCGCCCGCCACCGGCGGCTGGTCCGAAGACGCGGTGCGGCCAAAGCATGCGTCGCCACCGGGAACACCCAGCTGAAGGTCTACCACAAGCTGTTGTCCAACCCCGGCATGCGATATCAGGACCTCGGCCCGGACTACTACGAACGCCAGCGCGACGTGCGCCGCCAGGTCGCCCACCACGTCGGCAAGCTCGGCGGTCTCGGCTTCGAGGTCACCCTCTGCCGCATCCCCGAACCGGACCCAGACCGAACAGGCCCCATCCAGGTCGGCTGACCCATACCGCCCCGGCAGGCCCTGACCGGCCCCGATGGCCCGGGTTCGCTGCCGCATGCCCAGCTAGTCTCCCTTTTTCGGGTTAGAAGGTCCCTCCTGGTGAGGTCCCACACGCGCCCGAGCTGGGACAGGGCAGTTCGCGAGGTGCAGGCCGACGATCTTCTAACCAGGGGATTCAGTACTCTTAATGAAAATGAGGACTATTAGACATAATTTCATGAGAAGATCTAGCGAATAACCCCAATGTGATAGGACGTCTTCTAGCCGTATCCCTCACTGGCCTCATCGCGGCGCCAGTCCGAAAGGCTAACTATTCGCGAGGGTCCAGTCTTACCCGGCGGCGAAGTTACCGGGCGCCCTCGGCCACCATCAGTTGGCCTTGTAAGTTGGACTCCTAGCAATTGCTGAAGCAAAAGAGCAGGCCAATGACCCGTAGCCGCCGATACTACATCCAGGCCAACAGATGCGCCAAAGCCTACTTCCACCATCTTCCCGAGCATCCGCGGTAGCTCAATATCACGCAAATTGTAGCCCGGTTCGCGCTCACGCCAACGTTTGCCATCCGGCCACTTGCGATTACTGAGTTGCTTGTACAGGCTCATACGCCTCGACTCATCAATTAGCCCTGCACGAAATCCGTGCTCCATCAAGGCCTGAAGCGAGAGTCCCCAATTTTCCTTAAGGGGAAGCAGAGTCATAAGCGTTGGGGTACGGGGCCAGTCCCTGATTAGCATGCTTCTTGGCAGGAGCAGCTGATTAGCGAATTCGTTCGCTGCCGCTTCTATGTCACCCTCTCGCTGTCGCCTGTGAAGCACAGCATGGCCAAGTTCATGTGCCATTGACCAGCGGAGACGGTCCCATGATGCCCCAGATCTCAAAACTACTACCGGCCGGTCGGTGTAGTCGCCCACCCAGCAAGAGAAAGCATCAAGGCGATCATGAAGGCGAACGTCAAAGTCTAGCAAGATGACAATAATACCTGCACGTTCGGCCTTCCGAACCAGGCTATCAATCGGCTCTTCCGCCTTAATGCTGAATTGCTGGCGCACTATCTCCGCAGCTTCCGAGGCTGATACGCCATGAGGCAGATCAGGCAGCCTTACGGGCGGAGATGACGCGTGCTCTGAAAGTCCCTGGAAAATCTCGCCTGCCGCCCCAGCATATTCAGCGAGATAATCCGCGTCTGTATCCGTCAAAGTGGACTTAGCTCGGAACAAAAGTGAGCCAAAATGAAACGCTTCTTGCGGCTCGACCGAGAAGAATCTAGAAGGAAAGTCGAGAGCTTTTGTAAGCTGTGTCAGAATCTCTTCCGAAATGTCCGCAGTATAAGAACGCTCAAGTTCTGATAGCCGCGGTTGACGGACGCCAATCTTGTCGGCGAGAAAGCTTACGCTCAACCGGCGAATCCGTCGAGCTTGACGCACTCGTCGGCCATATACCGTCTTCACGACGACCTCCTCTAGAATGAAGGTGATCATAGTCCAGGACGGCGCAGACTTTCTACAGCCAGGGTGCTTATGATGCCCTGTTCTGTCTAGCTTGCGTCCCCGGGTGCCTCCTCCTCCGTGTCCTGCTTGTCCAGTGGGTGGATCAGGTCAGCTAGATCATCGGGTTGGTTCACGGCCCTCTTCGTGCTCGCGGTGCGCATGCCCGGAACGGGCCAGAGCAGCGTACGCACCGCAGGCGCATGTACTTCCACTGCGCCGTACCAGGTACAGAGCGACGCTTCGTCATCCCATCCCGCTGGCGCGGCCAGGACCACGCGGTAGAGAGCTTCGCCCTTCACCGCCCAGAACAGAGCCAGATCCGGTACCGGCCCGAGCAAGCTGTTGTCCGCGTAGTCGTCTGGGAACTCCAGTTCAAGCTGTTCCCCGTCTGAGACCCGCTGCTCGGGGTCCGGGAGTTTGCGGGTGCGTATCCTCAGAAGGTTGTCCCGCGTGAGCAGGTGCAGCGACATGTTCAGACCCGGCGTCGCACGCAGTGTCTGCCCTTCAAACGCCTTTGACAGCGCGATCTCGCGTGCTGTATCGCGGACCAGTGGGCTGAGGAGCGGACCGGGGATGGCTCCCGGCAGGGGGTGGCGGCGGCGGCCTTCGGGTAGGGAATCGTTGACCGCGGCCTCAAGTATCTCGACCATCAGCTCAAGGGCCGACCGGTGCGTGGCGTAGACGTTCGTGGGATAGAACCACGGGTGTGAAGTCATGCCCGATAGTATCGGGGTCTAGTTCACTACCTTCAAGGACCGGCCAGAACTTCGGCGTGTCGTGTTCCTTGGGAGGAACAGTTACCTTACCGAACATAGCTCTATCATGCACCATCTCTTCGACATTGTGATCGAATGAGGTCGACAACACGCCGGTGGATCGCCGCCCTTGCAGGGCGGCCGTCACGGTGGAGGCCAAGCAGGTCAGAAGAGAACCAAACTCGCTGACCTTGCGTGCGATCCGCGTGCGATGCCGAACAGCAAATCAAAGTCACAGACGGCGCACCGCGGTCGACCGAGGGGCCTGATGCTGAGTTGCGCCGCTGCGCATCTTCCCAGCTCAGCCGCTTGTTAGAGTGGTGGTCAGGGACAGGATCGAACTGTCGACCTTGCGCGTTTCAGGCTGGCAGCCGCCCCAGCTCCACCACCAACCAGGAGCATATCGTCCGATGCCATGGTCTCGAGCGTGGACCGGTTCGTGGACCGGGTCACCGGATAATTCCAGCGCGGCGACTGCCGTCAGCGTGATGATCTGTGCTATCTGTGCAGCGAGCGGGTGCGCGGCCAGGTAGCGGGCCTCTCGTAATGCGTAGGTCAGTCTCTTACGCCGACTTCGAGCTCGTCGGCGGCAACATCGGCTGCCTCCGAGTGCGGTCGGCGAAAAGCAAACATGATGCGCCCATGTGGCTAGGGCATGCGGATCACCCCGGCCGTCGAACGCGGCGGGGGGTGGTGTGAACGACGAGAGGGTGGTGA
>Ga0210390_10002843_pt1 | contig 15099 bp, 10 predicted proteins | sample IncBWH11OmetaG_FD_161050 | JGI IMG/M metagenome (GOLD analysis project Ga0210390, IMG submission 161050) | Forest soil microbial communities from Barre Woods Harvard Forest LTER site, Petersham, Massachusetts, United States - Inc-BW-H-11-O ... | reverse complement strand
CGCGCGGAGGGCAAGACATGACGTCTGCGTCCGCTGCCGAACTTCCGTTGCTGCGGATCGGGGGGCTGACCAAGCGCTTCGGCGGCTTCACCGCGCTCGACAACGTCAGCGTCGATATCAAGGCCGGCGAACGCTTCGGATTGATCGGTCCCAACGGCTCCGGCAAGACGACGCTGATCAACTGCATTTCCGGCGCCTTCCGCACCGAACCCTCGACCGTCATCTTCGGTGGCGAGGATATCACGCGATTGCCGCCGCATGTGCGTACGCGACGCGGAATTGCGCGCAGCTTCCAGATTCCACGCCCGTTCAGAAGCATGACGGTGATCGAGAATCTGATGGTCGCCGCCGATTTCACCAGCGCTACCCATCTTCGCCTGTCGACCGACGATCACCGGGACAGTTCGATGGCCATCCTTCAACAGATGGGGCTTGCGGCGAAAGCCGATGCGCGGGTCACCGGCTTAAGCCAGGTCGAGCTGCGCAAGATGGAACTGGCGCGCGCAATGGCGACCCGCCCGAAACTTCTGATCTCGGACGAAGCGATGGCCGGGCTTTCCGGCTCGGAGGTCGACGAAGTGCTCGATCTCCTCATCAAGCTGGCTGGCGAATCCATCACCATCATCATGATCGAACACATCATGCAGGCGGTGATGCGGTTCTCGGAGCGCATCATGTGTCTGGATGCCGGCAAGATCATCGCGGTCGGGCAGCCGTCGGACGTCATGGCGAATGCGCGGGTGCAGGAGGCCTATCTTGGCACTTAGCCTCGCGATCCGCGATCTCGATGCCGGCTATGGTGCGGTGAAGGCGCTACGCGGCGTCTCGCTCGATGTTGCGACCGGCGAGACGGTGGCGTTGCTCGGCACCAACGGCAACGGCAAGAGCACGCTGATGAAGTGCATCATGGGCCTGGTGCGACCGTGGCGTGGCAGTGTTTCGCTTACCCTCGACGGTACCGCGCACGATCTCGGTAAATTATCGCCGGAGGCGATCGTCGATCTCGGCGTGGCGCTGGTGCCGGAGGGACGGCGGCTGTTTCCGCGGCTGACGGTTTCGGAAAATCTCATGCTCGGCGCTTTCCGCCGCGCCGCCCGCCGCGACATCGCACGCAATCTGGCGATTGCTTTCGAAACCTTCCCGGTCTTGAAGGAACGGGCCAACCAGCTCGCCGGCACCATGTCGGGCGGGCAGCAGCAAATGCTGGCGATTGCGCGAGCGCTGATGTCGTCGCCGCGACTGCTCCTGATCGACGAGCCCTCGGTGGGTTTGTCGCCGCTCCTGGTCTCGCAGATGATCACCAAGATCGGCGAACTTGGCGAGCGGTTCGATCTGACGGTGATGCTGGCCGAGCAGAATTTCAACCAGGCGGTCCGCATCGCCGATCGCGGCTATATCATCGTCCATGGCGAGATCGTGGTGGCGGCCAACGTCGACGAGCTGCACGGCAACGACATCGTCAAGCGGCTTTATCTCGGCGGCAGCGTTTGACGAGGGAGACCAGCATGACTGCAAAATTGTTGCCCACCACGGTTGTCGGCAGCTATCCGCAGCCGGACTGGCTGGTCGACCGCCAGTTGCTGTCGAAGGGCGTGGCGCGGGTGCGCCTCGACCTGTGGCGCGTCGCCGAGCCGTGGCTCGAGCAGGCGCAGGACGATGCGACGCTGCTTGCGATCCGCGATATGGAGCGCGCGGGCATCGACATCATCACCGACGGTGAGGTGCGCCGCGAAAGCTATTCGAATCGTTTTGCGACCGCGCTCGAAGGTATTGCATCCGGCAAACCGGGCGAGGTGATGTCGAAGGCCGGTCTTCCCACCGCGGTTCCGCGCGTGGTCGGCCCGATCCGCCGCACGCATGCGGTCGAAACGCGTGATATGGAATTCTTGCGCGGTAATACCGAGCGGATGGCGAAGATCACGCTGCCGGGTCCGTTCACGATGAGCCGGCAGGCGGTCAACGAATATTACAAAGACGACGACGAGATGGTGATGGATTTCGCCGCGGCGGTGAACGCGGAGGCGCGCGATCTCGAAAAGGCGGGCGCCGACGTGATTCAGCTCGACGAGCCGTGGCTGCGCCAGGATCCGCCTGCCGCAAAACGCATCGCGGTCAAGGCGATCGACCGCGCGCTCGAGGGCCTTAAAGCGACGACGGTCATACATCTCTGTTTCGGTTACGCGGCGGTCGTCAAGGGCGAGAAACCGGTCGGCTATTCGTTCCTCGGCGAGCTCGGCGCGTGCAAGGCGGACCAGATTTCGATCGAAGCGGCGCAGCCGAAACTCGATCTCGGCGTGTTGAAGGATCTCGCGCCGAAGAAGATCATGCTGGGCGTGATCGATCTCGCCGCGCCCGAAGCGGAGACGCCGGCCATCGTCGCGGATCGCATTCGAGCGGCGCTCAAATATCTCAGCCCGGATCGTCTCGTACCCGCGCCGGATTGCGGCATGAAGTACCTTTCGCGCGAACTGGCGTTTGCCAAACTGAAGGCGCTCGCCGACGGTGCGGCGATGGTTCGCACCGAGCTGGCTTAGAAGCAGGCTTATTGTTTCGGGTTCGCGCCGACGCCGAGCGAATCGATATTGGCGCCGGATGCTGCGTCCAGCTCCGCCGCCGTAATCGGCTCGTCGACGATGAACAGATAGCACCCCGCGGAAACGACGCCGATCAAGGCGCCGACGACCAGTGCCGGCACGAACGAGCCGGTGTTCTGCACGATCAGGCCGGTGACGGTGGGCGCCAGCGCGCCACCGAGGTAGCCGCCGAAATTCTGCACCGCGCCGATCGAGGCGGTGCAATTGGTCGGCACCGCGACCGAACTCAGGGCCCAGGCGCAGGTAGAGGTCACATAGACCAGAAACAGCGAGACCGAGATGAACGCGATCGCCAGCGCATTGCTGGAGACGTAGGCGGCGGCGACCGTGCAGGCGGCCGTGCCGAGCAACGCGATCGCGGCCGGATAGCGCCGGCTTTTGAGCGGCTCGACGCCACGGCGCACCAGGATGTCGGCGATGTAGCCGCCGAGCACGCCACCGACGACGCCGCAAGCGAACGGAACTGCCGCCGCCCATCCGGTATATTTCACGCTCATGTGGCGTTCGATTTCGAGATAGCCCGGCAGCCACGCGGTGTAGATCCAGGTGAGGTAAATGCAGCCGAAATAGCCGAAAATCATGCCCCAGGTGGTTTTGAAGCGGAACAACAGCTTCCACTCGCCAAAGGTGACCTTGGTGCGCTGGCCCGGCGGATCGCCCTGCGTCCGGTAAGCGTTCTCCGAGGCTGTCAAAGCGACTTCGCCGGGATTGCGATAGAGCGCGAACCATGATGCGGCGACGATCAGCCCAGCGATGCCCATAATCACGAACATCGTGCGCCAGCCGAAGGAGAGCATCAGATAGGTCAGGAGCGGCACGGCGATCGCGGTGCCGAGCGAGGAAGCGCAGTTGAAGACACCGGTCGCGAGCCCACGGTCGCGCTGATTGAACCAGTCCCGCACCACGCGCGCACCGGTCGGAAACTGCGGTGCTTCGCCGACGCCGAGCAGGACGCGGGCGCCGAAGAACTGGGTAAAATTCTGCACCAGCCCGCCCAACAGTTGCGCGAGCGACCACAGGCTGAGGCCCATGGTCAGAAGCAGGCGCGGGCCGAGACGGTCGACCATGGCGCCGGTCGGCAATTGCGAGAACGCATAGGCCCAAAGAAAAGCGGAGAGCAAATACCCCATCTCCGCGATCGAAAGACCGAGTTCTTCCCGGATCAGCGGATTGGCAACGGCCAGCGTCGCGCGATCGATGTAATTGACGACGCCGGCAACGACCAGCAGGGCCAGGGCGACACGCTGAATTGATTTAAGGCGCGGCGTCGCCGGCTCTATCCCTGACATGATTTCCTCATCCGTGTTTGTCTTGCATTTATTATGCGAGAGAGTAGCCGCCGTCGTGGCGCCGATCCAGAACGGTGCACGCGGGGCCTGATGTGCAATTTTGGCATGGACCGGCGGCAGATTGGGCCGTTAGGTCAGATCGCGGGCGGTCCTCCAAGCGCCAAGCGGCGCTCTCTTCGCCGTCGGCGCCAGTGTCTGGCGCGGTCGAGATAGAGATAGACGACCGGAGTGGTGTAGAGCGTCAGGATCTGGCTGACGATCAGGCCGCCGAAGATCGCAATGCCGAGCGGCTGGCGAAACTCGCTGCCTTCGCCGAGCCCGATCATCAGCGGCACCGCGCCGAACAGCGCAGCCATGGTGGTCATCATGATCGGCCGGAAGCGCATCACGCAGGCCTCGAAGATGGCCTCGGCCGACGACAGCCCGCGCTGACGCTCGGCGTCGACCGCGAAGTCGATCATCATGATGGCGTTCTTCTTCACGATGCCGATCAGGAGAATCACCCCGATCATCGCGATGATGTCGAATTGGGTGTGAAACAGGATGAGTGCCAGTACCGCGCCGACGCCCGCCGACGGCAGAGTGGACAGGATGGTGAGCGGATGAATGTAGCTCTCGTAGAGCATGCCGAGCGAGATGTAGATCGTCGCCAGCGCCGCCAATACGAGGAATGGCTCGTTGGCCAGCGATTGCTGGAAGATCTTGGCGGCTCCCGCAAAACTGCCGTGCATGCCGGCGGGCATGCCGATCTGGCTCATGGTCGTCTCGATCGTCGTGACGGCGGTGCTCAGCGAGACGCCGGGCGGGAGGTTGAAGGAGACAGTGGTGGCGACGAAGAGATCCTGATGGCTGACAGTCAGCGGCGTCTGGCCTTGCGTAAATTGGGCGACGCTCGATAGCGGAATCATCGTCTCCGCGCTGGTCGAGACGGCCGTGCCGGTCGACGACGCTCCCTTGCCGGAGGCGCCGATCGAGTTGGTTGCGAGATTTCGTACCGCGTTGGCCGCGACCGCGCTGATCGAATTCTTCTGCGAGGGCGAGGTGATCGTTCCGGCCACCGCGTTGGTGGTTTGTGAGCCGGTCGCAGGCCCGCCCGCGGTGCTGACATAGACGTCCCGCAACGTCTGCGGATTTTGCCAATAGGCAGGCTCGACCTCCATGATCACATGATACTGGTTGCGCGCGACATAGATCGTCGAGACCTGCCGCTGCCCGAACGCATCATAGAGCGTGTTGTCGATCTGGCTGACCGTGATTCCAAGCTGGGCGGCCAAATCGCGGTCGATCACCAGATTGGATTGCAGGGCCTTGTTCTGCTGATCGCTGCTGACGTCGGCAAGGGCCGGATTGGATTGCAGTGCTGCCACCAGCTTTGGCGTCCATTCGTTCAGTTCGTCGAAGGTCGCGCCCTGCAGCGTGTATTGATAGGCAGCATTGCCCGAACGGCCTCCGGCGCCGAGGTCGCCGACCGATTGCAGGAATAGCGTTGCGCCGGCTACCGCAGCAAGGTTGCCTCGCAACCGTTCGATCACCCGATCGGCGGCCAATTGGCGTTCGCCAATCGGTTTCAGCGACGCGAACACCGTGCCGGTGTTGGTCGAGCCGCCGGGGCCCGGACCGCTGCCGCCGGTGAAGCCGACGGCGGTGTCGACCGCCGGATCGCTTTTGACGATGTCGATGAACTGGGTCAGCTTCTGCTGCATCAGCTGAAACGAGGTGCTTTGATCGGCCTGGATCGACCCGATCAACAATCCGGTGTCCTGCTGCGGCACGAAACCTTTGGGAACGACGCCGTAGAGATGGAAGTTCAGCCACAGCGTCGCGGCCAGGATCAGCATCACCGAGAGCGGGTGACGCAGCGCGATCGCCAGCGTCCACCGATAGCCGTTCAACATCGCCTCGAAGATGCGCTCGCTAATTTGATAGACGCGCCCGTGCACCTCGCCGCGATGGCGGCGCAGCAACACCGCGCACATCATCGGCGTGGTCGTCAGCGAGACCACCAGCGAGATCACGATCGCAATCGTGATCGTCATGGCGAATTCGCGAAACAATCGGCCGACCAGGCCGCCCATCAGGAGGATCGGGACAAAGACCGCGACCAGTGACACGCTCATCGACACGACGGTAAAGCCGACCTCGCGGGCGCCAATCAGCGTGGCATCCAGCCGCGACATGCCCGCATCCATGTGGCGGGTGATGTTTTCCAGAACGACGATGGCGTCGTCGACCACGAATCCGGTCGCGACCGTCAACGCCATCAGTGAAAAGATGTCGAGGCTATAGCCCAACAGATACATCACGGCGAATGTCGCGACCAGCGACACCGAGACCGCCACGACCGGCACCAGCGTCGCCCGCGCATCGCGCAGGAATGCGAACACGACCAGGATCACCAGCGCGACGGTGATGAGCAGCGTGATCTCGACGTCCCGCAGCGAAGCGCGGATCGTCTTGGAGCGATCGACGGCGAGGTTGATGTCGATGGCGGGAGAGACCGAGGCCTTGAGCTGCGGCATCAGCGACTTCACGCGATCGACCATCTGGACGATGTTGGCGCCAGACTGCCGGTAGACGATCATCATGATCGCCGGCTTGCCGTTGGCGAGCCCCAGCGTTCGTATGTTTTCTACCGAATCGATGACGTCGCCGACGTCGGCCAACCGCACGGGCGCGCCGTTGCGGTAGGCGACGATCAGCGACCGGTAGTCCTCGGCCTTGTTGGCCTGATCGTTGGAATAGAGCTGGTAGCGCTGTTTGTCGACGTCGATGCCGCCCTTCGGGCTGTGGGCGTTGGTGCTGCCGAGCGCCGCGCGGATGTCCTCCAGGCCGATGCCGTATTTGTAGAGCGCCGGCGGCAGCAGCTCGACGCGCACGGCGGGTAGCGAGCCGCCGCTGACGGCGACTTCGCCGACGCCTTCGATCTGCGACAGTTTCTGGGCCAGTATGGTCGAGGCAGCGTCATAGAGTTCGGCGGGCACCAGCGTGTCCGACGTCAAGGTGTAGATCAGGATCGGCGCCGAGGCGGGATTGAACTTGCGGTAGGTTGGATTGCTCCGCAGGCTTGTCGGCAGGTCGGCGCGCGCCGCATTGATGGCGGCCTGCACGTCGCGCGCCGCGCCGTTGATGTCGCGGCCGATGTCGAATTGCAGATTGACGCGGGCGGACCCCAGCGTGCTCGTCGACGTCATCTCCGTGACATTGGCGATCTGGCCGAGGTGACGCTCGAGTGGGCTCGCGACCGTCGTCGCGACGTCCACCGGGCTCGCACCCGGCAAGGTCGCCTGCACCGAAATGGTCGGGATATCGACGTCCGGCAGCGGCGAGACCGGCAGTTTGAAAAACGCGATCGTGCCCGCCACGACAAGCCCAAGCGACAACAGCGTGGTCGCGACCGGGCGGCGGATAAAAGGCGTAGAGAGAGACATAAAAGATGCGATCGAAGCCGTTGCAGATCAGCTTCTATCTGGCAACGCTTCCATACAAAAGCATCGAAATGTAACATAATGTCACACGGCGTCGCCACACGCCCGCCCCAAACCAGGGCCCGAAAAAACCCGCTTTCGTCTGTGTCCGCCGTACTTGCGCGGGGCGCGATGAACTTGATAGGACGCCGTCATGGAGCGAAATCACGAGATGACCCGATGAGCCACAACACATACAGGCCGCCTGTCACGATATGCTTGAACGCGGTTTTTGCTTTGCTCTTCGCGACGTATGCTGAGGCCGCCGACTTGCCTGCACGAAAGCCGGGCCTGTGGGAGGTCAAGACCACGATCGAAGGCCACGGGCGCGGGGTCACGGTGCAGCAATGCATCGATGCGGCGACCGATCAGATGCTGCAGTCGAGCGCCGGTCCATTCTCGGGGCCGGCCTGCCCCGAACGTGAGGTGAAGAAGTCGGACAACGGGATGACGATCGACTCGCGCTGCAACTTCAACGGCAAGCCCGCGAGCGCGCACGCCGATATCACCGGCAGTTTCGACAGCACCTATACCATGACAGTGACAGCGGAAGGGGCCGATTTGCCGCATACCAAGATGACGAGCGAAGGCAAGTGGCTCGGGGCCTGCGCCGCCGACCAGCAGCCGGGCGATGTCGTCATGGCCAATGGCGTCAAGGTCAACATTCCCGAATTGCAGAAGCGCGCGCTGGCGCCGGATCCGTCGCAGCCGGGCAAGTAGGTTTGTCGCTAGTGTGGTCGGTTTAGAAGTCCGCATCGTTGCGGCCCGCGAGTTCATCATGCGGACTTCTGAGCCAAAGCCACACTAGAATGATATAATTGCTAGTGTCCCTTTGGTTCTGACATTCGTAAAAATGCCCGCTGCGAAATGATACGAATGTCAGGACCCGGACACTAGCCCTTCCGCCATGTAACATTGTCCGGCACGATTTGATCAGGGATCGGGATGGATCGGTTGACCAGCCTGACGGCGTTTGTCCGGGTCGTGGACAGCGGCGGATTTTCCGCCGCCGGCCGGCGCCTCAACATGTCCACGGCCATGATCAGCAACCATGTGCACGCGCTCGAGGAGCGTTTGGGCGTGCGGCTTCTGAACCGCACCACGCGCAAGGTCAGCCTGACCGAGGCAGGCAAGGCCTACTACGACCGTTGCACGCATATCCTCGCCGATCTGGAGCAGGCGGACGATATCGCCGGCGCGTTGCAGTCGACACCCAGAGGCACGCTCCGTGTCTACACCGTGACCAGCATGGTCCCGCTGGTGTCGTCGATCGTCACCGAATTCCTGAAAAGCTATCCCGAGGTCAACGTCGACCTGACGATGGGCGAACGGACCGTCGACCTCATCGATGAGGGATACGATGTTGCCATCCGTCTGACGCCGCCGCCGGATTCCAGCCTGATCGTCCGCGGTCTTGCCCATTGGCGGCATGTGCTGTGCTGTTCGCATGATTATCTCGAGAGGCACAAACGGCCGGAACGGCTTTCCGATCTGTCCGGCCACAATTGCCTGCGTCACGTGCTTTATCCTTACGAAGACGGGTGGCATTTCACGGACCGCGACGGCACGCCCGCGTCGGTAAAAGTATCGGGCAATCTGGTCACGAACAGTGGCGAGACGCTGCGCGTTGCCGTCCTTCAGGGCGTGGGCATCTGTCTCGCGGCGGGATTCCTGGTCCATGACGATCTCGAAGCGAACAGGCTGGTGCGCCTGTTGCCGGAATATCGGCCCGTCGAGCTTTCCATGAATGCGGTCTACCCGCATCGCCATCAACTATCCGTGAAGGTCAAAACCTTCATCGATCTTCTTGTGCTCCGCAGCGCGGAGCGGAAGAAATTAATCGATCCTTTTTCCTGAAAATCAGGATCGTTTGATCCCTTCGATGGGCGTTTTTTCAAAGCGCCCGATTATCAAGCCTGGCAGAACAATCTGTTTCACCTTTTGCGTATTATCGCCTGACCCGGCCGATACTACCTACGAGGGAAGCGAGGCGATTTTGCTTCGTACAAGACAAGCCGGGAGATACCACCATGAACAAGATGAGCAAGCGCGTCGCTGTGTCGGTCGTTTCAACGCTGATTGCCGTATCGATGGTCCAGAGCGCCACGGCGGGCGAGCGTACCAGGAAGCACCACGTTGCCGCGACCATGAACGAACAGGTCCGCAACGCCAACGCGTCGGCCGTGCCGTTCTATGTCTATACGGGCGAGCAGGGGAGCTTCCGTGACGAGGCTCTATCCCCGCCTGCCGGCCACTGACGTCTGAACCCTCTGTGCCCAAGGAAGCGGCGGCCGGTCAAGGACCGGCCGCCGTCTTGTTTATGTGAGTTTGCCCGTCGGGCAAATCGCGCCGCGGGAATGCGCAAGCGTGGCTGTTTGAAATTTGAAGATTCGTAGATGCTTTCTTCCCCTCTCCCCTTGTGGGAGAGGGTGCCTGAGATACGAAGTATCGAAGGGGGGAGAGGGGTCTGTGTCCACGCAGATACCCCCCCTCTCCTGTCGCGAATTCGCTGTGCTCATTCGCGCCACCCTCTCCCACAAGGGGAGAGGGGAAAAGGACGGTGAGCGGGAGCTAGGCTCGCGCCGCTTTCTTGCGGTACGCCAGATGCACCGCGCAATTGCAGCCCGGCGGATGCGACGACAACTCTTTCGCCTCGATATCGTTGGCGGGTTTTGCGGAGAAGGACGCCTGTGCCGGCATTGCCTCCTTGACGCTGCGATCCTGCGCAGATTGGTCTTGCGCCGGGATGTAGTTCAGGATCGGCGCGAGCCAGCGTTCGGTCTCCTCGACGCTAAAGCCCTTGCGTGCGGCGTAGTCCTCGACCTGATCGCGCTCGATCTTGCCGACCCCGAAGTAGAAGCTTTCCGGATGGCTGAAATAGAGCCCGGATACGGACGAACCGGGCCACATCGCAAAGCTTTCAGTAAGCGTCACGCCGGCGGTGTTCTCGGCATCGAGCAGCCTGAACAGCGTCGCCTTCTCGGTGTGATCGGGTTGCGCCGGATAGCCGGGCGCGGGGCGAATGCCCTGGTATTTCTCGAGGATCAGGTCATCGGCCGCGAGTTTTTCATCCGGCGCGTAACCCCAGAATTCGCGGCGCACCCGCGCATGCATGCGCTCGGCAAAGGCTTCCGCGAGGCGATCGGCCAGCGCCTTGCACAGGATCGAGGAGTAATCGTCGTTGGCATTCTTGAAGCGGTCGGCCACCACGTCTTCGCCAATGCCGGCTGTGACGACGAACGCGCCGATATAATCGGGCACGCCGCTGTCGCCTGGCGCGATGAAATCGGACAACGCGGAGTTGAAGCGCCCTTCACGTTTTTCGAGTTGCTGTCGCAAGGTGTGCAGGGTCGCGATCGGCTTTTCGCGCGCCTCATCCGCGTAAACCAGAATGTCGTCGCCCTTTGCGTTCGCCGGCCAAAAGCCGATCGTCGCCTGCGCCGTGAACCATTTCTCACGGATGATGCGATCGAGCATCTTGCGCGCGTCGCCATAAAGCGAGCGGGCGACTTCGCCGACGGTGGCGTCGTCGAGAATGGCGGGAAAACGCCCCGCGAGTTCCCAGGTCTGGAAGAACGGCGTCCAGTCGATGTACTCGGCCAGCTCGGCGAGGTCGTAAGCCCGGAATGTCTTGATCCCGAAGAAAGCGGGCTTCTTCGGCGGAGTCTTGGTAAAATCGATCGCGACCGCGTTCTTGCGCGCATCCGCAAGCTTCAGGCGCTTCTTGTCGGCCTGCGCCCGGAAATGCGCCGCGGAAATCTTGGCATATTCGGCTCGCACCTCGGCGGCATAGGCCGTGCGTTTCTCGGTCGACAACAGCGAGGAGGCCACGCCGACCGCGCGGCTCGCGTCATTGACATGTACCACCGGCCCGGAGCGGTAGTTCGGATCGATCTTGACGGCGGTATGCACGCGGCTCGTGGTTGCTCCTCCAATCAAAAGTGGAATTTCAAGTCCTTCGCGCTGCATCTCGCCCGCCAGAAAGCTCATCTCATCGAGCGAAGGCGTAATCAGGCCGGAAAGGCCGATGATGTCGGCGTCCTCGCGCTTGGCGGTCTCGATGATCTTGGCCGCCGGCACCATCACGCCGAGATCGATCACCTCGAAATTGTTACATTGCAGCACGATGCCGACGATGTTCTTGCCGATGTCGTGGACGTCGCCCTTGACGGTAGCGAGCACGATCTTGCCGGCGGCGTTGCGGCCATCGCTCGCGATGCCGTTGGCCTTGTTTCGCGCCTTCTCTTCTTCCATGAATGGCATCAGGTAAGCGACCGCCTGCTTCATGACGCGGGCGGATTTCACGACCTGCGGCAGGAACATTTTTCCGTCGCCGAAGAGATCGCCGACAATGTTCATGCCGGCCATCAGCGGTCCCTCGATCACATCGAGCGGACGCTTGGAGAGCTTGCGCGCATCCTCGGTGTCCGCATCGATATATTCGGTGATGCCGTGCACCAATGCGTGGCTGAGCCGCTTGTCGACCGGCCATTCGCGCCAGCCGAGATCCTGCTCCTGGGTCTTCCTCTCCTTGCCGCGGAATTTTTCGGCGAGCGCGAGCAGGCGTTCGGATGCGCCCGGATCGCGGTTGAGGATGACGTCTTCGCAGGTCTGGCGCAGCTCGGGGTCGATATCGTCATAGACGACCATCTGCCCGGCATTGACGATGCCCATGTCCATGCCGGCCTTGATGGCATGATACAGAAACACCGAGTGCATGGCTTCGCGCACCGGCTCGTTGCCGCGGAACGAGAACGAGAGGTTGGACACGCCGCCGGAGATGTGGGCGTGCGGCAGGTTCTCGCGTATCCAGCGCGTCGCTTCGATGAAGTCGACGCCGTAATTATTGTGTTCCTCGATCCCGGTCGCGATCGCAAAGATATTCGGATCGAAGATGATGTCTTCCGGCGGAAAGCCGACTTGCTCGACCAGGATGTCGTAAGCGCGCCGGCAGATTTCGGTCTTGCGCGCGAACGTGTCGGCCTGACCCTTCTCGTCAAAGGCCATCACCACCACGGCCGCGCCGTGCCGCTTGGCGATGTTGGCCTCGTGGATGAATTTCTCCTCGCCCTCTTTCATCGAGATCGAGTTCACGACCGGCTTGCCTTGTACGCATTTCAGGCCGGCCTCGATCACGTGAAATTTCGAGGAGTCGACCATCACCGGGACGCGGGCGATGTCGGGTTCGGCGGCAACGAGGTTGAGAAACGTTACCATCGCTGCTTCGGAATCGAGCAGCCCTTCGTCCATGTTGACGTCGATGATCTGCGCGCCGTTCTCGACCTGGTCGCGCGCCACCTGGAGGGCAGCGGTGTAATCGCCCGCCGTGATCAGTTTGCGGAATCGTGCCGAGCCGGTGACGTTGGTGCGCTCGCCGACATTGACGAAGGGGATGGCGGGCGTCAGTTCGAAGGGTTCCAGCCCCGAGAGTCGCAAACGCGGCGCGATGTCCGGCAAAATGCGCGGTTTGTGCGGCTGAACTGCTGCTGCGATCGCGGCAATATGGTCGGGCGTGGTGCCGCAGCAGCCGCCGACAACGTTGACGAGGCCGGCGGAAGCAAATTCGCCGATCAGCCGCGCCATATATTCCGGGCTCTCGTCATACTGGCCGAATTCGTTGGGCAGCCCGGCGTTCGGATAGGCGCATACCAGCGCATCGGCGACGCGGCCAATGTCCGCAATATGCGCGCGCAGATCCTCGGCGCCGAGCGCGCAGTTGAAGCCGATCGTGATCGGTCTGGCGTGACGCACCGAGTTCCAGAATGCCTCGGGGAGTTGTCCCGACAGCAGGCGGCCGGATTTGTCGGTGATGGTGCCGGACACCATCACCGGCACGTCGATGCCACGTTCTTCCGTGATCTCGGCAATCGCGTAAAGCGCGGCCTTGGCGTTGAGCGTGTCGAAAATGGTTTCAACCAGCAGCAGATCGGCGCCGCCGTCGAGCAGGCCCTTGATCTGTTCGCCATAGGCCTTGCGCAAATCGTCGAAGGTGACAGCGCGGTAGCCGGGATTGGATACATCAGGAGAAATCGAGGCGGTGCGGTTGGTCGGGCCGATGGCGCCGGCGACAAAGCGCGGCTTGCCGTCTTCGGCGCTGACGCGCACCGCAGCAGCGCGCGCAAGCCTCGCGCCTTCCAGGTTCAGCTCATAGGCGAGGTCCGACATCTCGTAGTCGGCCTGCGCGATCGAGGTCGAGGAGAACGTGTTGGTGGCGACGATGTCGGCGCCGGCGCGCAAATAAGCGGCGTGGATGTCCTCGATCGCCTTCGGCTGGGTCAGGATCAGGAGATCATTATTGCCTTTGACGTCGCGATGAAAGTCGGCAAACCGCGCGCTGCGAAAGGCGGCTTCGTCAAATTGCAGCGCCTGGATCATGGTGCCCATGGCGCCGTCGAGCACGAGGATGCGCTCTTTTGCGGCGTTGAGGAAGGCGGTGCGTGTCAACGAGACGGGCAAGACCATCGTTCAAGCCGCCTTCTGTGCGCCTGCGGGGCGGATGCCGAGCAGGTGGCAGATCGCAAAGACGAGATCGGCGCGGTTCATGGTGTAGAAGTGAAAGGTATCGACGCCGCGCTTGCTGAGCTTCTGCACCTGGCCGGCGGCAACTGTTGCGGCCACCAGCTTGCGGGTCTCGGCGTCGTCGTCGAGCCCGTCGAATTTTTCCGCGAGCCAGGTCGGCACCGTGGTGCCGGCGCGGGTGACGAAATTTCTCGCCTGCTTGAAATTGTGCATCGGCATGATGCCGGGCACGATCGGAATATCGATGCCGCGGGCACGGACGCGGTCGAGGTAGCGGAGGTAAAGGTCGTTATCGAAGAAGACCTGCGTGATGGCGCGCGTCGCGCCCGCGTCGACTTTGGCTTTGAGCCCATCGATGTCGGCGTCGAAACTGGGGCTCTCGGGATGCTTTTCCGGATAGGCAGAAACCGAAACCTCGATATCGGGAAATCGCTTCTTGATGCCGGCCACGAGTTCGGAAGAGGTTTGATAGCCGTCGGGATGGGTCGCAAACGGCGTGCCGATGCCGCCCGGCGGATCGCCACGCAACGCCACGATGTGGCGGACGCCGGTCTCGTGATAGCGGGCGACGATGTCGTCAATCTCGCCGCGTGCCGCTCCCACGCAGGTCAAATGCGCGGCCGGCAACAACTGGGTTTCACCGAGGATGCGGGCAATGGTCGAATGGGTGCGCTCGCGGGTCGATCCGCCGGCGCCGTAGGTCACGGAGACGAAGTTTGGCGCCAGCGGGGCCAGGCGGTTGATGGTGTCCCAGAGGTTCCGCTCCATCTCCTCGGTCTTTGGCGGGAAGAATTCAAAGGAGATTGCCGGTTGTTTGCTCGCGCGGGGGCCGCCGGGGGCAATAGGGGTAGCTTCGCTCATGACAATAATCTCCGCGGCGAACCTTACGCCTCGCATGGCAGGGGCTCTGAAGCCGCCAAGATAGGCGAAAAGGCTTGAGCCAAATAGCCCACCGAATATGGGAAATTGCCCAATATTGTCTTATATATGGAGCTATTTCGCATCATTATATCAAGGTGGGCAAACGTCGGTATCTGTTAAGATTCTGTATTTGATACATATTCCTATGAAGCTAAACGAGGCTATAAGTGGGCACGGTAAATGTATTAAGAAATTTGAATACATCTGCCCATCAGGCTTTGGCGGCCCGGCTACCGGACTGATATTCAGAGGTCCTGCAAGGGCCTTGCAAGGAGAGCGGTTGTACCGCTGGCGCGCCGCACTAGGTTTATG
>Ga0210390_10002841_pt1 | contig 15101 bp, 12 predicted proteins | sample IncBWH11OmetaG_FD_161050 | JGI IMG/M metagenome (GOLD analysis project Ga0210390, IMG submission 161050) | Forest soil microbial communities from Barre Woods Harvard Forest LTER site, Petersham, Massachusetts, United States - Inc-BW-H-11-O ... | reverse complement strand
TGCAGTGGTGGGCCCCACTGGCGCCGGCAAGACCACCACGATTGCCAAGCTCGCGGCGCGCTGGTGCATGCAGCATGGCGTAGCGGATTTGGCGTTGGTCAGCACCGATAGCTACCGAGTCGGCGCTCGTGACCAACTGAAGACGTTTGCCCGGGCCGTCGGTGCGCCATTGCATGCTGCGAACAGCGGCAAGGAACTGGCGCTCGTGCTACAGCGGCTCAAGTCAAAGAAGTTGATACTGATCGATACCGCGGGCATGGGACCGCGCGATTTTCGACTCGTTGAACAGCTGGCGGCGCTCAAGTCAGGTGCCCCCGGCGCCCGGATACTCTTGGCGCTGCCCGCGCAAGGCGAAGCTCATGCGCTCGACGAGATCGTCAGAGCGTTCGCGAGGGCAACGCCGGCGGCCTGCATCATAACCAAGGTCGATGAGGCAGCGAGTTTGGGTGCGGTGATCTCCGCTGCGCTGCGTCACCGGCTGCAAATTGCCTATCTCTGTGACGGACAGCGGATACCGGCGGATCTGCATGCCGCGCATGGCAAGCGAGTATGGCTGGCCCGCGCCGCTTTGGCGCTCAAGGAACGGGCTCTGCCGCTGCGCAACGAAGCCTATCCAACGAGCCGTCTAAATCGAGGGCACGTCCATGCGTGATAACAGACTGTCGCCAGAGCGACTCGATGCCCTGGCGGAGCTCAACGCGACGCGCCCGGTCAAGGTCATCGCCGTGACCGGAGGTAAGGGAGGAGTCGGCAAAACCACGGTATCCGCCAATCTGGCCGTGGCCATCGCCGCACAGGGCCGCGACGTCATGCTGGTGGACGCCGACCTTGGCCTCGCCAATGTGGATGTGGTGTTGGGGCTTCACACCCGCTACCACCTGGGTCATGTGATCAGGGGCGAGTGCGCGTTGGAAGACGCCATCGTCACCGGTCCCCACGGTCTGCAGATCGTGCCGGCGGCTTCCGGCATCAAACGCATGGCCACCCTGTCCTCGGCCGAACACGCGGGCATCATCCGCGCCTTCAGCGATTTGTATCACCGCGTCGAGGTGCTGGTGGTGGATACCGCGGCGGGGTTGAACGACAGCGTCATGACCTTCAGCCAGGCGGCGCATCATGTGCTCGTCGTGGTTTGCGACGAGCCCGCCTCGATCACCGATGCCTACGCCTTGATAAAGGTATTGAGCCGCGAACACGGCGTCCAGCGCTTTCAAATTCTGGCAAATCAGACCCGCCGCTCGGGGGAGGGTCCGAACCTTTTCCAGAAGATTTCCCGGGTCTGTGACCGATTTCTCAATGTGACGCTCGAGTTCGCCGGTTCCGTACCGTTTGACGATTACCTACGCCGAGCCGTGCAGCTACAAACGGCGGTGGTGGATGCCTACCCGGCATCAATTTCGTCCACGGCGCTCAAGAATCTCGCCTCTAAAGCCGATAAGTGGTCTGTGCCCAAAGGGGCGCGAGGTCACCTGGAGTTCTTTGTCGAACGAATGGTGGGGGCCCGGATTGCTCCCGCGACGGTATTGCAATGAGAGCAAGCACACAGTACCTGAATACCCACAAACGCAGCGCGAAACCGACTGCGGAGGATCAAGGTCCCGTCGACCAGGTGCCGCAACAGGAATTGGTGTTGCGGCACGCCGATTTGGTCAAGCGTATTGCCTACCACTTGGTCAGCCGCATGCCGCCGAACGTGGAAGTCGATGATTTGATTCAATCCGGCATGATCGGCCTGCTGGACGCGGCAAAGCATTACTCCGCCACCAAGGGCGCCAACTTCGAAACCTACGCGGGCATTCGCATACGCGGCGCCATGCTCGACGAGGTGCGCAAATCCGACTGGACGCCGCGCTCGGTGCATCGAAACATGCGCGCAATGTCCGATGTGATTCGTAAAATCGAAAACGCCAAAGGCCAGGATGCAACTCCAACCGACATCGCCGATGGCCTCGGCGTCTCCATCGAGGAATACCACAAGCTGGTGCAGGACGCCGCCAGCTGCCGGTTGTTCAGTTTCGATCAGATGGGTTCGAGCGAAGATGAATCGAGCCCGGCGGACCATGCCCGGGATGAACGGCCTGGTCCGTTCGACGACATCGAGGATGCCGGATTTCGCGCCGCCCTGGGCTCGGCCGTCAATCTGCTGCCCGAGCGCGAGAAACTGGTGCTTTCGCTGTACTACGACGAGGACATGAATCTGCGTGAAATCGGCGAGGTGCTCGAGGTCTCCGAATCGCGCGTATGTCAGATTCACGGCCAGGCGCTGGTGCGCTTGCGCGCGCGTTTAGCGGAATGGCTGGCGCCAGACTGATTGAATGGACATCTTAAGCATCGTCGGCATTGTGCTCGCGCTGATAGCGATTATCGGCGGCGCGATCTTGAAGGGCAGCAGCGCCGGCGCGCTGGTCGGCAGCGCCGCCTTCGTCATTGTCGTTGTGGGGACGCTTGCCGCCAGTCTGGTGCAGACGCCGATGGCCACCTTCTTGCGCGCCTGGAAAATCGTCTCCTGGGTGTTCAAGCCGCCCGTCAACAATCCCGCCGCCATGATCGAAAAAATAGTCGAGTGGAGCAACATCGCCCGCAAGCAGGGTTTGCTGGGTTTGGAATCCGCGGTCGAGGGCGAGCAGGATGAGTTTTTGAAAAAAGGCCTGCAATCCCTGGTCGACGGCGGCGAACCGGATGCGATCCGTTCCAGCATGGAAATCGAACTGGACACCATGGAGCATTTCGATACCCAGGCTGCCAAGGTCTTCGAATCAATGGGGGTCTACTCCCCGACGCTGGGCATCATCGGCGCGGTCATGGGATTGATGGCGGTCATGCAGAACCTGAACGATCCGTCCAAACTGGGCCACGGTATCGCCGCGGCCTTCATCGCAACCATCTACGGCATCGCCTTCGCCAATCTCCTGTTCCTACCCATGGGCAATAAGCTGAAGTCGGTGATTCATGACCAATCACAGGTACGCAACATGGTGATCGAAGGGCTCATTGCCATCGCGCAGGGGGAAAATCCGCGCAATATCGAATCGAAGCTGCAAGGCTATTTTCACCATTGAATAGGACGCCATGGCCCGTAGAAAGAAGCACGAAGAGCATGTGAACCACGAAGCCTGGGCCATTCCCTACGGCGACCTGGTAACGCTGCTATTCGCGTTGTTTACAGTGATGTACGCCATGTCGTCGGTGAACGAAGGAAAGTTTCGCGTTCTTTCCGATGCGATGATTGCCGCATTCAACGGCGCGCCGAAGAGCATGCAGCCATTGAATGTCGGCGAGAAGGAAGAAGGCAAAGGCGGCGACAAGCCACTGGTGGGCATTTCACCCACGGTATTGCTCAGGATCAAAGAGCAGAAAACGAGCGCTGGTGCCGGGACCATCTCGCCCGTGCCGCTCAGGCGCGAAGCCGCGGATTCCGCCGGCGCATTGATTCGCTTGGAGCGTCAGGTGCAGGACGCGATGCAAGCCCTCATCGATGCCAAGCTGGTCACCGTGCGGCGCGAGAACATGTGGCTGGAAATCGAGATCAACACCGACATCCTGTTTCCGAGCGGCTCGGGCGCGTTCTCGCCCGCCGCTGAAGCCGTGCTGGACAAACTCGCGGAAGTCCTGCAGCCCTTTCCCAATCCGATCCGGGTCGAAGGACATACGGATGATCGGCCGATACACACCGGCGCCTTTCCTTCCAATTGGGAGTTGTCGGCTGCGCGTGCCGCCAGCGTCGTGCATCAATTCACCAAGCAGGGCATCGATCCGTTACGGCTCGAGATCGTCGGCTTCGGTGAATTTCGTCCACGCCAAGCAAACGATACGAGCGAGGGGCGCAACGCCAATCGCCGCGTCGCTGTTCTGGTTTTGGAGGCGGTGTCGCCGGGCGATGCCGTGACGGCAAAACCCGCCGCGGTATCTGCCGAGGCGACGCCCTCCGGCGTCGAAACCGCCGATGCGGGCAGCGCCACCGATCGGCTGCTGTACCGCGTGGCGCCCGCCGCGTTGGATAGCACCGTTTTGGTTAGACCCAAGCCCGGCAGCCAGGTTGCGCCATGAGTGAAGTTGACCGGTTGAGCAACTCCGGACTTTATCCTGCGCTGCCGATAGCGGACCGGCGATCTTCCAAGGATGACCGAGAGCGCGGCTCGCGTTCCGATCAGCGCCCTACCGCGCCCGCGCCGCAAGCCGTGGAAAGTCCCGCCGCCGCACCGCGACCGCCCAAGTCGCGGATCGATGATTACGCATAGTTTTCAAACCCGCGCCGCGCGCCGCTGCGAAACCGGCGCAAGACCCGGCGAATCGATAAGGTAGGATACGAGGGATCTTTGGGGGCGGGGTCTCATGAAATACTTCCTGTTGTCGATTTCTTTGGCGACGTTTGCGCTAGGTTCCTCCAGCAGCGGCGCTGCCGCCGCGCCTGCGGCGCAGCCCAACATTACCTTGGAAAAAATCATGGCTGACCCCGATTGGATCGGGCCGCCGGTGAGGGACGCGTATTGGTCGGCGGATGGCAGAACGGTGTATTACTCGTTGAAACGCAGCGGCTCGCCGATCTTCGATCTGCATCGAATCGATCCTGCGAATGGCAAGGACCAGATCGTGGATGCCGCCGCGATGGCGGATGCGGATGCGCCGGCGGTTTACGACCGCGCCGGCAAGCGTGCCGCCTTCGTGCGCAACGGCGATATCTTCGTGCGCGATCTCACCGGCCGATTGACGCAGATCACGCGCACGCCGCAGTCAAAAAGCGCGCCGCGATTTTCCGCCGACGGCAAGCTCTTGAGTTTTCGCAGCGGCAATGATTGGTACGTGCATGACTTCGGCAGCGGAGTTACCGCGGCCGCGGCCATCGTCAAGGCTGAAAAAGATCCGAATGCGCCGCCCAAGCCCGATGATTTGCGCGATATGCAATTACGCACCTTCGCGACCTTGAAGAAGTTGCATGACGAGACCGAAATGAACCGGGCGCACAACGAGGCGTTGCAAAAAGGGGATGCGACGCGGGCGGTTATTCCGTTTTATCTGGGCGACGAGGTGACGGTTCGCGACACCGAACTATCGCCGGACGCGCACTGGCTGATCGTGATAACCGAGCCAAAATCCCACGAGCGAGGCAGGGAAGGCAAGCTCACGCGCTACGTGACCGAATCGGGTTATGAAGAATTCGAGACGGAGCGCCTGCGTGTCGGCCGCAATCCGCCGGCGGCGCAATCCTTCGTGTTGCTCAACCTCGTCGACCATACGGCGCATCCACTTAGCCTGGACAAGCTGCCAGGTATCCACGACGACCCTTTGCTGAAAGTCCGCGAAGAAAATGCCAGGGAAAGGCCTGCCGCCGGCTCGCGCCCCGCAGCCGATCCGAAACCTGCGGCCGAGGAGAACAAGGCGCGCGGCGTGCGGGCGGTGAGCGATGAACCGGACTCCGCCAGCGTGGGACCGAAATGGAGCGGTGACGGCGGCGCTCTGGGTATCGAGCTATTTTCGATCGACAACAAGGATCGATGGATAGTGAGCGTTGATTTGGCCAAATTCGTGCTGGTGCCGCAGCATCGCTTGACTGACAGCGCATGGGTCAACGAGCGCTTCAATGAATATGGCTGGCTCAGCGACAATCGCACCCTCTGGTACCAGTCCGAGGAGTCCGGCTATATACATTTATATACGAAGGGGCTGAGTGGCGAGCCTGCCGCGCTGACGCACGGCGCATTCGAGGTGTCCGAACCCATTCTGTCCGAGGACGGCCGCTGGTTCTATGTCCTCTGCAATCAACAGGCGCCTTCCAGTTACGATGCTTATCGTGTGCCCAGCAGCGGCGGCGTGTTGCAGCGGCTAACGCGACTTCAAGGAGTGGAGAAGATCGCCTTGGATCGCACCGGCAAGCGCTTGCTGATAACGCATTCGTCGCCCTATTTACGCTCGCAGATTGCGCTCGGGAAAGCCGACGGCTCCGAAAGTCCTCGTGATTTGACCGATACGCGTTCCGCCGACTACAAATCCATGACGTGGATCGAGCCGGAAATCGTGAAAATTCCGTCGCTGCATTTTGACGGCGGGATCTACGCAAAACTTTATCGCGACGCGAACGCTGCAGCGTCCGTGAAAAGACCGGCGGTTTTATTCATTCATGGTGCCGGCTATACGCAGGATGTGCACCTGCGCTATTCGTACTATTTTCGCGAACAGATGTTCCACAATTTGCTGGCACATAACGGCTATGTAGTTCTAGATCTAGACTATCGCGCCTCGGCTGGCTACGGACGCGACTGGCGCACCGCAATCTACCGGCAGATGGGACATCCGGAATTGGAGGATATGCTCGACGGCAAGAAGTGGCTGGTGGAGCACATGAGCGTCGATCCGAAGCGAGTGGGTGTTTACGGTGGCTCCTACGGCGGCTTCATGACGCTGATGGCGTTGTTTCGCGCGCCCGGTGAATTTGCGGCCGGCGCCGCGCTGCGTCCGGTCACGGACTGGATGCAGTATGACCGCGGCTACACGTCAGCCATCCTGAATGATCCGCAAGTCGACCCAATCGCGTACGCGCGCTCGTCGCCGATCGAATTTGCCGCCGGCCTCTCCGACGCGCTCCTTATCTGCCACGGCGTGATCGATGACAACGTATTGTTCGAGGATTCGGTGCGCTTGTATGAGCGCCTGATCGAACTGCACAAGGACAATTTTACGATTTCGCCTTACCCGCTGGATCGTCACGGTTTCAGCAATGCCGATTCGTGGCTGGATGAGTACAAGCGAATCTATCGATTGTTCGAGTCCAATCTGCGATAGCTGCAGGCGCCGATAAGGTTCACTGGCCCAAAATTTGCGCGGTGGCGCGCTTCAAGATCTCGGCAATGCGCTGCTGTTCCTCGCGGGAGCTGTTCCATTTGTCGAGCAGAGCGAGTTTGAGATCGCGCCGCGCCCGATGCAGTTCCTTTGAGCCGCGCCGTTCTTGGTCGGCGCCGGATTCTTCGCCGGCATCCTCCGCGTCCAGCGCGCGGCGCACGCGATCCATGCGCTCGCCGATGCGGCCGAATTGTGCGAACAGCGCATCGGCCGCGGCACGGTTTTTTTCCAGGTGCGCCTTGCCTGCGGCGCTGATGTGGTATTGCTTGCGCGCGCCGACCGCCTCGACGCTGGCAAAGCCGAGTTCTTCCAGATAGGTAAGCGCGGGATACACCATCCCGGGGCTGGGCACGTAGAATCCATTGGAGTGCTCGTCCAGCGCCTTGATGATTTCGTAGCCGTGACTGGGTTTCTCGTCGAGCAGCCTCAATATAAGGAGTTGCAGGTCGGCTGAGCCGAGTTTTCGGCCCATGCCAAAGCCGCGGCCGCCCATGCCGCCGCCCTCCATGAATCCGCTGGCGAAATGGCCGAATCCGTGGCGACCCGAATGACGGCCGAAAAAGTGGTGAATCCGGTGATGCATGCTATCTCTCGATATGTTTTATAACATGTCTTAAGATATATATATCGTAAGATAATGTCAAGAGGCCTGGGGCAAGGCAAACGCGACTCTGCGGGCACAGGATTTAGACCGGCCTTGACATTGACACTGAGTGACTCGCACCGCAAAATACGCGGCTCATTTTAGGGAGGGGTACCCAAGCGGCCAACGGGGGCAGACTGTAAATCTGCTGGCTTATGCCTTCGTAGGTTCGAATCCTACCCCCTCCACCAGCGAAGGTAGGGTTCGTGCCATTGGCTTCCAGGGGAGTGCGGGTGTAGTTCAATGGTAGAACGTCAGCCTTCCAAGCTGATCACGTGGGTTCGATTCCCATCACCCGCTCCAATATGGATCGGCCCACGTAGCTCAGTTGGTAGAGCACGTCCTTGGTAAGGACGAGGTCAACGGTTCGATCCCGTTCGTGGGCTCCAGTTTTTTAATTTTTTTTACGAGGTACTTGCCGTGTCGAAGGGGAAGTTTGAGCGAACGAAGCCGCACGTGAACGTGGGGACGATTGGGCATGTAGATCATGGCAAGACGACCTTGACGGCGGCCTTAACGAAGGTGATGGCGGAGAAGTTTGGCGGGGAGTTCAAGGCGTACGATCAGATTGACAAAGCTCCCGAGGAGCGGGCGCGCGGGATCACGATAGCGACGGCGCACGTGGAGTATCAGAGCGAGGCGCGCCACTACGCGCACGTGGACTGTCCGGGGCATGCCGACTATGTGAAGAACATGATCACGGGAGCTGCGCAGATGGACGGGGCGATTTTGGTGGTGTCGGCGGCCGATGGTCCGATGCCCCAGACGCGCGAGCACATTTTGCTGGCCCGCCAGGTCGGGGTGCCCTACATCGTGGTGTATTTGAACAAGGCGGACATGGTTGATGATGCGGAGTTACTCGAGCTGGTGGAGCTTGAGGTGCGCGATTTATTGACGCTGTACAAGTTTCCCGGGGATAAGACCCCGATCATCACCGGATCTGCGTTAAAGGCGCTGGAAGGGGATGGGAGTGAGATTGGCGTGCCCTCGGTGATCAAGCTGGTCAAAGCGCTGGATGAGTACATTCCGGTGCCGAAGCGTGCGATCGAAGGGGCGTTTTTGATGCCGGTGGAGGATGTATTTTCGATTGCGGGTCGCGGCACGGTGGTCACGGGGCGCATTGAGCGCGGGATTGTGAAGGTGAACGATGAGGTGGAGATAGTGGGGATTCGCCCGACGCAGAAGACCACCTGCACGGGGGTGGAGATGTTCAGAAAGCTCTTGGATGAGGGGCAGGCGGGGGACAACGTGGGGGTGCTGTTGCGGGGCACGAAGCGCGAGGAAGTGGAGCGCGGGCAGGTGTTGTGCAAGCCCGGCAGCATCAATCCGCACACCAAGTTTGAAGCCGAGGTGTATGTGCTGACCAAGGAGGAGGGGGGCCGTCACACGCCGTTCTTCAAGGGGTATCGGCCGCAGTTCTACTTTCGCACCACCGATGTGACCGGAGCGGTGGAGCTGCCGGAGGGCACCGAGATGGTGATGCCCGGGGACAACATCAAGATCGTGGTGGAGCTGATCGCCCCGATCGCGATGGAGCAGGGCCTGCGCTTCGCCATCCGCGAGGGCGGTAAAACCGTCGGCGCAGGTGTGGTCGCCAAGGTCATCGCGTAAATTTTTGCTCATCGAATACAGGGCAGTAGCTCAATTGGCAGAGCGGCGGTCTCCAAAACCGCAGGTTGGGGGTTCGATTCCCTCCTGCCCTGCCATTGATGCGGACTTGTAGGAATGGCGTAAGTACATGGCAGAAGTGCAAACACCGGCGGGCGCATCGGCGAAAGACACCGCGCTCGCCACCCTGGCCGTCGTAGGCGTGCTCGGCGGAATCGTCGCGTTTTACTGGTATGACGAAGAGGCGTTGCCGCTTCGAGTCGCCATGGTGGTAATCGGCCTGGCGGCGGGCGCGGCTCTCGCGTGGTTCAGCTCGTATGGCCGGGAGTTCCTGCAATTTGCGCAGGCAGCGCGCGTCGAATTGCGCAAAGTGGTGTGGCCGCAGCGGGAAGAGACGATCCAGACCACGGTCGTCGTGTTCATATTCGCCGCTTTGATGGGTGTATTTTTCTGGGCGCTCGATTGGCTGCTGACGTTGATGACTCGATTTCTGGGCGGCCAATCCGGCTGACCGACGCGGAGCTTTATATATGTCCTTGCGATGGTATGTGGTGCACGCCTACTCGAACTTCGAGCACAAAGTCTCGGAGTCGTTGAAGGAACGGGTCAAGCGCGCCGGCTTGGAGGCCAAGTTCGGCGAGATTCTCGTGCCCACCGAGGAAGTCGTGGAAATGCGCGACGGCCAGAAGCGCAAGTCGGATCGCAAGTTCTTCCCGGGCTACGTGCTCGTGCAGATGGAAATGGATGAGGACACCTGGCATCTCGTGAAAGAGGTGCCGAAAGTATTGGGCTTCATCGGCGGCACCAGCGACAAGCCGGCTGCCATCACCGATAAGGAAGCGATGTCGATTCTGCGCCGCGTCGAAGAAGGCGTGGACAAGCCGAAGCCGAAGGTGCTTTTCGAGCCCGGCGAAGTGGTGCGGGTGACCGACGGCCCGTTCAACGACTTCAACGGGGTGGTCGAGTCCGTGAACTACGAAAAGAACCGGCTGCAGGTGGCTGTGCAGATCCTCGGGCGCTCGACGCCCGTGGAATTGGATTTCTCGCAAGTCGAGAAAGGTTGATTTAACCGGGGAGCTTCTCGCAAGAGAGGCGCTTGCACCCACAGGAGTTTTGCGATGGCGAAGAAAGTCACCGGCTATATCAAGCTGCAGATCCCTGCAGGCCAGGCCAATCCGAGTCCACCGGTGGGGCCCGCATTGGGTCAACAGGGCGTGAACATCATGGAGTTCTGCAAAGCGTTCAATGCGCAGACCCAGGCCTTGGAAAAAGGATTACCGACCCCAGTAGTGATCACCGTATACAGCGATCGCAGCTTTACGTTCATCATGAAGACGCCGCCGGCGTCTGTGCTCATTGCCAAGGCGCTCGGCATCCCCAAGGGTAGTGCCACGCCGAACACCGCCAAAGTCGGAAAGGTGTCCCGCAAGCAGCTCGAGGATATCGCCAAGTTGAAAATGCCTGATTTGACCGCGGCCAACTTGGATGCGGCGGTGCGCACGATCGCCGGCAGCGCCCGCAGCATGGGCGTCGACGTGGAGGGAGTGTGACATGCCTGCAGTAGTCAAACGAACCAAGAACTGGAAAGACAAGCTGCCGCCTGGCAAGTCCTATCCGATCGACGATGCGCTCAAGCTGGTCAAGGAATTCGCGACCGCCAAGTTCAATGAGTCGGTGGACGTAGCGGTGAATTTAGGCGTGGATGCCACCAAGTCCGATCAGCAGGTGCGCGGCTCAACCGTGATGCCGCACGGCACCGGCAAGACGGTGCGCGTGGCGGTGTTCACCCAGGGGAAGAACGCCGATGCCGCCAAAGCGGCCGGCGCCGACATCGTCGGCTTCGAAGACCTGGCCGAAAAGGTCAAGGCGGGCCAGATCGATTTCGACGTGGTGATCGCAAGCCCCGATGCCATGCGCATCGTCGGTCAGCTTGGGCAAATTTTGGGGCCTCGCGGCTTGATGCCGAATCCGAAGGTCGGCACGGTGACGCCCAACGTGGCGGACGCCGTCAAGAATGCGAAGTCCGGCCAGGTGCGCTACCGCACCGACAAGGCGGGCATCGTGCACGCGCAGATCGGGCGCGCGAATTTCGAGCCGGCGGCATTGAAGGAAAATCTGCTGGCGTTGGTGAACGATCTACAGAAGATCAAACCCGCTACATCGAAGGGCGTTTTTCTGAAGAAGTTGACCGTCTCCTCGACCATGGGACCGGGCGTTGCCGTGGACCAGGCGAGTTTGGGCTTGATCAAGATTTAGGACGGGGCCGCATCGGCCCCGTTGAGGGTTGCGCGTAAGCGCATGACTAGATGGAGGGCTGCGTGAGACCGCTTGGCTACGCGCCCATCATCGAAGACCGCAGGCGAGCCCAAGGGTTTTGCAACCCGGCGGCTCTTAATGACCGCCTGCGCAGATGGTGGGACCTAGAATCAGGAATTTCCTGGTGAAGGTCGCACCGCTGAGCGCGAAAGCGCTCAAAGGGTGGATACGGGCGGCGGCGTTCGTGTCTGGTGTGTGACGCTTCTCTACGGTGAAATCTATATGGCACTCAAGTTAGAAGAGAAGAAAGTCGTGGTGGCAGAGGTCAACGCGGTCGCGGCGAAAGCCCTGTCCGTGGTGGGCGCGGAGAACCGTGGCTTGACCGTGACGCAGATGACCGATTTGCGCGCCAAAGCGCGTAAGGAAGGGGTCTATCTGCGAATCGTCAAGAACACGCTCGCGCGCAAGGCCGTTGCCGGCACCGCTTTCGAGTGCATTTCTCCGGCGCTGAAGGGACCCATTGTCCTCGCATTTTCCAATGACGATCCGGGCGCGGCGGCGCGCATCGTCAAGGCGTTTGCGAAAGACAACGAAAAACTGGTGACGACGCTCGTGTCTTTGGGTGGGCAACTGCTCAAGCCCGATTCGCTCGAGCGGGTGGCTGCATTGCCCACGCGCGCGCAGGCGTTGTCGCAGATGTTGGGTGTTCTGAAGGCGCCTATGCAAAAGCTCGTAGGTACGTTGGCTGCCCCCAACTCCAAGTTGGTGCGGACGCTGGCTGCTGTTCTTGAAGCCAAGAAGAGCGGCGCGGCGGCAGCGGCGGCGAAATAAACCTGATTCCAGGGTCTCAAGACCCATAAATATTTGGAGACGATAATGGCTGTTACTAAAGATGAAATCCTCGACGCAATTTCCAAGATGTCGGTCATGGATGTGGTTGAGCTGATCGCGGATATGGAAAAGAAGTTCAACGTCACGGCGGCTGCCCCTGCGGCGGCGGCGGCGGCGGCGGGCCCGGGTGCGGCGGCGGCTCCGGCTGCGGAAGCGCAGACCGAGTTTACCGTGACCATGACCGAGTTCGGCGCCAACAAGGTGGGCGTCATCAAGGTGATTCGCGAGATCACCGGCTTAGGGCTGAAGGAAGCGAAGGATCTGGTCGAGGGCGCGCCTTCAACCGTCAAGGAAGGCATTCCGAAGGCGGATGCCGAGACGATCAAGACGAAGCTGGAGGCCGCTGGCGCCAAGGCTGCTATCAAGTAGTGATTATTGCCGATATGCGCAGTTCGACGGTTGCCGCTGAAAATGCGGCCGCCGTCGGCTGCGTTCTTGATTTTGATTTTTTAGGACGGAGTCGCTTCGACTCCGTTAATTGTGGCGCCTAAGCGCCTAGGAAGGGTGATCATCTCATGGCCTATTCGTTCACCGAAAAGAAGCGCATTCGCAAGAACTTTGGCAAGCGTCCGAGCATCCTCGGCACGCCGTACCTGCTGGCGATCCAATTGGACTCGTATCGGCGGTTCTTGCAAGCGGACATCGCGGAATCCAAACGCGAGGAGATCGGCTTGCATGCTGCTTTCGACAGCGTGTTCCCCATCTCCAGCTACTCTGGAAATGCGACGCTCGAATACGTCAGCTACCGGTTGGGCGAGCCTGTATTCGACGTCAAGGAATGCCAGCTGCGGGGATTGACCTATGCGGCTCCGCTGCGCGTCAAGGTGCGCCTCGTGGTGCTCGACAAGGAAGCCAGCGGCGCCAAAAAGCCGGTCAAGGACGTGCGCGAACAGGAGGTGTACCTGGGCGAACTGCCCCTCATGACCGAGAACGGCACGTTCATCATCAACGGCACCGAGCGCGTCATCGTATCGCAGCTGCACCGCAGCCCGGGCGTGTTCTTCGATCATGACCGCGGCAAGACACATTCTTCAGGCAAGCTGCTGTTCTCCGCGCGGATCATTCCGTATCGCGGCTCATGGCTGGACTTCGAATTCGATCCCAAGGATTGCGTATTCGCGCGCATCGACCGGCGCCGCAAATTGCCGGTGACCATCATTTTGCGCGCCCTCGGCCTCACCGAAGAGCAGGTACTGGACATCTTCTTCGAGAAGAACGTGTTCCATCTGGGCAAGAAGGAGATCGAGTTCGAGATCATCCCGCAGCGCCTGCGCGGCGAGACGGCCGCCTTCGAGATCCGGGTCGGCAAGAAGGTCATCGTGGAAGAGGGCCGGCGCATCACCGCGCGCCACGTCAAGGAACTCGAGGAAGCGGGCGTCAAGCGGCTGCCCGTGCCCAGCGAATATGTGCAGGGAAAGGTTCTGGCGCACGACATCGTCAACACCGAAACCGGCGAAATCCTGGCCAAGGCCAACGAGATCCTGACCGTGCCGACGGTGGCCAAGCTCATCGAAAGCGGCATCACCCAAATCCGCACGCTGTATGTCAACGACCTGGATCGTGGTCCGTATATCTCGGATACGCTGCGCATCGATCCCACCAAGACGCGGCTCGAGGCGTTGGTGGAAATCTATCGCATGATGCGTCCCGGCGAGCCGCCGACCAAGGATGCCGCCGAGAACCTGTTTCAGAACCTGTTCTTCAACGGCGAGCGCTACGATCTGTCGCCGGTGGGCCGCATGAAATTCAACCGCCGTGTCGGCCGCGAGGAAATCACCGGCTCCGGCGTGCTCAGCAAGGAAGACATCATCGAGGTCATGAAGACCTTGATCGACATCCGCAACGGCAACGGCCACGTGGACGACATCGATCACCTGGGCAACCGCCGCGTGCGCAGCGTCGGTGAAATGGCCGAAAACGCCTTCCGCATCGGTCTGGTTCGCGTCGAGCGCGCCGTGAAGGAGCGCCTCACCATCGCCGAAAGCGAACCGATCATGCCGCAGGAGATGATCAACGCGAAGCCGGTGGCGGCCGCGGTCAAGGAATTCTTCGGTTCCTCGCAGCTGTCGCAGTTCACGGACCAGACCAATCCATTGTCGGAAGTCACGCACAAGCGCCGGGTTTCCGCATTGGGCCCAGGCGGCCTGACGCGCGAGCGCGCCGGATTCGAAGTGCGCGACGTGCATCCGACCCACTATGGGCGGGTGTGCCCGATCGAAACCCCGGAAGGTCCGAACATCGGATTGATCAATTCGCTGGCCGTGTACGCGCGTACCAACGATTACGGCTTCCTGGAAACGCCGTATCGCCGCGTCTCCAACGGCAAGGTCACCGATCAGATCGACTACCTGTCGGCCATCGAGGAAGGCCAGTATGTGATCGCGCAGGCAAATGCGACCTTGAATGAAAAGGGCCAGTTCATCGACGACTTGATTTCCTGTCGTACGCAGAACGAGTTCACGTTGTCGACTCCCGACAAGATCGATTTCATGGACGTGTCGCCGAAGCAGATCGTGTCGGTGGCGGCCTCGCTGATTCCGTTCTTGGAGCACGACGACGCGAACCGCGCGCTGATGGGCTCGAACATGCAGCGCCAGGCGGTCCCGACCTTGCGTTCGGAAACGCCGCTGGTGGGTACCGGCATGGAGCGCGCGGTCGCCATCGACTCCGGCGTCACTGTGGTGGCGCGGCGCGGCGGCAGCGTGGACTCTGTCGACGCGTCACGCATCGTGGTGCGGGTGAACGACGATGAAACGACCGCCGGCGAACCCGGCGTCGATATCTACTCGCTGACCAAGTACACGCGTTCGAATCAGAACACCTGCATCAACCAGCGGCCGCTGGTGAACGCAGGCGATTCGATCAAGCG
>Ga0210390_10002840_pt1 | contig 15106 bp, 13 predicted proteins | sample IncBWH11OmetaG_FD_161050 | JGI IMG/M metagenome (GOLD analysis project Ga0210390, IMG submission 161050) | Forest soil microbial communities from Barre Woods Harvard Forest LTER site, Petersham, Massachusetts, United States - Inc-BW-H-11-O ... | reverse complement strand
GCAGCAGTGGGCTTCTTAGGCATGAAAAACCTCCAGAGGATTGGGATATTGCGTGCCGGGAATCCGGCTCGCTCCCATTGTACGGGATGCGGCCATTCTTGAAACGGTGCATCTTTTTGGGAGGATGTGCAGCGAGCAAAGAAACAGCCTGCCCACAACGAAGGAAACGCGGACGTTGCCCGGCCTTCAAATTACCCAGTTACCCGATCACTCAATTGCTCAATTCCCTACCCCACCGTCGCGGCCTCAACGGGCACTGCTCGTTCGTACTCGCACTCTTTATTCGGGCAAGCGATTACCGGGCCTGACTTCAAAAACTTCTCCACTAAATATTCGTTACCGCAAGTTGGACACTTCTCCGCGATCGGCTTATGAGCGGAGGTGAACTTGCACTTGGGATAATTTCCGCAGCCATAGAATGTATTTCCCTTGCGCGCCCGCTTCTCCACCAGTTCGCCCTCGTGGCACAGCGGGCACTTCACCCCAATGAAGTTCTGCTTCACGTACTTGCAATCGGGATATCCGCTGCAGGTGGTGAACTCGCCGTAGCGGCCGTGGCGGATCATCATATTGCGTCCACACTTCGGGCACACCTCGTCCAGCGGAATGTCGGGAACTTTCTTGCCCTGATCGAGGCGCCGAGTGGTCTTGCAATCGGGGTATCCCGTGCAGGCCATGAACTGACCGAAGCGCCCACGCTTCAGCACCATCACCCGGCCACAGTTTTCGCAATACTCTTCCTGCGTTGTCTCTTGCAGATCGGCTGAATCCAGGTCAGGGAGATTGATCGGATTTTCTTTGGTGAAGGTGCAACTGTTGGGATCTTCTTTGTCGTAGGAACTGCACGCGTAAAACGAACCGTGCTTGCCCCACTTGATGACCAGCGGCGAGCCGCAGCGCTCGCACTTCTCGTCCGTAGGCTTCTCCATCCGCTTGATGTTCTCCATGTGCTTGGAGGCGTAACGAAGGTCCTTCTCAAATTTCTTGTAAAAGTCGGCGAGCGCTTGCGTCCACGTTTCCTTACCTTCTTCGATCTCGTCCAGCTCTTCTTCGAGGCGGGCGGTGTAAAGGATATCGAAGATGTCGGGGAAGTTTTCTACCAGGAGATCGGTTACGACCAGGCCGATTTCCGTGGGCGTAAATTTGCCGCCGAGCTTCTGCACGTATTGCCGCTCCTGGATGGTGCTGAGAATGGCGGAATAGGTTGAAGGACGGCCAATGCCGCGCTCTTCGAGTTCTTTTACCAGCGAAGCTTCGTTGTAGCGCGGCGGAGGTTCGGTAAAATGCTGCTCCGGCTTCAGCGCCTTAAGCGTGAGCTTCTGGCCAGGATCGAGCAGCGGCAACTTGTGCTTGAGTTCTTCGTCTTCCTCGTCCTTGCCTTCCTTCGACTCTTCGTAAACTTTGAGGAAACCGTCGAACTTGAGCACCGAACCAGTGACGCGGAACCAGAACGTGTCCGCGCCTGACTTGGCATCGATGTCGACCGTAGTCTGATCGAACACTGCCGGAGTAATCTGCGATGCCACAAAGCGCTGCCAGATCAGCTTGTAAACTTTGAATTCGTCTTCCTTTAAATATTGTTTGATTTGGTCGGGATGGCGGAGCGCCGAAGTCGGACGTATGGCTTCGTGAGCCGCCTGCGCCGCCTTCTTTTCTTTGTAAGCGTTCGGCGCTTCCGGCAGATATTGATCGCCGTACTGCGACTTGATGTATTCGCGGACCTCGCTGAGCGCTTCGTTCGAGACGCGCACCGAATCGGTACGCATATAAGTGATGAGGCCGACCAGCCCTTCCTCACCCAACTCCACGCCTTCGTACAACCGCTGCGCGATCATCATAGTGCGCTTTACGCTGAAGCGGAGTTTGCGAGAGGAATCCTGCTGCAGTTTGCTAGTGGTAAACGGCGGAGTTGCGTTGCGCCGGCGCTCCTTGCGATCGACGGTGCGTACAAGCCAATCAGCTTTCTCTAGCGCAGCGCGGATCTTCTCTGCGTCCTCGCCGTTGGTGACTTCGATCTTCTCTTCGCCCTTACCTAGAAAACGCGCATCGAATGCCGGCGGTTTCGGGCCGGCGAGATTGGCGTCAATCGTCCAGTACTCTTTCTTCTCGAACGCCTTGATCTCGCGTTCGCGCTCGACGATGAGCCGCAAAGCAACCGTTTGCACGCGGCCGGCGGAGAGACCGCGGCGAACTTTGTCCCAGAGCAAGGGAGAGACTTGATAGCCCACGAGGCGGTCGAGAACGCGACGGGCCTGCTGCGCGTCCACGAGATTCTGGTCAATGTCGCGCGGATGCTCGAAAGCTTCGCGCACGGCGCGCTGGGTGATCTCATTAAAAGTGACACGGCGAATGCGTTCCGATTCCGGTTCAGCATCCTTCTTGCTTTTTTTCTTTTTCTTTTTCGCCTTGGCGCCGTCACCCAACTCTTCGGCCAAGTGCGCAGCAATGGCTTCCCCTTCGCGATCCGGGTCGGGCGCGAGGTAGATGGTATCCACGCCCAGCGCCAGCTTCTTCAGCCTGGCAACGACCTTCTCTTTGCCCGGAATCACGACGTATTCAGTTTCGAAGTCGTTGTCGACATCGACTCCAAGCGTGCTTTTGGGCAGATCCTTCACATGTCCGAGCGAAGCCTCGACGGTGAAGCCCTTCCCTAGATATTTCTGGATGGTCTTCGCTTTCGCGGGCGACTCGACGATGACTAAACCTTTGGCCAATGTGTCCTCATTGAACTATTACGCTTTTTGTGAAGCTAGCACGAACAAGAAGAAATCAACAAGTTACGGATTAGAAAGTTTTCACAAAATTCTTCCCTGCTAACTGCTTCACTTTACCCGCCAGCTCCAATTCAAACAGGGCCGCGAATATCTCAGAGGACGACAGCGCCGGCTCCAGCCGTTCCACAATTTCATCGATGTGAGTGGATTCGTCCGCCTTGAGGAGCGCGAAAATCTTTTTTTCGTGGGGCGACAGCTCAACTTCCCCGAATAGAGATGCGGTTTGCCCCGCCTGCGATTCATTGCCAGCCTCGGGCTGGAGCGTAAGTCGTACTTCCGTCGGCAGTTCTTCCCAAATATCCTCCCACGTGGCCACCAGTTTCGCACCTTGCTTGATCAGGGTGTTCGGGGTCCACGAGCCTTTGTTAGTCACATTCCCGGGCACGGCGAAAACGTCGCGATTCTGCTCCAGGGCACACCGTGCAGTAATGCGCGTACCGCTATATTCCGCGGCTTCCACCACCAGAACTCCCAATGCAATTCCGCTGATGATGCGATTGCGAATAGGAAAGTTCTGCGGCGCAGGAAAAGTACCCATGGGAAATTCGGAGATGACAGCTCCGCCCAAAGCGAGAATCTGTTCCACCAACCGAGTATTCTCTTTGGGATAAACGACATCGACGCCGGTGCCCCACACAGCCACCGTTTTACCTTTTGCCGCAATGGCGCCCCGATGCCCGGCAGTATCGATGCCCCGTGCCATTCCACTGAAAATCACGAGACCGCGCGCAGCCAGATCACACGCCAACCGCTCGGCCATACCTGATCCGTAAGGTGTGGGATGACGCGTACCAACCAGAGCGATGCCGGGTTGCGAGATCGCGGCCTCGTTCCCGCGCAGGTAAAGAGCCAGCGGAGGATCATAAATCTGTTTCAACTGCGCGGGGTAGCCAGGGTCGTCCAGAGAAATGATTCGCGCATCGACGGCGGCCACTTTCGCTAGTTCGTCCTGGGCCAACTCCATGGACCGTCCGGTGCCGAGTGATTGCGCCGATACCGCCCGCAGGCCCGCTGCTTCGAGCTCGGTAAGGGATGCTCGGAAGAGCGCTTGTACGCTGCCAAAAAACTCAATCACGCGGCGAGCCTTGGTAGGCCCCAAGCCTGGGGTCAGAGCCAAGGCCAGCCACTGCATGGAGGTTTCGCTGGTTTTATAAATCGGGACAGCGGCTTCGGACACGGCGACCTCCAGGGGGCCCTGGGGGCATCTATACACGGCGGGAAAGCAGTGTCAAGGTCAGATGAACATCCGAGCGCCCGCCGGACACAAGTTGCTGATGCGGCACAGGAGAGGACGCCCGCGCCTACATTCGGTTAGAATCGATTGTTAGCCCTCATGAGACGCCTGCGAATTTCCGCCATCTCCTACCTTAATACTGCGCCCCTGATGTGGGATTTCGAGCATGGGGAGGCTGGTTCATCCTCGCTCTTTGAAATTGCCTACACTCTTCCCTCCCAGTGTGCCGCCAGTTTGCGGGAGGGATCGGCGGATATCGGCATCATTCCCGCAGCGGCATACACCGCTATTCCCAATCTTGCCATTCTCCCGGGAGTCGCCATCGCTTCACAAAGAGCAGTTCGCTCGATTCTGCTGGTCAGCAAGCGTCCCCTCGAAAAAATTCGGAGTGTCGCATTGGATACTTCGTCACTGACTTCGGTGGCATTGACCAAAGTTCTTTTCGCAAAATGGTGGGGCGGCAGTCGAAGCTTTGCGCCTATGGCACCGGACATCGATAACATGCTTGAGACCCACGATGCTGCTCTCGTAATTGGCGATCCCGCGTTAAAGATAGATCGCTCGCGGTATCTCACCTACGACCTTGCCGAGGAATGGATACGGTTGACGGGCAAGCCGTTTGTCTTTGCCTTCTGGGCGATACGGCAGGCAGCATTGAAGGACGCGCCTCGAGATCTCGATCTCGCCACCGTGTTTCAGGAATCACGCGACCACGGGTTATTGCCGGATAGCCTTGGTCGCATAGCTTACGAGTGGGCACCCCGCTTGAGCTTGACTCAAGAGGAAGTGAAAAGCTATCTGACCGAAAACATCCACTATTCCCTGGACCCCGATTGCCTCGACGGCATGAAACTCTTCTATCAATACGCGCTGGAGTGCGGAGCCTTGCCGTCCGCGCCGCCGTTGTGCTTTCTCGATGTGGCGAAACTTGCGGCGATTTAGCCTCATTTCCCTACCCTGCAACTCTGCCTGTACACTACCTGCACCGCTTTCGAATGCTGCCTCATATCCATTTCTTGCTCGCCGTTTCCACCTGGGTGCGATTACGCCGGCTAGGCGGCCCGGGGTTGGTGTTGTTAGGAATCGCCGACAACTCCGTCATCCCGCTGACCGGCAGCATGGATGTTCTCACGATCTGGCTTGCTGCCCGACATCGTGAACCATGGTTCTATTACGCCCTAATGGCAACGATTGGAGCGTTGCTCGGCGGTTACATCACTTACAGCCTGGCCCGAAAGGGCGGCAAGGAAGCGATGGAGCGCAGGCTTTCGAAGAGACGAGCCGCGAAGGTTTACAAGCGATTCGAACGTTGGGGATTCGGCGCGATCGCGGTTCCGGCTATACTCCCTCCTCCATTTCCTTTCGTGCCTTTCCTGCTGGCGGCGGGTGCCATGCAATACTCGCGAGAAAAATTCCTGGGTGCCCTCATCCTCGGCCGCGGAGTTCGCTACTCCATAGCTGCCTACCTCGGAGCCCGGTACGGAAGGCACATCCTGCGCTTCTTTGACCGGTACCAAAAACCGGCTCTCGCCATACTGATCGGCTTGGCAGTCGTGGGAGGAATTCTTTCGTTAATCCAGTACCTTCGCTATAGGAAGGCTGTGGACCGTCTTCCCGCACATCGAAAAATTGCCTGACGATGTTCTACTTGGAGCAACCGTCCTACCTCCGCTAGAATCATCACAGCGAATGTGATCGCCTATGACCCTGACCAAGCAGCAGGCTCTCGACTTGTTTCGCTCCGACGACCTGATCGGAATCGGCATGGAAGCCAATGCGGTGCGCCGCAAGCTCCATCCCGAAGGCGTGGCCACCTACATCATCGATCGCAATATTAATTACACAAATTTCTGCACCGAATACTGCACTTTCTGCGCCTTCTATCGCCCGCTGAAAGGGCCGAAGGCAAAAGAGGGATATATTCTCGACTTCGAGACCATTTACGAAAAGATTCGTGAGACTGTCGAAATGGGCGGCACGGGAGTGCTGATGCAGGGCGGTTTGCATCCCGATCTGAAAATTGACTGGCATGAGCAGATGCTGCGCGGCATCAAACAGCGTTTCCCGAAAATTCACCTGCACTGCTACTCGGCTTCAGAAATTATCGCGATTGCGGAGTACAGCGAACTGAGCATCCGCGACACGATTGTGCGGCTTCGCGATGCGGGTCTGGATTCAATTCCCGGCGGCGGTGCGGAGATTCTCGACGACGAAGTCCGCTACAAGATCGCCCGGCTGAAGTGCCTGACTGACGATTGGCTCAACGTCCATCGCACGGCGCACCAGTTGGGTATGAGAACCACCGCAACCATGATGTTCGGCGTCGGCGAGAACTATGAAAACCGCGTGAATCATTTCCAGCGGCTCTACGAACTTCAGGAAGAAACCGGCGGCTTCACCGCGTTTATCCCCTGGAGCTTTCAACCCCAGCATACCGCGCTGGGCGGACGCCACTGGGACGAAGCCACGGCCGTCGAATATTTGAAAGTCTTGGCGATCTCCCGCTTGTATCTCTCGAATTTCCTGAACGTTCAATCCAGTTGGGTAACGCAAGGACTAAAAGTCTGCCAACTCGGCCTGCAGTTCGGGGGCAACGACGTGGGCTCGGTGATGCTTGAAGAAAACGTAGTGCGAGCTGCGGGCGTGACCAACTGCACGACCGAAGAAGAGTTACGGCGAATTATTCGCGATGCCGGGTTCAAGCCGGTCCAGAGGGATACTCTCTACCGGACATATTTCCTCAATTAAGAAAAACTGTTCAGAGCGAAACGAGGTTGTCTGGCTGCACAGCGCGAATCATCGCAGCCACAGAATCGCGGACGAAACGTCTTTGAAGCCAGCGAGCTACGGGGTACGCCAGTTGCGTTTGCAGGTTGGCGGGGCGGGAGAAAGACAGGATATCGTACAAGACGAGATCCGAGGTACGATCCCACTCGACTGTGAAGCGCTCTTCGCCCCGTTCTGCGTGTTCGGGTAGTGTGCCATACGCAAATCCGTAGCGCCGGACCGTACCGTCTTCATCATCGACCACGTAAACGATTCGGCAACAGTTAAGCGACCAGAAACCAAAATGCCTGATCACAACGGCAACCGTGCTGCCTGCACGAACCGGGACGTTTGGCCAGCACAGCCAAATTCCGGGCAAACCAAACATCTTCCACTTGGAAACGGCTTCCATAGACCTTTCAAAGGTTGCGGAACCTTGGCCAATATTCGCGCGCTTGTGAAGGACAGCGTAGCGGCGGGGTAACTGACCTCGAGATGAACCGACTTCGGGATAAGAAAAATCCTGGCCCTGTTGCCGCGCCAATGGAGCCCGGATCTGTTGTTCAGTCGGTCTGGACCCGCAGAACATGCGAAGGCTATTCTCTGCGCTCACAACGAGTGGGCAAAATATCGAGCGGAATCTCTCCGCTTTTTACTGGAAACCACTCCACGTCAAACGAACCCCGGTAGCCGAACAGAGGTCCCCAGACCTGGTTTTGCACGCTTACCTCAATGTGAAAGAGCTGGTCGCTGTCGTCGAACCACTCACAAACAGTGGCAACGCCCGAGAAAAGCATGGGGAAACTAAAGCCGATCCGCCCTTCGTAGAATCGCTGCTCTCCGGAGCGCAGACGGAGTCCGCCCCGTTCGTCAACTGATAGGTCAATGTCCACCGCCAGGTGCTGATGTGTGCCGAGGTAATCCACAATCAGATCCCGTTGCTGGCTGAAAATCATGTATGCGTCAAAACGCCGAGGATTACTGGTGAGAAAATCGCGGATCCAGGTGACTGTCTCGCGACCATATTCGTCCACATAGGCATAATTTCTGATGGTAAAAGGAACGGAGGTGCCACGCTCGGGAAACATGATTCGACGCCAACTGCCAAGGTATAGGAATGGCAGCGTGTAGAACGCCCCGTGCCAAATCTTCTCCATTGTTCCGCTGCCGATACAGGCGACGTGATCCTGGCTGGAAAACCCGAATCTCTCCCGGATACGGGGATGGAGAAGCTTGAATTTCTCCCCCAGTGCCTCTTCGTAAATGGATTTCATAATGTTAATTTTTTGGGGCCTTTCGACGACAGGTGCTAGCCGTAGGAAGATGTTCGCAAACCAACAAATCGATGAGTGCCAAAGCCGCGACGGTCAAGTTTAATGTCACCGGGTTAAACGCGGCAGCAAGAAACCCTGGCGATGTGGCAGCCACGCCCAGCAAGGCGGCAACCATCGCGATTATGGTCAGCCAAAGCGGCCAACGGGATCTCCAGAAAATGATCAGGATTACCGCGAAGCAGGCCTCTGCAACGCCCGCCGATGAGACCAGAGTGAGAACATGCGAACTCGATATCCCGGCATCGCGCAGCATCTTGAGTTCATCCGGGCTTCGAAAAATCAGCTTCGGGACCAGTCCGTGATACAGCCAGACGAGGACAATGGTTAGCCGAGCCAGCGAATGAATGAGAGTCCGGTCACGAGAAGCTTCGGGAGAAATGTCGTTCTCGATCCATAGGCGGAGTCGATCGAAGCCCCAAGCCGTCGCCCAACCGATTAACGGACGAAAGAACAACTTATCAATGAGCCGCCCGATCGCGCCAAAGCGCGTTCGGTAGTCGTACCAAGTGATGAAGCGGACCCCGTCACTAACCGGTATGTACTTCCAGTAGCCCGAGCCGAATTCTATCAACGACTTCCAATCGTCAGACCAGAACTTCAGAGCCGATGTACGTTCGCCCCTGGCCTCATCACTTTCGCCCGTACTTTCACCTGCTCCGTCGATACGCAGGCCGGCGCCTATACGCGTCGAGTACAGGAACCTCTGAGGCTGTCCGGGATGGCGGGGAAGATAGTCGATTTCTGAAAAGCGAAGATCCCAGCGTTGATGATCTTTTGGCTCCTGAGTTTTCTCCCACAGCTCAGCCATGTCGCCCCGGATCAGAATCTCGACGTAAATGCCCATAAGTTCTACTGACCTGTGAAAGATAACCCGACATTCGCCGGAGGCCCAGTCCCGAGTCGAACACCTTTCATCAATCGCGTCTTCAAGGCCCCCGCGCTTGGGCCAGAGTCTGGTTCGGTTACAATGAACGTTTCAGACGGGTTCCTCTTGAGTCACCGAGTACCTGCCCTGCGTGATATGTCCATTTCTTCTCAGGTTCTGGCGTTGGCGGTCGCTCCGAAGGGCATCGGACAGTACATCCGGCAGCATTTTCTCGATCAGACGTTTCAGGGTTTATATCGTCCCAACGCTTTTGACACAGCGTTGTTGATTCCTTATTTCATTGTGCTGATCCTGCTGGCATCGTATGGCGCACATCGCTACGTTCTGGTTTATCTTTATTACAAGAACAAAAAGAACCGCACGACCGAACCGCTGGCCCAGTTTCCGAAACTACCGCGCGTCACCATTCAGCTCCCGATCTTTAACGAGCAATTCGTGGTCGAGCGCCTGCTCGATGCAATTTGCCGCCTGCACTATCCTCTGGAGAAACTTGACATCCAGGTGCTCGATGACTCGACCGATGAAACCGTCGCGGTGGCCCGCGGGCTGGTCAATCACTATGCCGCCAAGGGGTTTCCCATCAGCTACCATCATCGTTCCAATCGTGAAGGATTCAAGGCGGGCGCGCTGACGGAGGGTTTGAAGACGGCGAAAGGCGAGTTCGTCGCCATCTTCGACGCGGACTTCGTTCCGCCGGAAGATTTTCTGTTGCGTGTGATTCATCACTTCACCGATCCAAAGGTTGGGATGGTGCAAACCCGCTGGACTCATATCAACCGTCACTACTCGTTTCTTACCGAGGTTGAAGCCATTCTGCTGGACGGGCATTTCGTGCTCGAGCATTCCGGCCGGGCTCGCAGCAACGTCTTTTTCAACTTCAATGGAACCGCGGGAATGTGGCGGCGGAGCGCGATCGACGACGCCGGCGGCTGGCAGCACGACACGCTGACCGAAGACACCGATCTCTCCTATCGGGCGCAACTCAAAGGCTGGAAGTTTGTTTACCTGCAGGATGTGGAGTGTCCGGCGGAACTGCCGGTTGAGATGACCGCCTTCAAAACCCAGCAAGCGCGCTGGGCCAAGGGATTGATCCAGACCAGCAAGAAGATTCTTCCCCAGGTGCTCAAGAGCGATCAGCGATTCCACGTAAAACTTGAAGCCTGGTATCACTTGACCGCAAATCTCAGCTACCCACTCATGATTGTGCTTTCGGTGCTGCTGTTGCCGGCCATGATCATTCGCTTCTACCAAGGCTGGTTTCAAATGCTGTACATTGACCTGCCACTGTTCATGGCTTCGACTTTTTCGATTTCGAGTTTTTATCTGGTCTCGCAGCGGGAGTTATTTCCCGGGAAATGGTTTCGGGCTTTGATATATCTTCCCTTTCTGATGGCTTTGGGCATTGGCCTCACCGTCACCAACACGCGCGCTGTGCTGGAAGCCTTGCTGGGCAAACAGTCCGACTTCGCCCGCACCCCGAAGTATCACGTGGAGTCGAAAAAGGACAAAGTGCGCGCCAACAAATATCGCCGCGGTTTGGGCTGGGTGCCGTGGGTCGAATTACTGATCGGCTGCTACTTCGCGATCACTGTGTATTACGCGATCGACAACGAAAATTACATCACCGTTCCATTCCTAGTTCTCTTTGTCGTGGGATACTGGTATACCGGATTAATGTCTTTGCTGCAGGGACGCTTCGCGGGCATCTCCCTCAGCGCGGAGACCCATACCAAACCATTTCCGGTCGGGGTTTGAAGTCAACTCGAGGAACTCAATGCGCAAGCTCTTCGTCTTTGTTGTCCTTTTCGAAATTCTACTTCTCGCTCAACTTGGCTCGTCGCTGGATCGCCAGCCGAATGCCGACTACCACGCGCGGCGGCAAGCCCTGGCCAGTAAAACCAGCGGAGGAGTGGTCTTGCTATTTGCTCCTACCGAAGCTGAGGGTCCAAATGCGATTTATGGATATCGCCCCGACAGCGATTTCTTTTATCTTTCGGGCTGGGCAGAACCCGGCGCGGCCCTGCTGATTGCCCCTGCAATCGAGGCCACGAGCAAAGACCCGGCGCGCACTTATACCGAAATTCTCTTTCTGCCCGCCCACAACTATGCCGCGGAAAAATGGACTGGGCCCAAACTTGGACCGGAGAATCCCGACGCCGCCCGCATCACCGGATTCGACCACGTTGAAGTGCTGGACAGCATGCGCGAGGAACTCGTCCGCCTTCTACCCCAACCCCGGGCGACGATTTATACCGACGTTCCCGCCGCTGGCGAGACTTCGAATTCTAAAATCCCACTGGAATGGCTGAGCCGAGGAAACGCATTTCCTCTGGGAGCCTCCTATCAGGATATTCGTCCGCTGCTGGCCGGGCTGCGCACCTACAAAGACGCAGGAGAAATGGATCGCATCCGCAAAGCCGTCAATGCCTCCATCGCAGCGCATTTCGCAGCTATGCGCGCCATGAAGCCGGGCATGAACGAACGCGAAATTTCCGCGCTCATGCAGTTCGAGTGGGGTAAGCGCGGTTGCGAACGTCCGGCGTATGCACCCGTCGTCGGCGCCGGCTTCAACTCCACCGTGCTCCACTATTCTGACGATTCGGGCCCAATCGAGGCGGGGGATTTGGTCGTGATCGACGCCGCCGGGGAGTACTCGCTATACGCCTCGGACATCACTCGCACCCTGCCGGCCAGCGGAAAGTTCACCGCTCGTCAGCGCGAGATTTACGACATTGTTCTGGGAGCGCAGCGCGCCGCCATCGCCGCGTTTCAATCCGGAAAATCCCACCTGCGCCGCGATCAGCCCAACTCCATCCACAACCTCGCCTACGACTACATCAACTCGCATGGCAAAGACCTGCACGGCGAGCCTCTCGGCAAATACTTCATTCACGGCCTCGGCCACTTCGTCGGTCTGGATGTTCACGATTCCGGCGACTACGACGTCCCGCTCGCTCCAGGAATGGTCTTCACCATCGAGCCCGGCATCTACATCCCCGAGGAAAAACTGGGAGTGCGAATCGAAGACATGTATTACGTCGATGCCAGCGGTAAGCTCATAGAGTTGACCGAGGAACTCCCGCACACCGCCGACGAAGTAGAGCACGCCATGGCGGCCAGATGAGGTCCAGCAATCGGCACGCATCTGTTCGTTTTGATATCCTAAGGCATCGTGCGGATGATATGGTTATTCCTGATTCTCGCCTGCAGCGGCGGAGCTGTGCTGTGGGCTGGGATAGCCGCTTATCTTCGTGTGCGCCGCCACATGAGAATAACGGCTGAGTTAAGGAAGAGTGGCGTCCATCGCGAAGTGGACAGCCTCTAAGGTCGTTTTCCCGCGCAGCAACTCGGAGAACCGTAGCCATGGCTAAACCAGCAACTGGAATTCTCAACACCCACGATCGTGTTCTCGATGGCGTAAGCCAGGTCGCAATTCTGATTGGCGCCAGTCTGTTTGTGGCTCTGTGCGCCCGCATCGCCTTGCCTCTGCCGTTCACCCCGGTCCCCTTGACGCTGCAGAACTTCGGCGTGCTACTTGTGGGATTGGCTCTGGGCAGCCATCGCGGGTTCGCCGCCATGGCTGTTTACCTTGCCGAAGGCGTCATGGGGATGCCAGTGTTTAGCCCCACAGGACCCGGCGGCATAGCTCAGTTGTTCGGTCCCACTGGCGGCTTCCTGCTGGCTTATCCGTTCGTCGCCGCCATCGCCGGATGGGTCTTTGAAAAGATCGGGGAAGGCACAAGTAAGGGTTTCGCCCGCGCAGCCACATCCTGTGTTCTAGCTGAGATTTGTTTATTTGCCTGTGGCCTCTCGTGGCTAAGCGTCCTCACCCATTCTTTCGCGCAAGCCATCCGCTTCGGCCTCTACTGGTTTGTCTTCGCCGAGGTCATCAAGATTATGTCCGCCGCCGCGCTGGCCAGCGGCTGGCAGCGTTTCCATAAGGTTCACCCATGACGCTCACCGCCACTTCCGAACACGCGCCGACTCCTATCACCGAAGGCAAACGTGAGATCACCGTCGCTCACAGTCCCGACTCCGACGATGCCTTCATGTTTTACGGCCTCGCCACCAGCAAGGTTCGTGTGCCCGGCCTGCGTTTCACTCACACTCTTTGCGACATCGAAACCCTGAACCGCAGAGCCATGGAAGGGGTCTACGACGTAACCGCGATTTCCTTTCACGCCTATCCCTACATCCAGGATCATTATGCTCTGCTGCCCAGCGGCGGCAGCGTGGGCGATGGCTACGGCCCTATGGTCGTGGCCCCGCGCGCATACTCACTCAGCGATATCAAGCAAAAGCGAATTGCCGTTCCCGGCACATTGACTACTGCATACCTGGTTCTCAAACTGTTCGCGCCCGGGATCGAAACCGAAATCGTCCCCTTTGACCAAATCATCCCGCAAGTGCTCGATGGCAGGCAGGAAGCCGGCCTCATCATTCACGAAGGCCAGTTGACCTACGACAAGTCCGGCCTGCATCGCATCGTCGATCTCGGCAAGTGGTGGCAGAAAGTCACCGGACTCCCGCTGCCCTTGGGAGGCAATGCCATCCGCCGCAGTCTCGGACCAGAACTGATGGCCAGCGTAGGCACCGCATTGCGTGACAGCATTCAGTACGCGCTCGATCACCGCGAAGAAGCGCTATCCTACGCCATGCAGTTCGCTCGCGACCTCGACTCCCAACTCGCCGACAAGTTCGTCGGCATGTACGTCAACGAGCGCACCCTCGACTACGGCCCCGACGGCCGCGAAGCCGTACGCCGCCTGCTCGACATGGGCCACAAAGCAGGAATCATTCCGCAAGAGTCCCGAGTCGATTTCGCCGCTTAGCAGTCAGCCCTCAGTGGCAGCTGCAATCGCGTGGGGCAGGGTCGATGACTCCTTATTCTTCGACCGCCTGCCAGTAGGTCCTGGCTACAAACACTGTAATTCCTGCCACGAGAAAACAAGCCAGAGCCATCCAGAAGGTTCGTAGCACGTGAGGATCAAGAATAATCGGCTGGCCTCCCGTTCTGTCCATCAGCAAGTCAAAGACGCGATCAAGTTTTCCCACCGCATATCCGCTGAGGAAACCTGCGATGCCTTTGGATAGGCGCTGGAACCGCTTTTCCTCCTCCTGATAAGGCGCCAGGAGTATCCCGCTTGCCCATCCCAACGCTGTGCCGACCAACGCTCCCAGGAGCGCAGTGCCATCGTGCCAAACGATCAGAAGGCTAACAAACGTGATGGCGAACAAGGCAGCGGTGACGAAGCTTGTTGTGAGTTTCAGATTAACCCGAAGAATATCGCGAATTTCTCGAAACAGCGCCATGGACACACCTCACGTTTCTTTTTCGTGAGATATTAGCACTGTGTCGCAAAGAGGACTTCGGGTCCCCGTGCCGGACTGAATCTGAAAGCGCACTGTCTGAAACGCTAGCTCGAACTGAGTTTTCCGACGTGGAGGTCTTGAGCCAGAAGCTAGAAGCTCCTCTTAAACGAAAACACCGGATCAATATCCACCGGCACACTGGCCGCAGACTTGAGGGATACCTGTAATTCGGCTGGCATGGTCCCGTATTTCTTGAACCAGTTCTCCGCCCGGGCACGGTCCCCGGTCGCCTCGATCTCCAACAATTCCTTCGCCAGATCATGCATGGCTCCGGGCATGCGCCCATAGTCGATCGCGTACCGGCCTGAAGATTCATGCGTGATCGCGCCCCGCTCCGAAAGATAGTTGAACTCCATCATTTCCGCCTGCCCGTGAGCCTCGGCAATGCCAAAGCGAACCGTCCGAAAAACTCCCGCGACATACGATGAGTAATATTCTTCCAGCCTGTTCTTGGGCAGCACGTCGTGATCGACTAGCCACTTCAAACCAAACATTCCGACCACGTCCGCCTTGGCTTCTTCCAGCCCGCTATAGATCGGCCCAATGGATTCGCGAATATCCACCTTACCGGTTGCGGTTCGCGCAAACGCTGGCCCCAACCCGTGCGCCATCTCATGCAGAATCGTCCCCAGAAGATAACCCTCGCCGGATGCCTTGGCCGCTTGCGCCGGTAGCATTACCTGCTGCGCCACCGGCAGGACCACATAATTCACGCGCGCATCCATGAAGTTTTTGAAAA
>Ga0210390_10002839_pt1 | contig 15108 bp, 15 predicted proteins | sample IncBWH11OmetaG_FD_161050 | JGI IMG/M metagenome (GOLD analysis project Ga0210390, IMG submission 161050) | Forest soil microbial communities from Barre Woods Harvard Forest LTER site, Petersham, Massachusetts, United States - Inc-BW-H-11-O ... | reverse complement strand
TTCCGCGCGACCCGCCGGTGAAGTGGTCGGCCTGTTGTGGGAAGGCGCACGGGCGCTTTTGGGCTGAGCGACTACCTCACCGCGAACGGCGCCTGATAGGGCCTGCCGAACGGCACGCCGTTGATCACGGTCTGCACCGGCTTGAGCAACACCTTGCCGTCGCGCTTGTTGTTGTGGGTGTCGACGAACGACACGGGGCCCTCCACCACGTCCATGATCGCGACATCGCCGGGCGCGCCAACTTGAAGCGTGCCGATCTTCGGCGCGCGGTTGATGATCTTGGCCGGTGCTACGGTCGCCATCGTCACTACCTGCTCCAGCGAAAAGCCCAGTGTCATGAACTTGCTCATGACATTCGGCAAATAGGGGATGCCCGGCGAGTTGCCCGAGAACACGTGGATGTCGGAGGAGATGGTGTCCGGCGTGCAGCCGCCGGGAATGGCGACTTCCGCCACTGTAAAGTCGAAGCTGCCGCCGCCATGGCCGACATCGAAGATTACGCCGCGCTGCTTGGCAGCAAGCGCCGCCGGCAACAGCTTGCCGTCCTGCACGATATTGGTGAAGGCACCGGCGATGTTTGGCGCCCCGGAATAGGCATGGGTCAGAACGTCGCCGGGCCGCAGCAGGTTGAGAATGTCGGACATCAATTGCCCGGTCTCGACGCCGCCGATATGCACCATCATCTTGGCCGGCCAGCCGCACATCTCGCAGGCCTGAATGCCGCGCTTGAGCGGCTCCAGACCATGCTTGAAGATCACGTTCTCCGACATCCGCACCTTGACGCCGACCAGGAAATCCGGGTTCTCGGCGAGCGCCATGGCACAGGCTTCGACCTGCGCGTTGTCGATGTTGTAAAGCTCCGCGACCGGGAAAGCCGACAGGCCGTTATTGGCGATATGGAGGAAGGCGTAAATCCGCGCGCGCGACTGCGCCACGATGTATCGCCGAAGGGCTGCGAGGTTGTTGACGCCGGCATCCCCCGCCGACACCACCGTGGTGGTGCCCTGGAATTGCACGAGCTCGTCGGCGGGAATGCCGATCGCCGAGCCATAGGGGTAGACGTGGCAATGCAGGTCGACGAGACCCGGCGTTACCAGTTTGCCGGAGGCATCGATCATCTTGGAGATGCGCGCGGCGGGAATTTCCGGCTCGACGGCCTCGATCACGCCCCAACGGATGCCGATGTCACGTTTTCCCCGCAAGGACTGGCTAGGATCGAGCACGTCGCCGCCCTTGATGACGAGGTCGAACTTGTCGGCCGGCCCCATCGCCGCGAAAGCCTGTGGGGCCAAAGGCCCCGACAGCGCAGCGGCGGCCGAGCCCGCAAGAAAATGACGGCGTGACAATGCAGACATGCTGGCGCTCTCCCCAAGACGTTTTCTTATCCATCAATGATGCGATGGACCGTGGTCTTGCGCAAGCCGCGAGACGCCTCTCGCGTCAACGCGGTTGGCTTGTACGGCGCAGTTGTCATAATCTTGCGGTGTAATGACCAAGGGCCGCATAGAGCCCGACCGGGAGACGTCCATGACCGACCTTCGAATTCTGGCGACCACGGCTTGCCTGCTGGTTTCCGGCACAGCCTTCGCCGAAGACCCGCTGCCGCGGGCCAAGCCGGAGGAGGTTGGCCTCTCCAGCGAACGGCTGGCGCGGATCGGCGAGACGCTGAAAGCCGATATTGACGCCGGACGTATTCCCGGCGCGGTGATTGCGATCGCGCGGCGCGGCAAGTTGGTCGCGTTCGACGCCTATGGCTGGCGCGACAAGGCAGCCGGCCTTCCCATGACCACCGACACCATCTTCAACATCGCCTCGATGACCAAGCCGATGACGACCGTCGGCGCGCTGATGCTGTACGAGCGCGGCAAGATCCTGATCGACGATCCCTTGGCCAAATATTTCCCGAAATTCGCGACCATGCGGGTCGCGGCGCGTGATGCCGCCGGCGAGCCCACGGCCGAAACCGTGCCGGCCAATCGAGCGGTCACGATCCAGGACCTGATGCGCCACACCTCGGGCCTGATCTATGGCGGCCGCGGCAACACGCTCGTGCACAAGATGTACCCGGGTGGAAGCAGCGACGCGGCGCGCGACTATGACGGCACGGCGTTCCTGGACAAACTGGCGTCGCTGCCGCTTCTATATCAACCCGCCACCGTCTGGGATTACGGCTTCGGCCTCGACGTGCTGGGGCTGACCATTGAAAGCATCACCAGGCAAACGCTCGGGCAGTATCTGCAGGCCAATCTGTTTGCACCGCTCGGAATGACCGACACCGGATTTGCGGTCGCTGCCGACAAGGCGGCCCGCTACGCAAGGCCGCTACCCGCCGATCCCGACACCGGCAAGCCCCAGAGCCGCAGCCCCGAGCTGACCCAACCGCTCAAATTCGAATGTGGCGGCGGCTGCGCGGCTTCGACCGCGTCGGACTATTTGCGCTTCGCGCTGATGCTGATGAATGGCGGCCGCGCCGGCGAGGCGCGCTTGCTCGGCCCAAGGACGGTCGCCTACATGCTGTCGGATCAGCTCGGCCCTAACATCAAGAATCTCGTCGGCAATGCCGATCCGACCCGCGCCGATTATGGTTTCGGCCTCGGGCTTGCGGTCCGCACCACGCCCGGCGTGGTCAAGATGATGGGCGCGGTCGGGCAGTTCTCGTGGCCCGGCGCCAGCGGCACCGACTGGTGGGCCGATCCGAAGGAGGAGCTTGTGGTGGTCTACCTGTCGGCCGCACCCGGTCCAATTCGCTGGCACTATCGCCAGAAGGTCAACGCGCTGGTGTATCAGGCGATCATCGACTAGCGATATCCCACGCGCGAACTAACGGATCGTTTGAGGGAACCAATCCTGGCTGAACAGCCGTTCAGAATTCTCCTCCCGTTCCGGCGGAACGTTCCCTGCTGCGCGATGTTTAATCCTCACACAATGGAGGAGTACGACATGAAGAAGCTTGGATACGTTATCGCCGCGCTTGGCGCGATTGCTATCGCAGCACCGTCGATCGCCAGCGCTAAGGACATCGTGGTCAAGCACGGTGAGCGCGACAATATGCGTGCGCACGCCGAATTTCGCGGGCATCGCGACCATGGCTGGCATCGTGATCACGGCCATCACGACAAGATCGTGATCAGGCATCGTCATCACGAAGGTTAAAAACGCCACGGCCGACACGGGAATGGCCCCGCAAGGGGCCATTTTCCTTGTGTCAGTCCCATACCGGGCCGAGCGCGGGATTCACGCAGCGCCTGTCCTTTGGCAGCGCCGCGATCGCCTGCCTGTCCTCCTCGTCGAGCCCGATGTTCAGGGCGTCGAGATTTGATTTCTGGCTTTCGGCGCGTGACGCCTTCGGGATCGCCGCGACGCCATCCTGGTCGAGCAGCCACTTTAGCGCCACCTGCGAGGCGCTCGCGCCATGCTTGCGGCCGATCGCCATGAGCGTCGCGTCGGACGCCACCTTGCCCTGCGCCAGCGGACAATAGGCCACCAGCGGGATCGATTTCGCCGAAAGATATTTGCGCAGCTTGGTCTGATCGAGCATCACATGGTACTCGACCTGGTCGCAGGCAATCGGGGCCCTGATTTCCTCGACCACGGTTTTCAACAATGCGATGTTGAAATTAGCGACGCCGATGGCGCGGGTGCGGCCTTCCGCCTTCAGTTTCATCAGGGTTTCGAATACCGCCGGCAGGTTGATGTCTCTCGTCGGCCAGTGCACGAGATAAAGATCGACTTGATCGAGCCTGAGCTTTTTCAAGGACGCCTCGAGCGCTCGGCGGATCGCATCCGGCGCAAGATTTTCGTACCAGACCTTTGTCGTGACGTGCAGATCGGAACGCGCGAGGCGCGACGCCGAAATAGCGGCGCCGACAGCGTCCTCGTTGCCGTACATTTCCGCGGTATCGATATGGCGATAACCCAGCGCCAATGCGCTTTCGACCGCCGCGCGGCAGGCATCGCCCTGCATCCGGAAAGTTCCGAGCCCAAGGCGCGGCAGACTGATACCCTGCGTTTGCAGACGTTCCATTGACCAGCTCCCGAAGGCAACAGGCGGCTGCTTAGGTGGCGCCACATGCGTGCATTTGAGGTGAAGCGACGGATGAGGCAGTATTTCCGTCGCTCGATAGATTGCCTTCACAATCGCGCCCAAATCAAGGGCGGTTTGATGGTGGCGCCGGTCAAGATATTGCGGCGACGTCAAGTCGCCAGCGAGCTGTTGGCCAACATAACAGCATTGCTGTGCGCGGAGACCTCAGATCGGCTGCGCCAGCAATTGTCCCGGCCGCGCGTCCGGGCGCGGCGTGATGTCGACCGACCACAGCGCGCGGTCGTCGACGTCCTTGAGCGTCACCGTCATGATTTCGGAATCGCCGTCGATATCGACGCGGCCGAAAAATTGTAGCCCGAAACAGGGTGCGAGATTTTCGCCCTGATCCGCGCTGCAACCTTTCTGGAACATCGCCACCGGCCCAAACGTGTTGTCGAGCTCACCCGGCCCCCAGGTGCCGGCGTGAATGGGACCTGAGACGAATTCCCAGAACGGTACGAAGTCCGAAAACACCGCCCGGTTCGGATCATAATAATGCGCGGCGGTGTAGTGCATGTCGGCGGTCAGCCACACGGTGTTGCGGATACCGGCGCGCTTGATGAAGGAAACTAGGTCGGCGATTTCGTGTTCGCGCCGTTCCGGCGGCCCGTCGCCGAGTGCGATCGCATCCAGGCTGATCAATCCGATCGGAAGGTCCGCGGCAATCACTTTCCAGGTGGCATCGGAAGCCGCAAGTTCCCGCTTCAGCCAGGCGAGCTGGGTTGCTCCGAGGATGAAGGCTTCGCTTGCGTCGTCGCGCTTGTTCCAGGTCGAATCGCGATAGCTGCGCATGTCGATCATGAAGACGTCGAGCAGCGGCCCGTATCCGATCTTCCGGTAAATGCGGCCGGCCTGCACGGGAATCTCGCGAATCGGCATGAATTCGAAGAAAGCCCGGCGGGCACGCTCGACCAGGCGGGATTTGCCGTCCGCGGTGTAACCGGTCTCGTCGGCGGTGCCGATCGGCGACCAGTCGTTGGTCACCTCATGATCGTCCCATTGTGCAAACATCGGCACCTGTGCGTTGAAGGCGCCCAAATTCTCATCGAGCAAATTGTATTTGTAGTTGCCCCGAAATTGCGAAAGGCTGTGGGCGACGACCGATTTTTCCTCGGTGATGACATTGCGCCAGACCCCGCCGTCGGACAGCTTCAACTCCGACGGGATCGGGCAATCGGCGTAGATGTGATCGCCGCAGTGAATGAAGAAATCGGGACGGTTTTGCAGCATGGTCCGGTAGGTGCGCATGCCGCCGCGGGAGAGATCGATCCCCCAGCCCTGCCCTGCGGTGTCGCCCGACCAGACAAATGAGATCGAACTGCGATCGGCCGGCGCTGTGCGGAAATGGCCGGTTTGCGTTTCGCCTGCCAACCCTGCATCACCTGGAGCCTCGAACCGCACCCGATAAAAAATGTCCTGACCCGGCGGCAAACCGTCAAGCAGCACCTTCGCCGTGAAGTCGCGATCGGACAGCGCTTCCGACGATGCGGCGGCGACAATCGTCTTGAAGCTTTCAACCGTTGAGCATTCCACCCTCATGCGTGCGGGCCGGTCAGCGCGCGCCCATACCACCGCGGAACCAGCCGAAACGTCGCCCGACTGAACGCCGCAGGCGGTTCTCGGGCGATCGGCGGCGCGGCTGAGATAAGGCCTTGCGAGACTTCCCAGCCCAGCGAGCGCGACGGCGGACGTTGACCGGACCAGCAACTGGCGCCTGGTGAATGTTCTTTTCGCGCGAACCGCAATCGCCATTCAGGCACCCCCAGCGAATCACGACGGAGGGTGCCCGCCCAACTTGACTCCAGGCCGAAGGTTTTTTGACTCATCGCCTACGGTTTTGCGACAGGCGGATGACTCAGAGGTTGAGAGGAGCCTTACGCACGCAAGGCTAGCGCTTTGTCAGACTTCGTCATTTCCGGGCATGTGCTGCGCGCGCCATAATGACGGCGCCAGAAATACGTAGTTGCGCGGTTCGATGAGGCTCGAAGCGGGCGTGCTCGCCCTATCGCTTCCAGTTGCAGATGCCGCCCGCCTTGCAGGGCCAGACCTGAATGCGGGCATCGAAGGCCTGCGCATCCACGGGATTGCGATGCTGATGGGCGAGTTTGGTGCGCGCCGCAGGGCGCTGCGGCTCCGCTCGCTGGTGGACGACGCGCTGGTGGACGACACGGGTGTTGTGAACCACGACCTTGGGCTCGGCTGCGGGTTCGCTGCTCGCTTGGGCGCGGCCGCTTTCGCGATCGACGGTCACGTCGAGCGGGCCCGGCGCGAAGCCGGAGGCAGGACCCAGCGGCTTGGGCGAAAGCAGCGCATTGGAAAGGTCTAGGCCAAGGAATTCGTCCGCACGGTATTCGTCGGCGACCGACAGGCCGCCCCAGGCCAGTACAATCGCGCCAACAATAACGATGAACAGATTCCTCAGGACCATCGAGGCCTCCTGAAATACGTAAAAGAGCAGCAATTGCACATTATCTAGGGAGCATTCAGGCCAATTCCAGTGGATTTCACCGGCAAGGTTACTGCGCGGCGGCAACCCCCTGCCGGCCAGCGTTTATACCAATCGCCAAACCCGTCCAGCGGCGTGCAGCAAAATACCATAAATTGTATGACGTACCAGTACATCCAAAAGGTGTTAGCGTTGAGAATTATTTGAACGTAATCAATGGTTCACTCGATTTGACGGGTGCTATAGGCTGCCTTCGCCGGGTTGAATGAAGAATTGTCGTGTACTCTGAAAAGGATCGTTATGTTGGTTGCGTCGTCGTTGACCCGCTTTTTGCTCGCCTCAATCGGAGCCCTGTCGCTTCTCCTTTCAGCTCCGCAAGCCCGGGCCGAAGACAAGGTCCTGCGGGTGGGCACGCTGAAGCTCATCCACGGCATCACGCCCTATTTTTATGAGAAGTTCGCCCCACCCGGCTACAGAATTGAAGTCATTCCGTTCGAGAGCCCGACCGACGGCAAAAATGCGGTGCTGACAGGCACCGTCGACACTTGCATCCACGGCATCGCCGCGTTTCTGCTCGGCGCCGCCGCAGGTGAACCGGTCGTCATCGTCGCGGCGGCGACCAATCGCGGCATGGGCATAATCGCTGACGCCAAATCGGATATCAAATCCGTCAAGGATTTGAAGGGTAAGCGCGTCGCGATCTTCCCCGGCTCGACGCAAGAGGTGGTTATCCTCGAGCGCCTCAAGGCCGAGGGGATGTCGATATCCGACATTCAGCCGATCCGGCTTTCGTTCAGCGACATGGCGGGCGCGCTGGCCCGCGGCGATATCGATGCCTATGTCGGCGCAGAGCCCGGACCCGGAATCAGCCTGGCGAACGGCACCGGAAGGCTGGTCGAATACCCTTATTCGACCTCGATCGGCTCGCTCAACATGATCCTGTCTGCCAGCGAGAAGATGATCAAGGAGAACCCCGAGCGGCTCAAGATGATCATCGACATGCACAAGAAGGCGACGGATTACGCGATGGCGCATCCGGACGAGATGATTCAGGTCGCGATGCAGAAACTCGGCCAGCAGCGCAAATCGATCGAGATGGCCGTTCCCAACGTCGAACTGACTTGGAAGATTGACGACGATTTTGTCAAACACGCCAGAGCCTACAGCGAATTGATGGTCGAAAAGAAGCAGGTTCGGCAGGCCCCCGACATGTCGCGGGCCATCACCGAACAGTTCATGTAGGGGTGACGTGAACGATCACGCCACCACGATTGCCGACGGCGCCGAAACAAGCCTGTCGGGAACCACCATCGCCAATCGCCGCCGCCAGCGGCAGCGGATGGAGACGCTGCGCGCCATCGTTCTGGGCGCCGGCTTTCCCCTCCTCCTGATCCTGATCTGGGACCGCACTGTCGCAATCACCGGTACGCGCCTCATTCCGAGCCCGTATCAGGTCGCGGTGATGATGTACGACTTCACTTTTGGCGGCGTCTATGACGACGCATTCAGCGGCACGATCCTGACCCATGTCTGGAAATCGATGCAGCGCGTCTACGGCGGATTTTTCCTTGCAGCCTTGGTCGGCATCCCCTTAGGGATGATGATCGGCCGCATCAAAGTGCTGCGCCAATTGCTCGATCCGACCATCTCGCTGTTGCGACCCATACCGGTCACGGCGTGGCTGCCGCTGTCGATGATCTTTTTTGGGCTTGGACCCAACGCGGCGATCTTCCTGGTCTTCCTCGGCGCGTTCTATCCGATCCTGCTGAACACGATGTTCGGGGTGCGCTCGATCGATCCGCGGCTGTTCGAGGCGGCCTCGATGCTTGGTTGTTCCGGCGCCGGCATGTTCCGGCAGATCGTGCTTCCCGCATCTCTGCCCGCGATCTTCAGCGGACTGCGGATCGCACACGGCTTTGCCTGGATCTTGATCGTGGTCGGAGAAATGACCGGCGTTCCCACCGGTCTTGGCTCGGTGGTGATGGACGGCCGAACGCTTTCGCGCACCGATCTTGTGATCACCGGCATGATCGTTATCGGGGCCTGCGGCTTTGTCACCGACAGGATCATTGTCGCGATCAGCAACCGCCTCTTGAGCTGGAGCCCGCAACACCGTGAGTAACGCGGCTCATTCGGACATCCTCACCATCCGCGGCGTGACCAAGCGCTTTGCGGTCGGTGACGGCGAGGTCGAGGCTCTAGCGCCGGTCGACCTCACCATCCCAAAGGGCGAATTCGTCTGCCTGATCGGTGCGTCCGGCTGCGGGAAATCGACGCTGCTGCGCATCATCGCCGGTTTCGAGGAGCCGACGACCGGCGACGTCTCGATGGATGGCAACGCCATCACCGGCCCGGGCCGCGATCGCGGCATGGTTTTCCAGGACTACGCGCTGTTTCCGTGGATGACGGTGCGCGAAAATATCAGCTTCGGCCCGCGGCAACGCCGATTGCCGCGCGAGGAGATTGCCAAAACGACCGACGAGTTCGTCAGGATGGTCGGGCTCGAACGCTTCGCCGAGCGCTATCCGAACCAATTGTCCGGCGGCATGAAGCAGCGCGTCGCGATCGCCCGCGTGCTCGCCAACAACGCCAATATTCTTTTGATGGACGAGCCGTTCGGCGCGCTCGACGCGCTGACCCGCGAACAGCTTCAGAACGAGTTGCTGCAGATCTGGAAGCGCACCGGCGTCACCACCATCTTCGTCACCCATTCGGTGGAGGAAGCGGTGCTGCTCGCCGATCGCGTGCTGGTCATGAGCGCCGGACCGGGGCGGATCGACAGCGATTTCAGCATTGATCTGGCGCGCCCGCGCGACGTGTCATCGCCGGAATTCAACGTGCTGCGGCGTGATATCGCGCGCCGGCTGACCAGCCATCTCGTGCGGGCTTGACACCCGATTGCGCGACCGCCCAAATGATGCACCTGTTTCTCCGGGGCTTTCCGACATGACCGATTCAACTGCACGATCCGCTTCAGCCTCTGACGCCGGCGTTCTTGAGTTGCTCCGCCAGTTCAAGGACGATTCCGCCTTGGCGGACCGGTATGCTGCGGACTGCCTGGAAAAGGCAAAGACCGCCGAACCCGTGCTCAAGGCGTTCGAATATTTTCCCGTCGATGTCACACGGCGGCCGGGCACGCTGTCGGGCATTCCCGTGGCAATCAAGGACATCATCGCCACGTCAGACATGCCGACGACCAACGGATCGCCGATCTACCGCAACCATATTCCGGATCGCGACGCCTGGGTCGTCGAACGCCTGCGCAATCTCGGCGCCACGATCTTCGGCAAGACCGTTTCGACCGAGTTCGCCTGGCGTCATCCCGGCCCCACCACCAATCCCTGGAATTCGAAACATACCCCCGGCGGCTCGTCGTCGGGCTCGGCGGCCGCAGTCGCCGCCGGCATCGTGCCGCTGGCGCTCGGTACCCAGACGCTCGGCTCGGTGATCCGGCCCGCGGCCTTCAATGGCGTGGTCGGCCTCAAGCCGAGTTTCGGCGCGATCCCCCGCGCCGGCGTGCATCCGTTAAGTCCCTCGCTCGACCATGTCGGCTTCTTCGCCCGCCGCGTGGACGATGTGGCCTATGCGCTGTCGCTGATATCGGCCACAAGCGACCTCGATCCGCACGGCCGGCCGCTTCCCCGATTTCAGGTCGATCCCGGTCACGGCGTGACGCCGCTGGAAAAGCCGCGTCTTCGCATCGTGCGTTTCGAAAAATGGTCGCGGGCGGAAGCCGAACAGAAGGCCGTGTTCGAGGCGGCAGTCGGCAAATTGCGCGACGCCGGCGCCGTCATGGAAGAGCGCGAGTGGGAGGAGCTCGATTCCAACTGGAGCGCCGTCAATACCATCATGTCCAGCGAGGCCGCGCATATTTTCAATGGTCTGGTCGAACGTTACCCCGACCGCACCAGCGATTTTCTGAAGTCAGCGGTAAAAGCCGGCAAGGATCTCTCCGCCTTTGCCTATCTTGGCGCCAAGGCCACACAGGAAAGACTGCGGGCGGCCTTGCCCGGACAGATGTCGGGCTTCGACGCCATCCTGACCGTACCGGCCTTCGGCGAAGCGCCGGAAGGCCTCGGCTTTACCGGGGACGCCGAATATTGCGCGCCATGGACCCTGATCGGCGCGCCCGCGGTGTCGCTGCCGGCGGGATTCGGCAAAAAGGGCCTTCCGCTCGGCATCCAGGTCGTGGGCTCCTACCGGCAGGACCATCACTTGTTGCGGGTGGCGAAGTGGGTCGAGAGCGCGTTGCGGTTCGACCCGGGCATTCCAAAGATCGCCTCAGTCAAATAGACCGCCTCGCGCTTCGTCGCGACGCTGCCAATCCACCTGCAGCCAGGAGGGCAAACCCATGAGCCGCAAAGTCATTATCACTTGCGCCGTGACCGGTGCAATCCACACCCCCTCGATGTCGAAGGCCTTGCCGGTGACGCCGCAGGAGATCGCCGACGCCGCGGTCGATGCCGCAGAAGCCGGTGCCGCGATCGTGCATCTGCACGCCCGCAATCCAAAGACCGGCCAGCCCGACCAGAGCCCGGAAGCCTTCGCGCCGTTTCTGAAGATCATCAAGCAACGCTCGAACTGCGTGATCAACCTGACTACCGGCGGCGCGCCAACCATGACGGTGGATGAACGGGTGCGGCCTGCCGCGACCTACAAGCCCGAAGTAGCTTCCCTGAACATGGGCTCGATGAACTTTGCCTTTTTCGGCATGCTCAACCGTTTCAAGAAGTTCGAGCACGACTGGGAGCTCAAGCACCTCCAGAACAAGGACATCGTGTTCCGCAACACCTTTCAGGATATCGAATATGTCCTTAAAACCCTTTCGGAAACCGGCACGCGCTTCGAGTTCGAATGTTACGACACCGCCCACCTCTACAATCTGAACTACTTCCTCGAGCAAGGCATGGTGAAGCCGCCGCTTTTCGTGCAAACGGTGTTCGGCCTGCAGGGTGGAACCGGCGCCCATCCCGAGGACGTGTTGCATATGAAGCGCACCGCGGACCGGCTGTTCGGCGACAAGATGGTTTGGTCGGTCCTGGGTGCCGGCCGCAACCAACTCCCGATCGCGGCGATGGCGGCCGCCATGGGCGGCAATGTGCGCGTCGGCCTGGAGGACTCGCTATGGGCAGCGCCCGGACGGATGGCAGCCTCGAACGCCGAGCAGGTGATCCTTGCCCGCAAGATCATCGAAGGCCTCGGCCTTCAGATCGCGACCTCGGACGAAGCCCGCGAAATCCTCCACTTGAAGGGCGGCGATAGGCTGGATGTGTAAGGGCTTGTAATCACGCTAGAACCGGGTCTCCCAGTAGAACATTTTCGTCAGGGCTGTCGGACAGGTTCATGACGACTGACCTGTGCGGCTTCAACTTCCTTCCGGCCTTGCGCGGCGCTTACGCGGTGCGCGTCGTGTCCGTCACGGTCGCGAGCATGGCCTGGACCTGTCGCGCCTGCTCCAGAATAAATTCGAAGACGACGCGTGTGCGGGGCGCCAGATGCCGTCGCGACGGATAGACCAAGCTGAATGGAATGCTCGGTGCCGGAAATTCGCTTAGCATGCAAACCAGCACGCCGCTGCGCAGATCATCGACCACCTCCAGCAACGGGAGCAGCGCGATGCCGTATCCGCTGCGCGCGGCGACGCGCACCGCGCTGACGTCATTGGCGAGAAATCCCCCGGACACGTGGAACTGCCGGGATCCGTCGGGCGTCACAAAGGTCCAAACGTTCGAGCCCGGTCCGACGTCGTGCACGATGCAGGTGTGGCTCGCAAGGTCGGCGGGCGTAGAGGGCCTGCCTCTTCGTTCGATGTAGTTTGGCGCTGCCACAACAGCAAACGAAACGGTCCCGGATCGGCGCACCACCAGGGAAACATCCGTGACCTCGCCCAAACGCACGGCGAGGTCGAGCCGGTCTTCGATCATGTCGCCGAACCGATCGCTGACCACGAGTTCGACCTTTAACCCTGGATGATCGGCGAAAAGGGTCGGCAGACGTTGGGCGAGGAAACGGCTGCCCGTCACGGTGACCCCTACGCGCACCAGCCCGACCGGCGAGGCGCGCTGCCTCCCGAGAGCTGCTTCCATTCCATCGACGCCGTCCAGTACCGGTCGGGCCAGGCCCAGCAGCATCTGCCCATCGTCGGTCAGGCTGAGTTTTCGGGTCGTGCGATGAAGGAGGCGGACCCCAAAATGTTCCTCCAGCTGCGCAATTTGCCGGGCCACCGCCGCCTGGCTTACCTCGCGCTCACGGGCGACGGCCGAAAAGGAACCCGTCTCGACCACCCGTACCAAGACGCCAAGCCCGCCCAGCAGATCCATCGATTTCCTCGAAAAACGCAAAGATCATTCAAAAGAAAGCGGGATTATCGCGCCGAGGCAAGAGGCGTAGGTACGGTCCGTCGCATACCGGCGTTGCGCCCAAGCTTTCACCTAACCGCGCGGCGCCGTTTCGAGGGAACCCGGAAGACAGCGAGGCGAACCATGTCAAAGCTTCTCGCAATTGCGGCCAGCCTGAAGGCCATCCTCATCGCGGCCAGCGTGGCCTTTGCACGCGGCGACATGCTCGCCGTCATCCTGATCTCGGTCTTGTTCAACCTCGCCGAGCTTGGCGCGAAGCCGGTCGGTCAGACCGTACCGCGCGACAGCAGGGCAGTCTCGCAAAGCGACGATCGCGGTCGCTGAATTCACGCAAACCATCTGGTTTTCCTCGCTTAGCACGAAGGAGTGGCGATCATGTTCGAAGACAATGTTCTAGAAAGGGACGAGCCCACGCTCGAAGAGCCCGAAAGCCGACAATCCGTTCTGGGCCCACTTCACGAGCCGAACGGTGAGTCCTGGAAGGAGCAGGCGCGGGTTCTCTTGCGACAGGAAAGCCCTGCCGCCGAGCAACCCGTATCCCCTGAGCCGGAACGACGGCAGCCGCCAACCGGCAAGCAGCCCCGCAGCAGCGTGCTGCGTCGCCGTCCGATTGTCTCTGCCATCGGCGCCGTGCTTCTCGCCTCAGCCCTGGGTGGCGGCTATCTCTATGTGGACCACGCGGGACATTTCCAGTCCACGGACGATGCGTTCATCGCGGCACGGCAGTCCTCGCTTGCCCCGAAAGTGTCGGGCTACCTCACTGCCGTTCCCGTCACTGACAACCAGCATGTCGCTGGCGGCGACGTCGTCGCCCGAATTGACGATCGCGATTATCGGATCGCGCTCGAACAGGCGGAGGCGCAAGTTGCCGCCGCGCGAGCCAGCATCGAAAATATAGATGCCCAACTCGACGTGCAGCGGGCGCAGATCAGCGCCAACCAGGCACAGGTTGATCAGGCGCAGGCGGCTTTGGTGTTCGCTGAGCAGCAGGCGGCGCGCTATGAGCACCTCGAACAGACCGGCTATGGCACCGTTCAGAACGCCCAGCAGTACACTTCGCAGCTGCATCAGCAGCAGGCGGCCTTGGCGAGCGCGCAGGCGACCTTCAAATTGGCGCAGCGGCAGCTGGAGTCGCTGAAGGCCCAACGCAACAGCGCGGTTGCGAGCCTCGCGCAAGCAGAGGCTCAGCGCGACCAGGCAAAACTCAATCTTTCCTATACGACGGTGACGGCAGCTCAGCCGGGGCGCGTCGTCAACCTCGGCGCCGCCGTCGGTCAGTTCGCACAGCCCGGAACGAACCTCACCATGTTCGTGCCGGACCAGATTTGGGTGACGGCGAACTTCAAGGAGATTCAGCTCGACCGCATGCGGCCGGGAGAGCCGGTGACGCTCAAGATCGACGCCTATCCGGGACGTGTGATCCGCGGTCATGTCGACAGCGTCCAACCAGGCTCCGGCACCGCGTTCTCGCTGCTGCCGGCCCAGAATGCCACCGGTAACTACGTCAAGATCGTCCAGCGCGTGCCGGTCAAGATCGTCATGGACGATCCGCCGACCGATGTAGCGCTCGGTCCGGGCATGTCGGTGGTTCCGACAGTACGGGTCGACGTAACGCCGTCGGTGGTTGAGCGTCTGAGGAGGTACCTATGAGTGCCGCGGCGATCCAAACCGACCCTCCCGCATTCGCGAGCGGCGCCGGCGCGGTTAACCCCTGGGTGATCGCCATCCTGGTCGCGCTCGCGAGCTTCATGGAGGTGCTCGACACCACCATCGCCAACGTGGCGTTGCCATACATCGCCGGCGGCATGGGGGTGAGCGAGGACGAAGCGTCCTGGGTAGTCACCACGTATCTGGTCGCCAATGCCATCATCCTGACGGCGAGCAGCTATCTGGCGCGAATGCTCGGCCGCAAGACCTTCTTCCTGATCTGTCTTGGAGTGTTCACCCTCAGCTCGCTGCTTAGCGGGTTTGCCCCGAATCTGAATGCGCTATTGCTGTTCCGCATTATGCAGGGCGTCGGTGGCGGCGGCATGGTACCGGTCGCCCAGTCGATCCTGGCGGATTTGTTCCCACCGGCAAAGCGCGGACAGGCCTTTGCGCTGTTCGGCGTCGCCGTTGTCGTGGCGCCGGTGGTGGGGCCGACGCTCGGCGGCTGGTTGTCCGACAACATCTCCTGGCAGTGGTGCTTTCTGATCAACGTGCCGGTTGGCATGCTCGCG
>Ga0210390_10002838_pt1 | contig 15115 bp, 6 predicted proteins | sample IncBWH11OmetaG_FD_161050 | JGI IMG/M metagenome (GOLD analysis project Ga0210390, IMG submission 161050) | Forest soil microbial communities from Barre Woods Harvard Forest LTER site, Petersham, Massachusetts, United States - Inc-BW-H-11-O ... | reverse complement strand
TTGCGGCGGTGGGGGGCAGCATTGTCCAAAGACGCCTTCTTCCCGGAATAACGAACACGACGAAGCACATTCGCTACTACCCATTCTTTTGTTGGGTATTCTGGACGTTCTGGGAACAACGGGGGCGCCACGGGCGCAAATCGGAACAGCGGAAATGGCGTGTGCGCTTGGAGAACGTATTCCGCGCGGCCACTCTCTTTAAGTCACCCTTCATCGGAGAATTGATCGGTGTCACCAAAGCGTTGCGAGTGGACAATCTCGCCGCGAACGAGTTGGTCCGAATCGATCGCGACGAAGCTGCGACGGCATTTATACCTGCGAATTATAGTTCGTCTTTTCGCGCTCTCGGCTGCGGTCGATGGACGTCCAACGGAGGCGCTCAGCTCACTTCCCTTGGGGAAGAGTTAGCGGAAGCCTTTGATACTGCAGTGCGTAACTGTGTTGGTAGTGGACGGGCGCTAACGACGATACTTTCTGATGACCCTACAGTGTCGGTGAAGGCAATTAAGACGATCGCGGACGGTATTTGGATGCGCCCGGTCAGACCAAGTGAACCGGAGCACGGTTTGTTGGTAGAGCTCATGCTCCGGATGAAGGGCGGAGACGTGGGGCCGGCCTCGGAATTTAATGAGGCGAGGTCGCGGTCCTTCGGGTTGTTGCTGGAAATAGCGGAACAAGCAGATGGGCGTATCACCTCGTCCTCTGACCTTCATCGCATTTTTGCGATCGGCAAGCTTCCGAGTGGCCGTCGTTTCGTTCCGCCAAAGGAACTAGATGATGATTTCGAAATATGGCAACGCTACCAAGAGAGACAGTACTTGAAGATAGCGATTTACTCTCTGTGGCATGAAGTGGTACGGATGCTAGCCTACCGAGCAACGAAATCCGCCAAGAGCGATGAGCTGTTCGTGCACTTCCACAAGTCGTTGCAAACGTCCGAAGTAGCAGAAAAGTGGTTTGGGCGTCGCCACGCGGACCGCACCGTTAGCTATCTGCAAAAATCGATGCTGCAGGAAATGCAGCGGCATCCCCATGATTTTGGACGTTGGGCCATGGAGTTGACAGAGAGTTTGCACGATTTGCGGTTGCCGAGCGCGGAGAGGGTTGGAGGTGCGGTAGTTCTCCTGTTCCTATGCAGCACATATTGGGGAGAAAACGCGAATCGACTGGTCCATTCCGAATTGCATCGGGAAGGTGGCAGGGAGCGCATTTCACTGGATAGTGTTTGGGTGGACATCCAGCAGATGCAAATGGCTACGCTTTCTGAATATGTTTCGTGGACGGTTGAAAACTACGTTCTCAAGCAGGCCACACGAATCGCGGTTGACAAATTGCCGGACTACCGGTTTTTCATAGAGCGAGACGATGCCGGCTATCGATTGGTGAAACCACAAAATCCAAGATCATATCTGTCTTACGATCCGTCACGCATAGAGAGTGCGTACACGCTGATGTCTGAGCTGAAGTTAATCGACCTGCAAGAGGGATTTCGGGTAACGTCTCTAGGGCGGTCACTTCTGGGACGCCTCCGTCTTCACCATCGAGAGAGACTAGGCGTTGAAGACGTACCACCAGCCTCGCGGTGACAGGGCTCAAGACTCAGGGAATCTCCGGAAATGTTGTGGTCGTCCCTGGGTAAAGTTCGACGACTTGTAGGGCTGTGAAGAGGAGAGGCTCGATCCGCAGTTGGGAAATCGGTTTCGCGGTTAACCAGTGGCAAAATGACTCGCGAACCCATCGATTGTCATATTCTCCCCGATGGCGTCATGAGGGATTAGGGCATACTTCCAGGGCTTGCCGTCATAGGTCACTGCATGATCGCTTGCGTGCTTGCACCATGTCACCGCTACATCTCGCTTGGCAAGAACCTCAGGATCGGTCATCTCGTTCCGTGCCTTGGGTTCTAGCATGTAGATTCCCGATTTCGTTTCTGCAACGAAATCTGGCTGGTATTCAACTTGTTCGCCTCCAGACTTGTAAAAGAGCTGAAACTGTCCTTTTGCCGGTTTGAACCATTTGTCCGATTCCCGGTCCAGGATCAGCGCCAGTTTTCGTTCTGAATCAGACTGGAATTTCTGTACCGGATAGAGACAGTGCTTGAATCCCCCAAACAAATACTTGGCCATATTGGTCTTGTCAGCAGGTGCGTGGTGGAAATCAAGGATGGGATCAGATGCGGATGCTGTATAAGCACTCGGCTTTAGCTCGGTGAACCCTTTGCTGATTCGCACATCGAGCGGGCCAGACTCTTCCCAATAGTGCTGTTGCATTTGGGCGTGAACAAATCGGGCGATTTCACGCTGGTACATGCGTAGCACTCTTCGTGCGTCTTCTTCCGATAGATAGGTATGGAGGTGCTTCACAACCTGTCCAGCCAACTCATATAGCAAATCAGCATGATCGTCGTAGGAGACGTCGTCAAAATCTACGAGACCGCTGACAATGTAGTTCTCGGGGCGCGATTCCTCCATCCCTGCACTTTCTAGCGCAAGCACTTCAAGCTCATTTGTTCGCAGGTGTTGAATCCACAACTCTTCGCTTGGAGCTGGATATTTCAGAGCACTAAGGTCTAGAGAGAAGGATTTAAAGCCTGACCGAACTTCTCCGGTTGGCACCACGAGGATGCGCGGGATATCAATCGTCTGCTGAATCACCAGTTGCGTCGTTTTCGAAACAATGGAGGCGATATCAGGTTTGGTAGTAACGCCCTCAAGCTCCATCTGTGTCGGTCGATATTGATTTGTCACCTCCTGTAGAATCTGCGCTTGAAACTCTGGTCTTTGAAGATAATTCACAGTTGGCAGCTTCTGAGGTTGGCTCTCAAGTGTTCGGATGACGTCGTAGGTAATCTGGGCAAGCCTTTGCTCTCCGGGCACTGAGAACACCGGCGGTTGGTTGTCCGGGGGGATGAGGGTGTTGCCGATCGTGTGCTCGGGGTGTATTCCCAGTTTGGCAGCCAGTTGCGACTGCGATACAACGGTCACTGTCTTTTCTTTGAGCTGGTCTGGACTCAAGATGACTTGTTTCAGGCGAATCGTGGAGCCAGGCTTGTTTGCCTCTTCGATGATCTCCTGGAACCTGTCGTGCGCGATGATATTGAGGCGGTCCACCGCCGTGACGTTAGTCCGTTTACCGTATGGCAGGCGGAGGCCGCGGCCAATGGACTGTTCGATCAGTGTGCGTGCATTGGCCGCGCGCAGCGGAACGATTGTGTAGAGATTGGTGACATCCCAGCCCTCTTTGAGCATGTTGACGTGGATCACAATTTCAGTGGGTTCGTCCGGTTGTTCTACCCGCAGAAGGCGCCCAATCATTTCATCTTCTTCTTCACCGGTTTTGCTGGAATCGACCTGGATGACTTTGGTCTTGTACGTTCCGTCAAAGAACTTGTCTGATTCAATCAGCTGCTTCAATTGGCCGGCGTGCGTAGTGTCCCTTGCGATTACGAGGAGGAAAGGTTTAACAATGTGGCGGCCACTCTGGAGAGCATAGGTCCCCAGCTCGACTTTGACACTCTCATGCAGACGGACGCCATCTTCCAACTTGAGGCGCTCGATCTCCTCGGTAGACATGCCGGCCGGATTGAAGTTCTTCCGGGTTACTGCGGCGGGTTCCTTCACGAAGCCATCCGCCATGGCTTTGCCCAGTGGATAGTCGAAAATGACGTTCTTAAATGGCACGGGCCCCTTGCTCGTCTCTACAAAAGGAGTGGCAGTAAGCTCTAGGCCCAATATCGGGTTGAGTTCATTGATTGCGCGAACACCCGCAGAGGCTCGATAGCGATGCGATTCGTCCATGATCAAAACAAGGTCTGGCAAGCCGGCTAGGTAATCAAAATAGCTCTGTCCGATATATTCGGAGAGTCGCTTGATTCGCGGAGATTTTCCTCCACGAACCTCGGAGTTTATCTTCGAAATATTGAAGATGTTAACTTTGCAACGTAAAACCAAATCGAAGAGGCTGCCCGCCCTTTCCTGGTAGTCGTCACCCGTAATAATTGCAGGCGCGTCTGTTGCGAACTCGGCAATGCCTTGAAATACGTATTTCGGAGTGTTTGGCGTGAAATCAGAGATCAGCTTGTTGTAAATCGTTAGATTCGGAGCCAGGACAAAGAAATTGTTAATCCCGTGGGCCAGATGAAGGTAGGTGATAAAGGCTCCCATCAGCCGAGTTTTCCCGACACCCGTAGCAAGAGCAAAGCACAAGGACGGGAACTCCCGTTCGAATTCCGTGACGGTTGGGAACTCGCTTCGGATAGCTTCCAGAGCGCTGCGGGTCTCGATATCCTTCTTTGGCGGAACGATCTCGGTGATGCGATCGAGGATTTCCAGTGACTGTCTTTGCGGAGAGCGCAGACTTAGGCGACCGGCGATTGCGTTAACGTAGCGGTTCATCGGCGACCAGTCCCGGTCCCAACAAACAACTCTTGTTGGCCCTTTCTGGGAGGCGCTTGGGGAAGATTCTCGATCTGTAAACTGTAATCGTCATGCCCCCACTCACAACGGGCGAGCACGGTTTTCGGGATCTTTTTAACCGTCAGGTTCGGCCACCGGTCAGGCTTGCCGCGGAACGCGAGGCACAATACAAGTAAACTACGTTGTCGCCCAACCTCATCGTTTAGCTGATCCAGCTGCTCTGCACTGAGATTTTGTGTCGTAACGAAAATAAAGTCGCGTTCAGTAGAACGGCCCTGCTGCCAATAGGTAGAGTCGCTTGGAGCGTACTGGAAGCCTTCTAGTTTACACAACGCTTCTGCCAACATAGCAGGGTTATATTGGCGGTTAATGATCCAATTTCCCCATCTATCTCTTTCGAGGAGGGAAGGCGCAAGGTGAAAATATCGAAATCCGCCGCCACCCTGCCATCCGGTAACGCTCGTGACACCCCCAAGATCGGTGCCGTCTACGACCTTCGTCAGGCGGGGAAGAATAAGGGTTTGGCAATGGTTGAGGAGCTCAACCGTGATCCAGCGTCGGCCCATTTTGTGAGCTACGGCGCCAGTTGTTCCAGAACCAGCGAAGGAGTCCAATACCCAGTCTTCGGGGTCTGTCGCAATATCGAGGATCCGGTGGATTAATCGTTCCGGTTTTGGAGTGCCAAAGAGATTTTCTCCAAAGAGATCTCTGCTTTCTTTCTTCGCCTCATCGTTGTGTCCTACATCCGCATGCCCCCACCATGTGGTCGCGGGAATCGTATCCGTAACTTCAGAAAGAAATCGTTTGATTGCTGGTCTAGAAGTGCCCTCCACGCCAAACCAAATTCGATTGTCAGCAACGAGTTCTGCAAATTTGTCCTTGGTGTATCGCCAGCTAGTGCCGGAAGGTGGAAACACTTCTTTGCCGGATGGCAATCTGACGGGGAAAATAGCGTAGTCGCGAACTTCATTGCGGAGAACGTCTCCAGCTTTCCAAGGGCCACGAGGGTCGTTGTCTCGATTTGTATACCGGGAAGTTTGCTGCTCAGTTTTCGCAAGGCGATTGAGCTTTACTGCATCAATGTTCTTTGCGAAGACTAAAACGAAGTCATGGGATACGGAAAGCAACTTTGAATCGGATTTCGGCGCATATTTTTTTTGCCAGACTACGGTCGTAACAAAATTCTTCCGCCCGAAGACTTCATCACAGAGAACCTTGAGGTAGTGACCTTCGTTGTCGTCGATCGAAATCCACATAGAACCGTCATCGGAAAGGAGTCGATAAAGGAGTTCGAGTCGTTCCCGCATCATCGTTAACCAAAGGGAGTGCTCAATGCCGTCCTCATACTCTTCGATCGCACTTCCGGTGTTGTAGGGAGGATCGATGCAGACACATTTGATGCGGCCTGAAAATTCTTGTTCTAATGCTTTCAATGCTAAGAGATTGTCACCACGGATGAGCCGATTGTCGAACAGATCGTTGTCAGAAACACGGTGTGCGGCATGATGCGAATGTTGCGCATCCTCCAATAGGATACGAGGCTCTAATTTTGGTCGGTTCTCCTTGCCGATCCACGTCAATTCAAGCCTTCGTTTGTTATTCATGACAGGTTCCCAATTTGTGGAGCTTTTGATACCAGATATGCAAAGAGATCCTCTGGATACGGCTGCCCCGATTTTTGCTGGCTCCGTTTATGGCCAACAACTGGATCTGCCGCAAGACCGTAATGCTCAATGGCGATTTTCTCGACCAGGGGAGTCACGTCCGTCTGGTTGCGAAAAAGAGCAAGGGGGCCCTTGCCCATAGCCTTCGTTAAGTTCCAGTGTGTTTGTCGGAGTTGATCGAACGGTGCACTTAGCTGTGCCTCTAATTTTGTCTGATCGACGAGTACGGGAGCGAGGGTGGCGTTGCGCACCCGCTTCGCGAGTACCCACGATGCCGCGAACGCGCCATGACGGTAAGCGAGCCGTTCTTGGCCTGCCGCATGTCCCGCCTCGTCATTCATTCTTTTCACGACGTATCGGTTAACTCGCACGGCATTTGCTAGTTGAAATGGAGTTAACCCACCGACGAACAATGCTTTGTACTGGACGGAAGTCGTATCCAAGAGTTGAGCAGGTTCTTTTTTCAACCATACTATATAGCGAGGATCGGTTTGAAACATGGCTAGTGCTTGCGCAGCCTCGTCGATGCGAATGTGGCTCGCGGCAGAAGCCGAATGATCGTGAATCCCTGGCTTAAATGCATAATGAATGCCAAGGTATGCTAGCTCGCGACGGAGCCTCTCTTGTTCGTCATCCAAAGCGGCAAAATCCGAGAACAGCACGGGGTTCTGGTGATTTCTTGCGCGAGTGACCTCTTTTCCAAAACTCGCGTTCGTATCGGACTTGATTAGGGTGAAAGATACCCTCGCAGATGTGATGTCATTGGCCGCATTGTCTGCCGCAAACCGTGCCGAAGAGGCGATAGTCTGAGCTCCATTGATCACAGACAAACCCCTGACCTTCAACTTCTTGCGATCGCTCTTCGATCCCTTTGGCTCAACGATTTCGCACAAGGCTGTCACGCCATTGTTCAAATAAACAAAATTTTCGGGTTGGTCTTTGAGGGTCTTTTGAATTGCAGAGTTCACTTCAGTCTTGTGCCCAAGGAAAGTGCGAATATTCTTTTCGTAGAGTGCTTTGCCGTACTTATCGTGCAATTCGACAAGATCAGTTACAAGGGCCAATCCGAAATACGTGATGCGAGGTTGACTGACCGATGTGCATTTGTACAATTTCAACTCGACGTTCACTTTTTCGTATGCCTTGGCAGATAGAAGATCCGCGACGACTTTCGCCGCGTCGTAATCAATAAACGGTGCTTCCAGTCGTTCTTCGTCATCTGGATCTGCGAAAAGCTCGTCGAAAGCCTGCTTGGCATGTTGGCTAACGCCAGCACCCGTGTGTGCCACAACGAGTCGAATATGGCTGCAAATGTCCAGAGCAAGTTCGATCTCGGCTTTCCGATTTTGGACATTGGTGTTGAATCCCGTGAAATCCTGCTTTATGAGCTTGTGGATACCCTGACAAAACGCCAGTGCCTCTTGCTGACTGAACTGTTCGCCGGCTTTGAGTTTTGATTGCACGAGGTAGAGAGTTTCGGTCGGAGCATGATAGTAGATTGCGTCAACACCGAAATCATCGAAATCGTCAACGACCGATCCGGCAGCGTCTGTAGCGCTGATACTACAGATATTACTGAGTGCAAACGCACCGAAAGCGCGTGACTGATTTTTCCTTTCTTGCTCCTCTGCCGGTTTCGTCTGGTCAAGTAGGGGTAGCAGATGAGGAACGAAGTCGCTGTCGAGCACTTTCTGAAGCATCGCAAAGTGAGCTTGATCGAGTGCACTCATAGGTGGGCGACGCTGATTCTAATCGTCACTATCACTCCTGCTATCGAAGTATCCACCGCACGACGAACAGTTTTTCCACCTGGGTTCGCTGAGTCAGCTTACTCTCAATCTGCTGGATCAGATCATCGCGTCTCTTATCCACTTCATCCTGGGCATCGAAGAGTGAGCGGCGGCGCTGATTGCGCTGCGCTTCCAGTGCCTTAATTTCCTTTTGCTTCAGCAGTTTCTCCTCCAACGTGGAGGTCGCCATTGTTGCTCGTTTCACTTCTTTGATTTGGCGGTCGAGTTCCTTAATTTCACGTTCGAGCCCCAGCTTTAAATCGTCAGCCCAGCCATCGAGTTTTTCCGTTTCCGCCTCGAAGAAGTGCAAGTTCCGCCCGGAAATCGACTGACTGATTGTAGCTTGTCGCTTCTCCGTGATCGCTTGCAGTTGCGATTCTACCTGGTCAACAACTGCAGGGAACACGCTGGAAGATGCCACCGCTGCCGGCAAAGAGAACATTCGGCTGAAAGCCCCTTCATCCAAGCTTTCCCCAGTATCTGTTGTGGCGGCAAATATCAAATGATCCTCTGCTTGACCGAGTGACTCGACCGCGAAATTGGACAACATTGCCCAGCCCGCCTTACCCCGCAGCGGTTCAAGAACGCTGATTTTGCCGTCGTGGGCGGCATAGTCGAATTGCACTTCTTGCGTTTGTAAACCACGAGTCTTGGCGCTTGCCAAGACCGCTTCCGCCAGAGGATGGTTTAGGCGGTAGAGGTGCGCTTCGCCGGAGCGCCGCGGGAGTTCGTAGAGGCCCAGAGGGATGTCCACGGTGAATGGGCAACTGGTCACGCGAAATGAAGACTCATCGACGAACTCGGCATGGTTCCTCATTTCGTGCCGCGTGAGGTCGATCAGCAATCGCTCATAGCGATTCAGGTAAGCCTTGGACGCCTCGTCGCGGATTCTAAGTTTTTCCCGTACCTCGTCGTCGAAATTCTCCAGCAGGCGCTGTTGCGTCCGTGTCATCGCCTCGTTGATCTCGAAGCTGAGTTCCAGTTGAAGTGTGTCGAACGCTGTCTGGATTTCTTCCGGCTTGCGGCAGTGTTGATAGATATCAGCGATACGCTTCTCGAAGTCCACGCCGGAACCAATAGCACCCAACACCTCATCACTTGCGCCAAACACGCCCTCGAACAACTTGAATTTCTCGGACAGAAGCTCGAAGACGCGCTGATCGGCGGCATTCTTCCTATTCAAGAAGTTCACCACTACAACATCGTGCTTCTGCCCATATCGGTGGCATCGCCCGATGCGCTGTTCAATTCGTTGGGGATTCCACGGGAGGTCGTAATTTACAACCAGCGAGCAGAACTGAAGGTTGATGCCTTCTGCTCCCGCCTCGGTGGCGATCATGATCTGTCCCTCTTCGCGGAAGTAGTCAACGATGGCCGAGCGAATATCTGCCGACTTGGAGCCTGTGACGCGATCCGTTCCTTGATGTCGCTGCAGCCAATTGGCGTATATCCGTTTCGAGGTCTCATCGTTATTCGAACCGTTGAACAAGACAATGCCGTGATTGAAGGGGCTGTCAGCTAGTACTCGAAGAAGATAACTTTGCGTTCTGCAAGACTCGGTGAAGATGATGGCTTTCTGCGCGGCTCCAAAGCTGGCAGCTCTCTTGAAACCGACTTCGAGTGCCTTGAGTAAGGCTCTGCCCTTGGCATTCTGTTCGATGGACTTGGCGAGTAGAGCAAAACTGTCGAGGTCGGCAATTTCCTGCTCAAGGGCAGAACGTTCGTTGGCAGAGAGGTCCGGTTCTGCCGGTTCATCGGGCCATTCCTCGGCGGTCTCGTTCAACGCTTCGTAATCTTCATCCAGTTCATCAGGGAGCGACGTGGAGGGTTCCTGTTTCTTGAGCTTCGATTTGAGCCGATTCGAGATGGACTCCAGAGCTCCGGCAATGGCAAAAGTGGAAGACGCCAGCAGCTTACGGAGAACCAGCGTCATCAGCGAGCGCTGGCTCGCTGGCAGGGCTTGGAGATTGTCGCGTCGTAGGTACTCCGAAACGAGATTGTAAAGGCGGTCTTCACTTTCCTCCGGCGTGAATTCTTCTACAAGCGGAAGTCTCATTGTGAATGGGATGTAGGCAGTTACCTGGCGTCGCAGGGTCCGATAGCAGATCGGCTTGAGCCGATCCTTCAGCGTGCGAAAAACTTGCTCTTGAGCAAGATTTGCAAATTGCTCCCTAAAACTCTTCAGATCGCCGAAAGCATGCTCATCAACGAAGCTGACAAGTCCGAACAATTCAAGAAGGGAGTTCTGTAGTGGGGTCGCGGTTAACAAAAGCTTGGGAGCGCCGTCCAGCGCCTGCTTAAGGGTATTGGCGATTACGTTGGAGGGTTTGTAAACGTTGCGGAGCCTATGTGCTTCGTCAATCACAACTAGATCCCAGGCCGTAGAGCGAACATCGGTGGCCTTGTTACGAACAAAGTGATACGAGCAGATGACGATAGTGTCCCTTGTTTCGAATGGACGAAAGTTCCCCTGCTTGACCGCAGCGTTGTAGAACTTTGTTTCGAGAATCTCGCACGGCAAGAAAAACTTCTCTGAGAGTTCTTGGTACCACTGTTTTCTGAGGTTTGATGGCGTGATAACGAGAATTCGTCTTTTCCGTTCTGCCCACTTTTGGGAAAGTACGAGGCCCGCTTCAATCGTCTTCCCGAGACCGACTTCATCGGCCAGCAATGCACCTTTTGAAAGGGGCGAGCTAAATGCAAAAAGAGCCGCATCGACCTGATGGGGATTCAAGTCGACCTGGGCGCTGGCGACGGCTCCCGCCAGCTTTTCTAGGCTGTCGGAAGAGCAGCGTTTTGTCAGTTCGTACGCGTAGTATTTCGCGTGGTAGTCGGTCAGATTCACATTTCCTGCTTCTCTGAGGCGAGTACGCAGACCGCGTCTTTCGCTTGTTTTGGAGCTATTCTCTCTCTGAATTGGCGAATCGTTCGCAGCATCGCACCTCTCACCGCAACGCGAAATCCACAGGCATTCATGCGAAATACCATAGAATCAATATTTTATGTGGATAATAACAAGAATTGCGCCACGGACCTAATGGCTCAATAGCTTGCATCGTGTCTCTGACTGTTGACAAAAGGGGCTTCCCCTACATGTTTTCGGCGACCGACATAGCGAATTTTCTGGCCTGTCAGCACACGCTCACATTGGACCGAGCCGAATCACGAAAAGAGATAAAACGGCCATTTTTTGACGATCCTACCATCGAGTTACTGCAGAAACTCGGATTGGAGCACGAGAAACGATACCTGCGTCACCTAATCGATGCAGAGGCTCTTGCAGTCACTCAAATTGACATATGCGCGTCATGGCAAGAGGCGGCTTCTGAAACGATACGAGCCATGCGCTCTGGAGCGCCCGCGATCTATCAAGCCACTTTTCTGGACGGGCCATGGCGAGGACGGGCTGATTTCCTCATTCGTGTGGATAAGGCTAGTGCGCTCGGTCTATGGGCGTACGAAGTGGTCGATACAAAGCTGGCACGAAGCACAAAGTCTGGGGCAGTTATTCAACTGTGCTTCTATTCGGACTTATTGTCCCGAATTCAGGAACTGGAGCCCGAGCGGATGTATGTGGTCCTTGGTGGCGGCGTCAAGGCCGAAGAGTTTGTTGTTCAACGCTACATCGCGTACTACCGAAGGATCAAAAGAGAGTACGAGACTGCCTGGAAGGTCGAGCGAGACACGTACCCCGAGCCGACGGAGCATTGCGAGGTTTGTTCTTGGTATCCGCTATGCGACAAACGTCGGCGTGATGACGACCATTTGTCATTGGTCGCCGGGATATCGCGGAATCAGCGCAAAGCGTTGAGCGAGCGGAGTGTGACCACGGTGGCCGGCCTGGCGGCCTTGGCGCTTCCGGTAAGGCCCAAGATTGATCGCATCGGCGAGGCGGCCCTGTTTCGGATCCGAGAGCAGGCACGCCTCCAGATGATGGGACGGGAACAAGGCAAGCCATGTTACGAGATGATCGAACCGATGGAGACGGACAAGGGTCTGGCCACTTTGCCATCGCCCTCATCGGGGGATGTATTTCTCGATCTTGAGTCGAATCCTTACGTTCTTGACCAGGGGTTGGAATACTTATTCGGGTTCCTCGCGTTCGATGCAAGCACCGATGCGAGATACGAATCACTTTGGGCCTTCAACCGTCCAGAGGAGAAGAAAGCGTTTGAGGACTTTATAGAGGTTGTGATGGATCGGTGGCATAGGGACCCGGCAATACACATCTATCACTATGCACCTTACGAGCCGACGGCCATAAAGCGTTTAGCGGGACGGCACGGCACGTATGTCGATGAAGTCGATGAACTTTTGAGAGCCGGTATTTTCGTTGATCTTTATCGGGTGGTCCGACAAAGTCTGCGCGCATCGGTAGAAAGCTATTCCATCAAGAGGCTCGAACCCCTTTATGGCTTTTCTCGGGCTGTGCCACTCCGGGAGGCGAATGTCGCGCTTAACACCTTCGAAGCGGCGCTTGCGCTCGGAGGTCAGCATGAAATAGAGAGCCTTCTTACGACAATCAAAGGCTATAACCAAGACGACTGCGTATCTACATTTCGGCTTCGAGATTGGCTGGAGGCCCTACGGACGGAGCATGAGGCGCGCACGGGTCAAGCGATACCGCGGCCGGAAATGAGGTCGGGCAAGCCGGGTTTGGATCTTGCAGCCCAACTAGACGAAGTGAGCGATGTGAAGGACCGCCTAGTCTCAGACCTTCCCGATGACGAGGCCGAGTGGAGCGAAGAAGAACGAGCACGCTGGCTGCTTGCTCAAATGCTGGAATGGCACAGACGTGAAGAGAAATCTGCTTGGTGGGAACACTTCCGGCTTTGTGACCTTTCGGAGGATGAACTCCAAGAGGACAAGACTGCGCTGGGCGGGCTCGAATACGTTGGCGAAGCGGGCCGGATCAAGCGTTCTGTGATCCATCGCTATGGGTTTCCACCTCAAGACCACGCAATTGATCGCGCACTTGAAGTTCGCGATCCGAGAACTCAAAAGAGTGCCGGCGACTTGATTGCTATCGACGATCACAATCGAACGATCGATCTGAAGAGGGGAGCTAGGTCCAGTGTTCCGCACCCGACCGGATTGATACCCTTTGACATCGTGGATTCAGAAGTCTTACGCAATAGCCTCCTCCGCGTGGCGTCCGCCGTCGTGGATAGTGGAATGGCTGGGCAGGGGATTTTTCAGGCGGCACGAGATCTTCTTTTGCGCCGGGGGCCGCGATCACTGGAGGGCATGGCAGGTCCCTTAATTGGGACCGATGGATGCCTGACTGAAAGCGCAAGGCAGCTTATACGATCCCTTTCGTCGCAGCCGTGCGTCCTGCCGATTCAAGGACCACCCGGATCGGGCAAGACCTATAGCGGAGCACGAATGATCGTCGAGCTCGTAAGGGATGGACGAAGGGTTGGAATCACCGCCGTCAGCCACAAGGTCATAACAAACCTTCTGGACGAAGTCTGCAGGCACGCATCGGAAGTGGGCGTTCCTTTGAGGGCAATTCAGAAGTGCAACGATGGCGACCAGTGTCGGGTAGCCGCGGTCACACAGGCGGAGGACAACCAAGCTGTGTCGAGTGCAATAAGAGGAGGGTCAGCTCAGGTAGCAGCTGGAACGGCTTGGCTCTGGGCCCGACCGGAGATGGCCAATTCTGTGGATGTCCTTTTCTTGGACGAGGCGGGTCAAATTTCTCTTGCAAATACGCTTGCTGTCTCGCAGGCCGCTACGAGTATTGTTTTGCTTGGTGATCCACAGCAGCTCGACCAACCTCAGAGGGGCATTCATCCGCCGGGCGCTGAGGTTTCATCCCTTGGACATTTGCTTAATGGCCACGCAACGATAAGTGCTAGTCAGGGGTTGTTCTTGAGCGAAACCAGACGCCTCCACCCTGACGTGTGTTCATTCACTTCCGAAGTTTTCTACGATGGCAGGCTTCAGCCTAGACCCGAGAACGCTCGTCAGCGACTCAACTGCGACACGCTGCTCGATGGTACTGGCCTGCGGTTTTCTCCGGTTGAGCACGCCGGGAATCAGAACGAGTCTCCAGAGGAAGTCGAAAGGCTTGTTGCGATGGTTGAGGATCTTCTGCAAACGCGAGCTACCTGGAGCGACACAGAGGGCATGAAGCGCGCTCTTAGAGCTGAGGACGTTCTGGTTGTTGCTCCTTACAATGCCCAAGTGGCGGCACTCATGGACCGAGTCCCACCGGGGACGAGAGTGGGCACGGTCGACAAGTTTCAAGGCCAAGAGGCGCCGGTCGTGTTCTACTCAATGGCAACATCAACTCCAGAAGATGCGCCTAGAGGAATGGAATTTCTGTACAGTCTTAATCGGCTCAATGTCGCAGTCTCGCGTGCGCGCTGCGTCGCCGTCTTGATAGGAAGCCCAAGATTGTTCCAAGTGGAGTGCAAGACACCTCGTCAAATCGAGCTCGCGAATGCCTTTTGCCGATTCTTGGAAATGGCTGTTCCCGCGTGAAGGCATGAAGGTAGTCAGCTGGGAGCATGAAAATCCTGAAGAGACTGAAACTATGAGAGGTCCTTGACTTTCCTGGTATAAGTGCATAACGTTTCGTTGTCCGGCGAGAGAAGGATGAAGCGGTTCCGCGCTTCTGATCTGAGGGGGCTTCCTCTCGCTGACCTTTCCCCAGTTACAGGGCATGTTTCTGTGCGATTGATTGAAAGCACTGGCCGTCGTGTCTGCGGCCGTGAGGAGCCCTATGCTGAAACGCGCGGTTTCCGCTGTTCTCATCACTTCATTTTGCTGGACCCAGATGGCGGCGGCCCAGTCAGGTTCAGCAGCCGCCGCCGCCGCAGGTGCCAGCCTCGCCGGCTCGGCCACATCGGCAGGTGCCGCAGCATCAACGAGCGCCGCATCAGCTCCGGGCGGCGCAAGCTCCGCTCCGATTGAAGTCCAGATAATGGTGTATGGCGGCCTGAAGCAGATTGCAAAACACATCGCCCACGATACCGCCGTCGCTCTGAAGAAGGACGAGAGTGCAAACAACGACGAGGAAAGAGCCAAACTCAGGGCTGCATTGGATACCGAAGAAGCTCCGTGGAAATGCAATGATTCATCTAACGGGTCGCTGCTCCTGCAGGACAGTACCTCATCGGCTCAAATTGCCCTTTACAAGACGTTCAACGCTTATTTCAAGACGTTGTCGTCCGACTACGATGTGTTGATTAAGATCCTTTCGGATCAGCAAAAAGCAGAGACCGACAAGCAGAAACAG
>Ga0210390_10002835_pt1 | contig 15122 bp, 11 predicted proteins | sample IncBWH11OmetaG_FD_161050 | JGI IMG/M metagenome (GOLD analysis project Ga0210390, IMG submission 161050) | Forest soil microbial communities from Barre Woods Harvard Forest LTER site, Petersham, Massachusetts, United States - Inc-BW-H-11-O ... | reverse complement strand
GGTGGGCGGGGTGAGCTGGGTGGGCTGGGCGGGCGGGGACGGGACGAGGGCGCGGCGGACCTGGCGGGCGCCGGCCGCGCGCATGCGGGCTTCCAGGTCGGGCGAGACGCAAAGCACCAGGTCGGCGCCGTGCGCTATGAGGCGTTCGAGAAGCTGGTAGGTCAACGCGGCGCGCGCTCCCGCGCCGGCGGGCGGTGCGTTGTGCACGGTCGCGATCAGGGCGGGCGCTCGCCGGCCGCGCGGGCGGCGGCGGAGGCGGCCGAGCGCCAGGACGGTGAGCGCCGCCGCCCGCAGGCCATGGGCGTGCACGACGTCGGGGTTACCGGCGGTCGCCTGGCGCAATTCGTGGCGCAGCCGGAGCACGGCGATGAGATCACCGGGGCGCGGGCGGTCACCGAACTCGGCCGGGACGAACACCACGCCAGGAAGGGATGCGAATCCGAGCCGTTGACCTGTGGCTGACGGGCCGAGCACCGTCACCGCCACGCCGCGCGCGGCGCAGCCTTCCGCGAGCATCCGGACATGCGTGCCGGTCCCGCCCGCGGTGGTTCCGACCACGAGCGCGACCCGGTGTGTCACGGCTCGACCGCGGTGGCGCGGGAGCGCAGGCGGCGCAGGGCGGCGCGCAGGTCGCCGCCATCCATGTTCAGCACGACCACGCCGAACACGCCGGTTACCACGGCGCTGACCAGGATCGTGATGCCGACGTTGGGGAAGAAGCCGTTGACTTGCGCCGCCGCCGCCACGGCCGAGCCGGCGGCCGCGGCGGCGGCGCAGCCGATGAGCCCGGCGAGGAACGCGCGCGGCACGCCGACCAAGGCGGCGACGCCGCGGAAGCGGGCGACGAGCACGACCAGGGTCAGGCCGGCGACGGTCAGCCCGATCGAGGTGGCCAGGCCCAGCGCCGGGACGACCCGCGGCCGCGGCACGGACGGCACGAGCAGCAGGTCCACGGCCACCACGAGCAGCCAGCCCGCGCTGATCGCGAGGGCCGGCGCGCGGTTGCGGCCCCGCGCGTACAGCACGCGGGACAGGTTCGCCGACACGCCGTACCCGATGAGCCCGGGCGCGAACGCGGCCAGCGCGAGCGCGAGCGCGGACGCCGCCCCGGCGTGATGCGATTCGAAGACGCGGGCTAGCGGAACTCGTGCTCCCACCAGGGCGGCGACGCCCAGCCAGGACGCCACGAGAACGGCGCGCGTGGAGACCGCAGCGGTCGCGTCGAACCCGCCATCGGCCGTCGGGTACGCAGGCGTGTCGCTGAGCGCGTCCGGCGGGTAAGGCGGCAGGCCGTGCGGGGCGTCCGCCGTGTACAGGGGCAGGTCCTGCGGCGTGGCGTCCGGCGTGAAAGCCGGGTCGGGCGCGGCGGGCGGCTGCGTGCGGCTGGCGGCACGCGCCGAGGGCGACGTGGCGGACGGCGGGCGCGGCGGGCCGGAGCTGGCGGACAGCTCGGGGAACGCGCTCGTCGCGATCGGGATCGCGAGCACCGCGAACGGGACCACGAAGACCGCCCACGCGAACCCGTAGAGCACCAGGGCGCCCGGATCGCCGTACCGGTTGGCCAGCACGATCACCACCGCGACCGAGGCGTCCTGGGCGACAAGCGTGAGCACGCCCGCGATCGCGAGCCTGCGTACCCGCGGGCCCACGCCGGCGGGGAACCGCCATGTCGGGCGCACCCGGATTCGCATCCGCCGCGCCGGGACCACCGCCGTCAGGACGAGCGCGAGCACGCCGAACGTCGTCCCGCCTGACAGCAGGTATTCCGCCGAGGGCGGCAGGTCGCCCAGCCGGTTGACGTACGCTCCGCCCACCATGCCGAACACCGCGTACGCGAGCACCACGACCAGGCTGGACAGCAGCGGGGCGAGCGCCGGCGCGCCGAACCTGCGGTGCGACTGCAAGATCCCGTACAGCACCACCGCCAGCCCGTAGAGCAGCACCTGCGGCGCGAAGACGATGAGCATCCTGGTGCCGACGCTGACCAGCTGGCCGCGTGGGCAGCCGCCCGAGCCGCTGAGCAGCGCGCCGACGATCTCGTGCGCGGCAAGCGCCACGACCACGCTGACCGGGACGAGCAGCGCCACCGTCCAGGTGAGCAGGGCGGACGAGATCTGCTGAGCTTGATCGGCCGCGCGGCCGGCCGGACCGGCGGCGCGGCCTGCCGGGCCGGCGAGGACCGGGACGACGACGGAGCTGAGGGCGCCGCCGAGCACGATGTCGTAGATGATGTTCGGCACCATGTTGGCGGTGGTGTACGCGGTGCCCAGGCACGTGGTGCCCACGGTGTGCGCGAACACCACCTGCCGGCCGAACCCGACAAGGCGGGCCAGCACGGTGATGACGCCGATCATCACCGCCGCCCTGCCGATACCCCGGTTGCCGCGGCGAGCCCCGCCGCGCTCGGCCACCGGGACGGTCACGGTTCCTGCCGCGGCGCCGCCGCCGGCCGGCGGCCCAGCATGTCGAGCCAGCGCAGCGGCCGGGTGCGTTCGATCACCGTGGTGAAGCTGACTTTCTCCGAGGCGGCGGTCAACCCGACGATGCCCGCCAGCAGCGCGAGCCGCGCCGGACGCGGCAGCGAGGCCGCCGCCGCGGCGCCGAGCATGGCGCCGATCGCGTTAGCGCCGGCGTCGCCGAGCATCGCGCGTTCGCCCAGATCGTCGGGCAGCAGCGCGAGCGCCGCGCCGACCGGGGCCGCGACAGCCGCGCTCCCCGCCGCGCCTTCCCCGGCGACCGCGCCTACACCGGCGATGAGGGCGGCAGATGCCGTCGCCACCTTGATCGCGCGGCCAGGCCGCAGGTCGAAGAGGTTGAGCAGGTTCGCGCCGCCCGCGATCAGGCCGGCGTTGGTCACGATGTCGGCGGGGTCGCCGCCGAGGAGGATCGCGCTCGCTAGACCACTCGCGCCGATGCCGGCGAGCTTGACGGTGCCGGTGGTCACCTCGCCGTGCGCCAGCGCGGCGAGGTGACCCCGCAGGCCCCGGCGTTTGCCGGATCCCGCGAGGTCGTCGACGATGCCGAAGCCGAGACCTCCAAGGCCGGCGAGCGCGAGGGCATGAGGCGTTCGGACTCCCGCCGGCGGCCGTCTGGCCGACGCCCCGGCACCTAGGTCTTCCAGCGCCGGGGATCGGGCATGGGCGTGGTGAGTCGCGGCGGTTCGTTCCGGATAAAAGAATTGAATAGCTATTGCACCTAGGGCAACCGCGGGGCCTTCGAGCAGGGTGACGGGCTCGCCACGGTGGTTGGTGCGCTGCCAGGTCTTCTCACCGCCGGGCGGGCGGCGCCGCAGCGCGGCGTAGGCGACCCGGGCGGCACCGGCGGCGGCGAGGGCGAGGGCACCGGGCGTGACGGCACCGGCCGCGGCGGGCGTGGCGGGCGTGGCGGGCGCGGCGGGCGCGGCGGGCGTGGCGGGCGCGGCGGGCGCGGCGGGTGTGACGGCTCCGCGTGCGTTCACTTCTTCTTCACCGGGCTGGTGCCCTTTCGCGTCGTCTTCGGGTGCGGCGACGACGAGACCGTCGGTGAGACCGTCACCGACGGGGTCGGGGACGGCACCGACGACGGGCTCACCGCGGACGCACCGGAGATACCGTAGCTGTTCGGCTTGGCGCCCGCTAGCTGCGCGGCGATCGCTTGCACCACGGTGATCTGGCCGAGCGTCGTGTCCGCGTTGTCGACACTGGACACCGAACTGGAGACGCTGCTCGACCGCAGCACCGACATCGCGCTGCCCGCCTGCGCTGAGCCCGTGGTGTTGCCCGCGACGACGGTGACGGCGGTGGCGGTCGCGAACTCCTGGGCGATCGCCAGCAGCACCTGGTTGGCGGGGTCGTTCGCGCCGTCCGACGGCGCCGACTGCGGGGTGACGATCACCGCCAGCGTGGCGCGGTCGGTCACCGTGCCGCTGACAGTCAGGTAGCCGGCCTGGGCGTAGCTGCTCAGCAGCGCCTGCGCGGTCGGCGTCGGCAGCAGGCCCGGCTGGGTGTCGCTCTTGTCCATGATCGCGGCGGCGATGAGCTGGGCGGCCTGCTGCTGGTAGCCGGTCTGCGGGTTAGCCGGCGAGTCGAGCAGGATGCCGTCGGGGCTGGCGATGGAGTTGTTGATGCTGCTGAGGCTGGACTGCGTGGCGCCGCTGACGTCGTAGAACTTCGGCTGCAGCGCCACCTGGCCGGTGACGGTGGCGCCGGCGATCGTCGCCGCCTTCGTGACCCCCTGCACCACCGAACTCTGCGCGCCCGGCTCGGTCACGATGACGAGCTTGTCGCCGGTCAGCAGGCCGCCCAGCAGCCGCGGCTCAGACGTCTGCAGAAACGTCTCGCTGGAGTTGGCCTGGTTCGAGTACGCGTCGCGTTGCGCCTGCGCGGCGTTGAGCTCGCCGCGCAACTGGTTGGACGCCGCGTTCAGCGCGTCGATCGTGTGGCCCTGCAGCTCGGTGGAGCCGAGCACGATGCCGATGGCCAGTGCCAGGAAAACCGCGACGATCGAGACTAGGTGATATCGGAAGTCGATCACTTGAACAGTCCAGTAAACCAAGAGACGAAGCTGTGCCAGGTGGCACTGAAGTAAACACCGAGGGTAGGCGCGATCGGCGAGTAGGCGATCGCCACGCTGATCGTGAACGCCGCGGCGAGCACCAGGAAGAGCAGCGCCCAGCCGGAGATGCGGCTTTGGTACAGCTGGTGCACGCCACGGGCGTTGACCAGCTTCTGGCCGACCCGCAGGTGGGTGAGGAACGTGCTCGCCATGCCGGGGCGGCCCTTATCGAGGAACTCCTCCAGCGTCCAGTGCGTCCCGACGACCGCGATCAGGCTGGCGCCGCACGCGTCGGCGAGCAGCAGCGCCACGTCCTCGCTCGTGCCCGCCGCGGGCAGCGGGACCGCGTCGAGGTCGAGCGCCTGGACCCTCGCCAGCCCCGGCGCCCTCCCGTCGGGGTAGGCGTGCACGACGAGTTCGGCCCCGGAGGCGAGCGCCTCATCCGATACCGAGTCCATGTCGCCGATGATCATCTGCGGCAGGTAGCCGGCCTCGAGCAGCGCGTCCGCGCCACCGTCCACCGCGACCATCACGGGCCGGTACTCGCGGATGTACGGCCGCAGCGTCCGCAGGTCCTCGCGGTACCGGTAGCCGCGGACCACGACGAGCACGTGCTTGCCGTCCATCAACGTGCGCAGCCGCGGCACGACGACGCCGTTCGTGAGCAGGTCGCGTTCGCGGCGCAGGAACTCGAGCGTGTTCTCGGCGAACGAGTCGATCTGGGTGGGCACTCCGGCCGTGGCCCGTTCGGTCGCGGCTTTGAGGGTGATCTCGTTCTGCAGCACGCCCTTGGCGACCACCTGGTCGTTGCAGTAGAGCACCTCGCCGTCGAGGCGGACGACGGCGCCTTCTGAAACCTTGGCCATTACGTCGCGGCCGGCGTCGTCCACGAGCGGGATGCCGGCTTCAAGCAGCAGCCGCGGGCCGAGGTTGGGGTACCTGCCGCTGATCGATTTGCTGGCGTTGACCACGGCGGCGACCCGGCAGGCGATCAGCTCGTCGGCGCTCACCCGGTCCAGGTCGGCGTGGTCGATGACCGCCACGTCCCCCGGGTTCAGGCGCTTTACCAGGACTTTTGTCCGCTGGTCCACCCGCGCGACGCCGACGATGCCGGGCGGCTCGTCGGCCTTGCCCCGCCTGACGTACGGAAACCTTACGGACGGTAGTTTCATTGAGCTTAATCCTGCCAGAGCGCAGCGACTGCTCCTTCGAGGCTTATCGTTGGTCCGTGACTGCTCAGCCTGCCTCGGTTCGCCTTACTTCCTTGTCCCACGGCGCCGGCTGTGCGTGCAAGCTACCACTGTCGGCTCTGGACAAGCTGATGGTTTCACTAGCGCCCGACGGTGTCCTGGGCGCCGCGGGGGACGCCGCGGGCGACCTGCTCGTCGGCGGCATGGAGGGCGACGACGCGGCCGTGCTGCGCCTGGACGACCAGCGCGCGCTCGTTCTCACCACCGATTTTTTCACGCCTATCGTCGACGACCCGCGGGACTGGGGTCGGATCGCGGCCGCGAACGCCCTCTCGGACGTATACGCCATGGGCGGGCGGCCGCTGCTGGCGCTGAACCTGACAGCGTGGCCTGGCGAGACGCTACCCCTGGAGATCCTGGCCGACGTGCTGCGCGGCGGCGCCGCTGTCGCCGCGGAGGCGGGCTGCCTGGTCGTGGGCGGGCACACGATCGACGACCCCGAACCGAAGTACGGCATGGCCGTGACCGGCCTCGCTTCTCCGTCGCACCTGCTTACCATCGACCGGGCGCGGGCCGGCGACACGCTGGTGCTCACCAAGCCGGTCGGCACCGGCGTGGTGGCCACCGCGCACAAGCGCGGCGCCGCTCCTGACGACGTGCTGGCCGCGGCGGTCGCCTCGATGACCACGCTGAACGCGGCCGCGTGTGAGGCGGCGCTGGCGGCGGGGGTGCGGGCGGCGACCGACGTGACCGGGTTCTCGCTGCTCGGCCACCTGCACCGGCTGCTGCGCGCGAGCGGGGCGAGCGCCGTCGTGAACGCGCTGTCGGTGCCGCTGCTGCCCGGCGCGCTCGAGCTCACCGCGGCCGGGTTCGTGTCCGGCGGGACCAGGAACAACATGGCGTACCTCGAGCCGTGGGCGTCGTTCTCGCCGGGCGTGCCCGCCGACGTGGCGGTGCTGCTCCAAGACGCGCAGACCTCCGGCGGGTTGCTGCTGGCCACGCCTTCACCGGACACGTTGCTCGCCGAACTCGGCTCGCGCGGCATTCTTGGCGCGGTGGTCGGCCGGGTCGAGGGGGGCACTCCCGGGCGCATCGACGTCTTTAGGTAGGGCCTCTTGTGCCTGTGTTGAGAGCGTGCCCGCTGGTGTCATCTTTTCACCGAGAATAGCTGTAATCGCGAACACTTCGTGTTGCTCTGCTGCAAGTTTTCCGCGCGGAATCCGTCCCAGCAATAACCCGTGAAGTTGTTGCGGAGGTACTCGTGAGGGTAAAAATATTAATCGCAAGCAGTTCGGCCCTGATAGCCGCGGTCATTTTCGCAGTGGCCTCCCCGGCCTCCCCGGCCTCCGCGTCGACCGCCACCTCGGCCCATCGGAACGTAGCGACGTCGTCGCGAACGTGCTCTTCCAGCGCGCCAAGACAGGGGGTCTGGCCTGGGGATTCTTCTTGACGAAGGTCGCCAGGGAAACGCTCGGGGCCGTAGTCACGGTAACCATGCCGGTGCCACGATTAACAACAAGGCGATCAACCCGCCTTATTCGCCGCACACCCGGTCGAGTGGTTACAACTTCCATTCCAGCCTGAAGTTCTACAATTTTCTCGGGTCCAAAACCAGGCATGAAATCAAAACTGGCGACAAGCTACTTCTTTACTGGGTTATCGTCGGCGAAAAACATGAGGGTGCCTACCGGTACGTTCGCTGCACCATCCCCAAGCCGGGCGCCCATTAGACGTCGCACGCCTGAAGCGCCTTAAGGCTGCACGCTCGCTTTTCCGCCGCGGGCGCGACGCTATACTGACAATATGGGAAGGAAGGTGCCTCCGAGTGGTAACCGCCGGCGCGGCGCCGCTGCCGGCTCGCAGGGAGGCGGCTTCTTCCGGCGGCCGCAGGAGATGCTTGCCGCTCTGAACGAGGAGGTGGGCGCCGAGGCCGCGGAAGCCGTGCGGCGCTTCATGGAGCTGACAGGAAACCCCCGGCCGCTAGCGGACGCTGAGCGTAACCAGCTACACGCCAACCTCGCTCCCGTGCTGCACGACATCAGGGCAACGGGGGCGATCGTGCCGGAGATCCGGGAGGAATCACACGAGGATCTGGGCCCGGACGTGGTCAGCGCGTGGGTTCAGGGGCCTGACGGAATCACCGGCTCGGGCCTGCGGGTGGATATGACCCTTTCCCCGCGGGAGCGGCTAGCGGACATCGCGGAGCAGCTCCAGGAATGGGAGGTAGAGGAACTGGCGGCCGCGGGCCGTTCGGCGACATGGCCGGAGTGTCCGGAGCATCCGAATTCTCACCCCCTCTCGCCCCGGGTCCAGGACGGCGCCGCGGTGTGGTGCTGCCCGGCCAACGGCCGCGCGGAATATCCCATCGGAGGCGTGCCAACCCCCCGGTGACTACCCGGTCGAAGGCCAGCGGCGCGAAAGCCAGGCGTGACGCGCACCCTGTGTCCCAGGCGTCGCATAGGCTGTGGGATAGTGGAATATAACAAATGCGTATCGGTGACTCGAGTGTGGATCATCGCAGGTCGGGCGGCCGTCGAAGGCCGGCTGACGGATCGCGCGTTGGCCGGAGCGGCGCCGCGGCTGGCTCGGGCCGCAGGGTTTTGTCGGTGGCCGAGGTTATGGTGCACGCATGACGGTCATCCATGAGGAGCAGGCCATCCAGCACATCCACGGGATCTGCCTGAAGACCGGCCCCCCGCGGCGGGTCGGCGTCGAACTCGAGTGGCTGGTGCGCGACGCGCGCAATCCCGCTCTGCCGGTTCCGGCGGAGCGGATCGCAGCGGCCGTGTCAGCATTCGGCGCCGGGGTTAGCGAAGGAGATTCCGGGGAGGCAGCGGGGGCTATACCGCGACACAGCGCCGGGCGTCAGGTGCCCGCGTTGCCGTCCAGTTCCGCGCCGGGCGTCCTGCCGTCCGGTGCCACGCTTACCACAGAGCCCGGCGGGCAGCTTGAGCTAAGCTCGTTGCCCGCGGATTCGCTCGCCGACTGCGTGCGGTCAACCGTCGAGGATCTCACCGCACTGCGCGCGGCGGCCGCCGACGCCGGGCTCGAGCTCGCCGGCTTCGGGCTCGACCCGTTCCGCCCTCCGCGCCGGATCCTGCACCTGCCGCGATACGCGGCCATGGAGGCGTTCTTCGATCGAGGCGGCCCGTGGGGGCGCCAGATGATGTGCGCCACCGCGTCGGTGCAGGTGTGCCTGGACGCCGGGGACGAAGGCGACGGTCCTTCCGGATACCGGTGGCGGTGGCGGCTGCTGCATACCATTGGCCCGGTGCTCGTGGCCGCGTTCGCCAACTCGCCGCTGCGGCGCGGACGGCCGACCGGCTGGCGCTCGTCCCGGCAACAGATCTGGGCACACATGGATCCGGGCAGGACCAGGCCGCCGGAACTGAACGGGGACCCGCGCGCCGACTGGGCGGCATACGCGCTGGACGCCCAGGTCATGTGCGTCCGCGACGATGGATCCGGCGACTGGACCGCGCCCCCGGGGCTGACGCTGCGCGACTGGGTGCGCGGCGGGGCCGTGGAGGGTCGCCGGCTCCGCCCGCCGACAACCGAGGACCTGGTCTACCACCTGTCCACGCTGTTCCCGCCGGTCCGGCCGCGCGGGCACTTCGAGCTGCGCATGATCGACGCGCAGCCCGGCGACGGCTGGGTGGTTCCCGCCGCCGTGACGAGCGCGCTGCTCGGGGACACGAGGGCGGGTGAGACGGCCATGGCCGCCTGCGAGCGGCTCTGGAGCGACCCGGACGGCGGCGGCTGGGGCGACCGGGCCGACTGGGGCGATAACCCGTGGCTGGTCGCGGCCAGGCGCGGGCCCTCGGAGCCGATGATCGCCCAGGCCAGCAGGGAGTGCTTCGCCGCGGCGCGGGAGGCGCTCGTCCGGCATGCGGCGCCGGTACCCATCCTCGACGTGGTGGACGCCTTCATCGAGCAGTACGTAGCGCAGGACCGATGCCCGGCGGACGACATTCTGGAGGAAGTAGGCAGATGACTGAAGACAGCGAAGCCCTGCGGGACCGGATCGCCGGGGAACTGCTCGAGGCGCGCGGCCGCACTACGCTGCTCACCTCGGTCCTGGATGAGGCGGACCTGGTCAGACAGCACTCCCCGCTGATGTCGCCGCTGGTCTGGGACCTAGCGCACGTGGCTAACCAGGAAGAGCTCTGGCTGCTGCGCGAGGTCGGCGGCCGGACGCCCCTGCATCCGGAGATCGACCCGCTGTACGACGCGTTCGAGCACCCGCGCGCCACCAGGCCGTCGCTGCCGCTGCTCGCGCCGGGCGAGGCCCGCGGCTACGGGCACGAGGTGCGCGGCCGTGTCCTCGACCTGCTCGAGGTGGTCCGCTTCGGCAACGGCAAACGCCTGCTCGACGGCGGCTTCGCCTTCGGCATGATCGCGCAGCACGAAGTGCAGCACGACGAGACCATGCTCGCCACGCACCAGCTGCGGCTCGGCCCCCCGGCGCTCAGCGCGCCGGCGCCGGAATCGGCGCCCGCCGACGCGGCGGCCCTGCCCGCCGAGGTTTACGTGCCCGGCGGCCCGTTCACCATGGGCACCTCGACCGAGCCGTGGGCGCTTGACAACGAACGGCCGGCGCACGTCGTGGACGTCCCGCCGTTCTTCCTGGACACCACGCCGGTGACCAACGCCGCCTACGCCGAGTTCCTCGCCGACGGCGGCTACGACGACCCGCGCTGGTGGACGGCGGACGGCTGGGAGCACAGGCAGCGCGCGGGGCTTAAGGCGCCGCTGTTCTGGCGGTGGGAGGGGGAATGGGTGCGGGTGTCGTTCGGGGTGACGGCCCCCATTATTCCGAACGAACCGGTCGTGCACGTGTGCTGGTACGAGGCGGACGCGTACGCGCGGTGGGCCGGGCGGCGGCTTCCCACCGAGGCCGAATGGGAGAAGGCGGCGCGGTGGGATCCGGTTGCGGAGCGGTCGCGCCGGTTCCCGTGGGGGGACGCGGACGCCATTCCGTCGCTGGCGAACCTGGGGCAGCGGCACCTGCGGCCCGCCCCGGCGGGCTCGTACCCGGACGGCGCGGCGCCGTGCGGGGCACGCCAGCTCATTGGCGACGTGTGGGAGTGGACGAGCTCGGACTTCCTGCCGTACCCGGGGTTTGTGGCGTGGCCGTACAAGGAGTACTCCGAGGTGTTCTTCGGCCCTGAGTACAAGGTGCTGCGCGGCGGGTCCTTCGGAGTGTCCCCGGTCGCCTGCCGCGGCACGTTCAGGAACTGGGATTACCCGATCCGGCGGCAGATCTTCGCCGGGTTCCGCACGGCGCGGCCAGCTCCGGAGAACGCTTAATGTGCCGGCACATCGCTTACCTGGGGCCGACGGTCTCGCTGCGGTCGGTGCTTATCGACCCGCCGTTCGGGCTGTACCGGCAGGCGTGGGCGCCGCGGCGGCAGCGGCACGGGACGGTGAACGCCGACGGGTTCGGCATCGGCTGGTACGCCGAGGGCGATCCGATCCCGGCCAGGTACCGGCGGGCCAGTCCGATGTGGGGCGACGGGTCGCTGCCTGACCTGGCCCGCGTCGTCAGGTCGGCGGCGGTGCTGGCCGCGGTGCGTTCGGCCACCGCCGGCATGGCGCTCGGCGAGGCCGCTGTCGCGCCGTTCGCGTCCGGACGCTGGCTGTTCAGCCACAACGGGGTGCTCGACGGGTGGCCGGCCTCGGCGGAGGCGCTCGCCGTGCCGGCCTGGGCCGAACGAGCCTCCGTTCCTGCGAGCGCGGAGCAACCCTCCGTTCCGGCTCTGCTAACCCGGGGGGACGACCCCCCGGACCCCCCGCGAAAACCATTTTCGCTCTTTTCCCTTGAGGCGATGGTTGATTCGGCCTTCCTGTGGGCGCTGGTGCTTGGGCGGCTGGAGGCCGGGGTTCCGCCTGAGGCGGCGCTGGCCGAGACGATCGTCGGCATCGAGGCGGCCGGCGGTACCGGCCGGTTCAACTTTCTGATGACCGACGGCCGGTCGGTCGTCGCCACGGCCGCCGGGGACACGCTGTGGTACCGGCAGGCCGACGGCGCCGTGATCGTCGCCTCCGAGCCGGGCGACGACGGCCCAGGGTGGACCGAAGTTCCCGACCGCCAGGTGCTGACGGCGGCCCCCGACCGGGTGACCGTCCGTCCGCTCACCACTCACACCGAAAGGATCGCAGTCCGTTGACCACTGTCGAGCATCGCCTTCCGCCGGACTACCGCGCCGCGTCCCTGCGGTCTGACGCACTCGCCGGGCTCAGCGCCACACCGAAGTTCCTGCCGCCGAAGTGGTTCTACGATGCCCAGGGCAGCGCCCTGTTCGAGAAGATCACCGAACTCCCCGAGTACTACCCGACCCGCGCCGAGCGCGCGATCCTGACCGCGGTCTCCGGCGAGATCGCGGCGCTTTCCTGCGCTCATGAGCTCGTCGAGCTCGGCTCTGGATCGTCGGAGAAGACCCGGCTGCTGCTCGACGCGCTGCGCGATCAGGGGACGCTGCGGTTCTACGTGCCGGTGGACGTGAGCGAGTCCGCGCTCGTGCTCGCCGGGGACGCTCTCGCCGTCGAGTACCCGGGCCTGGAGGTGCACGCGGTCGTGGCGGACTTCGAGGTTGCCCTGGGACTTCCGCTGGCCGATGACGCGGCGGGGTCGCGGCTTGTCGCCTTCCTCGGCTCCACGATCGGGAACATGGTGCCGGAGGAACGCGCGTCGTTCCTGTCCAGGATCCGCTCGCAGCTGCGGCCCGGGGACACGTTCCTGCTGGGCACCGACCTGGTGAAGGACCCGGCTGTCCTGGTGGCGGCTTACGACGACTCCGCCGGGGTGACCGCCGCGTTCAACAAGAACGTGCTCGCGGTGCTCAACGCCGAGCTCGGCGCGGACTTCGACCTCGACGCGTTCGACCATGTCGCCGTGTGGGACGCGCGGAACGAGTGGATGGAGATGCGGCTCCGCTCGTCCGCGGATCAGGTCGTGCACGTCCCGGCGATCGGCCTGACGGTCCGGTTCGCCGACGGGGAGGAGATGCGTACCGAGGTGTCCGCCAAGTTCCGGCGGCCGGGAGTGGAACGCGCACTGGCCGCCGCCGGGTTCGCGATGCGGTCGTGGTGGACGGATCCGGCCGGCCAGTTCGGGCTGTCGTTGTCGGTCCCGACGTAACCGCTGTCCCTCGTAGCGGCGGCCCGTCCCCTCGGCGAGGACGTGCCGCCGCTGCCAGGCGGCCAGGTCAGACGGGTCGTCGGGCGAGCGGTCACAGATCACGTAGCGGGCGGGCGCCATCGCCGTGAACCTGACACCATCCGGCGGGTTGGCTCTGCCGCTGCCGCGTAGCACGGTCATGCACGCCGCGTGGGCCTGCGTCGGGGTGCGGATACCTTCCCCCGACGTCAGGTAAGCCACAAGCGCCACCTCGTCCCCGTCGCCGCGCTCGCGGCCGGCGCCTTGGACGGGAAAGATGCGCGCGCCGCGGCCGGGGAGCGCGTCCTCGAGCAGACGCTGCACCTCCGGCAGCTCGACCCAGCACGAATCGACCAGCAGCCACGTCTCGTCTCGTACCGCTGGGCCCACGCCTGTGATCTCGGCGACCCGATTCATGCTCACATCAGCCGAAGCAGCCGCCACCAGGAGCCGCTCCACAGCGCGCAGCAGTGCCTCGATGTCGGCACGCGGCACGCGGGCGCTGTCGGTCGTCAGCGCGCCGAGCACCAATTCCTCATCCACCCGCATCAACGCCAGCAGCAGCAGCGGCTCTCCGATCTCGGTCGCCGCGGTCACCCGCAGCCTGGTGCTCCCGAGTGCATGGAGCACGTCGGCGAGGTCTCCCGCCGAGACTTCTGAAGTCTCGGCCTCGTCGACAGTCGCGTCGTTGAACACGCACGCACGGATATAGATGATGCCCCGTTCGTCCTCGACCTCCCTGATCACCCGCGCTACCTCCGCGCGGTCCGCCAGGCAGGCCCGGCCCGCGGCCATGGTGGCCGTCGCCGCCCGCCGCACCAGGTCATCAAACTGTTCCACCGCGGTGTTCACCGAAATCAACGTGTTGCTCGTGATCATCCCGACGTATTCCTGCAGCCGGCGCTCCGGCCGGTTGTTCGACAGCGCCGACAGCACGCATCGCTCCTGCCCCGTCCGTACGTTGAGCACCGCGCACAACGCGGCCAGCACCGCCGCCTGCCGCCGCATCCCCGTCCTCGCGGCGATATGCCGCAGCGCCAGCGCGCCCGCTGTGGACAACAGCCACCCGGCCAGCGCCACGCCGTCCTCGCCAGGCTCGCCGTGTTCGCCTGGCTCGCCGGGTTCGCCTGGCTCGCCGTGTTCGCGGGGTTCGCCGGGTTCGCCGGGTTCGCCTCGCGGCAGAGCGAACATCAGTTGTGGCATGGTCCGCAGCCGTGCCCGCCAGTCCCGCAGCGCCGTCGCCGCCCGCCGCTCCCCCGCCGGAGACCGCTCCGCCATCGCCTGGTCCAGCGGCTGATGACCCCGCGGCCCGGCCGCCCGGTCGGCCCGGTCGCCTGCTAGTTGGGTGAACTGCCGCCCTACCACCGCCATCGCGACCAGATCGGCCGCCACATGCGAGTACACCGCCACCGCGGCGCGTGGGATCCCGGCGACCATCGCCACCGCCACCCGGAGCGGGAAGTCCGCCTCGGGATCGAATTCCGTGGCCCGCAACCATGCCACCAATTCCCCGGCCATCATCGCGATACCCCGCACACCCGGTGGAATTGTCCCCGTTACCTCGAACACATCCACAGCGAGCGCTCCGGCCCCCACTACCCGCTGCATCGGCGGCTCACCCCGCGAATATGTCGTGCGCAATGACTCATGCCTCTCCAGCAACACCTCCAATGCGGCGACGATGTCATCCATGGTGACGCCATCGGGCAAATCAAACGTCCATTCGATCATTCGCGTGTACTGGGTCGTATCGGTGATCCAGGACAGGGTGCTAGCCTGCCCTCTCGTACACGGGCCTTCGGCGGCGCGCAAGCCCGAAAATTTCGCGAAGACCTGGCCGGCCGCGATCAGGGTGACCGGCGGTATTCCGTCCGGCGGCTGATGGAGTAGCGTCAGCATTTCCCGCAACCCCATAGGGCACCTCCCGGCATTACCGCTATTGCGCTTGTCTCCCATTCATCGTTTCGTTCCGCTCGCGTGTGTCAAGCCCCGCGATCGCCCGGTACCGCCACGGCATCCGTGTGGTTTGTCGAGCGGAAGTGGTCTGGCGCTAGCTTGCACGCGCGGCCGCGGACGAACAACCGGGGCATCGACCAGATGGATGGGACATTCATCTGGCTATCGGGGCTGTTGCATATTCGGGTTTCCCTGATCTTAGGCGTTATTACTGGCAGAATTGATTTATGGCACACCAGTTCAGGCCGGTTGACCGGGAATCCGGGATGCTTTTGCCCCATAAC
>Ga0210390_10002834_pt1 | contig 15128 bp, 13 predicted proteins | sample IncBWH11OmetaG_FD_161050 | JGI IMG/M metagenome (GOLD analysis project Ga0210390, IMG submission 161050) | Forest soil microbial communities from Barre Woods Harvard Forest LTER site, Petersham, Massachusetts, United States - Inc-BW-H-11-O ... | reverse complement strand
CCACCCGGACGAGGGCGTCCGGGTCTTCGTGTGCATCGGCAAGGGTTTGATTTACAATCAGCGTCCAAGCCTTTACTAAAACGTTTCAAGGAGCAGCCTTGAAGAATCGAATGGCCGTCGTAGTGTCGCTGGTTGAATGCTTTTTTCTATTGGTTACTTGTGCCGCCCAGACGATCCAGGTGGATATAACGCCCGCGCACTCGACAAACCGCTTCGTGCCGAATGAGACGTTGGGTGCGGGGGTTGATCGCATCCCCGTGGCTGCGATTGATAAGGATCTAGTCGAGCCGACGCTGAAGCAGGTGTTCGCTTCGGGCTGGCAGCCAGTGACCTACCGGCAGAATACTGAACTCGCGATGGAGGCGTGGCACTGGAATCCTCAGGGCACGTGGAGCGATCCTACCGGCAAGGGATACTTCACGGGCTCGGCCAAGCCGACGGAGACGATTCGCTACTCCTACGGATATTCGCTGCCCCACCGCGGCACTACGCGTAACGACGGTACTGGGAATGCCGGATTCTCGCGGCTTACCGATGGCGATGTGAACACTTACTGGAAGAGCAGTCCCTATCTCACGCAGCGCTTCACTGGAGAAAGTGATGCGCTGCATCCGCAGTGGGTAATTCTTGACCTCACCCAAAATCAGATGGTCGACAGCATCCGCATCGCGTGGGCGAATCCGTATGCCATAAGCTACGCGGTGCAGTATTGGACGGGAGACGATCCTATCAAGGCGCAAACCAAAGGCGTATGGGAAACATTTCCCCATGGCGCGATTACAGCCGGAAAAGGTGGGACTGAAACCATCCGGTTGTCGGAGAATCCGGGGCCGATTCATTTCGTGCGAATACTGATGACACAGTCGTCCAACTCCTGTGATTCTCAGCAGCCGGCTGATCCTAAATTTGCAGACCCAAGAAACTGTGTGGGCTATGCGATCAGCGAACTCTATCTTGGCACGACGACGGCAGACGGAGGGTTTCACGATATTCTCCGCCATACACCAGACCAGGAGCAGACTGCGACTTACTGTTCTTCGGTCGATCCCTGGCATGAGCCTTCTGATCTGTTGTTCACCAGGCAGGCGCAAGTAGGATTCGATCTCTTCTACAACAGCGGGATTACGCGTGGATTGCCTGCGATGATTCCGGTGGCGCTGCTTTATGACACTCCCGAGAACGCCGCCGCCGAGATTGCTTATCTGAAGAATCGTAACTACCCAATCTCTTACGTCGAAATGGGCGAGGAGTCGGATGGACAATTTATGGTGCCGGAAGACTACGCAGCGCTCTACGTGCAGTGGGCTACGGCGCTGCATCGTGTCGATCCCACTTTGAAGCTCGGTGGGCCATCCTTCCAGGGAGTAAATAAGGATATTGAAGTGTGGCCTGATGGGAACGGCAAGGTCTCCTGGCTGGGACGGTTCTTAGATTATCTGAGACAACATGACCGGATGCGGGATCTCGCATTTTTTTCTTTCGAGCATTACCCGTACGACGGTTGCAAGACTCCGTGGGGCACCCTTTACGACGAACCTGATCTGGTAAACCGCATTATGCAGGTCTGGCGGGAAGATGGAGTGCCCGCGAACCTTCCCATGTTCATCACCGAATCGAATCTGTCTCCCGCCGCGAGCGAAACTTATATGGATATGTTCGCCGGAGTCTGGCTGGCGGATTATATCGGATCATTTTTGAATGCTGGAGGGAACGGAGTTTACTTTTTTCACTATTTGCCGCTGCAGATGGAACACGGCTGCAATGATTCTCCGGGAACGTTTGGTATGTTTACCGTCGATGCCAACTACCAGATTCAGCAGCCGCTGTCGCAATTCTTTGTCTCCCAGCTGATCAATCTGGAGTGGGTGCAGCCCGGCGCGGGGGAACATCTTGTTTTTCCCGCGAAGAGCGATATCGACGATGGCGCAGGTCATGCGCTGGTGACGGCATATGCGGTGAAACGTCCGGACGGGCAGTGGTCTGTGATGGCGGTTAACCGCGATCAGCAGAATGCACATCGCGTGCAAGTGGTGTTTCACGATCAGGCAGCGATGGACAAGAACTTTTTCTCCGGCACGGTCGAAACCTCGACCTTCGGCAAGAACCAATATCAATGGCATCCCGCGGGAACCCAATTCCTGGCGCACTCGGAGCATGCCGGGGAGCAACCGGTAATCGCCATCACTAAAGGTACGGCCGATCCGGACGGACCCGTGTTGCACTCCAGGCAAGCTGCAGGAAAAGACGCCTGGTACGATCTACCGCCGGCGTCGGTGGTGGTGATTCGGGGCAAAATAGCAGGGAAATAGGGTTGGCACCAAGGGCGTACTGCGTTCGGCACCCGGACCGGGCCTCCGGGGCTACGTGTGCATCGCGTCTTGCGTCTATAATTGAAAAAACTCATGAAGTTTCGCACCCTCACTTTCTTTCTGGGCATTTTACTTCCAGGCAGCTTTGGTCTGCTTTTATTGCAGGCGCAGAATGCTGACCAGGTGGAATTGCCATCGGCGCCCTCTGCGTCACAAGCAGCAAAACAGCCGCAGATGCCGCCGCCCGCGGCCGCGCAACCGCCTGCTTCTACCCCGCAGCAGACGGCCCAGCAAAGTCAGCTTCCAGCCGACCCCGCTCCGCCAGCCGAGCAACCTGCAGGTAACGCCGGACAAAATCAGGCGCCAAAACCTGGGACTTCCAATTCCCCCCTTGGGCCGGGCCCATCCGAAGACGACTCCCTCGCTACCATTCGCAGCACCGTGAACGAAGTAAACGTGGTTTTCACGGTTACGGATAGGCACGGTCATTACGTGCGGGATTTAAAGAAGGAAAATTTCAAGGTCGTCGACGACAATAAGCCGGCAACGGAAATCCGCAGCTTTCACGCCGAGGCGAATCTTCCTCTGGAAGTGGGCCTGCTAGTGGATGCCAGCAACTCCGTGCGTGACCGTTTCAAGTTCGAGCAGCAGGCAGCGGTTGAGTTCTTGAATCAGACCATCCGTCCCAAGTACGACGAAGCTTTCGTCGTAGGTTTCGATGTGACGCCAGAAGTCACGCAGGATTTTACCGACAACACCGAAATGCTCTCGGTCGGAGTGCGCTCCTTGCGTCCTGGCGGCGGAACCGCGATGTATGACGCGCTTTATTTTGCCTGCCGCGACAAACTGATGAAGGCGAAGCATAGCGGCCCCGTGCGCCGCGCAATCATTCTTCTGAGCGACGGCGACGACAACCAGAGCCACGTAACCCGGGAAGAAGCCATCGAGATGGCGCAGCGGGCGGAAGTGATCATCTACACCATCAGCACCAACCTGACTGGCGCGGGACATCACGGAGACAAAGTGCTGGAACGCATCGCCGATGCTACCGGTGGACGCGCCTACGTTCCCTTTCAGATTACCGAAGTGGCCAATGCATTTGCGGCAATTCAGGAAGAGTTGCGCAGCCAGTACGCGCTCTCTTACAAACCCGCTGACTTCATCTCCGATGGCCGCTATCGCAGTATTGAAGTCCTCGCCCTGGGGGAGAAGGGTTTGCGGGTTCGCAGTCGGCACGGTTATTACGCTCCTTCGCGATAGGTGACCACATGGCCGGATACTCTGGCACTCCCTTGCCCAAGAAACTCGGGATCAAAGATCAGTTTCGTATTGCTCTGCTGGATTTGCCGGCGGACGTGAAGGCGGAACTGAAGAGTGCATTGGCCGATTGTCAGATTGCGAAGGGTGGGCCACTCGACTTTGCGATGGTATTCGTAAAGACTGCTGCCGAACTGAAGGCACAGTTTCCACACCTCGCGAAGCAGTTGGCCCCCGCAGGAATGCTGTGGGTGAGTTGGCCGAAAAAGACCTCCGGAGTGGCGACCGACCTCAATGAAAATGAAGTGCGAAAGATTGGGTTGGAGGCGGGGCTGGTGGATGTGAAAGTATGCGCGGTGAATCAGGTCTGGTCGGGATTGAAGTTTGTGATCCGCGTAAAGGATCGCCAGAAGTTGGGCTAGGGTTTACCGATATCCCCTCGAAATGCGCTGCGCAGCCTTGCTCCGCTAGGACGGGCGAGGAGTCCGTCCCAACCTTAGTCGCGTTTGGGGACGGCGTAGTAGCCGGCGCGGGATTGGATCTTGTAGTCTTTGTTGCTGGCGTGGATTTCGATTTTGCGGAAGGTGCCGTCCAGAGCCGCGTTGATGGGGTTATATCCGATGTTGTACTGGCTGCGCAGTTCGTTGGCGATCTGGTCGAATCCCTCTTTCAGCTTTTCGTATTTGTTTCCCACTTCAATGACTCGGCCTCCGGTCTCCTGAGTCATCTTCCTCATTTCACCTTCACCCGAGTAGCCGCCGAAACTGCCGTAGAAACCTCGGTCTGCGCAGAGCAATACATAGACAATGCTGTCTGACTTCTGCGCCGCCTCGATGGCGTCCTTAATCTTGAGTTGGCTGCCTTCATCCTGACCGTCGGTTAGCAGGATCATGGCCTTGCGTCCCACTTGCTGGGCCAGTTCGTCGTGCGAAGCCAGATATACGGCATCATAAAGCAACGTGCCCCTGGGTGCACCGACGGTCGGAACTGTTCCTCCACCGAGGCCCGGAATGCCCGTTCCACTGCCGCCCGCGGTGTTGATGCGGGCGCTGTTAAGTGCCGTCTTCAGCAGGCGTACGGAGCTGGTGAAATCCTGTAACAATTCCACGTTGACATCGAAGTCGATGACGAAGGCCAAATCTTTCTCACGCAGGATTTGACTGAGGAAGTCGCCACCTACCTGCTTTTCCATGTCGAGGACGCGGGCCTGGCTGCCGCTGGAGTCGATCAGAATGCCCAGCGTCAGCGGAAGGTTCGACTCGGCCGCAAAATATTTGATCGTCTGCGGTTTGCCGTCTTCCAGTATCTGAAAATCATTCTTGGTAAGGTTTGGGATCAGCGCCCCTCTCTTGTCCTTGACGTTGAAGAAGAGCTGCACCACGTTCACATTGACCTTCAAGGTCGTGGCCGATTGGTCCTGATCTTGATCCTGACGGCTCTGATCGGACTTGTTGTCGGGAGACGCGGCCGGTTGCTGGGCGCGAGCGTCCAAGAGGCCAGCGAACAGGAGAAGTAATACCAAGGCGGTCAAGACCGGAACGGTGCGGGCTTTGGACATGAAAGTATTCTCTCGTTATTTTTGTTAGTCTAATCCTTAAGCGTTAGATGCACCAAATCGAGGGTCTTAGCATCCCAGTAAGAGCGATTTGCCGTGAGGCTTCGTATAATGCTTGGCATGATGGGCAGTAAGACGATTGTCAGGAACATGATCGGTCGGTATCGGACGGGTGCTGGCGTGGCAATCCTATTGTTCTGTCTGGCCTTAGGAGCTGCGGCAGCGCAACAGCCGGCTCAGCAACCAACCGATCAAAAGCAGGACATCCCGGACGCACCTTCGGCGAGCCGGCCGCCACAGCCATTCCCGGCCACACCGCCGGCTGAGCCTCAAGGAGCTCCCGCAAACGAACCAGCCCCGGTTGAGCCAGCACCCGCAACCAATGAAGCGCCGCCCTCGTATGCCAAACCGGCTTCCGCGCCAGCTGAGGACAACACAACTCCGCCTCCGCATCCGCTTGATGTTAAGACCGTTCCGGAAGGTGGCGCGACCCCCGATCCGGGCAACAATTCACAAGATGAGCTGTTCAAGATCAGTCGCAATGTCAACCAGGTGATTGTGCCAGTGAGGGTAACCGACGATTCCGGACGCCTGGTTAATGGATTATTGCCCAAAGATTTTTCGGTACTGGAGGATGGAAAAAAACGAGCCCTGAACTTCTTTACCAGTGATCCGCTGGCGATCTCCGCAGCGGTGGTCTTTGATCTGGGGATGCCGGATGTCAATGTGCAGAGGGTGAATCAGACCTTCCCAGCGCTCGAGGGCGCGTTCAGCCAGTTCGATGAAGTTGCGATTTACACTTACAGCACCACGGTCGGGCGAATGGCCGACTTTGGAGCGGTGAGCAAGAGACTGGATGCCGTGCTCAACCAGCTAAAAACCGATCATGGCGAAAACAACGGCGTGCCCGTGATGGACGGACCTCTCGGCCCCCAAGGTCCGATGATCAATAACATTCCAGTCGACCGCAGCATTCCCCCGGCGATTTCGCCAGCGAAGCAGGGGCACGTGCTCAACGACGCGATTCTGGCCGCCGCCATGGATCTGGGCCAGCGCGAGAGAAGCCGCCGCAAAATCATATTCGTAATCAGCGACGGCCGCGAATACCGTAGCAATGCCAGCTATAGCGATGTGCTGAGGGTGCTGCTTTCGAATGGGATTCTGGTATACGGCATCAGCGTGGGAGGCTCAGCGATACCGGGCTACAAGCAACTGGAAAAATTGCACATCCCGGGGCAGGGATATAGCGATATCCTGCCCAAATACGCGAGCGCAACCGGAGGCGAGATATTTAGCGAGTATTCCAAGGCAAACATTGAAAGCGCATACCAGCGCGCCATCGGCGATGCCCGCAATCAGTACACGCTGGGCTATGCCACCGCGGCCACCCCCAGCAGCACCTATCGTGAAATTGAAGTCAGGGTCGGCCGTCCCGGATGCAAAAGCTCAGATTTACGTCCGTGCGTGCTGGTATATGCCAAGGCGGGGTATTATCCGTTGCCGATCAGCCGCTGAGATTGGTTCGGCCCTCCCGGGGGTTTCCTAGTAACCAGGGTAACCTGCCGGGGATGCCCTCGCGTGTGGTATAAAACCAGCAGTACCAACCCAAACTTACAAGTGGTGGGACCTCGGGTTTTGAGCGCCCGCCGCGTGTCTTGAGGAAAGTCTTTGAGTTTCATCAACTTTGCAGCCCGCGAGATTAATTGCAAGATCGTGTACTACGGCGCAGGGCTGGGCGGTAAAACCACCAATCTCCAGTACATCTTCCAGAAAACTGCGGAACAGCAGAAGGGGAAGATGATTTCGCTGGCTACGGAAACGGATCGGACCTTGTTCTTCGACTTCCTGCCTCTGGACCTGGGCTCGGTGCGCGGCTTCAAAACGCGAATTCACTTGTACACGGTTCCCGGGCAGGTGTTCTACGACGCCAGCCGCAAGTTGATCCTGCGGGGGGTGGACGGCATTGTGTTTGTCGCCGATTCGCAGCAAGAGCGCATGGACGCCAACATTGAAGCGCTCGACAACCTGATGGACAACCTCAAAGAACATGGCTACGACTTTAAGAAGATCCCTTACGTACTGCAACTGAACAAGCGCGACCTGCCAAATATTCTCCCCGTGGATGCTCTGACCAAAGAGCTGCGCCGCAAGGATGAGCCGATAATGGAAGCCATCGCGTTTCAAGGCAACGGAGTCTTCGAGACCCTGAAAGAAATCGCGCGCCAGGTGCTGCTGGAATTGAAGCAGGGCGGGTAGGACGCGCGGTTTGCAATGACGGGTCCACACAACACGCCCGCTCCGAAGCCCAAGGTCGCGACGCTAGACTCACGGACGTCCAAACTCCGAACCGCGCTGATTGCGGCCTTGGTAGCAACTTGTGTGTTCTTCGCCTTTTTCTTTGTCTCAGTTGCACTGCAGCAGCGTGTCCAAGAGGGGCGGCCTTCTCCGCCGTTGTGGGTTTTTCTGCTTGGTTTTGCTTTCTTATTGGCACCTTACATTACCTCTTGGTTCCTCCTCTCGAATCGAGAACAAGAGCGCATCGCCGCCGGAGCAGGTGTGGCGTGTGGCTTCTTTGGGGCGTTTGTGCTGGTTTCGCCTTATGCATTCGCAGTGACATTCTTGTTTGACGCATCGTCTGTCTGGGGTGGTCGGTCGGATCGCGTAATGCAGGCCGCGGGATTGACGCTGCTGGTGTATCTGGTAATTAGTCTCTGGATCGTTTGGTCCGCGTTCAGAATCGGAAAGGTTCAGTGGAGTACGTTCGGGGCAGGGGTCGGCGCAACGGCATTCTATCTGTTTGTTGGTTTCGAGCTTCTCATTGCCGCCGGAAACCAAGGCCAGCAGCAAGCAGAGCGGAAAAGAGCACAGGCCAACATGGACCTGTACGAGCCAGCCGGGCTTGCCCGGCAGACCATCGTTTCCCTAAGCGCTTGCCTGCTTCGAAATCACATGCTTCATCCCGAAGCGGACTATCCGGCGACGCTCAATCCGCGCCCGGCAGATTGGGCTTGCGATACAAATTTCGCCACTAACGCGGTTCCGGAGTTTAAGCTCGAATACGATCCAGAGAAGGATCTGGCGGGCGGGCGGGTGACCGATTTTCAGCTGACCGCGATGCCTGACAGAAAGGGAATTCGCGGTCGCGACCCTGTAATGATTGATAGCCGTGGAATTATATTTGTCGACTACCCCTGGGATATGGAGAACGTCACTCCCAAGGTCGTGGTGCAGCAGGGCGACTTTTTTTATTCGCAGATCGAAGCCCTGAAACGGAATATTGAGCAGTACATGAAAGAAAAAAATAATGGATTGGCGCCCGCTACGCTCAACGCCGAGGCCATCGGCGGTCTTGGCCACGAAAGGCCGACTATCGAAGACGGTGGGATGCGCCTGGAAACCAGAGATTTCGAAACACTCTATTTTCCACCCAAATCCGGCGACCCGAATCGGTTTGCCATCTCGGTGCTGTGCAAGAGTTACGGTCAGAACTGCTTGCGAAGCTATTTCGCCGACTACGATGGCACGATTCACGCGACCGGAGAACCGCGCCAGGCCACAGCCGAAGACCCCGCGTTCTTCCGTTGCGAAAGGTTCTTTGGGGAATGCCCTGACATCATTTGGGATCCGATATAAAAACAGTTGTGATTCTACCAGCAAAAAAAAGCGCCGCTGGTTGGCGGCGCTCTTTTTTGTCCGGACTACCACAAAACTATTTCGTGTCTGCGGTTGGAGTTGCCCCGAATTCGCGGCGTCCGATGGTGCGCGCAGCGCGTGCGGCCATGGGAGGCATGCCTGCCGCGGCACCGTAGCGCTCCATCAGCATCGGCACCATCGCACCTTCAGCTTCTTTTACAAACGTTAGAGCGCCTGCCTCCGCCATATCGACGCGGATGAAATCTCCCAGCCTTACCTGGCCGGTAGCCACCAGATTGGCGAGCGGGAACACCAGATGCCGTTCAATCGCACGCTTCAGGTGACGCGCGCCATATTTCGGATCGGTGCCCTCCTGCAGCAGGAAACTCTTTACCTTAGCCGTGCAGTTGAACACAAACTGATTGGCGGCCGAAGCCATCAGAATGCGTTGTTGCACCATGCCTAACTCAATGTCGAGTATTTGCTCAAGATGTTCCGGCCGCAGCGTCTTGAAAACCACGACCTTGTCGATGCGGTTCATGAACTCTGGCGTGAACTTGCGCCGAGCGGCTTCGACCGCGGTGCGATCGATTTTGTCGTCCAGACTCGAGTCCACTAATTTTGGCTTGTGGTTGAAACCCATGCCGCCGTCGACCAGGTTGCTCATCTCGCTGGTCCCCAGGTTCGAAGTCAGAATGATGATGCATTGCGACATATCGACGCGGCGGTTGTCGCCTAGAGTCAAGGTTGCCTTGTCCAGAATGCCGAGCAGCAACTGCCAGAGCGCGTCCGAAGCTTTCTCGATCTCATCGAACAGGAGGATCGACAGCTTGAGCTTTTCCGTGTGCCACTGATTGAGCGCTTCCTGCGTCAGCAGCGGATGAGTCTCGCGATGCCCCAGGTATCCGGGCGGCGAACCAATCAGCTTGGCGATCTCGTGCGAGTGCTGGAATTCCGCGCAATCAATCTTGATGCAAGCCCGCGCATCTCCAAACAACGTCTCGGACATGGCCTCGACGACCCGGGTCTTGCCTGAGCCCGTGGGCCCCAGAAACAGAAGGTTGCCCACCGGACGCCCTGGAGGATTCAATCCCGCCAGAAACATCTGGTAGATCTCAACCACCTTTTCGAGAGCGGCGTTCTGGCCCACGATCTTGCGGCGCAAAGTGTTGTCGAAATCTCGGGCATCGCTACTGCGGCGGGTGGGATCGAGGACTGTATTAAAGGCGTTTTTCATAGGGTCCGTGGCGCTTCTCTTTCTTGGGCGTTCCGTTTGGATGTGGCGCGTTGCGTTCCAGTTTCGCGAAGCGACAAATTTTGTCACTCCCCGGGCTGTTTGTCGATACCCCTCACTTACCGCGACCTCTCCTTGTGCAAATCACTCGCCATCCCAGGGAAACCTCCCACAGCTTATTCCTTCACAACTTAGATGCTGAGGAATGTCCATGGTGATACTTAGGTGGCACGGGGAAATCATGTAAAGGGAAATAGTTTGCGCATGAGGAAGTTTTTGGGATGAGGAGTCGAAAGGCCTATCTTCCCGGCCTTGACCAGACGTAACTAGCACAGGATTTGGCTGGCCGCTAGCATCCGGAAAGCGTTTACCACGTTTCCACGGAGAAAAACTTGCGCCGCTCTAGCTCAATCCTGATCATTGTTTTGTCTTGCCTGGCTCTCGGATTCTTTTGCTGGCATTTGACATTCGAGATGCCGGCTGCCGCCGCCCAGTCCGGCCAAAGCCTAGAAATCGTGCGCACATCCAACTCCGCCCCCGGTGTGTTGAAACCCGGAGAACCACCTGCGCTGGCACCCAGCGTTGCCCCGCCCGGTAGCGCCTTGTATTCTGCCAAGCGCGGAGATACGGTTTCGTTGGTCGCTCACCGCTTTTTGTCGCAGACCTCCTACCTGACCTCGAGCGAACTCTCCGAGGCCATCCGCAAGGCCAATGGGAACCCTCAGGGGACATACCTGAAAGCGGGTCAGGAGTTGGTCGTACCAGGGATTCTAGCCGCACCCATCGTGGAGAAAACTATTCCCGTGCCCCGTGATTTTGAAGTGCGGGCCGTGTACTTGACGGGAGTGATGGCAGGCAGCGACCGCGGCTTGGGTATCATTCGGCGCTGGCGGGCTTTGGGCGGAAACGCCGTGGTTTTCGATGTAAAAGATAGCGATGGCAGCATCAACATTGCATTCGATCACCCGCTGGCCGGTGGCCATCACATTGCCATCCACGACCTGGCTAAGTTCACCCATTTTCTGCATTCGCAGGGCATGCATGCGATCGCGCGAGTGGCAATCTTTCGCGACGAACGGTTGGTGGTTGCGCATCCTGAGCTGGCGGTGAAATCCCATAAAACCGACCTGCCCTGGCGTGAAAACGGCAAGCTGGTGTGGACCGATCCCTCCCAGCCCAAGGTTCAGGAATACGACATCGCTCTGGCCAAGAAGGCCGCCGAGTCCGGCGTGGATGAAGTGCAGTTTGACTACGTGCGCTTCCCCGCCGAGGGAGACCAGAAAGACGCAACCTTCCTGTTCCAGACGCAGCATCCCACCTGGCATCGATCCGAAGTGATTGCTGACTTTCTGAAACATGCTTACGCGGAACTGCATCCCACCGGCGTTCTGCTTTCGCTGGACGTGTTCGGAATCATGGCCTGGGAGCGGCCCGTCGACCTGGCCCACACCGGGCAGGATATCGTGCAGATGGCAAAGTATTGCGATGTGCTTTCGCCGATGATTTATCCTTCGCACTTCTTTGGCATGGATGGAATCGCGCATCCCGGCGACGCACCCGAGCATTTCATCGGTGAATCCATGAAGCGTTTCGAGTTGATAACCAAGGGCAGCGACGTGGTGGTACGTCCGTGGTTGCAGGCCTTCCGCTGGCGAACCAAGACTTACTCGCCAAAGTACATTGAAGTTCAGGTGCAGACCGCAAAAGATGCTGGCGGAATCGGCTTCCTGTTCTGGAATGCCGCTAACGATTACAGCAAACCCTACGCAGCGATGCCAGAAATGCGGGCGGTCAAGGGGCAGTATTTCCGCGGGGATGAGTTGCCAGGCACCGTCCAAGCCGGGCTGACGCAACCTGCCGACAAAGCCGGCATAGACAAATAGTGGATCGTGTAGGCGCCCGCGCCTACATTAGTTCGGGTTCCTGACCAGTCGCAACTGCTCTTGTGGATTCAGAAAACCTTCCTGCGTTCCTTCCCGCCTCGGTTATAATCTGGTGGTCTTAGAAATTGGCTGCGTAGGTGCTCCCCTAAACATGTGCTGCCTGTCACGATCGAATGCCAACAGGCTGATCTGCCCTCGGAGAGAATTTTTGCATCTAACGAAACTCGCCGCGGTATGCGTGAATCAAATCTTTAGGAGTGCTCATGGCGATTCAGAAGACGGAAAAAATCTGGCATAACGGCAAGCTCATCCCTTGGGATAGCGCTCAGATCCACGTAATGTCGCACGTGGTCAACTACGGCTCGTCGGTATTTGAGGGAGTTCGATGTTACGCCCCGCCCAGCGGCCCGGCTATTTTTCGTGTCAAGGAACACACGCAGCGGCTGCTGGATTCGGCAAAAATTTACCGGATCGACGTCGACTTCACGCGTGAAGAAATCATCTCCGGGATGCTCGAATTGGTAAAGACCAACGGAATTTGGCCGTGCTACATGCGGCCGATCATTCTGCGCGGTTATGGCGAAGCTGGTGTCAATCCCTTTAATTCGCCGACTGAAGTCTACATTTGTAATTATCCATGGGGAAAATACCTGGGCAGCGACGCCGAGCAGGGTGTCGATGTCTGCGTCTCGTCATGGACGCGCATTGCGCCCAATACCCTTCCCGCCATGGCCAAGTCAGGCGCGAACTACATGAATTCGCAGCTGATCAAGATGGAAGCCATCATTAACGGCTACGTCGAAGGCATTGCACTCGATGCCAATGGCTACGTCAGCGAAGGTTCGGGCGAGAATGTTTTTGTCGTGCGCAATGGCACGCTGCAGACGGCGCCGCTGGGCAACTCCGTGCTGCCCGGCATTACCCGGGATTCAGTCCTGCAGATCGCTCGTGAACTGGGAATTCCGGTGGTCGAACAAGGGATACCACGCGAACTGCTTTACATTGCGGATGAGGCCTTCTTTACCGGTACCGCAGCTGAGATTACGCCGATTCGTTCGGTCGATAAGATCAGCGTGGGTAAGGGCGTTACCGGAGCCGTAACCCGAGCCATTCAGAAGGAGTTTTATGGCATCGTGCACGGCGAAAAGGCCGACCGCTTTGGCTGGCTAATGCCTGTGCCGGTGGGCAGCAAGCAGCCGGTCAGCGTATAGCAGAATCCAAAATTCACCATCCGGGGCGCTATCTCTGAGCGCCCCTTTTCAACGTCAGACTCATAGCAGCTTCGCAGAGAAAACATTAACTAGGAGGACGAATGGCAACTGCACAGCAAGGTCCCACTCCCGAATTCGCGGTCGCTTACCGCGACATGATGCTCATGGGTCTAGGCAACGAGATGAAAGCCACGAAGCGGGTACTGGGCGCAATCCCTGATGTCAAGCGTGACTACAAACCCGATCCCAACGCGCGCACCGCCCAGGAACTTGCCTGGCATCTGGCGTCCGCCGATGTTCAGATGCTCGACGAGGTTGCGGATCGTAAGTTCATGATGGAACCTCGATTCAAGGACGAGCCTAAGACCTCGGATGACCTCGCTTCCTGGTACGAGAAAAACTTTTCCCGTGCGATTGAGCGCGTACAGACAATGTCTGCGGAAGAGTTGTTAACCCCGGTAGACTTCTATGGCGCATTCAATTTGCCCGTCGTCTACTATCTCGCTTTCGTGAACAATCACAGCATCCATCACCGCGGACAACTCGCCACCTATCTTCGACCTATGGGTTCAAAGTGCCCCTCGATTTACGGAGGCAGCTATGACGAGCCTTGGCCGGGAGCTCAGGCGGAGAGCGCCGCTTAGTTTCGGAAGCAACTCAGAGGCCGCCCTGAGGGCGGCTTTTTTATTGCCCAGCCCAGAGTAGTTGTACCGGATATCGGTCGAAGATCCGATCCGCGCTAATTACGGTCATACCTTCCAGCTTCGCCTGCGCGATCAGCAGGCGGTCAAACGGATCTCGATGATGGGCAGGCAGTGCGAAGACCGCCAAGGCGTGCGCATGAGATACAGCCAGCGGACGCAGCCCCTGCGCCGCCATGCGCCGCGGAACATACAAATCCGGCGGCTCCGGAAGCCGCAGCTTGCCCGAGGCCGCCTTGATAGCAACTTCCCACGAAGTGACTGCGGACAGGAAGACCTGCTGACTGATGTCGGCCATCACGTCGCGCGCCTTGTGCGAGATTCGTGATGGCTCGCCAACGCTCCACAGCCAGACGCCGGTATCAAGCAGGTAGGTCACCGCTTCTTCCTTCTCTTGCGGGCCGGGGTCGTGGTCAGCGGTGCATCATAGAACAGGGCTTCAAATGCGGGGTCAGGAGCATCAAAATCTTCCGCGATCCAGATCTTGCCCTCATCGATGCCCATAGGGCGTGACTTGTGTTCTGGGCCAGCCGGGATCAGCTTGGCTATGGGTATGCCTGCGCGCGCGATGACGACCTCCTCTCCCTCGGCCACCCGTTGCAGGAGCCGGGACAGGTGAGTTTTCGCCTCGTGAATATTCACTTCCATGCTCTCTTAAAACTAGACTAAGTCTGTGGACTAAGTCAATCGATTCTAACCTAGCTTTAATCGCACAGTCGCCGAGAAAACCTACAGAAAACAAAGCCTTCGTGATACTTCGTGTCCTTTGTGGTTTGTGATTTTGGTGCCTATAGATTCGCCCCCGGCCAGCGCATTCAGCCACTGCCCAAACGCGCATGCGCCCGTTACTTAGGTCATCTTGGGTTGGATCGGCTTTCGGTTCATCATGAAGTTGACCCGGGGAATTATCCAAATGAATATCGACGACTTACTTCGCATTGCCATGGAGCGGCGCGCTTCTGACTTGCACTTGAAGGTCGGCAATTATCCTCATCTACGTATTGATGGCGATCTTACGCCGCTGACTGATCAGCCTCGCATTAGCGCTGAAGATATGCTGACCATGGCTTTCAGCATGATGTCGGCGAGGCAGAAACAGAAGTTCAAAGAGAGCACGGAAATCGACATGGCCTACGGCGTGGCCGGACTGGGCCGCTTCCGTGTGAACGTATTCCAGCAGCGCGGCAATGTTGGGCTGGTGCTGCGCGTCATTCCCACCAAGATTCGAGCTTTGGACGAACTCTATTTGCCCAAAGTCGTGGAACAGATTTGTGACTTGCCGCGCGGCCTGATTCTGGTCACCGGCGTCACCGGTTCCGGTAAGTCGACAACTCTAGCCGCCATG
>Ga0210390_10002832_pt1 | contig 15137 bp, 17 predicted proteins | sample IncBWH11OmetaG_FD_161050 | JGI IMG/M metagenome (GOLD analysis project Ga0210390, IMG submission 161050) | Forest soil microbial communities from Barre Woods Harvard Forest LTER site, Petersham, Massachusetts, United States - Inc-BW-H-11-O ... | reverse complement strand
ATCACGTTGCTCACTTCGAGGTCGGTCAGATCCAGGCGCTGCGCAATCTCATTAACCACGTCGTGACTCAAATATCCGACCTCGTCCTGTGCATAAAGAAGAGTTGGCACGAGCACCGAGCGCTTGGTCGGATAATGGGTCAGCATATCCGCAAAGCGCGCCTCGAATTGATCCGAGAATCTCATCGCTTACGAATTAATATCGCTTGTCATTCCGAGCGAAGCGAGGAATCTCGGTTTGCTCTTGTGCCGGCAAGAACCTAGATCCCTCGCTTTGCTCGGGATGACAAACTTAGAATCTCCTTTGTGTACCTTCGTCCTCTGTGGTCGACGCCTTTCTCGCTACCGCTATCGATCAATCTCCCCCAATACAATATCGATGCTGCCAATCGCGGCCACCACATCGGCCAGCAACCTTCCCTCGCACATCTTTGGCAACAACTGCAGATTCGCCAGACAAGCCGCCCGCATGTGCACGCGATACGGCTTCGCCGTTCCGTCGCTCACCACGTAATATCCCATTTCACCGCGCGGCGATTCGACAGCCTGATAAACCTCGCCCGCCGGAACCGCAAAGCCCTCGGTAATAATCTTGAAGTGATAGATGAGCGCCTCCATCTGCGTCTTCATCTTTTCCCGGTCGGGCAAGACAACTTTTGGAGCATCCGCTTTGATCGGACCTTCCGGCATACCGTCGAGCGCCTGCTGCACGATCGCGATCGACTCACGCAGCTCCTGAACCCTGCAAATGTATCGCGCAAAAACATCGCAGTCTTGCGACACAGGCACTTTGAATTTGAAATTCTCGTAGCCTGAGTAAGGCATGTCCCGCCGCAAGTCGAAATCGACGCCACTGCCCCGCAAGGTAGGTCCGCTCGCACCCAATGCAATGGCATCCTCCGCCGTAATTCGCGCTACGCCCTTTGTCCGCATCACCCAGATAGGATTCCCCGTCAACAGGTTTTCGTACTCATCCACCTTGGCGGGAAAACGGTTGGCAAAGTCCCGCACCCGGTCAAAGAATCCCAGCGGCGGCTCCAGCGCCACACCGCCGATGCGGAAATACGAAGTCATCATGCGCTGGCCGCTCACGGCTTCGAACAAGCGCAAAACGTCTTCACGCTCGCGGAAGCAGTAGAGAAAGACGGTGAGCGCGCCGATGTCCATGGCATGCGTTCCCAGCCACACCAGGTGCGAGTTGATGCGCGTCAACTCGTTCATCAACACCCGCAGCCATTGCGCCTTCGGAGGGATCTCCAACCCCAGCAGTTTCTCGACCGCCAGCGCATAGCAAAGGTTGTTGGTCATGGGGCAGAGGTAGTCGATGCGGTCGGTGAGCGGCACTACCTGCTGGTAGAACTTGGCTTCGCAAGTTTTCTCGATCCCGGTGTGCAGATAGCCGATATCGGGCATAAGCCGCACCACGGTTTCGCCATCGATCTCGAGAATCAGCCGCAACACTCCATGCGTAGACGGATGTTGCGGTCCCATATTCAGGATCATGGTCCGATCCTGGCCGGGTTCGAGCACGGGCGTGGACGTCATGTGGGCCATAATGAAATCTAGCGATAGCCCTCCACCGGATAGTCTTTGCGCAGCGGATGCCCTTCCCAATCTTCCGGCATCTGAATCCGCCGCAAATAAGGATGCCCGGTAAATCGAATGCCAAACAAATCAAAAACCTCGCGCTCGAAATAATTCGCCGACGGCCAAACCGAGGTCACGGATTCCACCACCGCACTGTCGGCCTCCAGCCGCACCTTCAGACGCACCCGTTCCTTCTTCGGGATTGAGAGCAACGCGTACACGACCTCGAAACGAGGCTGCGAAGGATACCAATCCACACAGGTAACGTCGGAAAGATAATTGAACGGACAAGTCGAATCATCCCGCAGTATGACGCAAGCTTCGCGGATGCAGGAGCGCTCGATGTAGATCGTCATCTCATCGCGATCGAACTTCGCTCCCTCAACCGCCGCCGAGTTCCACGACCGTAATCGCGCCACCGCAGGGTGATCCTTGAGCTCTTCAAGGTCGGTAATGGCAGGAGTCAGGGGCATTAGACCTCGCCTCTTCGTGTCGAGGGAGTGCCCCAGTCCAGCACGCCTTTTTTCCAGATATAAAAAAACCCGACCAAAACGATGCCGATGTAAACCAGCATTTCCCAAAAACCAAACATCTTGAGCTCACGCAGGATCACCGCCCAGGGATACAGGAAGACAGCTTCCACGTCGAACAAAATGAAGAGCATGGCGACCATATAAAACTTCACCGAGAAGCGTTCGCGCGCGTCCCCTACCGGCAGCATCCCGCATTCGTACGGAGAAAGTTTGGCCCGCGTCGGCCTCCGGTAGCCAATAAACCACGAAAGCAACACGATGGCAGAAGCCAACCCACCTGCTACGATGAGGTGAATTAATAAGGGCAGGTAGCGAGCGAAATAATTGTCCGGCATAGGAGAGCTGTATATAATTCGCAGCCAAGCATTAAACTAAACATTCTAGAGTAGATTTCGGGGATGGGAGTGTCAAGCGACTGAACCACTTTGTGACGAACTTTTAACATGCGCGCAAATTCTGCCGATGATTAAGAAGCATTGCTCAGATTAGGATTGATTACAGAGATCATATGATTTTTGGCTTCAATACCGACGTAAAGCACGACGACACGGTTTACCACGTGCAAAGCGAAGCGCGCGAGAATGAACTGCTGCTGCAAACCCAGGTCTTCGTGCGCGGTCGGTGCATCGGAAAGCGCGCCGTCCCCTATTCAGACCAGGCCGCCGAGTCCGGCTTCACTGATCAGCAGAAAGAACAGATTCTGCGCGAGCAGCATCGACTCGTGCTCGACTCCATTCGCGACGGGCGGCTGGACGGTGTCCTCGACAAGCGCTTCACGCCCGAATCGCTGGCGGCGATTAAGGAACTCGATGTGCAGTGGCTCAACGCCGGCTCCGTGCACGCGGATCGCAATCTGACTCTGCGCCTGCGCGTTACCGAGGACGGTGCGGCGGTAGAAGGAGCGCGGTTGACGGTTCGCTTTGCTCGTCCCGACGCTGCCCCGTTCTACACCCAAGTGGTCACAGGTTCGGAGGGCGACGCCGAACTTAAGATCGATGTCGATGAAGCCTCGCTCCCAGATTCCGCCGTACTCGTGCAAGCGAATTATTCCGGCCGCACCGCAACTCGCAAATTTCAGCTGCGCAAAATCGAAGCGTAATGCTCGACAATCTTTTCGGCCGCGAACGACTTGCCATCGAAGCAGTTCCCTTGCGAGAATCGATTGCGATGAACCTCGTCATCAATGGCGAACCTCGGGACTTCAACGCGCCTCTCACGCTCGCTGGTCTTGTCGACCATTTGGGAATGAAAGCCGATCGCGTAGCCGTAGAACTGAATCGCAGCATCGTTGCCCGCGATCAATGGGCAAAGACCAGTCTGGCCGAAGGGGACCGCCTGGAGATCGTCCACTTCGTCGGCGGCGGGTAAATTCGCGGCCTCGCCCGGGCCAAGCGTCCGAGGCTACGCGACTACAGGAACTCGCTTAGTTACTCCCCCGTTGTGGAAATCCACAGTTGACATCCGCTCGTCCATGCCTAAAATGTTGCAAACATTTGACTCTATAATTGTTTGAAACATTTTCGGACCCTGGATGCAGCAACCGTTCACATCTCGCGATGTGGTGTCACTTACCGGCACTACGCCCCGGCAACTGCAGTGGTGGGACGAGCGCCGCATCGTGGTGCCGGCCCGCGAAGGCCGCCGCCGCTTGTATTCCATGGAAGACCTTGCCGAAATCGCCGTAATCTGCGAGTTGCGGCACCGCGGATTCTCCTTGCAGCGCGTGCGCAAGGTCATGCGTTTCCTGCAGCGGGAGTTTGGTAAGCGCCTGGCTGAGACTGTCAGCGGCGCTTCCGAATATCACTTGCTTACGGACGGAAAAACTCTGTATCTCGAAACTTCGCCGCGGCAGATTGTGGACATCCTGAAAAACGCTCGCCAGCCTATGCTGACGATTTGTCTCAGCGACACGGTTCGGCAGGTGCGCGCTGAAATCCGCGCTAAAAAAAATAGTACCGGCGTGTCTCGTTCATTGCGCAAAGCACGACAGGCTTCATAAGCAGGGAAGTTTGGTTCCACATAGTGGCCCCAATCCCTCGGGCAAACGGAGGAGGCGACATGGTTGGAGAACTCGACGTCCTAAGCCAATGGATCCCCGAACAAATGCTCCCCGGCACCATCTTCGTGCTGGAGAACGCGGGTCGCGTCGGAGAAAAAGACGATCCCTACTGGGCCGTGCTGTCCTGTCCGGAATGCGGCACTCTGGGTCTGATCACGCGCAAGCAGCTCGCTGGCCTGCTGCCCGTAATCTGCGGCTCCAATCAGTGCCCCGCACAGTTCTTCATCAACGATAGCCAGGTCGTAAGCCGAAAGCCGTTCTGACGCCGGCAACATGAGGATGGCTGCGGGATGCTTGTGCTCTCCCCGGGCGTCCATCCATATCATTCGACGAGCCATTTCAAAAACTGCACCGTTTCAAAAACTGCACCGTTTCAAAAACTGCACCGTTTCTGGTGCACAATTTCCTTCAAAAAAATCACTCAATTTCTCCCAAAATCTAGAAAACAAAGGACCGGAAAAAATTCCGCCTCGTAGATCTATGGTTCTTAAGGTAGTTACAGGCAAAATATTCTAAACATTGGGGTTAGCGCGCCGTTCCCAGGGGCGATCTGTCGGGCCGGTTGCGCCTACGCTCTGGACAACAGCAAAGCGCCGGACGAAGGTTTTCGCCTTCGCTGGTTGGTCGGACTCAGCCGTTGGCAATGGCTAAGAGCTGCGCCTTTGTCAGGATGTCAAAGAACGCGGTTATCTTGTAGATAACCTATGTTGCTCTATAATATCAAGCGCGAGGGAACGAGATCAAGTGCAAAGTGGATGGTCCCTAAAGACGGCTCCCGAAATGGGAAACGTAAAGTGCGCGAACTGTTTGGCCATGGCGCAAGACGATCTATAGCCATGACATCTGGGGCTGTCTTCTTCAAAATGTGGCGAAACCCAGTTAGCGCCCGGAGAACGGGTGTTACGAGCCTGAATATCGAGGAACGGGCGCGAACCTGGGACACCGGGCTTGTGCCTGCCAATCACTGCTGTTAGACTCTCGCCCTAATGATGTTAGTCGAGTCCGTATCTATTGTCGGTCTCTGGGGCTCTCGGAATCTCGATGCTAACTTTTTCGAGGACTCGAACTTTCTCATTGGACCAAACGGATCAGGGAAGACTACCGTAATTAACCTTATTGCGGCGGTATTGACTGCGGACTGGCCGACACTTAGTCGAATTCCCTTTGCCGGCGTTCGGCTGGTCCTAAGCGATCAGGAGAAAGGATCCAAGTCGACAGTCGCGGTCGGCAGATCTTTCGACCGGCAACGAAGATTTCCAATTCTAAGTTACCGATTTGAGGATGACAAAGGGGCGAGGGACTACTCGGGCGATGACATCGATCGGCAGCTGAGGCACTACCCGGCTCGGAGGATGATTGGCGCAGTTTCCGAGGAGTTGCGGAGCGTAGTGAGGGTTCAATGGCTTTCTATTCATCGGAGCCCGCTAGAGCCGGCGGATCGTGAGGATGATGATAGCTACGAATCGACGGTTGATCGAAAACTCGACGAACTAAGCCGTGAGCTAATCAAATTCTTCTCAAAGCTCGCCAGCGCGGGAGAGGCGGAATCGGAACAATTTCAGAAAACTGTCTTCACATCCCTCCTTTATGTCCAGACCAGCCAATGGGACCTCATCACGTCGGTCAAAAGCCTGAATCTGGAGCACGAAAAGGCCGCGCTCGAAGAGATATTCCGCAAATTCGGCGTTCCAGAGCGGGCCTACTCCGATCAGCTTACCGAGCACTTCAACCTAGTCTCTGCCGCGCTGTCGTCCGGCAGCCAGCTCACTGCGCCTCATCTCATTGCGCTGGTTAGCATGCGGTCGATCCATCGTGTGGTTACGGATTGGCAATCGACGCTCGAAAGACAGCTAGAGATTTCAAAGCCCAAGGAGCAATTTTTGAGCCTTCTGAACGAGATGATGAAGCCAAGAAAGAGATTTTCTGTGAACGAAAAGAACGAACTTCAAAGCTGGGTTGGCGATAGACCGATCGGCATTTCTGAGTTGTCCTCCGGTGAAAAGCAGATGCTGATCCTCCTTGGCGAGGCACTCCTGCAGGAACGGGAAAATTGGGTCTATATCGCTGACGAGCCCGAATTGTCGTTACACGTTAAGTGGCAGGAATCTCTGACCGACAATTTGAGGCAGATCAACCCAAATGCACAAATTATCTTTGCGACCCACTCTCCCGACATAGTTGGGCCGCACCAAGATCGGGTCCTTAACGTGGAGGACTTGTTGCGTTGAGCTTTCGACGGTCAAACTCAGGACTGAGCAATCTCTGTCTGTTCTATCGCGTCGACGCCGTGGTGTTTGTGGAGGGCGGCGGGCGCACCTTTACCCTTGAAGAGGTGTCCGGGGGCGCGTTCAACGAGATCGCGCACGACGCGAAATTCTGGTCGTTGATCTTCAGGAAGCTCTTGCCGAGGTTCAGGTTCAAGTTCCGCGCCGTCGGCTCTAAGTCCACCCTGCTCGAACTCGCGTCCCTCGTTGCGTCCGAGCAGGTGGTTAGAGTGATCGTGTGTATGGATCGAGATCTGGATAACTACTTGGGGCGAATGGTCTACCACCCGCGGGTAGCCTACACCTACGGCTACAGCTGGGAAAACGAGGCTTGGTCGCTCCATTCAACGCTTGGAGTATTCAGGAAGGTCGGCAACGTAACCGATATGGCCTCTGCGATCAGCGAAATTAAAGGTTCCTTTGCTGCGTTCCGTAGGCGACTTCAGTGGCCGCTCGTCGCGCACGCGCTGTTGGTGGCCGGCGGGATTCTTGATGTCAGAACGGCCGATTTGGAGCAGACCGTCGTCAGAGGCGCTGGGCAGCTTCCCGTGCTTGATTGTGCGAGATTACGCGCCGCGGTGAAAGATGCTCGTCGGAAGAATCCTGGGGCAGTCGTGAGATTTCCGAACCCGCGTCGTTTTTCCGTGTTTGATGATTGTTATGGCCATCTTCTGGCGACATTCGCGTTTCATACAGTTGCGTATGCATTACGCAAGCACTGCAACATCAGGGCCTTTGGCAAGGACGTTGCTGCCTCGTTGGCGATAGAGAGCAGCTACGTCGCAATCTCAGCAAACAAGGCGAAAAAACTACACTACCGAAACCAAGCGGACGCCATATCGCGAGCAATTGCTTGAAGGGGTCTAGACTACCTTCCCTTCCGTCCGCATCTTTCCGCACTGATATCGAACCCGACGAGAAGCGGGGCTGGCCTTTACGTTCCTTGCAAAGGTGGCAACGATGAGGTCGGCGGTCACGGTGGAAAATCGGGACGTAGGCTGCATTCGTCCCTGCCTTTGCAAAATCGCAAAGGTGGGTCTGCGACCGTCCGATGCGAACATTGAACAGCAGGTCCCTCCACTCCACAGATCATCGCTTTGCGATGATCTGTTCCGGTCGGGATGACAGAGTTGAGTCGGGATGACAGAGTTGGGGAGAGTTGAACATCCCCGGTCGAGCCAAAACCGGATTTGATTGGTTACCGTCCCTTGTAGGGCTCGAGCGAAGTGGGGCGCGATACATCCAACGGTCAGAAATCAAAATCCCCACCCTAACGTCGCAAAACCAGAGTTAGGTTGGGATCGGACTATTTCGGCGACGTTAGGATGAGGCATCCGTCAAAACCCGCGGAGGTGGGCCAGCCATGGTGATTGTTCGCGAACTATTCCTGCAAGGGCTCCCACTTATAGTCAATGTCCTCGGCTTCAATCGACCAGTTGCCGCCGGTGAGATTCACTTTGTGTTTCAAACTGTCCGTTTTTCGCAGTTCAAGGGTGTCCTGCATCCACCTGTTGCCCCTGATATCACCTGTGGCAAAGCCTTCCATCGAATAACTTCGGACGCCTCGATAGGTCAAATTGATTCTGCCGTCGCGCATATTCCCTATCAGCGTGACTTGAATGGACGGCACGGGTAATTCATTCCCAGCGCCGATTCCTGCGTCGATTGTTACGCTCTCCAAAATGGAGCCGATTGGAGACTGGTTGCCCTCGGGATCATCATGCCAAGGGACCGAACCACAGTTCTTCAGCGACAGCCATTTGCTCTCAGGCATTCACACCCCCGCGGGAGTATTGACACGATTGTATGGGGTGGGCCCAAGGTGTGTCACAATGCGCTACGTCTATGCCATTCTTTCTTATCGTTCCCGCCTGGCTGTTGTGTGTCGTGTTCGGAGTCGTTTTGCTCTTCTTTCAAAGATTTCGTCGAATAGGATTCTATGCGATTAGTATTTCGACGGCCGCAACCGCAGTCTCGCTGCTGCTTTCGACAGCTGTGCTGTTCTTGGGTCCAAGGGTTGGTTTGCAACGAATGGGGCAGTGGTCTGGAGTTGCATTGATAGCAGCGTACATTCTCGCAATCGGTTTAGGTGCGTTGATTGGAGCGTTAGGCGGCTTTCTGCTAACTCGAAAGCTGTTGCCCCGCAGGTAGCCGCTGCAATCGGACCGCGTCATGAGCCAAGCGGTCAAAGGTCAAAATCCCCAGCCTAACGTCGCAAAACCAGAGTTAGGTTGGGATCGGACTATTTCGGCGACGTTAGGATGGGGCACCCGGGCGGCCACCGGTCGATGCAAACATTAAACACAAGGTCCCTCCACTGCACAGATCATCGCTTTGGCGATGATCTGTTCCGGTCGGGATGACAGAGTGGGGGGTGCCGCTTCAACGCTGAGTTTTCACTCGGTCCAGCAGCAGCGGGACCTGTTCGACGATTTCGATGTCGAATCCTTCGAGCGCCGGCACTTTTCTTGGATGGTTGGTTAGCAGGCGAATGCGGCGCAGATTCAGATCGGAGAGAATTTGGGCGCCGATGCCGATCTCGCGCTGGGTCTTGCGCTCGCTTTCCGGTAGAGACGGGAGGCGCTTGTCGCGATGGAAGGTGAGCATCTTTCGCTCCCCGATACTCTCGACCGAAAAGCCTTTCGAGGTTTGATGTAAATAGATCAGCGCGCCCCGGCCTTCGCGGGCGATGGCCTGCATCGAGCCTTCAATGGTGGCGTGACAATCGCAAGCGGTCGATCCGAATACGTCGCCCATCACGCAATGGGAGTGCATGCGGACCAGCACCGGCTCGCTGCTTTCAATGTCGCCGCGTATGAGCGCGACGTGCGATTCGCCGCCGTCGACTTCGCTCTCATAGGCAATCAGGCGGAATTCCCCGTGACGCGTGCCAATTAGCGCTTCGCCAACCCGATGCACGTAGCGCTCGTGCTGCATGCGGTAGCGAATGAGTTCGGCGACGGTCAGCATTTTCATGCCGTGGGTTTTGCAGAACTCGATGAGGTCGGGAACCCGCGCCATGGTTCCGTCGTCGCGCATGATTTCGCAGATCACACCCGCAGGAATCAGTCCGGCCATGCGGGCGAGATCGACCGAGGCCTCGGTTTGTCCGGCGCGAACCAGCACGCCGCCTTTGCGGGCCTGCAGCGGGAAGACGTGCCCGGGGCGAGCCAGATCCGAAGGCCGCGTAGCGGGATCGATTGCAACCTGGATGGTGCGGGCACGATCGTAGGCTGAAATTCCGGTGGTCACTCCTTCGCGGGCATCGATGGCTTCGCAAAATGCGGTGCCGTAGTTCGAGGTGTTCTCGGCGGTCATCGGACCGATGCGTAAATGGTCGAGCCGCTCGTCGGTCATCGCCAGGCAGATCAGGCCGCGGCCGTACTTGGCCATGAAGTTAATCAGTTCGGGAGTGACCTTCTCGGCAGCGAGGGTGAGATCGCCTTCGTTCTCGCGATCCTCATCGTCGACCACCACGACCATGCGGCCGGAGCGAATCTCCTCGATGGCGGTGGGGACATCCGTGAATGCCGATTGTGGGGTCATCACGATGCGATTGTAGCAAAGGACGCGTTCGTTGCTCACCCTCGGCGCACTCTGCGGCTGTTCTCTGCGACCTAGGCAGTTTAAGGGGTTCGCCTTCCATGCAAATCTTAAAACGCAGAGACCGCGGAGAACATCCGCGGAGTTCGCGGAGAACTGTAGGGTCGAATATTCGAGAGCGGGTGCCTACCTCGCCACTTGGCGCTCGGCTCCCCGAAAAAGGGCGCGCATGGAGCGCACGATCCAACGAGTCAGAACCACAATGACGACCAGCATCCCACCAACGATGGCGATCGCCCCATAGGGATGCTGGGTGGCAAACCAGGTGAGAAAGACGGCGAGTCCGTCTTCTCCGAGACTTAAGGTTATATTCGAGAACGGTTCTGGCGATGGTGTTACCGCCGCTCGCACGGCCGTCTTGCCCCCGTGGGATGCGAGCGCGATGGCGCCCCCGGCAACCGTAGCCAGCAGTTGCTCCGACGGAGACAGGTTCGCGGTCGCACCGTACGCGATTACAGCGGCGATGGGAATCCGAATGAAGGTATGCAGCGCATTCCAGAGCAGATCGAAGGCGGGTATCTTATCGGCAAAGAATTCGATCACGAACATCACGCCACTGGCCGCGATCACGTACCAATTCGAGAGCAATTGCAGCGCCGGCGGCAGTGGCAGCGCTCCGGCGTGCGCTAGCAGTCCCAACGTGGCTACGGTGGCGTAGACGTTGAGTCCGGCGGCGAAGCTGGTGGCTATCAGCAAGGCCACTAGTTCGCTGGTCGGAATGCTCGGGATGGCTACAGGTGACGCCAACTAGACCTCATGCGAAATCAGGGGAAAAAGCAAAGGGCCGCCGTTTGGGCGACCCTTTAGGTTTCTGCCATCCTGCTAATTAGAGGGTGGATTCGATCTCGAATCCCCAAGCCTCCAGCAGAGGCTCAGGAATGTATTTGGAATTCTTGTTTCGCCGCGCCCACTCTCGCAGCCGGGTCGAACGCAGATACTGATCCGGAGAAAGTTTGTACTCGCGGACGACTTGTTCAAATTCGGTGATGGTGGGAGTAATGGGCCCGATGGGCTCCGGTTTACCCCAGTTAGGATTGCCGCGTCGCTTAGCCATAATATGATTGCCTCGTCTGTGAGATAAACTTACACAGTAAAAAGTTTAGATTCATTCCGCGCGCGGCTGGATTCATCCTCTGCCCGCCTGCCAATAACAGATCCAAGCGCTCGATTACGGCCCTGTTTGGCTCACCGGAAGGCTTTGATTCTATGAGTGTTTTGCCCAAAAGTCAATCGAAATCGCATCCCCAGGTTGAACCGGTCCGCTGTAAACGAATGACAGGAAAGATGTTCGTCGCAGAAATGGCGTCAGATTTCAGGGTTCATCAAAAGCTGCCCCAACTCGGAACCCGGCTCAGCCCTGATTACTGCCGTAACCGGCTTCCACACCCCGCTCATTGACCGGCAAACGACACCCACCTACCCTGCATGAAGGAGGCAGTATTGTGAAGGATATTTATGAGGTACTCCGCAAGAAGCAAGCCGAGCAAGCTCAACTAGGCAAGCAGATCGAAGCCTTGCAGACCGCCGCTGAGCAGCTTCGCAGCGTAGCCCATCTACTGAATGAAGAGGAAGCCCACGGGGAGGGAGCCGCTCTTGGCGGCTAAGAGGATCTAACGGACGGCGATGAGTCTGCAAGTTCTGGTGTTGTGTTCCGACGACAAAATCACAAGGGCGCTGCGGCGAGTCCTCAGTGACCTGGAAATTTCTGTTGAATTTTGCAGCGATGCGGATTCGGCGGTGCTTAAGCTGACTCGGCGGAGGTTTGAGGCGGTCATCGTTGACTGCAGTGACGAAGACATGGCGGCCCAGGTGCTTGCCAGTGTCCGCTCCGCCCCGTGCAACAAGCGCTCCATCGCCGTGGCCATGATCGACGGCCAAAAGGCGGTGCGCAGCGCGTTCGCCCTGGGCGCGCACTTTGTTCTTTATAAACCCATTTCCACGGAACGGGCCCGCACCAGTTTTCGGGCCGCGCGGGCGTTGATGAAATGCGAACGCCGCCGCAATACCCGGGTCCCGATCCAGATTCCCGTGGCTTTGGTCATTGACAACGGCGGAGCTCAGCGAAAGGCGATCTCTTCCGACCTCAGTCAAGGAGGCATGTCTCTCAAACTGTCGCGTCGTGCCCAGGATTCGGGTCCGGTGCGCATCAAATTTGCTCTGCCCGGAACCGACCACAGCGTCGAGTGCACGGCGGAAATGGCATGGCAGGGCATGGGCGCGCAAGCCGGCCTTCGCTTCGTCAATCTGTCTCCAGAACAACGTGACCAGCTCAAGTCATGGTTAGGCCGGCATTCTCCGGAGATGGAGCCCGAGGATCCACCCGCCCCTTGCAAGCTGACCGACCTCAGCTCCGGCGGCTGCTATGTGGAGATGGCCGCGCCTTTTCCCGGGAATACCCGAGTCATCCTCACCATGCGGCTGGCCAAGCTTGAGAATCGCGTGGAAGGCGTGGTGCGGGTGATGCACCCCGAAGTCGGCATGGGCGTGGCATTTACCCGAGCGACCAATCAGCAACGCAAGCATTTGGAAAAATTCATCCACGCCCTGAATGACAACAAAGCGGAGCAACTCGAACTCCTGGTCGAACCCGAGGGCATGAACGATGCCGAGCCCCTCAGTTCAAATCCGCCGGTTTTGGATGAAGACCCCTTGCTCGAACTCTTTCAGCGAAACGCCGACCTCACCACCGAAGCCTTCCAGAGCGAGTTGCGCCGCCAACGCAATTCCCCCGCGTCTAAAGCCCAGGCCGCAGCTAGCGTCTAGATACATCGCCGTGCGCCTAAACTGTATCCCGATGTACTTAAACCTGATTAGCCACTGCTCGTCCCCGAGCTTACAAATAGAGAACTATCCAACATTGGTCGCTTCAGTCTAAGGTCGATGAACCGAACGTAGCAGAAGACTGATTCACAAAACCCAGGGAGAAATCCGATGAAACGAAGACTGCTGCAATTGTTTTTGTTGTGCCTCGCGGTATCGAATGTGTCCAATGGACGACTATTCGCGCAAAGCAAGGAGAGTGCCGCATTCGATAAGCTTCGCGATCTGGCCGGCAACTGGGAAGGAACTTTCGCCTGGAGCGGCGGGCGGAACGCAACCGGGAAGATGGGCGCGCAATATTACACGACCGGAAACGGATCTGCGGTGGTGGAGGACCTTACACAAGATGGCGTCCCGTCCATGACCAGTGTCTATCATCTCGACGGCGCCGATCTGCGCCTGACCCACTTTTGCGCTGCCCAAAACCAGCCGAGGCTGAAAGCGACGACCGTTGATCCTGACAAGGGAGACATCACGTTTTCGTTCGTGGACATTACCAACCTGCGTTCTCCAACCAGCGGACACGTAGAGGGCTTGGAAATACGGTTCATAGCGCCAGATCACGTTACACTGCGCTTTCACTTCAAGAGTGGAGACAAGGACAGCCAGGAACTAGTTGACCTGCGTCGCAAGGTATAAGTCGAGGTAGTGCCCAAATCCACAGGCATTGCGGCAGAGCCGGTGTCACAGCTTCTTCGTGCTTTGCTGATGTGGTCCGTCACTGGCCAAATACGGGCTTGTGGGAAGTAGCGGATGAATGGTCGACAAACCAGTAGTTGGAAATCAGGCCGGGGAGCCTGCTCACTGCCGCCGCTTCGCGGCGGCCTCGACCTGCTTCAGGAGCTGGTCGAGCGTCGCACGATCATAAACCTGGCCGTTCGCGACCACAATGCTGATTTTCCAGGTGTTCCGAATGTCCTCCAGCGGGCTTGCGCTTAGCAACACCAAATCGGCGATCTTGCCGGCTTCGACCGAACCCAGGCTGGCTTCCTTCCCAAGAAATCTCGCCGGGTTGCTGGTCGCCGTCTGAAGCGCTTCCATGGGTGTGAAACCAGCCTCGACAAAATTGGCGAGTTCGTCGTGCAAGCTGAAGCCCGGCACGATGTAAACGCCCGGCGCGGTGTCCGTTCCAGCCATGAAAGGCACTCCGGCGCGATGCATTGCGCCGACCATTTGCAGATTGTGCGCGAAATAGTCCTGACGCAGTGCCAGCGGATCGCGTAGAAGGTCGGGCATCATTTCATCGGTGAAGCGGCGCCAGGTTACATCGCGCCAGTAGGCAGGAACGTATTTGTCGAGTGGATCGTGCTTCAGGTCGCGTTGGTCGAGAAATGTTCCGCCACGTTGCCAGGCCAGCGTGGGTACCTGCCAGGTCTGGTTCTGCGCAAGCAGTTTAATGAGCGAGTCGCATCTTTGCTGATCCTGCGTCGTGAGGAGCAGCTTGAGATTGCCTTCGCCCTTGATGAATTTGTCCTCTTCAGTAGAACAGCCTTCGAAGATTCCCATCAAATGTTCAATACTCTTCTGCCCCGCTTCCACAACTTCTCGAATGCGAACTTTATCAGGCACATGGCCGACGATGGGCAAGCCCTGCTTGTGGGCTTCCGCGGCAGCGGCAAGATAGGCATCGTGCGAAATGACCGACTGGACTTTGATGAAGTCCACGCCTTGCGCTTTAAGCGAGTCCACGGCAGCAACCGCACTGGCGGGAGTGCTAACGGCGATAGAACTGGGGAAGCGCAATTTCCCATTCGGCAGATACGCGTCCAGCATGGGGCCAGAGATGACCATGCGCGGCCCAACAATTCGGCCGGACGCGATCTCTTGGCGCCACTCCTGAAGAACCGGAATGTCTCCTCCCATATCGCGCACGCCGGTGACACCGTTGGCGATGAAAAGCGGCAGGATAATGTCGCGTCCGCCGGGAAACCAATCGCCGAAGGCGGAGTGCACATGCATGTCCCAAAGCCCGGGAATAAGATACTGACCCGTAGCGTCGATGACCCGCGCATTCTTGGGTAACTGGAATTTTTCCGCATCCGAAACCGAGGTGATGCGATCGCCCGCGATGACAACTGTCTGATTTCTCTGAACCGATGACGTACCCGGATTGACGACGGTCACATGCGTGATCGCAGTCGGGCCGGGCGCAGGATTGTATTGCGCCGCGCTGACCGGCTTTAGCAGCAGACAGAACGCAATCACGACTGAAAGGCGGAAGGCAGTAAGGATGCGCATCGCTCAGAGAGTACTACGAAACTCGAAAAGATGA
>Ga0210390_10002831_pt1 | contig 15137 bp, 18 predicted proteins | sample IncBWH11OmetaG_FD_161050 | JGI IMG/M metagenome (GOLD analysis project Ga0210390, IMG submission 161050) | Forest soil microbial communities from Barre Woods Harvard Forest LTER site, Petersham, Massachusetts, United States - Inc-BW-H-11-O ... | reverse complement strand
TCCGAACGAGGATTTTCACTTCCACATTGCGGGGCCGTATCTCCGGGGCGCGAAACCGGAACAAAATACATTCGCTCGTGCTGCATGTCAACGAAGTAATCAAACGGGCGCAGGGTGTCGCCCTATGCATGCCGCCCCGCCCTCATGTTTCGCCCCGCAATTTCAATTCTTCCCACACCGCCAGCAAAATATAATAATCACTCCATGAACATCCTGCTCTTCGGCGCAACCGGCATGGTCGGCCAAGGCGTCTTGCGCGAATGTCTCCTCGATACCAACGTGCAACTGGTCGCAACGATCGGCCGCACTGCCACAGGCCAGCAAAATCCGAAACTCCGCGAAATCGTCCACCCCGACCTCTGGAATTACACCACAATCGAATCCGATCTAAAGAATTTCGACGCCTGCTTCTTCTGCCTCGGCGCCGGCTCCGCCGGAATGGCCGAAAAAGACTACGAGCACGTCACCTACGGCATCACCATTGCCGCCGCCGAAACTCTCGCGCGCCTGAATCCGAAAATGGTTTTCATCTACGTCTCCGGCACCGACAGCTCCGAGAAAGGCCGCATGATGTGGGCGCGCGTAAAAGGCAAGACCGAAAACGCCCTCCTGCGCATGCCCTTCGCCGCCGCATACATGTTCCGCCCCGGCTTCATCGAACCCGCCCACGGCGAGATCTCGCGCAATAAGCTCTATCGCACACTCTTCGTGATCGCCAAACCCCTCCTTCCGCTCCTCCGTCGCCTGTTCCCCACTCACATCCTAACCACAGAACAAATCGGCCGCGCCATGCTAAACCTCGTCACTCACCCCTACCCCAAACACATCCTGGAAATCCAAGACATCCGTGCCGCCGCCGAGCTCCCGTCGGGGCAACGAAGCGAGGTCGTATGAAAATGGTTTCAACGCACGTCGGCGGCCTTGTGGCAGTAATCTTGCTCGCAGTGTGCGCGCCGATCGCGGCCGGACAAACCAACCGCAAACTCCGCCAAAAGCGCAGCTTGGAATCGCGGTGCGGATGCTGTCGCCGACCCGAGGGGCGGATTTCGCCGGCTACACGCAAGATTTGGTGATGACTCTCAGGCGCAATGCGATTGCCTCGCTACCAGACTCCGTGAAGGCGGGACAAACCGGGCTTGTTGCCATTATCGTGCAAGTTCGGGCAGACGGAACCTTCTTTAACCCGGATCCGAAAATCGACCGGAGTTCGAATAGGGAAGCACTCGACACCGTGGCAATAGCGGCGGTGCGTGCCTCGGCGCCTTTCCCCCGTTTTCCGACTGGGTTCGAGGGCGCGAGCGTCGAATTGCGAATCGTTTTTTACTACAATATTCCGTTCAAGAACCCAATTCCAAGTCCGGAACCGGCAAAGCCAGACGCGGACGGAGATTCACCGAACTCTAGGTGAGTGCTTCCACTGAAGCGCATCGCCTGAGAACGCCAATCTCCTGATTGGGGCGGTTTGCGAACCGCTACTCAGCGCGCAGCCGGGCTATGTATCTCTGCGACGTACCCACCCGGAAACTCCACGATCGCGCTCATCCGTTTGTCAGCCGTCGTATAAGGCGCCGACAAAATCTTCACGCCCGCACCCTTAGCCTTCTCCAAAGTCGCGACCAGGTCTCGCACTTCGTATCCGGTAATCTCACGCCCGAACGGATAGGGCAGATGCCCATCCGTCACCAACACCTGCATACTCCCAAACCCCGAAGTAATCCGAACCCGCCGGTAATTCTCCCCCGCGCGCCCAATCTCCCCAGCATCCGCGTGCGCATCGTCCGCCAGCACCTTGCCGTGCGCGAACCGCACGAAGCTCGCGACAAACTTATCCGCCACGTCGCGCGAAACATAAACCCGATTATCCGGAATCGTTTCCAAGGGCGGATAATTCGGCGCGGTAAAGTGCCAGTAAAGCTGCATCTTCACCCCGCCCGGCCACTGGATTACCGCATCCCGTCCGATCGGATCCTTGAACGTCTCCACGATCACTTCCGCCCCCACCGCGCGCGCCTCGCGGATCGCCGCGTCCATGTCCGTCACCAAGTATCCCGTGCGCTCCTCGCCAAACGGGAAGGGAATCGGCGTCTGGAACGCAAACGCAGACATCGTCCCCGCCGGAGTCCACACATACTGAAATTCCGTACTGCTAGGCACCGGCAACACGTTTGTCACGATTAATTTCGACGCCTGCCCGCCAAACGTAGCGTTCACACACTTGACGAACGCATCCAAATCCCCCGGCGCGACATAAACATGTGTCGAATCATACTGCGCCCCCACCGCCACGCCCGCAGCCGCAGCACCCTGTCCACGAGCAATGCCCGGCGCAACGACCAGCAATAAAAAAAGAGCGATAGCCGGCGCGCCATCACACACAATCGCGCCGGCTCTCGCTCGCGTCATTCTACGTATTCTCAGTTACGCGGTAGCCTTCTGCTGCCCCTTAAAGAAGGCCAGCAGATCAGCGTTGACCACATCCGCATGCGTTGTAGGCATGCCATGCGGAAAATCCTTATACACTTTGAGCGTCGGATACTTCAGCAATTTCGCCGCCACGGGTCCCGCCGCCGCAATCGGCACAATCTGATCGTCTTCGCTGTGCAATACCAGCACAGGAATATCAATCTTTTTCAAATCTTCCGTCGTATCAGTCTCCGAGAAAACTTTAATGCAGTCATAGTGGCCCTTGACGCTCCCCACCATGCCCTGCAACCACCAGTGCTGGCGGATGCCCTCGGAAATCTTCGCCCCCGGACGGTTGTAGCCGTAAAACGGCAGCGTGATGTCTATGTAAAATTGCGGCCGATTCGCTGCCAACGCGGCTCGCAGACCGTCGAACACCGCAATCGGCGTGCCCAGCGGATTCTTTTCCGTCTTGAGCATCAGCGGCGTGATGGCGCTGATCAAGGCAGCCTTCGCGACGCGCTTCGTCCCGTGCTTGCCCAGATAACGCGCCACTTCGCCGCCGCCGGTCGAATGTCCCACCAGGATTGCGTCCTTCAGATCCAGCTTCTCAAACAACTCCGCCAAGTCGTCCGCGTAAGTGTTCATGTCGTTGCCGCCCCAAGTCTGGTCGGAACGCCCATGCCCGCGCCGGTCGTGCGCGATCACGCGATAGCCCAAGTTCCCGAAGTACAGCATCTGCCCATCCCAGTCGTCCGCGCTCAGCGGCCAGCCGTGGCTGAACACAATCGGCTGCCCCGTGCCCCAATCCTTGTAAAAGATCTTAGTGCCGTCTTTCGTAGTAATCGTAGCCATCGGATTTTCTCCTTAAATCGTTGAGTTGCTGGACTGCAGGGTTAGAGTCTGCGCCCGCCACCGAGGTTGCAGAAATACTTCATCCCCCGGTGGAAGGCCAACGGCTTGATTACCATGAGGAAATAAACTGCGGTTCGCGCCGAATCGTCCGGCGCGCGCTACTGGCCCGTCTCCGTGCCAGCCGACCCCACCTTATACCACTCCACCTTATTCGCCGATAGGAAGCACACATCCACTTCCACGCCCGAATAATCGCAGCCACCCAGGTACTCCGCCAGCTTGCCGCCCTGGATCCAGAATCCCCCGCGATTGCGCGACAGAATCGTTGCCTGCATCGGCGCCTGCCCAAACAATTTGAACGTAGCCCGAGGATTCGCCGTCGTCGGCTGCACACCCCGCGCGTTCGCTTTCGTCTGATGCACGTTGCTCCGCTTCGCTCTAGAAGCCATCACCTAGCCGCTGAAGGCCGCAATGTACATCCAAGCGCCCAAAAAATAAAGCGCAACGTTTCCACACCCACCCTCGGCGTCGCAGACTTTGTAGCGGCGGTCTTCAGACCGCCAGCCTTTGAATTTCAGTCTCTTCGGCCACGCACTACGATTTAGGCCTGGTCCGCAAAAGCCAAGTCCACACGATGATCACGGCCGACGCCGCGACGATCAACTCAGCCCAAATGAAAGTAACGTAATCAACCAGCGCTCCCACGGGCGGAACGCCCGGCTGAATATTGCGCAGTGCCGGCAATCCGAAAATCAGTGAAATTGAAACCGAGAGCGGCAATAGGTCCGTCCTCTCCACCGTCGTAATTGCCCTTATAGCCATCGCCAGCAAGCTCATCGACAAAGCTGTCATCATTAACATCACGATCAGCGACGTCCCAATCACGTTATTCGCTCGCGTGAGATGCAGCTCGATCCCCGTCGGTTCTTGGCTGCTTCCCCGCGTTACATGCCCGTCGAATCGGATGCCCGGTACGGAAGCCGATAATGAGATCGAAAGCGCCACCGGCGCATTCTGCAGCAGCGCACTGGGGCTCACCGCCAATTCATCCGTTGGGTGCGTATGTTGGGTAATACTCGCGGGAATCGTCGGCACTTCCGGCTGCGCATTTCGCGCAGGCGTGGTCATCAGCAGGCGCACCGTCGTGTCATATCTATCCAACGGGTATTTATTCAAATCTCCGTTAAGAGGAAACACTACCTCAATCCGGCTCATTCGCTTATCCTTCGCGAATTCGAACTCCTGCTCCCCGCGGAAATTGTTGATCAGCAGGTGCAGGTCCACGGCCGGAGTAACCTCGTCTTTGGCTATGTTTCCAGAAAGACGAAAGCTTACCTGCGCAGTTAGCTCGTGCGTTGCCGGGTTGGCGTTTGTGGTCACGATAGAAATAGACACGCGATCCGCCGCATCCGTTTCGTCTCGCAGCAGTAGCGAGCGCCGTGTGCTCTCGGTGAATCCACGGAACACCACGGCAGAATAGACCACCAGAATCAGCAGGAATATGAGGATCCAGAACCGCCTGGGCCTATTCGGCATGAAATGTCACCGGCTCCTATTTCCGATAAGCGAACTCGAAGCACGAGTTAGCCCGCCCACTGCCTGCGATCGCCTTAAGTATCCAGGAAGTAGCCGCTGACGAAGCATGTGCCTTGCCCGGCGTCGCCCGAAGTAGCTACCTGAAACTGAATTGACTGGCCTGACTCGACGTAAAACCGTACCGCGTGCGTCGCGAAGTAGCGCTTAAGGTTGTCAACCCCGTCCGTGATCAGTGCAGGAATCATGAACAGCGTAAACGGACCGTTTAACTGCATGGTGTAAAGCGCACCCGATGTTGACGTAACCAGCTCCGCCGATACCGACTCCACTACTAGCCGTTTTTTCGCTGGCACCGGACCGATTTCACCAAGCCCGGAATTCACCGCCGTCGAGTTCGCGGTACAACTCCCCGCGAACGGCTGCCGCCCCGGTTCATCGCTGGCCATGAAGTCCTCCGTCTACTTGCATCCGCGATGCTAGCTTCTTCGTCCCCACTACAACAGACATTTTTTCCCATGGCGGGTGGCCTCGCCTTCTGCGCCTTGCTAAAAAATGAAGCAGGCCAGGTTTTTGAACCTGTGAATTGTGCCACAGCGCGATTCAGCCTGAGATCCCGCAGCGCGGAATTCAAGCGTAGCGGCGAGCTTTAGCTGGGCGCGTTTGACTTTGTTTTCGTGGCGGGCGTGTGGCCCACTCTTTTACGCTTGGGTGTGTTGTCATCGCACAGGGCTTGGACACGAGCCCATGTGCCACTATTTGCTTGTCGGGTAAGTACCGTAACCAGAACTTTCGTGGCTTCGACACCGTGCAGCATGATTCGACATCCGTGTTAACGACTCGTTTCCACCTGTACCGAAGTAACATGGACTGCGCCGAGCGGCAGACTTAGCATTTGGTATGGGTGACGCAGCTCCACATTCGATGAATATGCGACGTTTGCTACTTGAGTTCGTTACGGTGCTCTTGGGGTCCGCACTTGCGGGTTTTCTCATTGGCACTTTGCAACACTACGTCAGTTTTGGTGTTTGGGGCGACGGTTTCGGCAGGGAAGCTTTCTGGTTGGCTTGCTTTGAAGGTGGCGGGCTCGGTGGGACACTGGGAGTGCCGACAGGTCTGCTCGCTTACTATGTGGTCTTGAAAAGGCGTGTCACAAATCAACAAATCGCCATAATCGTTCTCGGGAGTTTGATTGGAGGCTGCCTAGCAGGGGTTACTATTTTCTGGCCGTCAGCATTCGTAACCCCGATTTTGACACTCATGATTGCGTGGGTGAGCGGACATCTGCCAATCAGAGTCATGACTCCTGATTAGTCGCGTTAACGGAGCTGTGAAGCGAAACTTCACTTATCCGAGTAATGCATTAATCAATCAGGAGTTGAGAATTCCCGCACCGGAAAACCATGCTGGGTTAAGATTACGGCGCATCGATTGAGCCGCGTACCTACCGCTTTAAGATGTCGGAATTGCCGCACAACGTTGAATCTGAATCTGGGCTGCCAAAAGAATGACTCGCCGAACTCAGGCAGACAATTCGTCCAAACCGGCATTAACTCCAGAACGAGCGGTCCTCTTTGGCCATCTCGTTGTGAATCTCCCGGTCGTCGGCATAATCGGGTCGGGATATCTGCTCGGATACTCTCGGGGAAATCCCATTTGGGCCATGATTGGCATGCTACTTGGCATGGTACTGGCGTGGCTTTGGTGGTCTATATCGGTTCCAAAGTGGAGAGAATGGGCGAAGCGTCAAGGAGCAGATGAAGCGCGTACGCAGTTTCTCGGGCAAAGAAGCGGCTTGGTATGGCCTAAGGCTTCAGTGTTTGAGAAAACCGAATTTCGGACTCGTAAGAAACCTTGAGGCCGGGAACCGACAAACAGCTTAAGTTTTTTCGTGTGGCCGAGGATGCTGGAAACATAGTATTTAGCTCTAGGACGCTGAGGCCGCGATGATTCCAGAACTCGAAACGGAGTGGATGTGGCTGCGCCCGGTACGGCTACCATCGTTTCGTCCTCGAGGGACCCGTCCTAGCCGTCGCTTAGGTGAACAGCAACCGAATAGTGGGGCATGATTTCCGCTTCTCCTGTACCGTCTGAAAACGCCTGTTCCTAGAAGCGTGGCTGCCCGATAGGGAACTCAGTTCTCCGAAATTCGAACGCGAGATGCCGTTCTAATTCACTAATGGCGCACCATTGAGGTACTTAACGAGCAAAACTTCGTTACCTTTCTGGTCGTAAATAAGCTCATCGACCAGTTTTTGGACGAGCAAGACTCCGTAGCCGCCCGGGCGCAGCCCCTGAGCTTCGCGATATGCCATGTGGCGAATGGGGTCATCCTCCGGATTCGCAATCGCAGCGTGCTTAATTTCGTCGAGTGCAAAGCCCTGGCCGGGATCTTTTACTCGGCACATCACCATGTGCTTAGCGCGGACGTAGGATATTTCGACATATTGGTCGGAACGAAAATGCCCACCGTGCTCGATCGCGTTCATCAGAATTTCGCGAAACGCTGTTGCCACCGCGTCGCTTTCGGATTCCGGAAGGTCCGCGACCTCGTGCATGAATTGCAGGAGCCGGTCAGCGGTCCTCAAATCGCAACTAGCCACCAGACGTATCCATTCTGGCGTTGCCGACAGCACCTCAATGCCTTGATCCCAGGAAGGTCCTTCGGCGGCAGCACGCACCATGTCTGCAAGCGAGGAGAGCGTGAACGGTTTTGAAAAATAACTAAATGCGTGTTCTCGCATAGACGTGATGACATCGATCGGCGTGCTTTCGTCCGTCAAAATAATTAACCGGGTATGAGGGTGTAAACTGCGAATCTTGCGGAGCAGTTCCACGTCGTCCCTGCCGGGGGTCTTTTCGCTGGTCAGGATGAAGTCGAACGGTGCAGCCTGAGTAAGGGCGAGTGCCGTCTTGTTGTCGGGTGCATGGCGCACGCTCCAGACCGACGGATCAAGGATATTTACGAGCATCTCGTGAATCTCCGGATCTGCATCGATGAAAAGAGCATTCTTCTGCGTCGAGGACTGGCTTCCGAGGTTTGAAGCAGAACTCATTTTTTCTCCGATATCGCCCACCGCTTGACCTGAAACCCCGTCCGGCGATCTCTCGTGTGGGGTGAAGTCCCGAGAGCTATACATATGTTGCCGTCCGCTCTCCCGCCTCGCCAGTGTCAAAAGTTACAGGTTCCTGGGCCGCCCGTAACCGGCTGCTGGGTGATTGGAATTCGAAGCCCGACCGTTTCGAAGCCAAATCCACTTCGCCGGTAAGAGCGTTTATCAGGACTTTGGTGCAAGCCAACGACGATGATATAGAGTGACCACTCGCCGAAGGCAGTCACGAACCAGCGGCTTACAGAAAAGAGGGCATCATGAAAAGGGGCTATTGGGTGGTTGCGTACAAATCGATTTCGGATGAATCGGCTGTACAGGCTTACGCGGCATTAGCGGTGCCAGCCATTCAGTCCTTCGGCGGGCGCTTCTTGACCGGATCCGCTAGCCGGATTCAGCCTTACGAAGTGGGAATGCAGCTGCGCACTATTGTTACCGAATTCGATAGCTATGACGTCGCGCTGGCGGCTCGCAAAAGTGAGGCTTACCAGAAAGCGCTTCAGGCACTCGGCTCGGGCGCAGAACGCGATTTCCGCGTCGTCGAAGGCGCGTAGATTTAAACTCCTGTGTAGTCGCGTACTCGGAAACTGAGCGTCAGTTTCCCGTAACGGCGTTTGCCAGGCGCTCGGTGGCATCAGCTGGCCGCGGATTCCGTTTGCCACAAATAGCGGGCGAGCCGTTCTTGCGAGCACACGGCCGCCGAATCGAGTTCGAGATAGGGCCATTGAACGTTGAGGTCTTGTGTGCACGCCTGCCGAGATGTACTTTACGATTATCAGGCGGTCGAATCGCGTACACTGCATGACTGTTTTTCGGGAGCGAACTATGAAGTCCCAGCGCAAATGGCGAGCACTATCTATCGCGACAGGGTTGGTCTTGGCCTGGGTGACGCTGGTAAGCGCGCTGGCCTTCTCAACGAGATCCGCAGAACTCTACGAGGACGCGGGCGAAACCACCGTCCAGTCTTCTTCAGCTTTGCTGCCGGTAGGTACAATCTTGCCAGTTAGCCTGGACAAAACCCTTTCGGCGGACGAGGCGCAGGCGGGCCAAGAAATTGAAGCTGAAATCATGCAGGATGTGCCTCTGGAGAATCGCGAAAAAATTCGCGCGAAGTCCCGTGTCAGCGGCACAATCGTGTCCGTCGCGCAGGCTGGGGGTGGCGCAGGCACTCAAGTTTCATTGCGGTTCGACAAAATCGATAACCACGGCGAAATCATTTCGATGCTCACGAGTTTGCGAGCGATCGCTTCGAACCAGGCGGTGAACTCTGCGCAGGCGCCCCTCAACTCTTCCCCCGGCACGCCTGCCGGTTGGGCGGACACCGTCTTAATCGGCGGAGATGTGCGGTACGGCGACGGCGGCGAAGTGGTGAACCGCCGGAAGCAAAAAGTCGGCAAAGGAGTCAGCGGCGGCGTCCTGGTGCACGTAAGAGCGCAACCCGGTTCCGGGTGCGATGGGCCCATCAATGGTGACGATAGTCTTCAGGCCCTTTGGGTTTTTTCGTCGGGCGCATGCGGTGTGTACGGACTTCGCGGCATCGAAATCAGCCAAAACGGAAAAACAGCCCCGCTCGGCGTGATTACACTCAAGTTTGAAGCATCAGAAACGAAGTTAGAAGGGTCCGCAGGCATGCTCCTGCGCGTCGTTGCTCCGCAATAACTGCTGCGCCTCTGACGAATGCCCGAAATCGGATCGGCTACGGGTTCGCTCGCGGCTAGCAGTCTCATCGGACATCTTCGCACTTGGATTCATTTCTCCGGTGAGAGCGTTTATCTGGACTTGGCGCGTGATTGCATTCAAAAGTCAAATAGGAGTTTCAGGCGCTAAATCTTCACTTAGTCTTGTTGCGTACTTTAATAGCCATTGAAATGCCGATAATTTCGTTGGTCTCCCAGCCAGCTGGTAGGTTCACCGACTGCAGTAGATAATAAGGCCGTATGGAAAACGAATCGCTGATGGGCAGACGAACTCCCACTTGGAAGCGGTTCTGCGTAAAACTGCCACCAGCAGCAAAGCTGTTGGTTCCGGGGACGACAAAAAACTCATTGCTCACGACTAACGCAGGGCGCCGCTTCACCCGCAGCGGCAACGTATAGTCAACTCCGGGACGAAATCGAAAGCGTGCGGAGGCTGGGCGATTATCGGGAAGCCGCCCCTCAATCATTATCCGCAGATTAGGCCGCCACGCTCCCCGCGATGTGGCCATCGTGACGTTGAGCAGCAAGCGGTTCTCGTAAGCGACTGTGGGATTCCCGGGAAACCGTTGATATCGATACAGCGGAGTCACCGTCAACCACGGGCGCACACGAAACGCGATGCCAGCCTGAACGAAATACTCATAGAAGTTGGAAATTGCTTCGTCATACCGTTCATAGAATTCGATTTCCATTGACTTGCTGGGTGTGAGGTCACTCGAAATTCCCTGATCGAGCCAGAGCCCTAGCTTCTTATCATCTTCCGGATCCTCCGGTTGCTGTGCCCTCGCCCGGCCAGTGACCATACAACAACACAGGACCGCGAACAAAATCACTCTGCAAATGTTATTGGCCACGTGACGTGTCCGGCTCAAGCGACCTAGCAACAGGTTGGCCAGAATGTTCATTCAATTCCAGCTTTCGTCACGACTCCTACTGCACTCGAAAGACTCGTTTGAAGAAACTGTCTCCTGGCGGGAGCTGCTCGAACGTCTGTATCGTCTGGCGTAAACCATATACCCCCTCAGCCACGGACACTCTAGCGCGCCCCATAATAGGCTATTTTTGTGGGTTAGCGAATATTCGTATGCCTTCAGATCGGCTAGATGCTGCGAGCACCTTTGCTAGGTCCTGGTTAGTCGCGTTACCGGACAAGTCCCGTACTAGAACTTCACTTCTCAGGTAAGAGCGTTTACCAGGGTTTAGTGTGCGAATTGAATGCCCGTAAAGAATAACGCGTGCTACGTCAATTACATCACTGGACCTGTTAATTCTGACAATTCCTGATACGTCAAACTCTTGCTATCAATGCACCACCCGCCGTGGGAGTGGTCGAGTCAGCTCAAACGGGTCAAAAGTAGCTGGCCACGGGAGGCGTCACCGGATCAGCGTCTCGCACAGAACTTGATCCAAGGCCCCGGTGCCTCGGGCTTCCGATGTCCGCGCTCACCCTAGCGGCGGGATTTGTCCGAAGTTGCAGCCAGAGCAAAGCGCCACCCTGGAGCTTAGGTATGAGCATGCAAGCGCGACCGACGGGCCGGACGCAAGCCGCAACTCGCGAACTTGGCGAGATTACAATTGTCGACTTCAAAGGGCGGATCACGATCGGCGAAGGGAGCAAGATACTCCGCGAAATTATGGTCGGCCTCTTGGAGAAGGGCAAGAAGCATGTCCTTTTGAATATGACAGACGTCACGCACCTTGACAGCGCCGGAATCGGAGAGCTTGTTTGCTCGCACACGAGCGTCCGCAAGCAGGGTGGTCAATTGAAGCTTGCCAATGTTAACAAGAAGGTCCAGGAGCTTTTGGAAAAGACGATGCTGTCAGCGGTCTTCGACATTCATCAGGACGAAACCAGCGCCGTGAAATCGTTCGGCTTGTCCTCCAAAGCGGCTGAGTAGACGCGGCTTTCGTCTACTTCTTGACCACTATCCCCAGCTTACCGGACCCTTCTTTCACCTTCGCCCTGCCGCAGGCCGTCGGCTTTCCGATCGCGTCGAAACGGCAGCCGAATAGTCCCGCCTTTTTCCCTGTCTGGGGACGTAGGCCTTCCTCGGTGGCAAGTTCGTTGTGCTGAGAACGGCGGAGGCATACTATTTCCCCTTCACGGAGAATCAGCTATGCCTGCTTCGGGAATTGCGATCGTATTTTCGGAGCTGAGATCACATTTTCTTGAGGGGATGACTCCGTCTGTCCTCAAGACGATCCTTGGAGCTGCAACACGGCGCCGATACCGTGCCAAATCTGTGATCACAAACGATGGTCACCCAGCCGACCGCCTTTACCTGCTGACAGAAGGCCTGGTGAGATATTTCATCATTACACCAGAAGGCAGAAAGCTTCTCTTCCAGTGGCTTGGACCAGGAGATCTATTTGGCGGTCGGACTATTCTGTCGATCCCTTCTCCCTACCTCTTGAGCACAGAAACGGTAACGGATACCTCGGTATTGGTTTGGGAACGCCCCACGATCCGTGGGCTCATCGCACGGTATCCCAGGTTACTGGAGAACGCCTTATTAGGTGCGTCAGACTACTTGGGCTGGTATCTCGCGTCTCACATAGGGCTGGCTTGCCATACCGCTCGACAGCGCGTTGCCCAAGTACTCGTTACTCTTGGTCGCACAGTGGGAGAAAGAGTTCCGGGTGGCATTGCACTGCAAATTACCAACGAGGAGTTGGCGAACGCAGCGAACGTCACGCCTTTCACGGCGAGCCGCGTGATTAGCGAGTGGCAGCGCAGCCGCGCCCTCGTAAAGCGCCGCGGAAACGTCTTGCTTCTGTCACCAAACCGGCTTTATTGCGTGTGATTTCGCTTCGATTCAATTTACCTTATCCTTTTCCCTCTGCTGCCGCACTCCGTGATTGCACTCGAACAAGTTGACGATTGTTCTGAAACTCATAATTAAGTCGCGTAACCGGAAACTTGAAATCCACATGTACGAGAAATGTTGCCAGCTCAACCGGTCGGTGCAACACCTTCTAGTGCGTGGGCTCGGCAGTGCTTCCGCGGCAGAATCATCTATTCGGCGGTAGTTGGCCAAAACCTAGCCAGGACAGCCCCCAGCTCGGTCTAACCCGAGCTGTCGATTTTAACTTTTGTTTTCAATGCTAGGAGGGTTGAATCTTAGTGTTGCGTCGACCCATTGAGATCACCGCCTTAATCAGGCACGACACCGAGAGCTGCCAAGAACCCTGGTTCTGGACACTTCGGTGTTTCGGGGCCTAAACTGTTCTTCAATGAACGGCTTTGTGACGACGCTGATTTTCTTTTTGGCCTCGAGCATCACTGTACGAGCTCAAACGTTCGCCGATGACTCTCGGACCGGCGTTGTTCTAGTGAAACTGTCTGCGCCAATCTATCCTCCTGCCGCGCGAGCAGCGCATATCACAGGCGATGTGGATTTGATACTCACTGTGCGACAGGATGGAAGTATTGAATCGGCAGTGGCGGCCAGCGGTCCTCCGATGCTAAAGCCGGCTGCATTGGACAGCGCGCAGCATACGCAGTTCGAGTGTCGGAAGTGCAGCGGAGCGGAGAATCCCTATCGACTGGTATACACATTCAAAATTGAAGATGACGGTAGTTGCATGCCGACCGCCAACAAATCAAAACAAGACAGTCAAGATCAAACTTACCCTCAGATAGCCGACGCGGAACACCGCGTGACTACGACCGCTCAGGTCATCTGCATAAGCGACCCGGCGTCCGACTTCAAAAAAAGTCGTTCCCTGAAATGTCTCTATCTGTGGAGATGCGGCTCTTAGGCTCGTCCAGCTTTCACATGCCTGATTAGTCGCGTTACCGGAGAAGTCCCCTACTGACACTTCACTTGTCCGACTGGAGCGTTAACCAGGACTTCACAAGCCGCAACGGCAAGTCGTTTGCTCAAGAGCGATTGATATACACTCATGTCATCGGACCGTTGGTCCAAGCGCGCTGAGCGTATGCGTAAACACATTAGTCTGCAATCTTCATCCCGGTGCGTCTGGCTCCTTGTCCTACTGCTGGCGGCAGGGACAATCCGCACAACCGCTCAGGTGCCAGGGCATTCTCGATTCGATCGGCTCGTTGCGTCCGCCGAAAGCGGAGACGCCGCCGCTCAGGTGGAGCTGGGCATTCTCTACTACAGCGGTTTGGCCGACAGCCCGCGGCCTGATTACGCGGAGGCGTTGAAATGGTTCCAGCGCGCAGCGGATCAGGGCAATGCGGATGCACAGGATCGTATTGGCTTGATGTACTACTCCGGCAAAGGGGTGCCGCAAGATTTTGCGGAGGCGGCGCATTGGTATCAGCTGGCCGCCCAAGGTGGAAATTACCATGCGCGGCTAATGCTCAGCGATATGTACAGGGGCGGGGTTGGTGTGCCGCGCGACTTTGGTGAATCGAGGAAGTGGGCGGACCTGGCGAAGGCGGATCACCCGAACAAGGAAGCCGGCCAGATTCGGGCGGTATTCGCCGTTGCAGTTCTGGCGGTGATCGCCTTCACGTTCGGCTTAATTGCGTTGCAGAGAAATACCCTCACCGGTTGGCAGCAACTCGTCGTTGCGATTCTCGTGAACGTGGCCGGGACAGCGCTGGTGCTCAATACTCTGACGACCTATGGGTTCTGGGTCGTGTTTCCTCACTGCTCCCATAGTTTCCTCGCGACTGACTGCACTCAGATCAGCGATCCACACACCCGGATGATCGTAAATGGGTTTGGTAACTGGGCGGTGGTCAATCTTATCTTCCGGTTTATGGCGGGGGTGGGTTTGGTTCTGGACGCACTCGCAGTGTGGTACATCGTGTATCTTTTGCGGCTGCTCTTCAGGCGTTCCCGCGCACGCATCCCTCGTGAGGTCCCTTCCCGCAACTTTTGATCGGCGGGCAATTCGAGAAACAATGCGAGGCCTGACAAGTCGCGCTACCGGCGGTTGATGTAGCACTTCACTTCTCCGATTACGGCGTCAATCGTCCAAGTGGCGCGACGATTTGCTTTGATTACTTCCTCGAAAGCTGTTTCAACATAACTTCCGTGTAGGCGACAATACGTCCGGAATGTGAACTCGGCTTGGGGTGCATGTACTCGCGCACCGCCGCCCGCTTCTCGGCGCTCCACACATTTCAAGCCTTTGGGAATTCTGAAAAGCCCCACGCAACAACGGCTTGCGGGCGCCCTCGCGCTCGAGCGACCTCACCGGGCAGGGCCACCCGCCCTTGCAAGGGGGAGAAGGTGACCCAAATCCTCCAGTATCCGGTGTGACGGAGAATGGGAGCGGTTGAAAAGGATTAAGCGTCGTATAATCTCGTGCGCGCAACTGGGGAGCAGAACATATGAACGTACAAGAACAAATCAAGAAGTATATTACCAGCCAACCGGAGCCAAAACGCAGTGACATGCGAGAGTTGCATCGGCTCACACTTCAAGCGTCGCCAAAATGCAAATTATGGTTCTCGGATGGTAAAGACAGCAAAAATCGTACCGTTTCCAACCCTACGATTGGATATGGACTTCACACAATAAAATATGCAGATGGAAAAAGTAGAGAGTTTTTTCAAATT
>Ga0210390_10002830_pt1 | contig 15144 bp, 19 predicted proteins | sample IncBWH11OmetaG_FD_161050 | JGI IMG/M metagenome (GOLD analysis project Ga0210390, IMG submission 161050) | Forest soil microbial communities from Barre Woods Harvard Forest LTER site, Petersham, Massachusetts, United States - Inc-BW-H-11-O ... | reverse complement strand
TCCTCACCGCTTGATCATGTGGATCTCGGTGCCGTTCTTCAAAAACTTCACCTGATCCATAAGCTGAGTGATCAGATAAACGCCGCGTCCGTGCCCGGAGTAGATGTTTTCCCCGACTACTGGGTTGGGGATAGCCGCGGGATCGAAACCCTCCCCGGGATCGCGCACCACGATCAGCAGGCTCCGGTTTTGGTCACAGGCAACGTCGCATTCGACGATTTTCGAGGCATCAGACTTGGCTCCATGGATCACGGCATTCGCCAGCGCCTCTGAGAGCGCCAATTCGATTTCCGATTCCTTCCCTCTGGCACAGTCTTTATCGCGGATGGATGCCATAATTCGCTGCACCACCGAATCCACAGCTGCTTTGTCCGCAGCCAGCGTGACCTGCAACTTGAAGAGCAACTTGTCGGCGAGGAAATCGAAAGTCGGTTCGGAATCAGTGGACATTAATAAGGTGTTTCCCTGGGCTAGTCGCAGCTTTGATCTCTGCGATTCTACAGACCGAACCCGAGTCCAGCAATATGAAAAGGACTCAAGTCTTTGCCCCATGGGTTAACAATTCCAACTGTCGTCGCCAATCGAGTTCCTCGATAAACGCATGCGACTCGCGCCAGTCCGGGCTGACTTTCACGAACAACTCAAGAAACACGCGAGTGCCAACCATCCTTTCGATCTGAAGGCGCGCGGCTGTCCCGATTTTTTTCAACATCTGGGCTTGCTTGCCAATCAAGATCCGCTTCTGTCCTTCCCGTTCACAATAAATCGCGGCCGCAATTCGCGTGAGTTTGGCTCCCTCCTCGAACTGCTCGACCAACACCGTGGTCGCGTGTGGAACTTCTTCACTGGTTTCCTGCAAAACCTGTTCCCGGATGATCTCGGCAACCATGAAGCGCGTGGGTTGGTCGGTTACCTGATCTTCGGGAAAGTAGTGGGGGCCCTCAGGCAAAATCTTTATCACGCTTTCCAGAAGGACATCCAACCCTTCCGGCTTTCGCGCCGAGAGTGGAATGATTTCTTTGAAAGGATGGAGTTTGCGGTATTCCTCGATAATGGGCAACAGCTTGTCCTTTTGACTGTGCAACAGATCGATCTTGTTGAGCAGGAGAAAAACCGGCGTTCCGGATTTCTTCGCCATCTCGAGCACCAACTCATCGGCCTGACCGAATTTGCGGGTCACATCGACAATCAGCAAAAGCAGGTCGCAGCCTTCGAGCGCTTCCCGCACCTCCGACATCATTTTGCGGCCCAGCGAACTGTTCGGCTTATGCACGCCCGGTGTATCAATGAGGACAATCTGCCCTCCTGGTTTCTTCCTTTGTTTGGAAACCTGAACAATGCCGAGGATGCGGTTGCGCGTGGTCTGCGGCTTGGGGCTGACGATGGCCAACTTCTCGCCTACAAGAGCGTTCAGCAAGGTAGACTTGCCGGCGTTGGGACGGCCGAGGATGGAAACGAATCCGGAATGAAAGGCCATAAGAATTGAGAAATTCATAATTGAGTAATTTGGCAGGTTCGCAATTGGAAAGGCTTACTAATTACCCAATTTCAAATTACCCAATTGCTCAATCCTATATCAGGCGCATCTGTTTCGGCTGGACCACCGAGATTCGTACGCGCTCAACTCGACGGTCGGTGGACTCCAACACTTCGAAGCGCAAGCCGTCTTCTTCGATGACTTCGCCTTTTTGTGGAATGCGGCCGGCCATCTCACTCACCAATCCCGCCACAGTGGCCGACTCTTTGCCTTCGGGGCGGGTACCCAGCAACTCATCCAGGCGATCGACATCCATGTTTCCGGGGACGATATAGGAGTGATCGCTCTCGCGCACCACTTCCGCTTTCTGGTGCTCGTCATCAATCTCGCCCACAATTTCTTCAACCAGATCCTCGATGGTAACCAGTCCGGCAACTCCCCCGTATTCGTCAACTACAATGGCCATGCGAATATTGTTCTTCTGCATTTCTCGCAGGAGTTCGCTTCCCAGCTTGCTCTCCGGCACGAAATACACATCTTTGCGCATCAACGTGTCGACCGTCCGGTTGTGGGCCTCGGTATCCGGCACCTGCAGCACATCTTGCGCATAAACAATCCCTTTGATGTTGTGAATGGTGCCTTCAAAAACCGGAACCCGGGAGAACGGTTTCATGCGCAGCAACTCGATGAACTGCTCGACCGTAGTATTCGTGGGAACGGCAACGATTTCCGGCCGCGGCTTCATGGCCTCGCGCACCGTCTTTTCGCCAAATTCCACCACCGACTGAATCATGTCGCGATTGCTTTCATCCAGAATGCCTTCTTCCTGACCCGCTTCGATAAGCGCGTCCACGGCTTCTGCCTGGCTTTCCGGTTGCTCCTCCGAATGCTCTTTGGTGAGGGACGCGACCGACTGCAAGAAACCCAACACCAGGGTCACCGGCAAAACCAGGTAAACCAGGATGCGCAAAAAAGGCGTCCAGGGGATTAACCATTGACCCGTGGTACGCGAGAAAAAAACAAAGGGCAAAAATCGGTTGCAAACGATCACAATCAGGATCAGGCTGAGCGTGGCCTGCAGAATTTCGTAGATGCTCCAGGCGCGGTCACGAAATACGGTGAAACCCACCAGCATGGCAATCGCTGCCGTGGTCATTTGCGTGAGCACCGCCATGGAAAGCGCCGCGCGGGTGCGGCTGACATGAAGCCTTGGCTCCACGTCATGCTCGAATGCATCGATGTTCGCCTGGAATTCGCGGGAAAGGAATTTGCCAATCTCGGTGTAGAGACGGTCCACGTAGGAGACCAGGGTCAGGAGTCCCAGCAACATAAGCAACAGGACGGCGATGATGGCGTTCATGGTGATGCCCGTTTGGTGCGCCTGGACGCAACGCGCCTGCGAACCCGACGGCTCGACTTGCTGTTGTCAGAGCTCAGAGCCGACTGCCCGTTTCTTTCAATCAATCCTACCGGCAATCCGAACGACTTCCGCAATCGCGCTTCCATGCGTTCCATTTCGCCATCATCGCGTTCGTGGTCGTACCCGGCGAGATGGAGCAGTCCATGCAAGGTAAGAATCCGAATTTCCTCGGCTGTGGTGTGCCCAAGTAGACGTGCGTTACGAGCCGCGATCTCTGCGGAAATGGCCACATCTCCCGCGAAGTCCCGGAGCAGGCTGGGCATTGCGGGAAACGAAAGCACATCCGTTGCCTTATTCGTACCGCGAAAACGATGATTCAATCCTCTCAACTCCCGGCTACCGGTCACGAGCACACTGACCGCCCCTCGCAGTCTGGTTGCACGTCGGGCGCGGGCCAAAAACTTGCCCAGCGCCGCCTCACTCAATCCCGCCACTTTTTCTTGAATAATGACCAAGCTCTCTCCGCGCGCAACGTCTCCAAATAAACAGGAGGGCCACAAACCGCAGCCCTCCCAAGCAACCGTGGTCGCTTTATTCTTTCGCGTCTGCTTCCGCAGGCAACCCCGTATTTTTCTGCGGAGGCGCGCCGTCCGCCCCATTCGTCTTGCCGTTTGCGCTGCTCTTGGGTTCGAGCAGCGAGAGTTGCTGTTCTGCCAGTTTGGTCTTGTGCTCGTCGTAAGCACGAATAATGCGCTGCACCAGGTGGTGACGGACCACGTCACCTTCATCGAAGTAGACGAACGTCAGTCCTTCGACGCGCTTCAAGATATCCACCGCTTCCAGCAGCCCGCTGCGGCGGGCATTGGGGAGATCGATCTGAGTTACGTCGCCCGTGATCACCGCCTTGGAATTAAATCCTAGGCGAGTCACGAACATTTTCATCTGTTCCGAGGTCGTGTTCTGGGCTTCATCCAGAATCACAAACGAATCGTTCAGCGTGCGCCCGCGCATGAATGCAATGGGCGCAATCTCGATGACATTTTTCTCCAGGTAACGATCCACTTTTTCTGGATCCAGCATGTCATAGAGCGCGTCGTAGAGCGGGCGTAAATACGGATCGATTTTGTCCTGCAACGTGCCCGGAAGGAATCCCAGACGCTCGCCTGCTTCCACCGCCGGACGCGCCAGAATAATCCGGTTCACTCTTTTTGCCAGCAGCGCCGAGATCGCCATGGCAACCGCCAGATAAGTTTTTCCCGTGCCTGCGGGGCCGATGCCAAATACCATGTCATGGTTCTCGATGGCTTCGACATAGCGTTTCTGATTCAGGCTTTTGGGTTGAACCGTGCGGCGTCCGAACGAGCGTTGCCGTCCCGCGTCCGCCAACCCCCGCAGGGTAGCTTTGGGATCGGCGATCAAAACCCGCAGCATGCTGTTCAGGTCGCCATTATTAAAGGTGTGTCCGGAGCGCTGCAAATGATCGTAGTCGGCAAAAACCTGCTCCGCGCGGGCAACATCGCGGGCTGCGCCTTCCAGTTCAATGGAGTTGGAGCGCAGGTCGATGTTGATGTTCAGACCGTCTTCCAACACATGCAGGTTTTCGTCCCTGGTACCGAACAGGGCTTCAATGTGAGGTGTAAGTTCAATGCTCTTCTTCATTCAGTTTTGGCGCATCCCTCCCTCGCCAGCAGTGCTCTCGTTGCCAGGCCAGTGCTTGGATGGCAGAGCTGCGCCATAGGCGCACCCATGCCCGTCTGAACGACGACAAAATTCTTCTCTCTGCAGGTGGAACCAACCGGAATGCTCGCTCCCGAGGTGCAAGCCACAACCATTGAGGTAAGGGTACGCCGGGGGTGGAATGCGAGTCAATGGCCGCATAACCGCAACGCGAAGCGAGGTTTACGCACCTTCGCCCAAAGCATCCGCATCCGAAGCCGGGACCGCGCGACCTCGTGCCCAATCCCTGAGCTGCTGAATCTCCTCGGCTCTGGTTGCCGAAAGGGGCACTGTCCTCGCCAACGCATCAATCAGAGATGATGTTGCCACCGGTTGCTTGCTGGAGAACGAGGCATAGAGTGCTGCCTGTACGGCGGCTTGAATTTCCGCGCCCGAGTGACCCCGCGCGGCTGCGGCAACTTGACCCAGATCAAACTCCGCCGGACATCGATTCCGACGCTTTAGCTCAAGCGCAAATATCTGCTTTCGCTCCGCCTGGTTCGGAAGATCGACAAAAAATAATTCGTCAAATCTTCCCTTACGAATCAGTTCGGGCGGGAGCACGGAAACATCGTTGCAGGTGGCCGCTACGAAGACCGGAGCTTTGCGCTCTTGCATCCAGGAAAGAAACGCACCCAGCAGACGCGACGAAATGCCAGCATCCGCCGCCCCCGAAGCCGACCCACTCCCAGCGAAAACCTTTTCTAATTCATCGATCCAAAGAACGCACGGCGAGAGTTCTTCAGCCATCCGGAACACTTTCTGAATTCTTTTCTCACTCTCGCCGACGTACTTATCGAAGATCGCAGCGGTATCGAATTTGACCAGCGGCAGTTTCCATTCACCTGCGATGGCTTGGGCGCACATGCTCTTTCCGCAGCCCTGTACGCCCAGAATAACGACACCCCGCGGCGGTTCCAGGCCGAATGCTCGCGCCCGTTCTTCCCACGTTCCGCGCCGCTGCTCCAGCCAGCGCTTAAGATTCTCGAGGCCTCCGACGCTGGCCAGAGTCTCGGAGACCTCGACGAAGTCCAGCATCTCCGAACGCCGCAACATTTCCTTCTTGGCCTGCAAAACGTCAGTCACAACCTCAGCAGTCAACCCGTACCTGGTAACAATCGCTTGGGATACGGCCCGCTCCGCCTGTTCCTCGGTCAACCCGCGCAGATTGCCATGGCATCCAATCCGCTAGCGTCTAGCGAGCGGCGCAGGCTCCGCGTGTTACCCACCCGAACGATCATTTCGTCGATGATTTGTCGCAGGCGCTGCTTGTCCGGAAGCGGTAGTTCCAGGTACTCCACCAAGCTGGCCAACTCTGGCGGCATCTCGATGGATGGAGCGACAATTATTACGGTACGGCGATTCTTTGAAAATTTCTGCCCCACATCGCGAAGACGGCGCACGACGACCGGATCTTCCATGTGACGGTGAAAGTCTTTGAGAATAAACGCGGCCTCGACGGAAATACCTTCCAGGACGCCAAGCACCTGTGCGGGTTCGCGAGTGTTGTAAATCGTTTGCGCAGCAATATCCGTGGGATCTTGTCCGGTGCCCGTGGCTGGAAACTTGCGTTCTACCAACGGTTCGTTGCCTTCGTTTCCGCAACGAGACATCCCGCTGGCGATGCTCCATTCAAAAGTGGCGAGGTTCAAGGACGCACATGCGACGCGCACTAACCGCACCGCGCGCACCTCCTCTACCGTCTCCATCACCACGATAGGCGCGGACGAATCGATCAACACTTTTAAAGTGCCAAGTGCGTCCGCTAATGGTTTGACCGGTTGCAAGTGGCTGCCGTAGAATAGTTTATTAGACAACGGTCGTAGATCTCGCAGTTAGAGAAACTCCATAGAAACGAAGGTAACAAGATCGAATGGCAAATCATTTTTCGGCGCTGAAACGCGCTCGTCAGACAGAGAAACGCACGCTGCGCAACCGCGCCAACACTTCCCGCCTGCGCAGCGCGCTTCGCGACTTGCGCGAGTCGCTCGCCAAGGGTGGCCAGCAAGGGGCCGATCAGGTTTTTCGGCAGACGGTTTCCGCCCTCGACAAAGCCGTCCAGAAGGGCGTGCTTCATGAAAACACCGCGTCGCGCTATAAGTCCCGCTTGAACACCCGCTTGAACGCGGTCGCAAAGAAGCCATAGTCTGACGGTAGAGACGGAGCTAGCTACGCCTCTATCGACTGTTCCCCGAGCACAATGTCGAAGCGCTCTTTCAGCGCCGCCCGCCACTCGTCATCTGACGCCAGCAGCCGTTCTTCCCTGTTCCCATTGCTTGTAAGGATCAGCTTCCGGTCCGCGACGGTGGTTCTTCCGTCGGGCGTTGCCATCGAACAGACGCTCTTCCGCGTAAAGGGCGACTCGGGCGACGTCTGATGGTAGCGGCACATGTCGGCAAAGTCGTTAAGGCTTCGCGGGGGTAATGTGAAAGCATACTGTTGCTTCCAGGCCGCATCGCGCTCTGCTCTCTCCACGCACAGCGATTTTTCGCAATCCACTACTCGATAGGTCCAACCATCCTGTTGCTGCTCGACGCCAGGCGATAGCTTAATCGGTTCGAGAAATGAATCGCCGAATCCAACGTCCGCCAGCCAGAGCTCGTCCAGATCGATTCTCAATGCAAGATGATCGAACTCGGGGCTGCTGCTGCCATCTTCTCGCGGCACACGAGCCGAGAGCAGAGTGACCTTGAACCCGATGGCACGCAGCAATCCTGCGAACGCTCCGTTCAATTCGTAGCAGAAGCCGCCACGCCTCCGCTGCACGATCTTTCGGATGAAAGCATGTTCGTCGCACACGATTTCTCGGCCTAAAGCAATGTCGAGGTTTTCGAACGGGACGCTGAGCAGATGAGCCCGATGCAGGTTGCGCAACACTTCCAGCGTGGGCGCGATAGGTCCGGCGTACGCAATGCGATCGAGATAGGCGGGGATATCGAGCATGACGAGCAGCCGCGCTTCGCTCGGCGGGACAGCCGAGGGCGCTGTCCCCACGTGATCAAACCGACTACACTGGCAGATCTTCCTGCATCCAGCCGGCTTCGGGTTTCGGCTCCGATGTCAGGTCTAAAACCAATTTCTCCAGCACCATTCTTTTGGTCGGCGGATTTGAACGCAAGGCGAGATCGGTTTTCGCCACCAACCGGATGGCGCGCGTCAGTTCTCGTTTTGACTTGTAGCGTCGTGCCTGTTTGATAATGTCGTCCGCGGCAAACGGAGGCACGCGAAAGCCCTGCCACAGCGCCGCCCACAGCATGCGCTGGTCACGCACGTTCCGCTCCAGGATGACCAGCATCTGGCGAAAAGTTTTTGCCAGCATGTAGAGATGTCCGATGGCGGCCTCGTCGCCTTCGCCCGTGGTCAAGATCGCATCCAGCATCTCGAGCGCGCGCACCCGGTCTTTCGAGGAAATCGCGTCGGTCAGTTCATAAAGAGACCGTTGCTTCGCAGCCAAAACCATGGTCTCGACGTCGCCCAGCGTGATGCGTTTCTTTTCGCCGACGTACAGCATCAGCTTCTCCAGCTCGTTCGAAACCATCATCATGTCGCCGCCGAGAGCGTCCACCAGTTCGCGGGCGGCATCGGCGTCGATCTTGACGTCACGGGTGGCGCCGTATTCGCCAATCCAGCGCACCGCCTCGCTCTCTTCCACGCGCGCCAGTTCGACAATGGCGCAGTACTGCCCGAGCGTCTCGCGAATCCGCTCATAGCGTTCTTTGTCGGTTAGCTCCATGCGGCGCGGGTCGGTTGGAATGTTGATGTGATCGGCGACAAAGATCAAGACCGCGGCAGGATTGGGATCTTTGCAGTAGGCCTCGATGGCCGCCAGTTTCTCCTCGTTCGACCCGCGACCAAACAGGTTCTTGACGCCGCGAACAAAGAAAACCTGAAAAGGCGCCATCAACGACGGGGTACGCGCCCGGTCCAGCACTTCGACTAAATCGGTTTCCGCCAAGTCAAACTCGAACAGGCTGAAGTCCCGCAACTCGGGCGTGACCAGGTCCTCGATGATTGCTTCACGGCAGCGCTTGCGGAAGAAGACTTCGGCACCCACGAACACATAGGCCGGTCGCAGCTTGCGGGCTTGCACATCCGAGACAAAGCGGTCGGCCTGGGCAAAAGCTCGCATCAGAATCCCTCCAGAATATTCGAAACCAGGGTTTGCGCAAAATCGCGCGACAGGCGTAGAAGGGCCGGGGTGTCCTCTTCGAAAAAGCTATTCACGTCGCGCGGGACTTCGTATTGCTCACGAAACAAATATGAGGGATTCTGGTACAGAACCTTGCCCTGCTTGTCGAGCAATGACACTTTCATGGAGATTACGACCAGCACGCTGGCGGCGCGACCGGTTTGCGAATCATAGGTAAGGGGCGTGGTGTAGGTGGCAAGGACGGTGCCGTGGAGCGCCGCATCCGCATCGTCATTCAGCTCGTTGACGACGTGGTAGTGAGTTCGAGTGATGAATTCCCTGACCACGGCTGCGGTCAGCATTTGTTCAATCTTGAAGGTTTGGGTTTGGTTTACGAAGGCCGGGACTGCAATGGTGCGGACGTTGTCAGGAATGGTGACAGCGTGACCAGCGGTATGGTAGCCGCATCCTACCGGGAAAGCGCACAGAAGCAAGGCCAACACCGGGCCTCTGCTCATTGGATTTTGCCTCGAGGCCGCGATGCTGCCATCGCTTCCGCACACTCCACTGCATTGGCTGCGCCAACGCGCAGATTATCCGAGGCGGCCCACAGCCAAAGCCCATTCGGTTGACTCGCGTCCGCGGCAAGCGAAACCTGGATATCATTTTGTCCAGCGGCATTCACGTTCGAAGGGGCGTCTTCGGCACCATGCGCGAGGTTCACATGTTCACCCGCCAAGGCTTGCGAGACGCTTTCGATATCGGCCGTCTGACCGAGTTCGAGGTGGATCCCAAAGGCGTGTCCGTGAAAAATTGGAGCCTGCACCAGAAGCAGCGACGGCGTAGGAGCGTGCGCGCCCACAATTTGCCGATAATGCTTTCGCACCCGGCTCTCGACCGTCGCCAGTGCAGGCGAAGAGTGTTCACCGTAGCGGGCGACCATGTTGAATGCCACCTGGGTATCGAAAATATTCTTCGGCAGGGGCTGGAACGACAGCAGGTTCACCGTCTGTTCGTGCAGCTCGTCCATGCCTTTCTGACCGTGCTCAGAGGCAGGCTCAAACACCGTGGCTACTGCCCGTTTCACCGGAGCAATTTTCTGCACGCGCAGCAAAAGTAGAGCCAGCACGATAGCCGCAGGATGCGCCACCACCGCCGGGCCAGGCTGCAACTCAGGAATTACAGGCAGTGCCAGTTGACGCTCGATCCAGGGTGAGCGCACCACGGCGTCAGGTTCATCTTCCAGAGCTGCCGAAAGGTCGACAATGGCGCTGCCTGCGTTGCGCGCGGTTTTCCAATTCTTGCGGGTGGATTCCGGGTCGGAAGCAAAGAAAGTGAAATCGATATTCAGAAACTGTTCCGTGCGCACATTTTGGATGAACGTGACTTCCTCGCCCACGGCTTCCAACTTTCCCAGCGAGTCATCGTCATCCAATAAGCGGACATCGAGCGAAGGGAAATTGCGATCGTTGAGCACGTCCGCAACTTCCTTGCCCTTAAGCGTACCCGCGCCGACGATAGCCAGGCGGTAAAGATTGCTTGCGCGCACAATCTCGCCGTGGGCCGCTGGGGCGGCTTTGAAATTTGAACTCATGAAGTTTGCGAGGCCTCTTTGTATGGCGGAGGAGGCGGGTTCCGCTTGCGCCGGAAGATCCATTGCAGGCGCCAGAACACTCCAGAAAACATGTAGGTCAGCGCGATGATAAATAGCACCCACTGGGAGAAAACCCAGACCGCTGCGAACAGCAATCCCAACAGGATTACCAGCTGAAAGGGCTGCCGGGCGCGGAAATCAATGTCCTTGAAACTGTAAAAGCGCCACGTGCACACCATCAGATATCCCGCCGCCACCACGATCAGCATCCAGGTGATGCAACTCCAGAGCGAAGAGATCGGGTCCCCTCCCGAAAAATGCACCACTGCGGCAATCACTCCAGCTCCCGCCGGAATGGGCATGCCTACGAAATACTTTTTCCCGGGACGTCCCGGGTTCGATGGTTGCGGATTGGAAGTAATGTTGAAGCGAGCCAGGCGACTGGCTCCGGCCATCAAGAAGAGAAAGCTCGCGATCGAGCCCAGTTGAATCATCTTGCCGGTCAATTCGCTGGATCCCAGAAAGACCGGCAATTGGCGGAATCCCCACATCCATGCCAGCAGCGCGGGAGCAACGCCGAAGGTGATCACGTCCGCCAACGAATCCAGTTCCCGCCCAAAATCACTGCTGGTATGAGTGACGCGGGCGATGCGCCCATCCAACCCATCAAACAAAACCGCAAACCCGATCGCCTTTGCGGCAAAATCAAAATGCCAGGGTTCCGCCACCGTCGCGTGTGTAACCTGGAGGATGGCGTAATATCCCATAGCAATATTACCCGCCGTGAACAGCGAAGGCAAAATATACAAGCCCTTGCGCAGCCGTCCCGAGGGCCGGTCTTCCTTTCGCCGCTTTAGAACCCCTGGAACTTCCGGTTCCATTTACCGTGCTCCTTGCTGAGCCTGTCCGGCACTACCCGCCACGAGCGGTCGTTCCACGTTCAGGTAAGCCAGCACACTCGATCCGCCTTTGACGCGATCCCCAACTTTGATTTCGATGCTGGCCGAGGCGTCCAGCAAAACATCCACGCGCGAGCCGAATTTGATCAGTCCTACGCGCTCGCCGCGTTCCACAGAATCGCCGACCTTTTTGTTGAAGACAATCCGGCGCGCCAGTAGTCCTGCGATTTGCTTGAAGACCACGGTGTGGCCTTCCCCTTCGACGGTTACCACATTCTGCTCGTTTTGCTCAGCCGACGCCGCATTCATGGCATTGACGAACTTCCCCCTCTGATACCGGGCCTCGCGTATGATGCCGCTGATCGGAGAGCGGTTCACGTGCACATCAAAGACATTCAAAAATATACTGATGCGAAGGCGCGAGGCGCCATTTGACGTAACCGGCGAAATATCCGTGACCTTGCCGTCAGCTGGTGATACCAGTGCCCCCGCTTCGCCCGGGATTACGCGGTCGGGATCGCGAAAAAACCACAGAAAGAAGGCCGCCAGCAGTAGCGCAGGCAAAGCCCAGACCGCACTGGTCAACCAATCAACCAGCGCAGCAGCAGCCAGAAGCGGAACAGCGAAGTAGTAGCCGTCACGAACCATTTTGGACGATAACAGAATTATAGTGCAGGCTTGAAGCAGCGTTGAGTGTTTCCTGCTAAATGCAAATAAAAAAGGCGCTTATGAGCGCCTGGGGTGGAGACAGATAAACCCTCCTGCGGCTAAGCCGCACAAAGTTCGAGCCTGATTAAGCGACCTGGTTCTGCTGCGGCTGTTGCCGGTACTGCCGCTGAATAGTTTCCATCTGATCCTTCAGACGGAGTTTCAGTTTTTTTAATCGCACTTCTTCTAGTTTTTCGTCGTCGGTGAGATAGCGTTTTTCGGTGAGTGAATCAAGACGTTTTTCGTAGAGTGTGTGCTCCATCGCCAGCTTTCGAAATTCATCGTGACTGGCGAAGAGCTGGTCCCTAGCAGTTAGCATCCAGCAGACCTCCTAACCGGGTTGTCACAACTAAAAGTTACCACACCCCTCAGCCCGCTTCAATGCGAAAGCTAATAAAATCGCATCGTTTCCGAAACCACAAGCGTGTACGGCTTTCTACCGTGGCTACACCAATATCCCCTGATAATTCATCGGCTTCCAACCGTTTGCACAAGGATTGATGCAAGTTCAGGCAAAACCAAACTGGTAAACGATGGCGTCCTCTTCCGGATCGCGATAGTACCGTCTACGCATGCCCGCCTGCACGAAAGCGCGCTTTTCATAGAGATGGCGCGCCGCCGAGCTAGACTCGCGGACTTCGAGAAAGACCTTCTCCGCACCTCGCTCGCGAGCCAAGTCAAGAAACTCTGCAAGCAGACGCGCGCCGAAACCCCGCCGCCGTACCGGCTCTGCAACGGCAATGTTCTCAATCTCCCACTCCTCGCCCACAGCTCTGCCCGCAATAAACCCTTGCATGCCGCCTTCTTCAAGGATCAGCACCACGCGGGATAGGGCTTCGTCCGCGAGCGCGGTCTCATACTGCTGCCTGGACCAGTGCGCCGCCGAAGCGGTCTGCCTCTCCAGCGCCATCAGGCCGGGAATATCTGCGAGCGTGCCATGACGAATACGCATTCGTAGCGCCGGAGGTGTTGCTGGCTTCACAGCGGCTGGCTACCTGCCCTTCATAAAAAGCTCCGCCTCTGAGCGCCCAATGTAGCTCGCTTCCAGAGCTTCGGGGGAAACCGTTTGTCCAGTTGCAATCTTGCTGCACCCCAATTGCGCGATGGCGTCGCTGCGCGGCCGCTCCACCTGAGTCACCTGCAATCCCTTGGCTCGAGCTGCATCCGCAAGAGCATCGTCCGAGGTCACGATCAAGGCATCGCTGGCCGACTCTAACCATTGGTCGCGTAGGAGCAAGCGCTCGCCAATTACGCGCGCTCCCCCGCTCCCAATCTCATATTCACCCAGGAAAACTTCGTTCCGCCCAGCATCGAGCGCAGCGAGAACTCTTCCTTCCGCGCGACCGGCCCTTGCCAGAGCCTCCAGCAATGACACTGCGGCAATCGGTTTGGCCAGAGCATCGGCGAGTGCCTTGATGACCGCCAATCCAATACGCAATCCAGTAAAAGATCCCGGCCCGGAAACCACCGCAAACGCACCGATGTCGGCCTTGCTGAATTGGTGCTTGTTGAGCAGAGCTGCAATCTGTGGGACCAGTTCCGCGGAGAATGTTCCTCCCGCAAGCGCAGCGACCCCGATGACATCGCAGGCATCATCCGGCCCGCACCGCGCGAGTGCGATGCTGCCGTGTTTGCCGGACGTGTCAACCGCCAAAAGAATCATGGATTGAGATTGTGCTGGTAGATCCGTGACCATCCCCGAAAACCCGTGGCCGCTTTAAGTCATTGCCCGGCATCCACCAACTCCAACAGCACTCCTCCCGCGCTCGCGGGATGCACAAACACATAGCGATGGCCGCCCGCGCCAACTTTAATTTCGTTCGAGACCAGCCTGACCCCATCGTTCTTGAGGCGTTCGACTACCGCAGCCAAATCGGGCACACGCAGGCAAACGTGATGCAGCCCTTCGCCTCGCTTGGCAATGAACTTCGCAACCGCCGAGTTTTCTGACGTCGCCTCCATCAGTTCCAAACGGCTCTCTCCTACAGGCAGCATCGCCACCCGCACCTGCTCGCCTTCAACCACCTCTTCCCCAGTCGCAGTCAGTCCCAGTTTCTCGTAGATGCCCTTCGCCGCCGCCAGCGATTTCACCGCGATTCCCAGATGGTCAATAGTAGACACCGACGATTTCGCCGCCACGATTATCCCTTCCCTATTCTGCCTACAATCTCTTCCACCAGTGTATAAGGATCGCGTTTATGCTCGGCCACTTCCGCGGCGTAACGCGCCACATTGCCATCTTCCATTTGTTCGCGAGCCTTTTCCAACAGCGCGTCGCGCAGCATTTCGATTAACCGCTCCTGCCAATTTTCAATGCTGTGCTGCAGGACCAGGTTTTCCTTTTGCAGATAGGCCTCATACTCCGCAATGGCCGCAACCAGTTCACTGATGCCGGTGCCGTCGCTGGCTACGGTCTTCACAATCGGCGGAGTCCAATGATCGCCGCGAGGATGATCACTTCGAATCGCCAGCGATTGCAGCGCCCGAATCTCACGCTCCACTCGCTCGGCACCCTCCCGGTCGCTTTTGTTAATCACAAAAATGTCGGCAATCTCCATGATGCCGGCCTTGATGCTCTGCACATCGTCGCCCATCCCCGGCACCAGAATCACAACCGTGATGTCGGCCAGTCGCACGATATCAACTTCGTCCTGCCCAACGCCTACAGTTTCGATCATGATCAGATCGCGCCCGGAAGCATCCATTACTGTGGTGACATCGGCGGTAGTCCGCGCCAACCCACCCAGCGAGCCCCGCGTGGCCATGCTGCGAATGTAAATCCCCGGATCAGAAAAATGATCCTGCATGCGAATGCGATCGCCCAGAATCGCCCCGCCCGTATAAGGACTGGTGGGATCGACCGCGATGATCCCCACCGTACGATTCTCTTTGCGATAGTGCTTGGCCAGTTGATCGACGAGCGTGCTCTTGCCCGCGCCGGGCGCGCCAGTAAGACCCAGAATCCGCGCGTGCCCAGTTTGCGGGAACAACGCTTTCAGCAGCTCGGCCCAGCCTGGCGAGCGGTTCTCGACCATGCTAATGGCGCGCGCCAAACTCCGCGCATCGCCGGAACGCAGTTGCTTAATCAATGGTTGGAAGTCGAAGCTCAATCTGTCAGTGTAAAGCAGACTCGTGAAGAAACTGAAACTGCGCAAAGAGTAAAATAGAACGTGGCCTGTGTGGGTTGACATGAAGCCCCAGATTTCAGTTTCCGAAGTTGTTGGCTACTCCCTGCTGGAGAATGGGTTGGATTTCATCGCC
>Ga0210390_10002828_pt1 | contig 15152 bp, 10 predicted proteins | sample IncBWH11OmetaG_FD_161050 | JGI IMG/M metagenome (GOLD analysis project Ga0210390, IMG submission 161050) | Forest soil microbial communities from Barre Woods Harvard Forest LTER site, Petersham, Massachusetts, United States - Inc-BW-H-11-O ... | reverse complement strand
GGCCGCCGGCTGTCCGGGCCGGGCGGTTCGGGCGACGGCGCCTACCACTCCTCGGCCTCGCCGTGAGCGATCCGTTCGAGGTGCTCGTAATCGGAAAAGCGCGGCCGTCGCGCGGGGACCGGCACCGCGAGATAGGGGGTCGCGGGATCGTCGAACCGCTCGACCAATGCGCGCAGCTTGGCGAGCGCCCGGTCGGCTAGCGCCTCGGGAGCCCCGTCGTCGATCGGGCAGCGCTGCCCGGCCGGGGCACGACCGCCGAGCTTCCAATATTCGAGCGCCCCCGGAGTGCCGGCGACCTCACCAAAGCTCCCGTCGCGCAGGATCAGCGCTTCGAGCGGCAATTGCGGCGCGAACCCGGCGCGTATCGCCGCCTTTTTCGGCAGGGCGCCGGTCTTGTAATCGACCAGCAGGAACACGCCCGAGCGTAAGCGGTCGATGCGGTCGGCCTTGGCGCGCAGCTCGAACGAGCCGCCCGGAAAGCCGCTCAAGATCAGCCGCCCGTCGAGCTCGCTGAAGCTTTCGGTCGCGGTCGTTCGATGTGCCGTTTCCTCGCCCGCCAGCCAGCGCGCGATCCGCTCGAAGCGCGGCCACCAGAACGCCCAGGCGCCCGGGCGCGACAGCACCGCGCCGAAATGGCGACGCCCGATCGCGTTCAGCTCGGCAACCGGGTCGGCCGGCAGCTCGCGCGGAAAACGACGGACAAACTCGGCGAGCGTCTCGTGAACCCGGATGCCCAGGTCGGCGCGCCCGGGGTCGGCGTCGAGCTCGTCGAGCGCCCGCAAACCTAGGATATGGCGCGCATAGATTGCATACGGGTCTTCGAGCCAGGTCTCGATCTGGGTGACCGACAAGCTACGCGGCCGGGCAGCGAGCGGCGGGCATGGAGCAGCGGGCGGCAGCGGCTCATAGCGGGCGGCGTCGAGCCCGTCGGCGGCGGCCGCTATCGCCGGGTCGGGGCCGAGTGCTGTCTCGAGGCCGACCGCGCGCAGAACGGCGTCGAGCCGCAGCAGCCAGCGCGACGGCACCGTCGGCGCCCCCTCGGCGCGCGCGGCGCGGGTCAATGCCGCTTCGGGGGCCGTGAGCGCCTGGGTGAAATCGTGCGCGGCAATTCCGATCGCCCGCTCCGGCACCGCGATCCCGAACTCGCGCCGCATCTGCCGCGACATCCACGGGTCGTGCGCCGGCGGTCCGGGCCACGCCCCCTCGTTCAGCCCGCCGAGGACGACGAGGTCGGCATGCTGCAGGCGGGCTTCGACAAGGCCCCAAATCGCCAACCGCGGATGGCGCCCGTAGAGCGGCCGGACGACGCTCCCGGCGGCAAGCGCCTCGAACAGCGCCGGGTAATGGCGCCCTCTCAGCGGTGGAAAATCGCCGGCGGCGGCGATCAGTTCGTGATGAAGGGCGGCGGCGGTCTCGCCGGCGGCGTCGCGCCACAACCGGGCGGGCCCCGGCTCGCCGGCGGCCGCGGCGAGGCGCTCGGCGGCTTCGACATGCGCGCTCGCCAGCCGGACGAGCGGCACCGCGTCGGCCGCGAGCAGACCGGGAAAGGCGCCGAGGCAGGTTTCGAGCCGGTCGACAAAGGCCAGCAGGTTTTCCCGGTCCCGACCGGCGACGGCGGCCCTGAGGCCGGCAAAGCCCGGGGCCGGGCGCGGGCCGCGGATCGCGTGCTCGAGCCGCCGGGTCAGGTCGCGGAACGCCGCCGGCGCCACCCCGCCCGCGGCAAGCGGATGCTTGAGCGCCGCCAGCAGCGGCACCGGCGCCAGCTCGCTCGCGGCAAGGTCGAGCACCAACCGCAAAAAGATGCCGGGCGGCGTGCGGTTCAACGGCAAACCGGCGGAGTCGTCGATCGCCACACCCCATCTCGCCAACTCCGCTGCGACCCGCCGGGCAAGCTCGCGGTCGGGTGTCACGAGCGCCGCGGTGGCGCCCGGGACCTCGAGCTTGCGGCGCAGTAGTAGCGCGATCGTCAGTGCTTCCTCGTGCGCGCCAGCGCAGTCGTAGCGGCTGACGCCGCTAAGCGCGCCCGGCGGGAAGGACGGCAGCTCGCGCCAGGCGTCGGTCGTCGCCGCCGGGCGCATCGCCTCGCCGACCAGCAGCAACCGTCGCGCCAGCGTCGTCGCCCCGGAGGGCGAGCCCGCGGCATCGGCGGGCCAGTCGCGGACATCCGCGGGCAGACGATCGAGCGCGCGCAGCAGGCTCGCCAGCAGGTATTGCGGATGCGTCTCGTCGCGCGCGATCGCCGCCCACTCCGCGGCGTCGCAACGCCGGTCGAGGCCGTGCAGGATCACCGCGCCGTTGTCGAGCGAGGCGACGACGCGGACCAGTTCGGTCATCGCCGGGATGCCGCCGGTCAGCCCGGCAGCGACGACCGGGTCGCGCGGCGGAATGCGCTGCCAGATCGCGGCCTGGCGGGCAAGCAGCCGGTTGCGCCGGTCGGCCGGGTCGAGCGCACCCTCGGCGGCGAGCACGCCGGGCCACGCGTGAGGCAGGATCTCGAGAAATTTGCGGACGATTTCCCAATGCTCGGCGAGATCGGGCGGCGCCAGCTCGCGCAGCCGGGCGAAGGTGGCGCCCTCTGCGGCTACCGTGTCGAGCAGGCGGGCGAGGCTCGCGGCGAGTGCGGCGGCCTGACCCGGAAGCAGCTGGTCGCGGCCGGCCTGCCGCCCCCATTTCAGGACGAGCTGGGTCAGCAGCAGCAGCCGGCGCAGCTCGGGGATCGCGGGCGGGACGGCGAGGTCGCCGCCGTCGTCGCTGCCCGCAACCAGCGCCAGCTCATCTGAGTCGAGGTCGCCGACCGGCCGCATCCGCGGCAGCAGCAGCGGCGCACCGGCCTCCTTTCCGTCGCCCTGGGTGCGCAGGAACGCGTCGCGCAGGCTGCGCGCGGCGCGGCGCGTCGGCAGCAGCACGGTTATCCGCGACAATGCCAGCGCGTCGCCGCCGGCCATCGCCAGCAGCCCGTCCGCCAGGGCGGCGAGAAACGGGTTCTCCGGGGCAATGGCATAGAGATTGAGGTGCACGCGAAAACCTTTGACCGAGGCCCGTCACAAATGCGTCAGCGCGTGTGGCGCAGCTGCGCTGGTGGGGCGAACGAAACCCGCCCGCTAGCGCTCGACCCGGTGCGAGGACAGCCGCCCGCGGGTGGCGGCAAGCCCCGCCGGGGTGCCGATGTGGTACCACTCGCCATCATGGACGATCGCGTGCAGCCGGCCCGCCTTTTCGGCACGATCGAACAGGCGCACCAGCGAGAAGGCGCGCTGCGTCCAGCCGTCGAACAGTCGGCGATGCAGCAGCTGGATGCCGGCGAACAGAAACGGAGCGATCTCGCGCTCGCGGCGGCGGCGCGGTCGGCCCGCCGGGTCGAGCAGATAGTCGCCGCTGCCGTCGTAGCCGACGGCACTGACGGTGCGCTGCAACAGCAGCACCGCGTCCATATGCTCGGGGTCGAAGGCGTGCGCCAGCCGCAGCAGCGCCGGGTCCTTGCCGTCGAGCCAGAACACATCGGCGTTGACGACAAAAAAAGTGTCGCCGAGTGACGGCAGCGCGTTCGCGACGCCGCCGCCGGTCTCGAGCAGCTCGGGCTCCTCGGAAATCTCGATGCATGGCGGCGCCGCGCGGCGCGCAAGCCGATCGGCGACCCGGTCCGCCATGTAATGGGTATTGACGACGATGTGCTCGACGCCGGCCCATCCCAGCCGGTCGACTGCATGGTCGAGCAGGGTGCGCCCGTTCAGCTCGACGAGCGGCTTTGGCAATTGGTCGGTGAGCGGGCGCAGCCGCGTCCCCAGCCCAGCCGCCAGCACCATCGCCCGGCGCGGCGGAGCAGTCACGCCGAGCCCCGCAGCTCGGGGATGCGGCGTCCCGCCAACGGCAGGTGGCGGTTGAGCCAGCGCGCGAGCCCGCCCAGCGCCGGATGACGCAGATCCCGCTCCACCAGCCGCCACAGCCGCGGGATGTGGCGCAGATAGGCCGGCTTGCCGTCGCGCTTCCACAGCCGGGTGAAGATGCCGATGATCTTGCAGTTGCGCTGGGCGGCGAGGATCGCGGCGGAGCGTTCGAGCTCCACGCGGTCGACCGACGGGGAGGCGGCGAGATAGCGCTCGGTCATCTCCCGGCGCAACCCCTCGGGCACGTCGCGGCGCGCGTCCTCCAGCAATGAGACAAGGTCGTAGGCGGGCGGCCCGACGACCGCGTCCTGAAAGTCGAGGAGCCCGCAGCGCCGCACTCCCGAGCGCGCGGGCAGCAGCATCAGATTGTCGATGTGGTAGTCGCGCAAAACCAGGGTCGGGTCGGCCGGCGCGCGCGCAAGCGGCAGAACCCCGCGCCACAGCGCCAGATACTCCTCGCGCAGCGCAGTCGGGGCGGGTGCGCCGGTCACCGCCGGATAGTACCAGTCGACCAGCAAAACCGCCTCGGCGAGCAGGCGCGCATCGTCGTATGCCGGCAGGCCGGGCATGCCCGCGGCCGCCGCCCGGCGCTGCACCGCCGCCAGCACGTCGATCGCGAGGGCATAGAGCGCGGGCTCGTCGGCGCCGCGCTGCAACAGGCGGGTGTAGGTGTCGTCGCCAAAATCCTCGATCAGCAGAAACCCCTGGGCGCGGTCCTCGGCCATGACCGCGGGGGCGCTGAAGCCCAGCCGGCGCAGGATTGCCGCGACCGCGACATAGGGGCCGACATCCTCTTGCGGCGGCGGCGCATCCATGACGACGACGCTCTCCCGCCCGCGCCAGAGCCGGACATACGAGCGAAACGACGCGTCTCCGGCGAGCGGCGCCGGGGCCGCGTCACCCCAGCCGCTGGCCTCGATAAAGGCGGCCATCGCCTGTTGTCGCGGCGTACAAAGCGGCGCTGCCGCAGCGCGGCCGATGCCCGCGCCGAGCACGGGCGCGGTGGAAGCGGCCGGATCAGGCATCGGCGGGGATGTCGCTCAGCCTGCGACGCCAGGCGGCGTCGCCGTCGACAACGGCGCGCCGCGCGTCCGGCCGGTCGGCAAAGTCGAGGGTCACGCGGAGACGGCGGCGCGGCAGCAGCGGGCCGAGCCGGTCGGGCCATTCGACCAGCGAAATCCCCGACGCAAACGCCTCCTCGATGCCGAGCTCCCAGGCTTCCTCGGGTGCAGCCAGGCGGTAGCAGTCGAAATGCCAGATCGCCGCACCTGGGGCCTCGTAGACCTGCAGAAGAGTGAAGGTCGGGCTCGGGATGTCGCGGTCGGGGGCGCCCCGGGCGCGGATGAACGCCCGCGCGAAGGTGGTTTTGCCGGCGCCGAGATCGCCCGAAAGCGCGATCACGTCGCCGGGGCTGACGATTGCCGCGAGGCGGGCGGCGAGCCCCGCGGTGGCGGCTTCATCCGGCAGATCGACGGTGGCAATCACCTAAGCGTTGTATATCACCGCCGTCATTACCCGCAACATCGGCTTCCTGTCGTCTCGCCGCCGCCGATCATGCCGCGCCGGCCAAGCCTCGCGGCGGCGGCGGCGCGCAACCGCACTAGCTAGGCCGCGGCCTCGCACGGCGAATCGGCATGCCCGCGCTCCGGCTCGTCGGCACTCGGGCCGGGCTCCGGCCGCGCGCCCGCCTCACCGGGCCGTCCGACCGGCAGACGGCATACGACGCGGTTCCCTCGGCCGGGGGCCGCTTCGATCTCGACGGCGCCGCCATGCAGCTCGACGAGGCTCTTGACCAACGCCAAGCCAAAGCCGCAGCCGGCTTGGCTCGGCCGGCGCTCGATTTGGGCCCGCATCGCCGTGCTGTCGGTGGTCGCGATGCCGGTATCGGTGCCGCCGATGCCGGCGTCGCTGTCGGCGACGCTGAGCAGCAGCCGGTCGCCGAACCGTTCCGCCTCGACCCGCACGGCGCCGCCGGGAGGGGTGAATTTGACCGCATTCGAGACCAGGTTGAACAGCGCCTGCTTAAGCCGCCGCGCGTCACCTTCGATCGCGCCGATCTGCGCCGGGCAGCGCAGCTCGACCGTAAGCCCGCGGCCGCGCGCCCGTTCGCGAGCCAGACTCACGACGGTCCGCAGCAGGTCGGCGACATCGACGCGGCCGGGCTCGAGCTCGAGATAGCCGGCCTCGATCGAGGCCAGATCGATCATGTCGGTGACCAGTGCCGTTAGCTGGTGCGCGCTCTCGAGAATGCCGCGGCTGTACTCGCGCTGGCTGGAGTTGAGCGGCCCAAAATATTGGTTGTGCAGGATCTCGGCGAAGCCGATGACTGTATTCAGCGGGGTGCGCAGCTCGTGCGAGACGTTGGCGACAAATTCGGTCTTCAACCGGCCCGCGGCTTCGAGGGCGTCGTTGCGTTCGCGCAACGCCCGCTCGACGCGAGCGGTGTCGCTGACGTCGAGATAGGTCAGCAACACTTCGCCGTCAGGCAGCGGGACGCTCGCAACCTGCAGCATCGAGCCGTCGCGGCGATAGAGCGGTCCGCTCGCCAAGCCGGGCGAGGTGACCCGCGTCACCATCTCGTAGCGGGTCCTGCTCCAGTCGCCGCCGTCGTCGAGGAGGCCCCGCAACCGGTCGACGATCTCGCCGACATGCGGCTCGCCCGCGACCTCGGCTTCGGACAATCCCCATAACGCGCGGAACGCGGCGTTGTGGAGCTTGAGCCGCCCGTCGCCGCCAAAAACCGCGATGCCCTCGAAGAGGTGGTCAAGTGTCGCGCGCTGTACTTGGGCTAGCGTGTTATAGGAGCATTCGAGCGCCAGCCGGTCGGTGACGTCGTCGCACACGTAGGTCAGGCCGCCGAACGGATGCGGGGACATGGTAAGCCGCAAGGTGCGCCCGTCGGGCAAGTGCAGCAGCTCGTGCCGCGGCTCGACCAGCGCGGCGAACAGTTCGCAGCGCTCGCGTTTAAAGGCGCGGAAATCGGGGTATTCCGGAAAGCAGCGCCGCTCGTGCAGGCGCTCCAAAATGTCGTCGAGCGTCGGCTCGGCGCCGAGCCAACCCGCGTCGAGCCGCCATAACCCGGTGAAGGCGGTATTGAAGAATTTGAGCCGTCTGTCCGGCCCAAAGATCGCCACCGCCGCGGACAGGCTTTCGAGCACCGCGGCATGGGCGGCGAGATGGCGCCGCAATTCGCCCCGCGCGCTTTCGACATCGGTGCGGTCGAAGGCAACGCCGACCACCTCGTCGCCGCACTCTACCTCGTTCACTTCGAGCCGCCGCCGCCGGCCGGCGAGCACGACATGGATGTCGAACGGGGGCGCAGCGGCGCCCGGCGGCGCGCCGGGCTCGGTGCCGCCAGCGGGAGCACGGTCGCACGCTTGCCCGAGCGCCGCCTCGCGGCTGACGCTGAGGGCGGCCGCATAGGCCGGGTTGCGGTCAACGAGGGCGCCACCGCGTCGGCGCCACACCGGGATTGGCAACGCGTCGAGGATTTGACGCAGCCCGGCGGCGTCCTCGCTGGCACGGCGCGCCGCGGCGACGGCGGCCGCCAACCGGCGCTCAACCTCGGCCACCCTCTGCCGCCGCTCGCCAAGCCGCAACTGCGCTCGACGCCACATCGCGCCACAGCCGACCGCGAGGATCGACGCGCACACGACCGCTCCCGCAAGGACCATCGCCAACCCTCGCAACCCAAGGTGTCAGGGCGGGTTAACGCCCTCCTAACACGAGTATTATGGCCTGGGTTTCGCGAAAGTAAAGAAATTTGTTTCCGTTTTGTCCAAGGAACGGTCGAGATTTTATCCGAATGCGGGTCAGTACCGGTAATGCTCGGGTTTGAACGGGCCGGCGCGGTCGAGCCCGAGATAGCCCGCCTGCGCCGGGCTCAGCCGGGTCAGCTTGACGCCGAGCTTGTCGAGGTGGAGCTGCGCCACTTTTTCGTCGAGGTGCTTGGGTAGCACGTACACCTCGTTTTGGTATTTGCCGTGGTTGCTCCACAGCTCGATCTGCGCCAGCACCTGGTTCGTAAAGGACGCGCTCATCACAAAGCTCGGGTGGCCGGTGGCGCAGCCGAGGTTGACGAGCCGTCCCTTGGCCAGGACGATCAGCCGCTTGCCGTCGGGAAAGATCACCTCGTCAACCTGCGGCTTGACTTCCTCCCAGGGATAGTTGCGCAACGCCTCGATCTGGATCTCGCTGTCGAAGTGCCCGATGTTGCAGACGATCGCACGGTCCTTCATCTGCCGCATATGGTCGATCGTGATCACGTCGATGTCGCCGGTCGCGGTGACGAAAATGTCGCCGATCGAGGCCGCTTCGTCCATCGTCGTCACCTGATAGCCTTCCATCGCCGCCTGCAGCGCGCAGATCGGGTCGATCTCGGTGACCATGACGCGGGCCCCTTGGCTCCTCAAGCTCGCCGCCGAGCCCTTGCCGACATTGCCAAAGCCGCACACGACCGCGAGCTTGCCGGCGAGCATCACGTCGGTGCCGCGCTTGATGCCGTCGACGAGGCTCTCGCGGCAGCCGTAGAGATTGTCGAATTTCGACTTGGTGACGCTGTCGTTGACGTTGAACGCCGGCGCCCTCAGCATGCCCTTGCGCATCATGTCGTAGAGGCGGTTGACCCCGGTCGTCGTCTCCTCCGAGATGCCGCGGATGCCGGCGAGCAGATCGGGGTGCTGGTCGTGCAGGATCTTGGTCGCGTCGCCGCCGTCATCGAGCACCATGTTCGGCGTCCAGCCGGCAAACGGCCCCTCCGCCGGGCCGCGCAACGTCTGCTCGATGCACCACTCGTATTCCTCCTCGGTCTCGCCCTTCCAGGCGAAGACCGGGATGCCGCGCGCGGCGACCGCGGCGGCGGCGTGGTCCTGGGTGGAAAAGATGTTGCACGAGCTCCAGCGCACCGTGGCGCCGAGCTCGATCAGCGTCTCGATCAAGACCGCGGTCTGGATCGTCATGTGCAGGCAGCCGACAATATGCGCGCCCGTCAAAGGCCGGGCCTTGCCGAACTCGTCGCGCAACGCCATCAGCCCGGGCATTTCGGTCTCGGCGATCGCGATCTCGCGCCGCCCCCAGTCGGCAAGCGAAATGTCGGCAACCTTGTAGTCGGTGAAGGCAGGCATCGCTGATCTCCTGTCGGGGCTGAGCCCGGTGCGCCCCATGCCCCGGTGCGCCCATGCCCGGTGCGCCATGCGAAGAACGATAACGATATCAAGATGTCTTTATATAGTCGATCCGATAGAGTCGACCACCGGATTGCCCCGTGCCTGAATGAGCCGACACAGGCATTGGTGAGCGCGCACATGCGCCAAGAAGCCGTGTAAAGAACCCGGAAGCCGTGTAGAAAAGATGAAAAGATCGACGGTGTCGCGCGTGGTAGCGGAGCCTCAGCCGAACCTGACGGATTGCAACTGCCTCGCGGTGCGACAGGCGGCGCGCTATGTGACGCAGCTTTACGATCGGCATTTGGCGCGCTCGGGGCTGCGCACCAGCCAATACGGCATCCTCGCCCGGTTGCAGAGGCGCGGGCCGATGACGATCAACGAGCTCGCGGCCGAGCTGGTCATGGACCGCACCACCCTCGGCCGCAACATCCGCCCGCTCGAACGCGACGGGCTGATCACGATCACTCCGGGCCGCGCCGACCGCCGCCTCAAGGAATTGCGGGCTGACCGAGGCCGGCGGTGCACGCTTTCTCGAGGCCCGGCGGGCGTGGGTCGAGGCCCAGCGCAGCTTCGAGACCGGGTTCGGCCCCGAGCGCTCGGCCGAGCTGCGCCGCACGCTGCGCGCGCTCGTCGACAGCGGGTTGTTACCGAGAGACGAATCGCCGTAACCCGCCGGGCGTAGTCAGCAATCCTGAAAGAGCCGTTGGATCGCGGCGATGTCGCTGGTCGTCGTCAGCGCTAGCATCAACAGGATGCGGGCTTTCTGCGGGCTCAGATCCTCGCCGGCGACGATGCCGGTTTCGCGCAGCCGCCGGCGCGGGGCGACGCGGCCGCTGGCGCGGCTGCACTGCACGACGACGATGCCGGCCTTGGCGGCGCGCTCGAACGCGGCACGTTGAGCCGGGGTCGGGCTGCCCGGCGCGAACCCGGCCGAGACAAGGCCACGCGCCCCGGCGGCAACCGCGGCGTCGACCAGAGCGCCATCGGCGCCGGCATAGGAATAGACGATGTCGACCCGCGGCAGGGGCTCGCTCAGCTTGTCATGCGCGAACGCGCCGTTCGGCATGTGACGGCCGAGCGGTGCTCGGTAGAAACGCACGCCGTCGCCGTCGACATGGCCGAGCGCGCCAAAATCGAGCGAGCGGAAGGTCTGCAGCCGGTAGGTCGAGGTCTTCACGACATCGCGGGCGGCGTTGACCTCGTCGTTGAGCAGCACGAGCACGCCCTTGCCGTGCGCCGCCTGCGAGCCGGCGACGCGCAGCGCGTTGACCAGGTTCATGCCGGCGTCGGTGCCGAGCGCGCTGGCGGGGCGCTGCGCCCCGACCAACACCACCGGCTGGCCGACCGTCAGGGTCAGGTTCAGAAAGAACGCGGTCTCCTCGAGGGTCGCGGTGCCGTGGGTGATCACAAACCCGGCAGTCGCGGGCTCGTCATGCGCGATTCTATGGATCAGCGCCCGCAGTTCGAGCCACTCGGCGGGGCCGATCTCGGTGCTGCCGACCTGGCGCACCGTGACCGGGGCCGGGTCAGCGACGAGGCGCGTCTCCGGAAAGCGGTCGAGCAAGGCCGCGGCGGACAGCTTCTGCCCGAAATCGGGATAGTCGAGCACGTCGAGGCTCGACGCGCCGAGCGACGAGATCGTGCCGCCCGTCCCGATCACGGCAATGCGGGGAAGCGCTGATGGCATAAGCTCTCCGAAAAAAGCGGGGCCGCTAATCTATAGGGCCGGTTCCGACCCAGGCAATCAGCCATTGGCGCCGGCTTGCGACCGGACCGTGTCAGCGGCATGTGCGGCGGGAATATGTCCGGGCCAGGCGGGGTTCAGCCCCGCAGGAACTACGGTCACGACAGCCAGCGCTTGCGGCGCTTGTAGTGCTTGAGGTCGCGGTAGGATTTGCGGGCGCCGGCCTCGTTGAGGCCAAGGTAGAATTCCCTGATCTCGGAGTTCTGACGCAACGCCTCGGCTGGCCCCTCGAGCACGATGCGGCCATTCTCCATGACATAGCCGTGGTCGGCGATGTCGAGCGCCAGCGCTGCGTTTTGCTCAACCAACAGCACGGTCAGCCCGCGCTCCTCGCGCAGCCGGCGGATGATGCCGAAAATCTCGGCGACGAGCAGCGGGGCGAGCCCCAATGACGGCTCGTCGAGCAGCACGACCTTGGGCTCGCACATCAGCGCGCGGCCGATCACCAGCATCTGCTGCTCGCCGCCCGACAGATAGCCCGACGGCTGGTGCCGGCGCTCCTTGAGCACCGGGAAGGTGTCGAGCACGCGGTCGATCGCCTGCCGCACCGGCCCGAAATCGCGGCGGGTGTGGGCGCCGGCGACGAGGTTCTCCTCGACCGTCAGGTTCTCGAACACACGGCGGCCCTCAAACACCTGGGCGACGCCGCGGCGAACGACGTCGTGCGGCGGCAGCCGGTCGAGCCGCTCGCCGTCGAGCTCGACCGTACCCTTGGTGACCTCGCCGCGCTCGCTGCGCAAGAGGCCCGAGATCGCCTTCAACGTCGTCGTCTTGCCGGCCCCGTTGGCGCCGAGCAGGGTCGTGATCCGTCCCTCCGCGGCGGTCAACGACACGCCTTTCAGCACCAGGATCACGCCGTCATAGACGACTTCGATGTTGTTCAGCGCGAGCATCGGACCGCGCCTCCCTCAGCACTCAGTCCGGGATGAACCGGGAAACCCGTCCGTCATTCCCGTGAAAGCGGGAACCCAGAGCCCGCCATCGGCCTGAACAGCGGGCGGCAGGTGCGGCACCTGTTGCTCTGGGCCCCCGCTTTCGCCGGGGCGACGGTGCTTATTCGGGATCGCCATTTTCCTCGCGAACCTACTCGGAGGTCTTGATTGCGTTGTCGACGACATCGCGGTAGGCGCGGAACCAGTCCGTCTCCTTGACCAATTTTCCGTCGTGGACCTGGAACACCTCGACCCAGCCGCCGCCTTCGTGGTCGGTCGGCGTGATCTGCAATGGCGGCACCAGGCCACCCAACGTGAAGCCGTGGATTTCTTCCATGCCCTTTTTGATGTCGGTCCCGGTCGGCTGGGCGCCGCCATTGTCTTTGAGCGCGTTGCGGATCGCCTCGACATGGATTGCCGCCTGCAGCAGGCCGCGATTGTAGTAGACCGTGTTCTCGTCCATCAGCTTGAACGGCGCCTTGCCCTCTTTTTGGTACATCGCCTTGATCTGCTGGCGGACCGGGTAGTCGTCACCGGCACCGGCGAACTCGATCGCATGGTAGCCCTCGGCGAGGCCAAAGCCGCCCGCCGCCATGATGTCGGATTCGGAGCCTGCCCAGACAAAGCCGATGACCTTGGACAGCGGGTAGCCCGCACCCTTCAGGCTCTTGATCGCCACCGAGGGTGCGCGGCCGAACAATTGCATGATGACGAAGTCGGGATGAAAGCGCTGGGTGATGTCGAGCACCTGCGCGCCGAGCTCGACGCCCGGCGGCGGCACCGCATAGGTCTGCAACTCGAACCCTTCCGACTTTTGCAGCGCGTCGATGATCGGCATCGGCTCCTTGCCGGCCGGGTTGTCGTAGTAGAGATAGGCGATCTTTTTGCCCTTGAGATCGCCGCCGAGCTTGTCCTTGACAAACTTGACCGCAGCCGCCGCCTGCGACCAATAGGTCGCGGCGATCGGAAACAAATAGGGGTAGCGGGCGCCGTCGGCCGCGGCGGAAAGACCGAACCCGGGCGAGGTCGTCGTGATCTTGTCCTGCTCGAGCCGCTGGTTCAGCGCGACCGTCATCGGCGTGCCGTACAACGTCATCAGCACCGCACCCATCTGCTTCTGGCGCTGATAGGCCTCGACAGCGGCCGGGACCTTGTATTGGTTGTCGATCTCGTCGGCCTTGATCTTGTAGCCGCCGACGCCGCCCTGCGAATTGACGAGGTTGTAGTAGTCCTGCATCGCCGGGCACAGTGCGACGCCGGTGATTTGGGTCGGACCGGTGCGGTCGCACTGCACGCCGATGACGACAACCTTGTCCTGCGCCATCGCCGGGATTGCCACCGCCAACCCGGCGGCCAAGGTCAGCCCGACCGCAACCGTTTTTCGCATTGCCGCTTCTCCCTCGTCTTATTGGCCGGCCCGCCCGATCGCGGACGCCGGGCGGCGCCGATCCCGAGGCACCCCGTTATTCCGCGGTCTTGATGGCGTTGTCGACGACGTCGCGATAGGCGCGGAACCACTCGGTTTCCTTGACGAACTTGCCGTCGTGGACCTGGAAGATCTGGACCCAGCCGCCGCCCTCATGATCGGTCGGCGTGATCTGCAAGGGCGGCACCAGCCCGCCGAGAGTGAAATCGTGGATCTGCTCCATCCCCGCCTTGACCTGCTCGTGGGTCGGCTTTTGGCCGCCACTGAGCTTCAGCGCGTTCTTCAGCGCCTCGACCTGGACCGCCGCCTGCAACAGGCCGCGGTTGTAGACGACCGTGTCGGCCATCTCCTTGGGCGGCTGCTGGCCCTGCTTTTGGTACATCGCCTTGATCTGCTGGCGGACCGGGTAGTCGTCACCGGCGCCGGCGAACTGCAAGGTGTTGTAGCCTTCCGCGACACCCCAACCGCCGGCCGCCAGGATGTCGGCTTCGGCCGAGGCCCACACGAGCCCGATCACCTTCGATAGCGGGTAGCCCGCACCCTTCAGGCCCTTGATGGCCACCGAGGGCGAACGCCCGAACAGATGCATGATGATAAAGTCGGGGTGATAGCGCTCTGTGATGTCGAGGATTTGCGCCCCCATCTCCACCCCCGGCGGCGGCACGGCGAAGGTGCGCAGCTCGAACCCCTCGGATTTCTGCAACGCGTCGATGATCGGCATCGGCTCCTTGCCGGCCGGGTTGTCGTAGTAGACATAGGCGATCTTTTTACCCTTCAGGCTGCCGCCCAATTTGTCTTTGGCGAACTTGACCGCACCCGCGGCCTGCGACCAATAAGTCGCGGCGATCGGGAAGAGGTAAGGATAGCGGGTGCCGTCGGCGGCGGCGGCGATGCCGAACCCGGGCGACGTGGTCGGCATCTTGTCCTCTCCGAGGCGCTGATTCAGCGCCACCGTCTGCGGCGTGCCGTAGAGCGTCATCATCAACACGCCCATCTGCTTTTGCCGCTCATACGCCTCGATCGCCGGCGGCACTTTGTATTGGTTGTCGATCTCGTCGCCGCGCACCATCCAGCCGTCAATGCCGCCATTGGCGTTGACCAGCTTGTAATAATCCTGCATCGCCGGGCACAGCACCGTGCCGACGATCTGGGTCGGGCCGGTGCGGTCGCACTGGTCGCCGATCAGCAATTCCTTGGGCTGCGCCTGCGCGCTCGCCGCGAGCCCCAGTCCGACCGCGGCGGCCGCCGCCAACGTCACGAGACCTTTTGAAAGACTTGTCATCGGCGTTCTCCCGTAGTGATGCGCGGATTTGATTTCTTTTTTGGTCAGTAGGAAAAGGGCCACACCCGAAAGTAGTTTCGGATGTTACGCCACAGGCGGTTCAGCCCTTCCGGCTCGACCACCAGAAAAAAGATGATCAACACCCCAAAGATGACGAGCCGCAGATTGGGGACGACGTTCAGCAGGTCGGCGTTCGAAAACAGGATGCCGCCGAACGAGTCGAGAAACCAGCGGGTCGCGATCGGCAACAGGGTGACAAAGATCGCGCCGAACACCGAGCCCAGGACCGAGCCGAGACCGCCAATGATCACCATCGCCAGATAATCGATCGACACGTCGATCTGAAATTGCTCGTAGTTGGCGATGCCGAGATAGTAGCTTTCGAGAACCCCGGCGACTCCAGCGTAAAACGACGAGATCGCGAAGGCGTAGAGCTTGTAGCGAAAGATGTTGATGCCGATGATCTCGGCGGCGATGTCCTGGTCGCGGATCGCGACAAAGGCGCGGCCGATCCGGCTGCGCACCAGGTTCAAGGTGCCGACCAGCGCCAGCACCACAAAGAACAGCAGAAACAGATAGATCTGCACCTCGTGCTTGAGCACGACACCAAACACCACGGGGCGCGGGATCGCGATCGAGGCTTGCACGCCGCCCGAAATCCATTGGACGTGGTTGATCGTCCACTCGATGATCAGCTGCGCTGCCAACGTGGCGATCGC
>Ga0210390_10002827_pt1 | contig 15153 bp, 11 predicted proteins | sample IncBWH11OmetaG_FD_161050 | JGI IMG/M metagenome (GOLD analysis project Ga0210390, IMG submission 161050) | Forest soil microbial communities from Barre Woods Harvard Forest LTER site, Petersham, Massachusetts, United States - Inc-BW-H-11-O ... | reverse complement strand
CGGCCAGTACGTCGGGCACACCGCGCCCAAGACGAAGGAGGTCCTCAAGCGGGCGATGGGCGGGCTGCTGTTCATCGACGAGGCCTACTACTTGTACCGCGCGGACAACGAGCGCGACTACGGGCAGGAGTCCATCGAGATCCTGCTGCAGGTGATGGAAAACCAGCGGGAAGACCTCGTAGTGATCCTCGCCGGCTACAAAGACCGGATGGACTCCTTCTTCGTGTCCAACCCCGGAATGAGCTCCCGGATCGCGCACCACATCGATTTCCCCGACTACACGATCGAGGAGCTGGAGGGAATCGGGAAGCTGATGATCCAGGCGGAGGGCTACAACTTCACCCCGGAGGCCCAGAAGACCTTCCGCGAGTACCTGGAGCTCCGCAAGGGCCAACCGCGGTTCGCCAATGCCCGCAGCGTCCGCAATGCGATCGAGCGGGCCCGGCTACGGCACGCGAGTCGCCTCATGGAAACGGATCGACCGGTCAGCAAGGAAGAGCTCACCACGCTGGCCACGGAGGACCTCCTCGGCAGCCGAGTCTTCACCGACCAAGACCTGACGGCCCGCAAGTGACGAGAGGAGCGATAGCGAACTCAGCTTCGGCCCACAGCGCGCGAGACCCGGTCTCTGTGACGAGAAACGAGCCGTCATGCGTACTGCCGAGCCGCGCCGAGGAGCCAGTGTGGTCCCGGATAATCAGGTCATCGAGGGCGGGGCCATAGTGACCGACGGACACATCGGGTAGCACGAGCGTGAGCAGGAACCGCATGTGCTGATGGTAGAACGTATCGCGCGGACCCAACGCGGTGCGGCGCGAGCGGTTCTGCGCCGTCGTCTGTGCGCAGCCAATAACGCGTGCGGGGCCAACGTCCATGCTGTCACGTAGCGGCATGAAATAGCCGCCTTCCGCGAGGAAACGCCCGGTGGCGTGATTCGCGTCCTGCACATCAAGGGTGATCAACCCCTTCGCGATGGGGGCGACAATCCGCGCTCCTGACGCAGCCTGCGCGAGCCACGCCGAGGGGATGCGGCGCAGCGCACAGGTAGCCAGAAATCGATCGTAGGGCGCGTTGGGTGGGTATCCGTCGGCGCCGTTGCCGGTGATGGCGGTAGGACGATAACCCATCGAAGTCAATCGGACATCGGCGGTCTGCACTAGCGCAGGGTCGATGTCGACCGTGGTAACGTGGCTGGAACCCAAGCGCTCGCACAACAGGCCTGCGGTGTAGCCGGTACCGGTTCCAACCTGAAACACTCGATGGCGATCGCGTACATCAAGTGCCCGCAGCATGGTGGCGACCAGTCCGGGCATGGTGCCCGACGACGTGACCGTACACTCGCTCTTCTGGGTGATAAGCGTCTCATCGGAGTACACCGACCGAAGCCACACCGAGCGATCGGTCGCTGTGGTCGCATCGATTTCGTGGTAGTTGTCCGACCGGTAGTAGCGCGGGACAAGCGCATGGCGCGGCACTGCGGCGAACGCCTGCCGCCAGCGCTCATCGATAATGTCTCCAGCCTGGACAAGCGCGGCGACCATCTGCTCGCGGAACTGGCGTGTCTCATCGGTGTCGGAAGCCCAGGAACCTAAGCTGTGCACTACCCTCCTTCCAACAGTTCTGCCAGCGAGGCGGCAATCGGAAGCCCGGTCTGTCGCTCGATCCACAACCACTGACCATTCGGGTTGATCTCGTAGAACCACCACGAACCAGCAGCATCGACCGCGAAGTCAAGCGCACCGAACGTCAGCTCAAGCGAACACATGAGTCGTCGTCTGCCGTGTAGAGGACTCCGGTGGGATACCCATTGGCGTCCCGGGGCGTGCGAGCATAGAGCGCCTTGGTGACGATCAAACCGCCGACCGCTGCCGCGAAGGCGGTTACATCCCCTGGACAGCTGGTGATCATTGTTGGCGGCACAGATAGTCCTACTTGCCGAGTTAGCCGCAACTGCCGGGGCTTATACTCAGCCCGCTGGACAGCATTGGGCGGGTTAATCCACGTGACAGCCAGGTTTTCCAGCACGCCCCAGAACCCGTAGCGTGCTTGCCCTTCACACCAGTTGAGTTGCTCAGTAGGAATTGCCGGATCGAACGCGAACCGCCGGGGCCGTCGGTAGTAGACGGAGTGAAGCCCGTCGAGGCGGACGCCGCCGAGACATGCGCGCCACCCATCTGCATCGAGGGTCGCGGTAAGGCTGGTCTCCCTGGGAAACTGCGCAGCATCGAACCGTGCGAAGGGCACGCCGACGGCAGTGAGATGCCGGATCACCACATCGGCGGTGGGGTCCACGGGTGCCGTCAACACCAACACCCGTGGCTCTTCGTTGTGGCAGGGACCCATCTGAGTTGGCTAGTCGTAGAACGGGTCGGAATCGACGTTGATCGGGTCCTTGCCGTCCTTCTCGGTCGGATTAGACTCCACCATGTCCGCAGCCATCAGCTCACACAGTGGGCGACCATCAAACACAGCGATCTGACGCCGTTCACAAAGAACCGCCCCGGCGACCTCCCGAGCCGGAAAGGACACCTCCAACGGTTCGACAAACCTCAACCCAAACGCCGTCATTACCGTTCGCATGGTTACAATTCCTTTCTGGCCATCTTTCCATTCACCCGCAGCTTGCGTCGTCTAGGTTTCGGCGCCCATGTGGGATATTCCGTGGGATCCTGAGGGGGTTCTAGCCGGTCTGGGCCTTTCTGGACCAGGTGTCTTCTGGTTCCTGGCGGCCCACTCTCCGCGAAAGGATCACGAAGATTCTTCGGGGATCCTGAAGCATCGACGTTCTCGCTGGACCGGTCTACTGCCACTTTGCTGCGGTGATCAAGGATAACGTGGTGATTGCGAGAGACGCTGACGAGGCGGAACCCACGGGATACTCCACAAACGCACGGAGGCGTGCCGGGCGCGGGCCAGCAGCATCGGCGTGCTGGTGTCGTTCTCCGCGTCGTGGGTGAGTGCGCTGTGCCGGAGTGGGTGCAGGTGCAGGTCGGTGTAGTGCTTGATCTAGGGTGCGGGTGCAGTCGTAACCGAGTCGCATCCGGCCGGTTTCCGGGCACCGGTCGCGGTGGGGTGTGGCGGTCCGGCGTGCGGGTCCGGGGCGGCGTTCGGAGCAGAACAGCGGATTCCCGTCCGCGCAGGTACCTCGACCTCCCGCGAGCTCACGGGATGTCGCACAGTTGACACTCTGCTCCCGGTTGACACTCTGCTCCCGGTGCTTCTAACGTCATTACAGACCGCAGTGGCGCAGCGTGTGCCCTGCACGGGGGAAACTTTGGGGCAGCTATGTCGGACGCCGTGAAGGACCGGAAGTTCATCGCTCTCTTTGACTGGTTCGATCAGGGCAAGGATGGCTATCTCACGCACGATGACTTCCAGCAGATGGCCGAACTGTTCGCCGCCCTGGCACGGGAGGAGGACCAGGCGAACGCGGCTGCGATGAGAGGTGCCTTCGAGACATGGTGGGGGCTGCTGCTCACCCTCGGGGACACCGACGCGGACGGGAGGCTGACCCAGCCGGAGTTCGTCGAGATCATGAAGTCCAGCGTCACATCCCCGGAGAACTTCGAAAGCGCCGTACTGGCTATCGCCGATGCCCTGCTGTCCGCGCTCGACACCAACAAGGACGGCGTACTGGAGTCGCGGGAATACGTCCAGATGTACAGCGCGCTGGGGATTCCCTCCGAGCATTCCAGCGACGCCTTCCGCCGCCTCGACCGTGACGGCGACGGTGCCATCAGCCACGAGGAATTCAGGACCGCCATCTGCGAGTTCTATCTCAGCGACGACGAGAACGCTCCAGGGAACTGGCTGATCGGCCCGTTCGTCCAGCCGGCCTGAGCGCACGTCGCAATCCCGCAGGCAAGCGGCTCCGCACGGAGGCCAATGCGGCGCGGCCAGCCTATCTTGTCACCCTGACGGATCGACACCGCGGTCGCCGTACCCCACCGCTGTCGCGCCAGCATGCCGATGGGTCCCGCCAACGAAGGAGAAGGTCGATCGAGTAGCCGAACTCGTCGGCAACGCCATTGGGCGGTATCCGCAGTATCCGAGCCCAGTGCCGCAAGGCGTCGAGGCGGCGGATCTGCCGGCCGGTCTCAATCCGGCTGACCCTGGGGTTGCCGGAGGCCCAGCCATTGGCCGAGCAGGGTTTGCGAGATGCCGCTGGGGCCGTAGACCGCGTGGTGCGAGGGGTGCGTGTGGTAAGGCGCGGGATACCCGGCCGATGTACTGGGCGGCGAAAGCCTGGCGGTGATCTCCAGATTCCTAAGGTCGTACCTGGATCAGAGCCCGCGTGCCGTTGGTTCGCCACTGCTCACCGGTGGAGTCCAACGTCGCGAGCGCTTGCTCGTCCAGGCCGGCGACGACATCGGACTTGAGCGTGCGCAGCACCGCCACCGGTCCTGGGAAGTAGCGGGTCAGGGCGGTGAAGGATGTGGTGGCCGGCCAGTAACAGTCGCCGACGAGCCGTCGATAGTTCAGGTCGCCCTTCATGATTGTGAGTGTGGCGGAGCTGAACTGTTCGGCCAGATCAGCCGGCATGCGGTGATACGACCACGGCGCGCAGGAGAAAGCGGGCGTGCGGACCGCGAGCCGCCCGGTCTGCAGTGCCCGCCACAACCGGCGACCCGCCTCGGCGACCTGCCCCGGGCCCTGCCTGAACCGGCGCAGGCACCCGATGAGGTCAGCGGTGGTCGCGTCGGAGACGTAGTAGGGGTAAGGCTTGAGGTGCAGCGTCACGGTAGCGGCCCGGTGGCCCGACAGCAGGTGGTCAATAAGCACCAGGTCGGCGAGCAGTTCGCGTCCGGCGTTGTCAGCGACCACGCAGATTTCTCCCGGCTGGTCGGCCAGCATCGACCACAGCAGTGCGGTGTCGTCGGCAATGAGGCCAGCCGCCTCGTCAGCGGGAGCCCCCGACGAAGCTGAGATCCTGAAACCGAGGTCGAACCGGTTTCCCCACAGCGATGCGTGTAGCAGCGCCGACGCTCGCTCGTTTTCTGGTAGCGACAGCACTCGGTCCAGCGCCGCGAGTTCTGTGCCGAGCGAGGCGTTGGCGAGTTCGGCATCCTTGAAGGGCATGAACGGGTCGATGCCAGCCCAGGGGCCGGGTTTGAAGAATCCGATGACGTCGAGGAGCTTGCGGTAGAAATAGCTCTCGGCCCACAGGAAGGGGACATCGATCCACCGCTGGCCGAAATAGTCACGACCCCAGCCATCCCACCTCGCGCGATCAGGTGCGCGCCGACCGAGTGGTGTGATGACGCCCGTTGACGATTCTCGCCCGAGCCGGTCGAGAGCGTGGTCCTGGTCGGGCGGGTACGGGAAGGAGTCGCGGATCTGCTGCACGAGTGCGGGATGCCGCTGGTGGAGGACTCCCCAGGAGAATGATCCGGGCACGTTGCTGAGGATCGGCGGTGCATGGGGCAACATCTCGCTGTTTCCTGCCTCAGGCATGTATCGTGGCTCCTTCACCACGCACTGTAGCTGACGTTGACGGGGTATGCCCACGCAGCCGCAGGCTTGCTACACCAGCTCAGCGGGTAGGCTGGCATACTCCTTGCTTAGGATACCCAGGATCTGATGCTCATCCGGCCAATGGAAATCGTCAATGACGCTGATAGGGCGGATACCGGTCGTGGCGTTGGTGGCGAACACCGCCTCCACGTCAGCCAACTGGCTGACGTGGATGGGTACAATGGTGGCATGCTCGTTCCGAGCCTGGCTGATCAGTCTCATGGTCACGCCGGGCAGGCAGGCCGCCTGGGGCCAGACGATCCGGTCGCCGTCGACAAATCCGATGTTCGAGGTAGCCGCTTCAGAGATGATCGAATTGGCATCGATGAACAATACGTCGTCGAAGCCGTTGCGCTGCGCGATGCGCCTGCGGTGCAGGGAACCGAACAGTCCGACGTGTTTGATGTCAGGCATATCACGACAGTAGATAGCCGTTTGGAGGCGCAGCGCGGGAAGGGGGGTGTGCGCAACTGGTCGGGTTGTGACCAGAACGTGCGGCTCCGCGTCCGCGCCGAGATGCCCGAGCTCGAGGGCAGGGTCGAACACGGTCACCCGGACCACCACCGACCCGCTGGCGTCGGTGAGAGCGTGGCGAACGAGATACCGGACACGGTCGGGGTCCAGATCGGCATCGAATACCTGCCGGCAGTCGCGCATCAAGCGTTCCAGGTGGAGCGAGAGACCGCGTACCCGCTGGTCGTCAACCCGCATCGAAGTGAAGTGACCATAGTTGGCCAAAGCGAGGGTTTTAACCAGGTCAAGGTCGGCTGCAACGCCATTCAACTCCGTCACAACACTCAGTCTTGCACCCCGGCCCACGACGACGAGGACATCACAATATGACCAGCGACGGTATCGATCTTGACGGGGCTCGTGTCTACGCGATCCCCATGACGACCCGGTTCCGGGGCATCGCCGTCCGGGAGGGGATGCTGATCGAGGGGTCCGCTGGGTGGGGGGAGTTCTGCCCGTTCCGGGAGTATGACGACCGGGAGGCGGCGGGGTGGTTGGCCACTGCGGTCGAGGCCGCGACGGTCGGGTGGCCCGAACCGATCCGTGATCGTGTCCCGATCAACTGTACCGTTCCGGCGGTAGGCCCGGAGCGCGCCCACCAGATCGTGTCCGCCTCCGGGTGCGGCACGGCGAAGGTCAAGGTCGCCGATCACCCCGACTCGCTGGGTGACGACCTCGCCCGCGTCGAGGCAGTCCGCGATGCCCTCGGCCCGCAGGGAGCGATCCGGGTCGATGCCAATGGACTCTGGGACATCGACACAGCCGTGGCGGTGATCCCGCAGCTTGACAAGGCGGCCGGCGGGTTGCAGTACGTGGAACAGCCCTGTCGCACCATCGAGGAACTCGCGGTCGTCCGCCGGAAAGTCACCGTGCGCATCGCCGCTGACGAGTCGATCCGCCGCGCTGAGGACCCGCTGCGGGTCGCGGTCGCGGGTGCGGCCGATATAGCGGTGATCAAATGCACGCCGCTGGGCGGGGTCCGCCGCTCGTTGCGGGTGGCCGAGGCTGCCGGGCTGCCGTGCGTGGTGTCCTCCGCGCTGGAGACCAGCGTCGGGCTGGCCGCCCAACTCGCACTGGCCGGCGCGCTGCCCGAGCTGGACTTCGCCTGTGGCCTGGGCACCCTGTCCCTGCTGCGCGGCGACCTCGTGCCCGACGCTGACGCGCGACGACTAGTCGAGAGCTACCTGCCGGTACCACGCACCCCACCCGCACCCGATCCCGCGCTGCTGGACACCCACCAGGTGACCGACCAGCAACAAGCAGCATGGTGGCGTGCACGGCTACGCCGCGTCCACGCCGAACTCATCCCCTGAGGTGCGCTCACCCCACCAAGGACGTCACTGCCGTGAACTCGACGCTACCGACGTCCCCAGTAGCTCGAAACGTCCGTGGCGTCGAGTTCACGGGCCTCACCCACCAGTAGCGGATGCGCTGGTGGCGCAGACACGGACCTCGGGGACGCGGTGGATCATCCATCCGAGGAGCACTAGCCCCGGGAGGGCGAGCAAAGTTGAGATGAGGAAGAAATCCACCCAGCCCACGTGGTCGGCGACCCAGCCGCTGGTCGAGGAGAGGAACGTCCGCCCGAGGGCCATGAACGAGGTGAACAGGGCGTACTGGGTCGCCGTGTAGGCCACGTTGCACAGGACCGACAGGTACGCGATGAGGGCAGCCGAGGCCATGCCACCGGTCAGGTTCTCGATCGCGATCGTGCCGACGAGGACGCGGACGTCGTGACCGGCGAGCGCCTGAGCGGCGAACATCAGATTCGAGAGCGCCTGGCAGATCCCGCACACCAGAAGCGCCTTCAGCACGCCGTACCGGCCGACGGCGAGGCCGCCGAGGAAGACGCCGGTCAGTGTGGCGCCCAGGCCGAAGGCCTTGGTCACCGTCGCGATCTCGACTTTGCTGAAGCCGACCCTGACGTAGAAGGGGTTGGCCATGGCCCCGGCGAAGGCGTCGCCAAGGGTGTAGAGCACGATGAAGGCCAAGACAAGCAGCGCGACCGCGACCCCCTGCCGGCGGAAGAACTCGACGAAGGGTGTGAGGACCGTCTCCCGGAGACGGTCGAGGAGATCGGCGCTCGGTGCCGCCACCCCACCGGCCCTCGGCTCGGGGGCAACCCTCGGCTCCGGAGCGAGCAGCGTGGTCAGCACCCCGATCGAGAAGAGTCCCGCCATCGCCGCGTACACCCACGACCACGGCAGGAACGCGGCCAGGAAGAGGGCTCCCGCCCCACTGGCCAGCATCCCGAGCCGGTAGCCGTACTGCGTCACGGCGGCACTCGCGCCCTGCTCGTGCTCGCCCGCCGTCTCGATCCGGTAGGCGTCGATGACGACGTCCTGACTGGCGGAGAGGAAGGCGACGCCCAGCGCGGCCAGCGCCGTCCAGAACGGCGCCTGCCCGGGCCGCGTGGCGCCGAGCGCCACGATGGCACCGATGAGAGCGAGCTGGATGACGAGCAGCCAGCTTCGCCGCCGCCCCAACCGTCGGGTCAGCACGGGAATCGGCACCCGGTCGAGGAGCGGGGACCATACGAACTTGACGCTGTAGGGCACGCCGAGGATGGCGAACAGGCCGATCGACGTGAGCGACAATCGCAGTTCCGTCAGCCAGATGGCGAGGGTCGCGCCGGTCAGCGCCAGCGGCAGCCCGCTGGCGAAGCCCATCAGAAAGATGATCACGAGCCGGGGCTCGCGGTAGACCGCAAGGGCGGTGCGCCAGCTGCGTCCAGCCGGGCGCGGCACCGGCTCGGCGGCGGGGGGCGCTCCGGCGATGCGACCCCGCGATGTCATCACACGAGCTGACGGCAGGTCGGGACGCCTGGTCAACGCCGGGCGTACACCGGCTGCTGGAGGTGCGCGACACGGGTGCGCCGGCGGTGCAGGACCACCTCGCGGAACTGGTGCAGCACCGCGGCTGTCGGGGCGTGCAACCACCCCCCGCGCAGCGGCAGGCGGATCACCGGGCGGCCGGGCTCCGAGCCCGCCACGAACACCGGCTCGACGTCAAGGTCGGTGAACGGGACGGCGATGACGTCGGCGGTTCGCGCCTGTTGGGAGGGCTGTTCGGGGACAGTCTGGTGGAGTTGGCGGGAGTCAGTGCGTTCGCCGAACCAGAGCACCACTGGTGTGATCACGAGTCTGGCGCGGGTGACATAATCGTCGAGCAATCCCAGCATCGCCTCCGGTGGCAGTCGCATCCCGAGCTCCTCGACCAGCTGGCGGCGGGCCGCGTCGGATGCTGACTCCCAGCGATCAGTCCGCCCGCCCGGCAGCGCGAATTGCCCGGAGTGCGCGCGCACGGGGTCAGCGCGCCGCGTGAGCAGCACTGCGGGACCGTCGGCACCGGTGACGACCGTGACGGCCACCGCAGCCCGCCGGAACCCCCACCGCCAGACGCCACGCCGGTGAAAGCGCCTCAGCGCATCGCGGATCTCCTCGGGTGGGCTCAATCGGGACCTCCCAGGCCGGCAAACAGACCACACGCTCTCCCGCTGGTTTGGGCGTGCTGGCGCTAGCCCAAGTATGGATGACCGGGTCGGCGCGACCGACAATGCCCCGTGTCGGCCCGGGAGCCGGTCATCGAGCTCAGTGAGCCCGTGCGGCGAGCTACAGTTTCAGCATGGACAAAAGGCACAGGACGGAAGAGAGGCACACTCGTGACACACGGTTCACGTCGATTCAGTAGGGAACGGCTTCCGGATATCGACACCACCACAGCGCACACGGCTCGGGTCTGGAACTACTGGCTGGGCGGCAAGGACAATTACCCGGTCGATCGCGAGGCCGGCGAGCAAGTTCGTGCCGTCCTGCCGGAGATCGTTGACGCCGCGCGCGCTCAGCGGGGGTTCCTGGTCCGCGCCGTCCGTTACCTGGCCGGCGATGTGGGGATCCGCCAGTTCCTTGACATCGGCACCGGGCTGCCCACCGCGAACAACACCCACGAAGTCGCCCAGGCGACCGCGCCGGAGTGCCGCATCGTCTACGCCGACAATGACCCTCTGATCATGGCGCACGCCCGCGCCCTGCTCACCAGTACACCTGAAGGCGCCACCGACTACGTCCACGCCGACCTGCACAACCCCGATATAATCCTGCGCGAAGCCGCCCGAACCCTGGATTTCACCCGACCAATTGCACTCATGCTGTTAGGGATCGTGGAACACATCCTGGACACCGACGAGGCGCACGCGATCGTGGACCAGTTACTGGAGGCGCTGCCCTCTGGCAGTTACCTGGCGCTGTGCGACCCCACAACTGAAGTGCGTCGCGACGTGATGCTTGAGGCCATACGACGGTGGAACGAAAGCACTAAACCCCTGGTCACGGCCCGCAGCCGCCAGGAGTTGATTCGTTTCTTCGATGGCCTGGAGCTGCTGGAACCCGGCGTGGTCCCGGCTTCGATGTGGCGACCCGACGCCAGCGAACTCGGCGCTCCGCTCATGGTGTTTAACTTCGGCGGCGTCGGGCGAAAGCCCTGAGCCGCCCACCAGACCCAGCCGACTGCTTGCGCAACCGCCGCTGGCCTAGTGTACTGCCTGAGCAAGCCTGACGGCCGACTCAAGGAGTGCCGCATGACCTACAATCCGCCGCCTGGCTCGCCCGGTCCGCAGTACCCTGAAGGCGCCGGTGGGCCGCCTCCCGCCGGGCAGTCGGCGCCGCAAGCGCACGTGCGGGGATTTTTCGGGGCGCTCTTCGATTTCAGTTTCAACCACTTCGTCACCCCATTGATCATCAGAGTCCTCTACGTTCTCGGGCTCATCGGCATCGCCCTGAGCTACCTCTGGTTCGTCGTCGTCGGGTTCCTGAACAACGCCAGCTTGGGCGTCGTCACACTCCTGTTTGGATTGATCATCGCGTTCATCGATCTCGCGCTCTGGCGAGTGTTGCTCGAATTCTGCCTCGCGGTCGTTCGCATGTCCGACGATATCCACCACCGTGGACTGCCCGGCGGTCGGTAAGAAGCGACCGTCACGGGGAGGAGCCGGCGCCGGGGTCGCGGCTGCCCGCTGCGCGCTACCACAGGTGGGATCCCCCAGGGGGGTATGTATGATGGCAAGCTACCAGCTCAAGGCGCCAACGGCGGTGTTCTTGGGCTCCCGGCGAGGGGTCCAGGACGGCACGTACTCCGGTCACCGGGGTCGCTCGCCAGATAGAGACAAGACTTGGTGATCCGCTGAGGTAACCTGCGGGTTACCGCAGCTGGGTACACGTCGTCCCGATGCGTGTATCAACCCAATCGAGACGACGGGAGGTTCTCGTGAGCGGCGCTAACCAGCTGCCCGCAGGGTCGAGCCTGAGGCATTGTGGACGTCCGGCAGCAGGCCTGTACGACCCCGCCTACGAGCACGACGCCTGCGGTGTGGCCTTCGTGGCGGACCTTGCTGGGCGCCGCGATCACGACATCGTGCGCAATGCTCTCACCGCGCTACGAAACCTCGAACACCGGGGTGCCCGGGGCGGGGAACCCGACACCGGTGACGGCGCCGGCATCCTGTTCCAGGTGCCCGACGGCTTCTTGCGAGAGGTCGTCGACTTCGAGCTCCCCGAGCCGGGACAGTACGCGGTCGGCACGGCCTTCCTACCCAGGGAAGACACCGCTGAGGCCGCCGCTATGGCGGCCATCGAGGACATCGCGGTGCAGGAGGGCCTGCGGGTACTGGGCTGGCGAGAGCTGCCGGTCGACCCCGAGGGCGTCGGCCCGACCGCCCGCTCGGCGATGCCCCGCTTCCGGCAGCTGTTCCTCGCCGGCGACAGCGACCAACCAGGGACAACGGAACTGGCACCGACAGGAGAGGCGGTGACCGGGCTGGACCTGGAGCGGCGGGTGTACTGCGTGCGCAAGCGCGCTGAGCGGGACCTCGACGTCTACTTCCCGAGCCTGTCCGGGCGCACGATCGTCTACAAGGGGATGCTGACCGAGGAACAGCTGGTGAGCTTCTACCCCGACCTGTCCGACGAGCGGGTCACCAGCTCGCTGGCGCTGGTGCACTCCCGGTTCTCCACCAACACCTTCCCGTCCTGGCCACTGGCCCACCCGTACCGCTTCGTGGCGCACAACGGCGAGATCAACACGCTGCGCGGCAACCGGAACTGGATGCGCGCGCGGGAGAGCAAGCTTGCCACCGATCTGATTCCCGGTGACCTAAACCGGATCTACCCGATCGTCACCCCGGGGGGCAGCGACTCCGCGTCCTTCGATGAGGTCCTCGAACTGCTGCACCTGGGCGGCCTCTCGATGCCGCACGCGGTGTTGATGATGATCCCGGAGGCCTGGGAGAACCACACCGAGATGGACCCCGCCCGCCGGGCGTTCTATGAGTTCCACTCCGCGCTCATGGAGCCCTGGGACGGCCCCGCGCTGGTCGCGTTCACCGACGGCACCGTGATCGGCGCGGTGCTGGACCGCAACGGCCTGCGCCCGGCCCGGTACTGGGTCACCGAGGACGGCCTGGTGGTGCTGGCCAGCGAGGTCGGGGTGCTCGACCTCGACCCCGCCACGGTGGTGCGCAAGGGGCGCCTGGAACCGGGCCGGATGTTCCTCGCCGACACCGCGACCGGCCGGATCGTGGGCGACGACGAGATCAAGAGCCAGCTCGCCGCCGAGCGCCCCTACGCCGACTGGGTGGCCCAGGGTCTGACCCGGCTGGAGGACCTGCCCGACCGCGAGCGCGAGGTGCCGAGCCACGCCTCGCTGGTACGCCGCCAGCAGGCGATGGGTTACACCCAGGAAGAGCTGGACGTGCTGCTGGCGCCGATGGCCATCACCGGCGCGGAGCCCATCGGATCGATGGGCAATGACACTCCGCTGGCGCCGTTCTCGCAGTACTCCCGTCCGCTGTTCGACTACTTCACCCAGCTGTTCGCCCAGGTCACCAACCCGCCACTGGACGCGATCCGGGAAGAGCTGGTGACCTCGCTGCGCGCCCAGCTCGGTGCCCAGCCCAACCTGCTGATGGCTGACGCCGACTCCTGCCGGCGGATCGTGCTGCCGTTCCCGGTGCTGGACAACGACGAGCTCGCCAAGATCGCCCGCATCAACGACGACGGCGAGTGGCCGGAGTACCAGGCCTATACCGTCAAGGGCTGCTACCAGGTACACGGCGGTGGCGCCGCGCTGGTCCGTCGGCTGGACGAGATCCGCGCCGAGGTCTCCGCCGCGGTCGGAGACGGGGCGCGGCTGATCGTGCTCTCCACTCGAGGCCTCGACGAGCACCTCGCGCCGATCCCGTCGCTGCTGCTCACCGGCGCGGTGCACCACCACCTGGTGCGGTGCAAGACCAGCACCCAGGTCGGTCTGATTGTCGAGGCCGCGGACGCCCGCGAGGTGCACCACATCGCGCTGCTGATCGGCTACGGCGCGGCGGCGGTCAATCCCTACCTGGCGATGGCCACCGTGGAGGAACTGGCCGAGCAGGGCGCGCTCAACGGTATCGACGCCAAGACCGCCACCCGCAATCTGATCAAAGCGCTGGGTAAGGGTGTCCGCAAGACGATGTCCAAGATGGGCGTGTCCACCGTGGCCTCCTACAGCGGTGCGCAGATCTTCGAGGCGATCGGGCTGGGGCCGGAGGTCATCGACTCCTGCTTCACCGGTACCGCCTCCCGGCTCGGCGGGGTCGGGTTCGACACGCTGGCCGATGAGGTCGCGAGGTGGCACCGCCGGGCCTTCCCGGCCGATGGGGTGCACGCCCCGCACCGGGAGCTCGCGATCGGCGGCGACTACCAGTGGCGCCGCGAAGGCGAGCCGCACGTCTTCTCCCCCGCTGCGGTGTTCAAGCTGCAGCACTCCACCAGAACGGGCCGCTACGAGGTGTTCAAGGAGTACACCCGGCTCGTCGATGACCAGTCGCAGCGGCTGATGACCCTGCGCGGGCTGTTCGCCTTGCGCCAGGGCCTTCGCCCGCCGGTGCCGATCGAGGAGGTGGAGCCGGCCAGCGAGATCATCAAGCGGTTCGCCACCGGCGCCATGTCTTACGGATCCATCTCCAAGGAGATGCACGAGGTGCTGGCCATCGCGATGAACCGGCTCGGCGGCAAGTCCAACACCGGTGAGGGCGGCGAGGACGCCGACCGCTACACCCGCGACCCCAACGGCGACCTGCGCCGCTCGGCGATCAAGCAGGTGGCGTCCGCGCGGTTCGGCGTGACCAGCGAGTACCTCGTCAACGCCGACGACCTGCAGATCAAGATCGCGCAGGGGGCCAAGCCTGGCGAGGGCGGGCAGCTGCCCGGCACCAAGGTGTACCCGTGGATCGCCAAGACCCGGTACTCCACTCCCGGAGTGGGGCTGATCTCGCCGCCGCCGCACCACGACATCTACTCCATCGAGGACATCAAGCAACTGATTCACGATCTCAAGAACGCCAACCCGCAGGCCCGCGTGCACGTCAAGCTGGTGTCCGAGGTCGGGGTCGGCACCGTGGCCGCCGGGGTGGCCAAGGCGTTCTCCGACGTGGTGCTCATCTCCGGTCACGACGGAGGGACCGGGGCCGCGCCACTGTCCTCGATCAAGCATGCCGGCACGCCCTGGGAGCTGGGCCTAGCCGAGACCCAGCAGACGCTGATCGCCAACAAGCTGCGGGACCGGATCGTCGTGCAGACCGACGGCCAGCTCAAGACCGGCCGCGACGTGGTGATCGCGGCGCTGCTGGGCGCCGAGGAGTTCGGCTTCGCCAGCGCGCCTCTGGTGGTCTCGGGTTGCATCATGATGCGGGTCTGCCATCTGGACACCTGTCCGGTGGGTGTGGCCACCCAGAACCCGGTGCTGCGCGCGAAGTTCGCCGGCAAGGCCGAGTACGTGGTCAACTTCTTCGAGTTCATCGCTCAGGAGGTGCGCGAGTACCTGGCGGCACTCGGTTTCCGCACCCTGGAGGAGGCCATCGGGCGCACCGAGATGCTGGACACCCGCCCGGCGATCGACCACTGGAAGGCAGCCGGGCTGGACCTGTCGCCGATCTTGCACGTACCGGGAACAGACCCCGGAACAGACGTGGATCCGACGGCGCCGCGGCACCGGACCAGGGAGCAGGACCACGGGCTGGACACGGCGCTGGACAACACCCTCATCCAACTGTGCGAGGGCGCGCTGGCCGACGGTGAACCGGTACGGTTGGACTTGCCG
>Ga0210390_10002826_pt1 | contig 15157 bp, 16 predicted proteins | sample IncBWH11OmetaG_FD_161050 | JGI IMG/M metagenome (GOLD analysis project Ga0210390, IMG submission 161050) | Forest soil microbial communities from Barre Woods Harvard Forest LTER site, Petersham, Massachusetts, United States - Inc-BW-H-11-O ... | reverse complement strand
GGGTTGCGATGCGGACCGTCCGAGACGTCATGAGCGGGCACATCGAGGTGCTCCGGACCAGCGAGACCGTTGCCGAAGCCGCCAGCTACCTGGCTTCACACGGCCAGGACTCAGTGCCGCTGTGTCTCTCGGACGGCAGTCTCGCCGGCACCGTGAGCAACCGGGACATCGTGAGCAAGGTCGTGGCCAAGGGGCTCGACCCGCATGCGGTCCGCCTCGAACAGCTGGCCGAACCCGGCGACGTGCTCGCCCTCGAGGCGGGTGCCACGGTGGAGGACGCCGTCGCCTACATGTGTCGTCACCGCCGCACTCGTTTGCCCGTCATCGACGGTAACCGGGTTATCGGACTCGTGACGCAACGCGACGTGGCGCGGTCGGTCTCGTTCCACCCGTCCTGGGTCGACTCCTGAGCCAATCGCCGATCAGGTGGGCCGACCGAGCATTGCGGTCGACCGGCGCGAGAAACGAATTCGAGCGGCGACGTTGCGGACTGGTGACGGTCAGGCACCATTCCCCTGACGGTTGACGAAGAATCCATAAGTCGGGCACCCACTTGTGGTTTCCTGGCAAAGAGTTCCAATTGGGCCCGGGGTGTCGGACGGCGGTGGCTACGTCGTGCGGCCCAGAGACGATTGGGAGGGGAACGGGCGTAGGCGGGCCGCCAACGTGACGGCAGATGTCGTCGATGCCGTCCGCGGTCCGGCTTTCCTCCACGTCCCGCTCTCGAGGCGCACGGGAGCTCGAGTTCCGGCCGGCGGGGGCAATTGCACCCCCGCCGGCCGTCAGTTTCACCGAGGCCCCGCTGATCATCGCCAGGGCGGTGGGGCGCTCGGAATATCGATGCGGCGGCAAGTGGCGCCGATGTCGAGGGTTAGCCTCGGCAGCCATGTGGCCACCGCCCCCCGGAGGCGTCTGGGTTCTCGACCTCGACGGGGTGATCTGGTTGAGCGGACGCCCCATCCCCGGCGTCGACGAGGCCGTCGCCCGCCTGCGTGGCGCCGGCGTACGGGTCGTGTTCGCCACCAACAATTCGTCGCCGACGAGGGCCGAGCTGCGACGCCGGCTGGACCACTGCGGCATCGGCGCCGCCGACGAGGACCTGCTCCGCTCGGCCGACGTCGCGGCAGGGCTCCTGCAGCCCGGGACGACGGCGCTCGTGTTGGGGGACGACGGGATTATCGAGGCGTTGGGCGACCGGGGCGTGGCGGTCGTGCCCGACCGCCCGGCCGACGCCGTAGTCGTCGGCTGGACCCGCGCCTTCACGTTCGACGCGGTGGACCGGGCGGCGCGGGCGGTTCGGGAGGGGGCCAGGCTGGTCGGCACCAATGAGGACGCCACGTTCCCGACCCCCGAGGGGCTGGTGCCCGGCGCCGGCGCCCTCCTGGCGGCGGTGGCGACGGCAGCGGAGACGACGCCCGAGGTGGCGGGCAAACCGCACAAGGCGACGGCGGACGCGCTCGCGGCCATGGTGCCCGCGGGTGACCTGCGGGTCGTGGTCGGGGACCGGCCGTCGACCGACGGCCTGCTGGCCGCCCAGCTGGGGGTCCCGTTCGCGCTCGTCTTTTCGGGCGTGACCAGGGAGGGTGACCCGTCGGCCGGGAGCCCGGCGGAACAGGCGGATCCGGCCGCGACCGCCAAAGATCTCCTGGCGCTGGTGAAGGCCACCGCGACGGCTTGGTGAAGAAGTGCTTGCTCTCAGCTAGCACTTCAGATACTATTGGCTAATGGCAAACAATGAGCGGATTCGCAAATACCTCGATGCGGGCTCGGTGTTCGGCCAGGTGACCCGTGGCCGGGCCGAAGAGATCGTGCGAGAGTTGGTCAACGCGGGAGACATCCAACGCAGCCAGACACAGGAGTGGGTGGACACTTTGGTGGATCGAAGCCGGAAGAGCAGTGACCAGATCATCGACATGGTGCGTCACGAAGTGGCAGCGCAGCTGAGCCGGGTCGACGGCAAGGCGATCGAGAACCTGTCGAAGCGGGTCGCGGACGTCCTGAAGAAGTCCGCCGACGCTGGGCGCCGGGCAACCCACGACGCCACGCAGCGGGCAGAAAAGACGGCGACGGCCGCACGTAAGCAGGCCGGGAAGACCGCCTCGGCGGCCGCCAAGCAGGCCTCGCAGACCGCGGGCCGGGCCCGGGCGGCGGCCGAGAGGGCAGTGCCCACCCGGGGGGGCAAGAAGCCGAAGGCGCCGAAGCATGCCGCCAGTTCCAAGAAGTCGGCCCCGGACAAGCCGGCCAAGACCACGTCCGCGAAGAAGTCGGTCGCCAAGAAGGCGAACTGACCAGCGGGGGCAGCCGCCGCCGGCTCGACACCGAGTTGGTGCGCCGGGATCTTGCCCCCTCTCGCAACGAAGCTCGTGCGCTTGTCGAGGCCGGTTCCGTCCTCGTGTCCGGTGCACCGGCCGACAAGGCGGCGCGGATGGTCGCTCCGAGCGAGCCCATCGTCGTGCTCGGGCCTCCTTCGCCCTACGTGTCGCGGGGCGGCCTGAAGCTCGAGGCGGCGCTCAACCGCTTTGCTGTTTCGGTCGCCGGTCTCCCGGCGCTGGATGCCGGTGCGTCGACCGGCGGCTTCACCGATTGTCTCCTCCAGCGCGGCGCGTCGCGGGTGTACGCCGTCGACGTGGGGCACGGCCAGCTCGATCCGTCGCTGCGGGTGGACCCGCGCGTGTGCGTGCTCGAGCGGGTGAACGTGCGCGAGCTACGCGCCGAAACGTTGCGGGCGGCGGACCCGGCCTTTTCTCCGTGCCCGGTGGTGGTGGCCGACCTCTCCTTCATCTCGCTGCGGACGGTCGTACCGGCCCTGTGCGGCGAGGTGGCGGCGGCGGGTGCGGACCTCGTCGTGCTGGTCAAGCCGCAGTTCGAGGCGGGCCGCGCCGTCGTGTCACGGGGAAAGGGTGTCGTGCGCGACCCGGCGGTGTGGCAGGCGGCGCTCGAGGGTGTGGCGTCCGCGCTCGTCTCGGCCGGAACCGGCATCATGGGGGCGATGGCCTCCCCCTTGACCGGCGCCTCTGGCAACGTCGAGTTCCTGTTGCACGCCCGCAAGGGGGCAGCTGGTGCGGGGGATGTGGCGGATGCCGGGTATGCCGGTGATGTGGCGTCCCTGCTCGCTGAAGCCGTGTCCGAGGCGAAAGGCCCTTTGTCCGCCGTCGACCCGGCCGGCTGAGCGTCCCGAGCCGCATGGCCACCGTCACGTTCCTGGTACACCCCGGACGCGCCGACGCGCTGGCGCTGGCGACCGACACCGCCGAGTGGCTGACGGGCCGCGGGGACGTGGCGCGAATCCTGCGCTTCAGCGGGCCCGACCGGGTCGCCGAGGCAGGCGTGGACGTCGACCTCGGCGCGGTCGATCTGACCGGGACCGACGTCGCCGTCAGTTTGGGGGGCGACGGGACCTTCCTTCGCGTGGTGCGGCTGGCGACGCAGGCCGACGTCCCGGTGCTCGGCGTGAACTTCGGCCGGATCGGCTACCTGCCCGACCTAGGGCCGGACCAGGTCCGGGGCGCCCTGCTCAAGGTCCTCGAAGGCAGGGCGGCCATCGAGGAGCGCTGCGCGCTGGAGGTCAGCATCTCGGACCGTTCGATCCCCGATGACGTCTCGACGCTGCTGGCGCTCAACGAAGTGGTCATCGAGAAGATCGACTTCGGCCACACCGTGCGTCTCGCCACGACGATCGACGGCGAGCAGGCGTTGACGTACTCGGCCGACGGCCTGATCGTCGCGACCCCGACGGGCTCCACGGCCTACAACCTGTCTGCGGGCGGGCCGATCCTGGCGCCGACGCTGCGGGCGATGGTGATCACGCCCGTCGCACCGCACTTCTCGTTGGACCGCAGTTTGGTGCTGGCCGATGACCAGTGCGTGGCGGTGGAGGTGGCGCCCGACCGCAGCGGGGTGTTGGTGATCGACGGGCAAGAGATCGGGCGCCTGCAACCGGGCGCGGTCATCACCTGCCGGGTGGCGCAGCACCCGGTGCGCGTCGTGCGCAACGAGCCGCACACGTTCGGCACGATCTTGCGGTTCCGCCTGTTGGCCGATCGCGAGCCGTGAGGGTCCGGCGCGCGAGCGGGTCGGCGAACTCGTGCTGACCGACCTGCGCGTGCGCGACCTCGGGGTCATCGAGGACCTCACGCTCACCTTCGGGCCGGGCATGACGGCGCTGACCGGCGAGACGGGTGCCGGAAAGACTTTGGTGGTCGAGGCGCTTCAGCTGGTGCTCGGAGGACGCGCCAACCCGGGCATGGTGCGGGCCGGCGCCTCCGAGGCGTTGGTCGAGGCACGCTTCGTCGTGGTGGCCGAGGCCGAAGAGCGTGAGGTCATCCTTGCCCGCTCGGTGCCGGCGGAGGGGCGATCCAAGGCGTGGGTCGATGGCCGCATGGCGCCGGTCGGCGGGCTGGGCGAGGCGGCCGCCGAGCTCGTCGAGATCCACGGCCAACACGAGCACCGCGCCCTGGTGATGCCCTCCGCCCAGCGCGACGTGCTCGACGCGTTCGCCGGGACAGACCTCACGGTGCTGCGCGGCCTGCAGGCGGAGCTGCGCGCGCTCGACGGCATGCTGACCGCGCTCGGGGGTGACGAACAGCAGCGCGCCCGCGAGGCCGATGTTTTGCGCTATCAGGTGCGCGAGATCGAGGCCGCGCGTCTCGCCGACACAGGGGAGGAGGCCGCGTTGCGCGTCGAGGAGGACCGTCTGGCGGACGCGGGCGCGTACCGGGAGGCCGCGCTCGGCGCGGCGGAACTGCTCTCGCCGGCCGCCGGCGAGGGGGGTGCGGCAGAACTGCTCGGTGCCGCGGTCTCGCACCTGGGCGGTCGGAACGCCTTCGAGGAGTACCGCGCCCGGGTGGCGGCCGCGGCGGTCGAGCTTTCGGACATCGCGCACGCGCTACGCGACGAGGTGGAGCGTTGGGAGGACGACCCCGCCCGTCTTGCCGAGGTGCAGGAGCGCAGGCGCCTGCTCGCTGAGCTGCGGAGGAAGTACGGCGAGGACCTCTCTGCTGTCATGGCATACGCCGAGGAGGCGGCGGATCGGCTCGCGGTACTCGAGGACGCCGACGGCCAGGCGGCACGGTTGACGGCCCGCCAGCAGGAGCTCTGCACGGAGCTGGCGGAGGCGGAGTCGGCCGTGCGTGCGATGCGCGCCGCAGCGTCCGGCGACTTCGGGCACCGGGTCGAGGAGCACCTGGCCAACCTGGCCATGGCGGGAGCGCGGTTGGAAGCGCGGCTGGCACCTGACGGAGCGGGGGAGCCCATCGAGCTGTGGTTGGGCGCCAACGTGGGTGAGCCGCCGCAGCCCCTCGCCCGCTCGGCGTCTGGCGGTGAGTTGGCCCGCGCCATGCTGGCGATCCGCCTGGTCGGGCTGGGCGGTCCGCAGACCATGGTGTTCGACGAGGTCGACGCCGGCGTGGGCGGCGCAGCCGCGCTGGCGTTGGGCGAGGCCCTACACCAGGTGTCCGCCGACCGGCAGGTGCTGGTCGTCACCCACCTGGCGCAGGTTGCGTCGCGGGCCGACGCGCAGATCAGCGTCGTCAAGCACGAGGAGCGCGGCCGGACCGTGACTGTGGCGGCCGCGGTCGCCGGGGAGGAGCGCGTCACCGAGTTGTCACGCATGCTGTCGGGCCACCCCGGGAGCGACGTGGCCCGGGCCCACGCCCGCGAACTGCTGGGCGTGGGGGACCGCAGTTCGGGATAGGTCAGTTGTCTGGCCGAGCCGGCGCCGTCTCCCCGGATCGGCGCGGCCCTGTATACGGGGCCGCCCTTATGGCGTCGGACCCAGAACCATGAGGCGGACCCTTATGGAGCAACGGCGGAACCCATAAGGCGGTGGCCGTATGCAGTCGTAGTTGGGCTACGTGGTGCTGCCGCATGGGGGATGGGTCCGCGCCGGATGTCACGCCGATCGATTATCGTGGTCGGGTGCACCGATGCTCCGAGGCGATGCTCGGCGCCCCGAAGGCGGCGTGAGCAAGTTCATCTTCGTGACCGGCGGAGTCTCGAGCTCCCTCGGCAAGGGCCTCACCGCCTCTTCGCTCGGCCGACTCCTCAAGTGCCGGGGCCTGCGCGTGACAATGTGCAAGCTCGATCCGTACATCAACGTGGACCCGGGGACCATGAACCCGGGCGAGCACGGTGAGGTGTTCGTCACCGAGGACGGAGGCGAGACGGACCTCGACCTCGGTCACTACGAGCGGTTCATCGACGAGAATCTCTCGAAGCGTTCCAACACGACGACGGGCGGCATCTACAGCTCGGTGATCGCGAAGGAGCGCCGCGGCGACTTCCTCGGACGCACGGTGCAGGTGATCCCGCACGTGACCGACGAGATCAAGGACCGCATCCATCGCCTCGCCGACGAGGACATCGACGTGGTCATCGTGGAGATCGGCGGAACGGTCGGTGACATCGAGATCGTGCCGTTCATCGAGGCGATCCGGCAGTTCCGCCGGGATATCGGTCGCGACAACGTCTGCTACGTGCACCTGACGCTGGTGCCGTACCTCGTGTCGGGGGAGCAGAAGACGAAGCCGACGCAGCACTCGGTCACCGAACTGCGCAGTCGTGGTATCCAGCCCGACGTGATCGTCTGCCGCAGCGACAAGCCGATCTCCGAGAGCCTCAAGCGCAAGATCTCGTTGCAGTGTGACGTCCCGATCGACGCCGTCGTGTCCGCGGTGGATGCCCCGAGCATCTACGAGATCCCGCTCGTGCTGCACGAGCAGGGGCTCGATGCTTACGTGTGCCGCACGCTCGGCATCGACGAGTCGACGCACCAGATCGACATCTCCGAGTGGGAGTCGGTCGTGCAGCGCGTGGAGTCGCTCACGCGGCGGGTCAAGATCGGCATCGTCGGCAAGTACGTCAACATGCCCGACGCCTACATGTCGGTCGTCGAGGCGTTGCGCCACTCGGGGTTCCACTACGGGGCGGGGGTGGATCTCGACTGGATCGACGCTGAACTGGTGCCCGACCTGCTCGCCACGGACCGCCTGCGCGGCCTCGACGGCATCGTCATTCCCGGCGGCTTCGGCGCGCGGGGGATCGAGGGCATGGTGGCGGCGGCCGGCTATGCCCGGGAACAAGGCATTCCCTGCCTCGGGTTGTGCCTGGGCCTGCACGTGATGGTGATCTCGGTGGCCCGGGAGCTGGCCGGACTGGACGATGCGAACTCACGCGAGTTCGACAGCATGTCCCACCATCTGGTGATCGACCTCATGCCCGACCAGGCCGAGGTGACCGACAAGGGTGGCACCATGCGGCTCGGCTCGTACCAGGCCGCGCTGCTGCCGGGCTCCAAGGTGGCTGAGGCGTACGGCACCCTCGCCGTCACGGAGCGCCACCGCCACCGCTTCGAGTTCAACAACAAGTACAAGGCGCGGCTCGAGGCGGTGGGGCTCGTGTGCTCCGGCCTCTCGCCCGACGGGCGCCTGGTGGAGTTCGTGGAGCTGGAGGACCACCCGTACTGGGTGGCGACGCAGGCGCACCCCGAGTTCAAGAGCAGGCCCGACCGGGCCCACCCGCTCTTCCGCGAGCTGGTGGGCGCTGCGCTCGAGCGAGCGGACGGCCGCGAGCCGCACCTGCTCGATCTCGACAACCTCGACGTCGTCACCTAGTCCGGTGGCGGATCCGGACCGGGGGTTTCGCCGCGTCTCGGAAGAGGAGCTCCTCAAGGCGTGGCTCTTCAGGGTCGACCGCTTCCATCTGGTGGATCCCGATGGCAACCCGTTCGACCGCTTCGTCATCCGCCACCCCGGTGCCGTCACTGTCGTGCCGCTGCACGACGACGGCACGGTGACGCTGGTGCGCCAGTACCGGGCGGCGGTCGACGCAATGGTGCTCGAGATCGTGGCGGGCACGCGCGACAAGGACGACGAGTCCGAGGAGGCCACGGCCCGGCGCGAGCTGGCCGAGGAGGCCGGGCTCGAGGCGGCACGGTACGAGCGGCTGATCGGGACGTGGAACACGCCGGGGGTGAGCGACCAACACACGACGATCTTCCTCGCGACCGGGCTCACGGCGGTCGCGAGCCGACCCGACGGGATCGAGGAGGGGTTCATGACGGTCGAGCGGGTGGCGCTCGCCGACGTGGACTCGTTGATCGAGGACGGGACGCTCAAGGACGAGACCACGGTGCTCGGACTCCTCTTGGCCCGTGAGCGCCTGGTGTCGTCGGGGCACCGGCCGTGAGCTCGCCGGCCGGGTCGCCACCGCGGCCGTTGACCCGGGCGGCGGACGAGTACCTCTCGTGGCTCGAGGTCGAACGTGGCCGCTCGCCGCGCACGCTGGCGGCGTACCGACGCGACCTGGCGGCGTTCGGTGCGTGGCTCGGAGAGCGCGGCAAGCGCGACATGGATTCGGCGTCGGCGTCCGACGTGGCGGCGTATCTCGCGGAGTTGCGGGGGTCGCACAGCAAGGCGTCGGTGGCGCGCGCCCATTCGAGCATCCGTGGCTTCTACCGCTTCCTCGTCGAGGAGGGCCGCCGCGACGAGGACCCGGCGGCCGACCTGCCGTCGGTCTCGGTGTCCGACCTGCTGCCCAAGGCGCTCAGCGAAGAGGAGATCGAGCGGCTCCTCGGCGCGGTCGTGGGGACCGGTCCGGCCGTGCTGCGCGACCGAGCGCTCCTCGAAGTGCTCTACGGGACCGGGGCGCGGGTGAGCGAGGCGGTCGGACTGAACCTCGGCGACGTGGCGGAGGCGGTCGACGAGCAGGGTCGCGGCATGCCCCTGGTACGCGTGCTCGGCAAGGGCGACAAGGAACGGGTCGTCCCCCTGGGGCAGCTGGCCCGTCTTGCCCTGGCCGACTGGCTTTCGGGGGACGGGAGGCCGCTGTTGGTGCCCAAGAAGTGGCGGCGCCGCAGCGACGCCGAGGCCGTCTTCCTCAACGCCCGGGGCGGGCGCCTCACCCGTGTGGGTGCCTTCGGTGTGGTGAAGAAGTACGCCGGCCGGGTCGGCCTGGAGGAGAAGGTGAGCCCCCACGTACTGCGCCATTCCTGCGCCACACACATGCTCGGGCGGGGGGCCGATGTGCGGGTGGTGCAGGAGCTACTGGGCCACGCCTCGATCGCCACGACCCAGCGCTACACGAAGGTTTCGCCCGAACACCTGCGCCGCGCCTACGAGGGCGCCCACCCCCGTGCGGGAACCAAAGGGGGGAGGGACCGCGTAGCATGACCCCATGCCGAACGAGGCCCCCACGGCCGAGACTGCCGACGTCGACTTCGCGGAGCTCCTGCGCAACGAGCGTGCCCATCTGCAGGCCCAGTTGACGGAGCTGGGCTTCGCAGACCAGGGGAGTGGCCTCAACTACGACTCCAACTTTGCGGACTCCAGCCAGGTGACGGCGGAGCGGGGCGAGGCGGAGCGGCTGGCGACGGAGCTGCGCGAGACCCTCGACGAGGTCGAGGCCGCCCTGCAGCGCCTGGCGGACGGGACCTACGGCCTCTGTGAGGTGTGCGGCAAGCCCATCGGCTCGCCGCGCCTCGAGGCAATGCCGGCGGCCCGTCTCTGCATCGTCGACGCCGCCAAGCACTAGGTCTCCTGTGCGCTCGCCCGGAGCCTCCTCGGGGAGGCGGCCGATGGATCAGCGGACCAAGGCGACGCTGTGGGTCCTTGCGATCGCCGTCCTCGTCATCGCGCTGGTCGCCCACCACAACATCAGCAAGCAGGAGATCATCATCTTCTGCGTCGTCGTTCCCTCGATCATCCTCCACGAGGTCTCGCACGGCTTCGTGGCCAACGCGTTCGGTGACGACACCGCGAAGCGGGCGGGCCGTCTCAGCCTGAACCCGGTCGTGCACGTCGACCCCGTCGGCACCCTGATCGTCCCGGCGCTGCTCTCCTTGAGTGGCATCGGGGTGTTCGGGTGGGCCAAGCCGGTGCCGGTGAACGTGGGGCTCCTCCGGAGCCCGCGCAACCAGGGCGTGGTGGTCTCGCTGGCCGGGCCCTTCGTCAACGTGGTGCTGGCCGCGCTGTTCGCGGTGCTGTTCATCCACTTCGCGCGGCCGGACCTGCCGCCGAACTGGATAACCCTGACGCAGTGGTCGACCTCGGCTCAGATCCTCTTCTTCGCGGGCGTGGTCAACGTGGGCCTGTTCGTGTTCAACATGATCCCGTTGCCGCCCCTCGATGGCTCGGTCCTCTTCGAGCGGATGCTCCCACGGAGCTGGTGGCCGACCTACCTGCGCTACCGCCAGTACACGATGCCGATTCTCCTCGGCCTCGTGGTCCTGAATTTCTTCCTGGACAACAACGGGCACACGGGCCCGATCACCTGGCTGTTCAACGAGATCTACAGCTGGTGGGGGCGCGTCCTGGGCGTCTAGTTCGCGCGCGCCTGCCCGAAGTCGACGTTGGCGGTGGCCACGGTGCCGGCGGTGCGGCCCGGCGCCTCCTGGTATTGCCAGTAGAGGTTGGTGTGCGCGATGACCTGGGCGGGCGGCGGCGCACCGTAGGCGGTGTTGTCCTCGGTGGTGTGGGCGTCGCCGACCAGCGTCGTGTCGTAGCCGCGCACGAAGGCGCCATGCAGGGTGTTGCGCACGCAGGCATCGGTCTGCATGCCGGCCACCACGAGACGGCCGACGCCGAGCCCGGCCAACACCTCCTCGAGCGCGGTGTCCTCGAAGGAGTCGCCATAGAGCTTGTCGACCTGCGGGTCGCCGTCGGCGGGGGAGAGCTCGGGCACGATGCGCCACGGGTTGCTGCCGTGGGCCCGGTCGCCGCCGCAGTCCTGGACCCAGACGACGGGGACGTGCTCCTGCCGGGCGCGTTCGACAAGGCGATCGATGTTGGCCACGACCTCCTCGCGTCCGTAGGTGCTTGCGGCGACGCCATTCTGCACGTCGATGACGAGGACGGCGGTGTGGGGGCGGTCGGCAAAGGTCGTCATGCCATCCTCTTTCCCTCTTCGCGGCCCCGTGAACCCCCGCCGAGGGGCCGGCAGGTTCAGTGCCCGGGTTCCGGCATCAACCCCATGGCGTCCGCGGCGCGGGCGTAGGTGGCCGCCGCCACCTCGTGGGCGTGCGCGGCGCCGCGAGCCAGCACGTCGTCGACGTAGGCCCGGTCGTTTTCGAGCGCGGTGCGCCGTTCGCGGATGGGTCGCAGCAGCTCGACCAGCGCCTCGGCGACATCGTTCTTGAGATCGCCATAGCGGGTGTACTCGCCTGCCACTTCTGTGGGCGTGCGACCCGTGGCCGCAGCCAGGATCTCGAGGAGGTTGGCCAGTCCCGGTTTCTCGTCACGGTCGTAGCGCATGTCGCCGTCGGTGTCCGTGACGGCCTTGCGCACCTTGCGTGTGAGTTCGTCGTCGGAGTCGAGCAGGCCCACCGTTCCGAGCGGGGAGTCGGCGGATTTGGACATCTTGCGCTCGGGGTGCTGGAGGTCCATCACCCGCGCCGCCGTGCCCGGGATAGCGGCCTCCGGGACGACGAAGGTCTCGCCGTAGCGGTGGTTGAAGCGGTTGGCCAACTCGCGGGCGAGCTCGAGGTGTTGACGCTGGTCGTCGCCCACGGGCACGGCGTCGGCGTCGTAGAGGAGGATGTCGGCCGCCATGAGGCACGGGTAGGTGAACAGCCCGACCCGCACCGCCTCCTGTTCCCGGCTCTTGTCCTTGAACTGGGTCATGCGGCGCAACTCGCCCATGGCCGTCGTGCACTCGAGCAGCCAGGTGAGGCGGGTGTGCTCGGGCACATGGCTCTGCACGAACAGGGTGGAGCGATCAGGTTCGAGACCGATGGCCAGGAGGTTGAGGGCGGCATCGAGCGTGTTCTCGCGCAGGTTCGCCTCGCCGACCTCGGTCGTCAGGGCGTGCAGGTCGACCACGCAGTAGAAGGCGTCGTTCCCATCCTGGAACGAGACCCAGTGGCGCAGGGCCCCGAGGTAGTTCCCCAAGGTGAAGCTGCCCGATGGCGCGATGCCCGAAAGGACCCTGTTCATGGGCCGCCATGGTAGGGGTCCACCAGGGGTGCCCCGGACCCTCCGCCCCGTTCGATAACGTCGGCGAGTGGCCTACGCGGTCTCAACTCCGGTCTTCGAGGGCCCGATCGACCTCCTCCTCCACCTCGTGTCGTCGCACGAGGTGGACGTGCTCGACGTCCCCCTGCTGCCGGTCGTCGACGCCTTCGTGCAGATCCTCGGCGAGCAACGCGACCTCATCGACTTCAACCAGTTGTCGGAGTTCCTGCTCGTCGCCTCCATCCTCATCGAGCTGAAGTCCCAGCGGCTGCTGCCCGGTCCCGAAGCCATCGAGGGTGAGGAGGACCTGATCGGCTGGGAGGAGCGCGACCTCCTGCTGTCCCGGCTGCTCGAGTGCCGGGCCTATGCCGCTGCCGCCGACGTGTTCGTGGCCCTGACCGAGCAGGCGGCGCGCTCGATACCCCGCGAGGTCGGGCTCGACGACGGCTTCGTCGTCCATGCGCCGGACCTGCTGGCCGGGGTCACGCCGGAGGACCTCGCCCAGGCCTACCTCCACGGTTCGGCCGAGCGCCCCGTGCCCCGCGTGGACCTGTCCCACGTCACCGTCGACACCGTGTCGGTTTCCGAGGCCGTCACCGAGCTGCTGTCCCTGCCCGACATGGACAGGACGTCATCGTTCCGGGAGCTCGTGCGTGAGTGTCGCACCCGCATGGACGTGATCGTGCGCTTCCTCGCGCTGCTCGAGCTCTGCAAAATGGGCCGGGTGACGCTCGGTCAGGGGAGCACGTTCGGAGACCTGCAGATCTCCTGGCTCGAGCGGGACGAGCTGGCGGGCATGGCGAGCGGTCGCGGGTTGGCCGAGCTCGGTGGGTACCAGATCGACGACTACCAGGGATGAGGAATGGGGCTCGTGGAACGCGCTGAGCTGGGCCGGACGATAGAGGCAATCTTGTTGGTCGCGGTCGAGCCGCTGCCGCCCCAACTGTTGGCGGAGCTCCTGGAGGAGCCGGTCGGCTCCATCGAAGAAGCGCTGACCGAGCTGGCGCACGAGTACGAGCAAGACCGGCGCGGCTTCGTCCTGGCCCGGATCGCGGGCGGCGCTCGCCTGCAGACCCACCCCGACCTCGCGCCCTACGTCGAGCGCTTCGCCAACCGCGAGGTCTCGCACCGGCTGTCCACCGCCGCGCTCGAGACGCTGGCCATCGTGGCGTACCGCCAACCCGTTTCCCGGGGCCAGATCTCCGCCCTGCGCGGTGTGAACGTCGACGGCGTGACCCGCCTGCTCGAGCAGCGCGGCTACATCGAGGTCGTGGGCCACGCGGAGGGGCCCGGCCAGCCGGCGCTCTTCGGGACGACGGAGCTGTTCCTGGAGCGACTCGGCCTTGACTCGCTGGGGCAGTTGCCCGCAGTCGAGGACTTCCTCCCCGGCCCCGAGGTGGCGGGCGACCTCGAGAGCGAGATGCGCTCCGCCCTGGGCCTCGGTGTCGAGGCGGCCAGCGACGACGGCTGACGCGAGCGCGTCGTCCGGCACGCCGGAAACAACGGGGACGGACAGCGAGCGCCTGCAAAAGGTCCTGGCCCGTGCCGGCCTCGGCTCGCGGCGCGCCTGCGAGGAGCTCATCGCGGCGGGCCGGGTCACCGTCGACGGCGCGGTAGCCACCCTGGGCCAGCGCATCGACACGTTGACGGCGAGGGTCGAGATCGACGGCAACCTCATCCCGGTCGCGCCCGATCTCGTCTACTACCTGTTGAACAAGCCCGACGGCGTCGTGACGACGGCCGACGACCCCCAGGGGCGTCCGACCGTCGTGGGGTTGGTCCCCACCGAGCCGCGCGTGTTCGCGGTCGGCCGGCTCGACCGGCACACCGAGGGACTCCTCATCCTGACGAACGACGGCGCGCTGGCCCAGCTGCTCACGCACCCCTCGCACGGCGTGGCCAAGGAGTACGTCGCCGAGGTCGAGGGCGGGACGCCTTCTCCGGGCGAGCTGCGCGCGCTGCGTCAGGGGGTCGAGCTCGACGACGGGCCGACGGCGCCCGCCGAGGTCGGCGTGCTGGCGGAGGGCGTCCTGCGCCTGGTGATCCACGAGGGGCGCAATCGTCAGGTTCGCCGCATGTGCGACGCCATCGGCCACCCGGTCCAGCGCCTCGTGCGCACGCGCATAGGCCCGGTGCGCGACACCAAGCTGGCGCCGGGGAGCTGGCGCGCGCTGAGCGCCGAGGAGGTACGGGCCCTCGCCGCCTCGGCGAGATAGCGGCCCGGGGACCACCGCCGAGGAAAGAGCTGTCAGCAGGGGAGACGCCCCGTCGGCCGGTAGAGTGGCCCGCCATGGCACCCGCTCTCACGGTCAGGGGTCTGCGCGGGGCCACGACGGTCGACGCCGACACCGTGGCCCAGGTCACGGAGCGCTCGCAGGAGCTGATGCGCGAGCTCATGGCCCGCAACGAGCTGGCCGAGGACGACATCATCAGCGTCCTCTTCACCGCCACGGCAGATGTGACGAGTACCTTCCCCGCCACCGCCATCCGCGAAATCGGCTTTGGCGCCGTTCCGCTCCTTTGTGCCGCCGAGATCGCCGTGCCCGGCTCGATGCCCAGGTGCATCCGGGTGCTGCTCCACGTCAACACGCCGAGGTCCCGCGACGAGATGCACCACGTCTATCTCCACGGCGCCCAAGGGCTCCGCGATGACCTCCCCGACTGAGGCCGGGACGCGTCGGCGGGCGCTCGTCGTCGGGACCGGGCTGATCGGGGGGTCCATCGCCCTCGGGCTCCGGCGCCGGGGCTGGCACGTGTCCGGGCTGGATGCCGACGAAGCCCGCGCCCGCGAGGCGCTCGAACATGAGGCGATCGACGCCGTGGGGGACGACCTCGACGCGGAGGTCGTCTTCGTCGCCGTACCCGCAACCTCGGTGGCCCGGGTCGTCGGGGACCTCCTCGCAGACCCGGCGCGCCGGCCCGACGCGGTCGTCACCGACGTCAGCGGCGTGAAGACGGCCATCGTCGCTGCGGCCGACCATCCTCGCTTCGTCGGCGGCCACCCGATGGCCGGGTCCGAGCAGATCGGCCTGCACGGCGCCGACCCGGACCTGTTCCAGGGTGCGGTGTGGGTGCTGACTCCGACCGCTGCGACGGATCTCGAGTCGTTCGACCGCCTCAAGGGCGTCGTCATGAGTCTGGGCGCGGACGTCCTCGTCCTTTCGGTAGAGGACCACGATCGCCTCGTCGCGGTGGTCTCGCACGTCCCGCAC
>Ga0210390_10002825_pt1 | contig 15160 bp, 12 predicted proteins | sample IncBWH11OmetaG_FD_161050 | JGI IMG/M metagenome (GOLD analysis project Ga0210390, IMG submission 161050) | Forest soil microbial communities from Barre Woods Harvard Forest LTER site, Petersham, Massachusetts, United States - Inc-BW-H-11-O ... | reverse complement strand
ATGCCCTTTCTCCCACGTCATGTAAACCATGTGCCCATCCAGCGACCATCCGAACGGCCCCACTTCGCTCTTTATCAATTTCTTCGGTTGCCCGGATCCATCCGCCGCCATTACATAGCTGTCTTCCCCCATCCCCGATCCTCGAAAACTGATCTGTTTGCCGTCCCGCGACCAGGCCGGATAGTGTTCCCTTCCTCCCTCTGTCAATCGACTGCTGATTCCACGCTGCAGGTCATACACACGGATAAAATGCTTTCCGTTCCGTCGGTCATCCGAAGACACCGCCAGCAATCGTCCGTCCGGCGAAAACTCCGGATCGTTGTAGCCAACCTCCGGGAAAATGCCCAATTCCTTCCCGCTCGCGTCGTACCACACCAGATGCGACGGGGCATCTGCCGAAGATTCAATAATCAGCATCCCGTTCTCGGACACGGAAAACCCCGCGTGCGTCACTGTCGGCCGTACTTCCATCTCTTGCCCCGCGATCGGCACGGCTGCTCCTGTGATCTCCAGCCGGCTTGTATCAAACGGCTGCGCCACCAGCGTTCCATCGTGAACATAAATCAACTCTCCATTCGCGAACTCCACATTCCCGGTATGCTCCGCCAGGATTTTCTTAGACTCGCCGCTCTTGATCGAGCCCACATAGATTCCGTCTCCAGGCACGTCGTCTGCGCTGCCCCAATCGACGAAATACAAAAAATGTTCTCCATCCGGCAAGAAAAATGGCCAGCGGTGGGCCAGCAAGCTTCCCTCGCTAACCACCTTGGTGACTGGCGTCGGCGTTCCCCCGCTGGCCGTAACGCGGTACAGCGGTCCCACCAGGTTCGGCGTGAACACAATCGCGTCATCCCGGTTCCAGCTCCCGCCCCATGCGAAAAGCGATTCGCAAACCACTTGCACCGCTCCACCTGAAATGTCCACCGTCTTCAAATGACCTTGCGCGAAAAATCCCACCCGCCTGTTGTCCGGCGCCCAAAAGGGATAGAGCGCACCCTCTGTCCCATTAAGTTCTTGCGCTCCGGCAGCGGATAACGTGCGCACCCATAGCGCCGTCTTTCCCTCCGCGTCCAACGCCACAAATGCCAATCGGCTTCCGTCCGGCGAAATGGCGAAGTTCTGCGGCAAATACGATGACCCTGGAGGGGGCAACAACCACGCGCGAATCGTCTGCGTAGTTGTCGTTGCGCCGCGATTCAGTCGCATTCCCAACGCCACTCCGGCCAGCGCCAAAATCGCCGCCGCCGCCCACGGCATCCACTTTTTCCACGCTTTTCCCGCGGCCGCTGGCGCAGCCGCATCTGTCTTCGCGCCCGTCTCTCCAATCCACTTCAGTTCCAATTCCAGGTCGCGCGCGGTTTGCCACCGGTCATCCGGCTCTTTCGCCAGGCATCGTCGGATCGCCTGTCCCAACGCCGCAGGCGACATCGGCTTTATCTCCTCGATCGGTCTCGGGTCCTTTTCCAGAATTGCCGACGCCACGCTCCACTGGCTCTTTCCTGGGAACGCGCGATGCGCCGTCAACACTTCATACAGCACCGCCCCCAGTGAAAACAGGTCGCTCCGCGCATCCAGCTCTTTTCCTTCCACCTGTTCCGGACACATGTACGGTATCGTTCCGATAATTTCTCCCTGCGCTGTCACCGCATCGCTCGGCTTGGCGTTCATGCTCATCGTTTCCGCCGTGAACGCCGCCGGTTTCGCCAATCCAAAATCCAGCAGCTTCGCGCCTTCCGCCGTCAGCATGATGTTTCCGGGCTTCAGATCGCGGTGAATGATTCCGCTGCGATGTGCCTTGTCCAGCGCATCGGCCAGTTGCATGCCGATCTTCAACACCTGGTCCACCGGCAACGCTCCGCGCTCCAGCCGCTTCGCCAGCGTCTCTCCCTGCACACACTCCATCACCAGATAATCCATGCCGTCCTGGTGACCCACATCGTACAACACGCAAATGTGTGGATGATTCAGGCCAGAGATAGCCTTCGCTTCACGCTCGAATCGCTGCTTACGCGCCGAATCGCCGGAAAGGAGCGCGGGTAAAATCTTTATCGCCACAGTCCGATCGAGCCGCGTGTCCCGCGCCCGATACACTTCGCCCATCCCGCCAGCGCCCAGCGGTCCGACAATCTCATATGGCCCCAGCCGAGCTCCAGTTTGCAACGTCATTGTGCCCGCGATTATACTCCCCAATCTTCCCCACCCGGTTTTCCTCCCCACCCAACACAAAACCACCCGTCATTCCGAAGGAAGTCTGCCAAGTGGGAAATCCTCTTCGATCCCCGCGTCCACTCCAACCACCCGACAACCACTCTTTTCCTCCATTTCCTCCACTTCCTTTACGTCCTCGACCTCCTTTACCTATAATCTTCCCACCATGCCCATCGCCCCCGGCACCAAGCTTGGCCCTTATGAAATTCTTTCTCCTCTCGGCTCCGGCGGCATGGGAGACGTCTACCGCGCACGAGACACTCGCCTCGATCGAACGGTCGCCGTAAAAATTCTCCCCGCGCATCTGTCCTCCGATCCAGCGCGCAAGCAACGTTTCGAACGCGAAGCCAAAACCATTTCCGGCCTCAATCATCCCAACATCTGCACGCTTCACGACGTTGGCTCGCTCGACGGCCTCGACTATCTCGTCATGGAATGCGTCGAAGGCGAAAGCCTCGCGCAGCGCCTCGAAAAAGGCCCGCTCCCCTCGGCGCAAGTCATGAAAATCGCCGCCGAACTCGCCGACGCCCTGGACAAAGCCCACCGCAGCGGCATCGTTCATCGCGATATCAAACCCGCCAACATCATGCTCACCAAGTCCGGCACAAAGCTTCTCGACTTCGGCCTCGCCAAGCCCGCCACTCCCCAAGCGACTCTCGCCACGCTCACGACCGCCGCGCCCCAACAAAATCCTGTCACGCAGGAAGGCACCATCGTCGGCACCTTCCAGTACATGTCTCCCGAACAAATCGAAGGCAAGGAACTCGACGGCCGCAGCGACATCTTCTCTCTCGGCACCGTGCTCTACGAAATGCTCACCGGCCGTCGCGCCTTCGACGGCAAAAGCCAGCTCAGCGTCGCCTCTGCCATCCTCGAAAAAGAACCCGCTCCCATCACCGACACCGTTCCTCTCACGCCCGCCACTCTCGACCGCGCCATCCGTCGCTGCCTCGCCAAAGATCCCGACGATCGCTGGCAAACCGCGCGCGATCTCGCTCTCGAACTCAAATGGCTGGCCACTCCCACCGCCAGCACCGAATCCGCGCGCCCCTTCGCTGCAAAGCCCGTCAACAAGCTCAGAAAATATGCTCCGTACATCATTGAAGCCCTCATTCTCATCGCGGTCGCTTATATTCTCGGCTTCAAGCCCACGCACACCACCACCGTGGAGCGGCCCACGCTTCGAGCCACTCTTCTACCACCTGAAAAATCTCAATTCGCTTCGATTGAAACCGATGAAGGCGGCGTCCCAGCCGTTTCCCCCGACGGCCGCTACGTCGTGTCTCCCGTTCACGAAACCGACGGCAAAGTTCGTCTTTGGCTCCGCGCGCTGCAATCCAGCGAGGGCAAAATTCTTCCCGGGACCGAAGGCTCCGGCCACGCTTTCTGGTCTCCCGACAGCCACTCCATCGCGTTCTTCTCCACCGGCAAATTAAAACGCACCGACGTCGATGGCAGCGCCGTTTACAACGTGGCCGACGCCAATCTCGGCCGCGGCGGTTCCTGGAATTCCGATGGCACCATTATTTTTTCCCCGAACGGCATTGCCGCAATCGTAAAAGTTCCCGCCTCCGGTGGCACTCCCGTTCCCGTCACCAAGCTCGACCCTGCCTCCGGTGTCACCAGCCATCGTTGGCCGCAATTTCTTCCCGATGGCAAACACTTCGTCTTCATCCTTCGTTCCGATAAGTCTAACGTCACCGGACTCTACGTCGCCTCTGTCGACAATCCCGAACCTCGTCACGTTCTCCCTACCATCTTCAACGCGCTCTACGTTTCCCCCGGCTACATCCTCTTCGTTCGCGACGACGGACTGTTCGCGCAAAAATTCGATCCCGCTTCCCTAAAACTTTCCGGCGATCCCATTCCTCTCCCCGATCGCGTCGGCACCTTTTCGCCCGCCAGCAACGCGCTTTTCTCTGCCTCCAACAATGGCGTTCTGGCCTACTATCCCTCGCAAGCCAGCGCCGAAGACGCGAATCTCGTCTGGTACGACCGCTCCGGCAAGAAATCTACGCTGTCTTCTCATATGTTCCTCACCGCCTCGGCCATTTCTCCCGACGGGTCCACCATCGCTCTCAGTGGCTATTCCCCCAACGAGTGGATCCCCAGAATCTGGCGGATGGATCTACAGCGCGGCACAAAGGTTCCTCTCACTCAAGGCTTCTCCACCAGCCCCAACTGGTCTCCCGATGGCCAAACGATCTTCTTCACCGGTGTCCAGGCATCTTCCGCTAACATTGCGCAGATTCATAAAGTCAGTGCTGCTGGCGGTGGCGCGGAAGAAACCGTCTTCGGCCTCGACGGGTTTACCTTGGGCGCGGCCTCTCTTTGCGGCGATGGCAAAACGCTGCTCTTCGTTCGCGCGCAAGCGGCCGATGTCTCTCACACCAGTTTGTGGGCTCTTCCTCTCACCGGCGACACCAAACCGTTCCAGGTGATCGCCGAAGATCAACGGCCCACTCGCGCTGCGTTTTCTCCCGATTGTAATTGGATTGCGTACGAAAACCGTTCCACGGGCAACCGCGAAATCTCCATCGTCCATTTCCCGGACGGCGGTCGCCGCTATCAAGTTTCCGGTTCCGGCGGCTTCAATCCCGTGTGGCGTCACGATGGCAAAGAACTTTTCTTCTATTCCCCCAGCGACAGTTCCATCTCCGCCGTCTCCGTCCAAGAAAAAGCCCAGGAACTCTCGCTCGGCCAGCCCAATCCTCTCTTCCAGGTCCATCCCTTTGCCCCGCGGCTCGGCGTTTTCGACGTCGCTCCCGACGGCCAAAAATTCCTGGTCTTCGGCGACACGACGTCCTACAACGGGACCCCTTTATTCATAGTCCAAAACTGGGACGCTAACCTAAAGTAGGCACGTGTGCGCGGCACCGCGCAAGTCAAGCCAGCGCGACAAAACCCAAGATGTTCAACCCAAGATGCCGGCCTGAAGGCACGGCGCTACACCTTACTTCACGAAGGCCATCCCATCCGCATCGTCAATTCCACTGATTGTCCCGACCACTTCCCACGTCCCTAAATCCACCACATCCACATTTCCCTCCCCGCTCACTGCCACAAACGCTTTTTTCCCATCCAGCGCCACCAAAATTCCCTCCACACTCTTCCCCAACTTCACCTTCCGCGCTACCTTCCGCGTCTTCAGATCCACCACCACCAATTCGCCGCTGCCCATATCCGAGATCAGCACCAACCTCCCATCTACCGTAAACTTCACCCGGTTCGATCGCTTCGTTCCCACATCAATTGTCTCCACCACTTTCTTCGCACCCGTATCGATGATCGACACCGTGCCATCTCCCGAATTCGCCACCCACACTTCCTTACCATCCGGCGAAACCGCAATTCCCTCCGGTCCTTTGCCTACCGGAATCACCGTGTTCGTCCAATGCCCGCCATCGCGGCTCGGTTCCACTGCCGTTACCGAATCCGAATTCACGTTCGACGTATAAATCGTGTGCGTCTTTTTCAAGATCACCAGCATGTGCGTGCGCTCTTGACCGATCACCTGCACCCAATCCACTTTGTCCGTCGCCGGATCGTACCGCCCAATCTTCTTGCTCCCCTCCGCTGTGAAATAAAATTTCCCCTCAAAAAATTCCACGCCATGCGGTCCAATCAAATCTCTAAACTTTTCGCCCTTCGGCCCCACGACATTTAACAAATCCACGCGATGAATCTCCTTGTTCGCGTCCAGATCAATCACGCTCAATGTAGTCCCATCCTGCCTTGCACCATAATTCGTAACCAACGCGATCTTTCCGTCGGCGCTAACCGCCACCTCATGAGGCACTGCCCCCGCCCCCACCTGCCCCACCACCTTCAACGTCCCCAAATCCACAATCTCCAACGCATTTGCGCCCTTACTGACCACTACCATTTCCTTGGGCCCAGTCTGCGCCAAACAAGTGATGCTCATTGCCAAACAACTCCAAGCCACCACCGGCCATCTCGAATTTTTCATTTGCCCTCCACGACACCATTACATCACCTACCACAATCCCTGGCGCCAAAAAACAAAAAAGCGCGCACCCACCAGGATGCGCGCCATGCAAATCCCTCGGCTTACTCCTCACCTCTTCACAAATACTCCCGGCATCTCCCGAACCTTCGCCCTCGGCTTCACAGTCGCAATTTCATGCAACCTCACCAATACGTCGCGCGTGACCTCTTCCCGGCTCGGCGCCCGCAATCCCTCCAATCCTTCCGCAATGCGCGCCAAACAAATCATCAATTCATCCGTCACGGTCGACGCTGCGACTTCCACCTTCACCTTTCGCGTCAACGCCAGCAAAATCCCCGCAACAAGCAATAACCCGCCTCCCGCCATCATCAACCCAAAGCTACTTAAGGGTATCTCCCCAATCATCAACCACCTCCAGATCCATCGTCGAGGCTTTTGCGACTGCATCGCCCCCAACTCCAAATAAACGCATCCCGCTTTCTACATGATGGATGCCTCTTCCCTCCACTCTGTTTCTACCCACTTCCCCGTAATTCCATCTACGCCATTCCCCTACAATACTTTCCCGATTCCCGTGGCACTGGTAGCCGTGCAGTCGAAGAGGGATTCTTTCCCCGAAAGGGGCGGCGGTCTTCACTTCGCAGACTCCTCGGGTTGACTGCGATGTTGTTGGGAAAGGCTGGCCGATCTAAAGTTCGGCACTACATCCGGGCAGTGACTCCTCAATTACCTCCCCTCGCTTTGCCTCCCAATCCCCGTTCCATTACACTAGCCGCACACCAAAAAAGGACTCGCCCATGCTCGTAGTCATGCAATCTCACGCCACTGAGGAACAAGTCCGCGCCGTCTGTGAGCGCATCGATTCTCTCGGCATGAAAGCGCATCCCATCCCGGGTGCCGCGCGCACCGCCATTGGCATCACCGGCAATTCCGGCGCCATCGACCTCGGCTTCCTGGAATCCATGCCCGGCGTGATCGAATGCATTCCTGTCACCAAGCCCTACAAGCTCGTCTCCCGCGACGTGAAGGAAGAAGATTCCATTATCAAAATTTCCACGCCCTCTGGTGACGTCCTCGTCGGCGGAAAACATATCGCTATGGTTGCCGGCCCCTGTGCGGTGGAAACCGAAGAGCAATGTCTGGCCGTCGCGCAGCAACTCCAATCCACTGGCGTCCATCTATTCCGCGGCGGCGCCTACAAGCCGCGCACCTCGCCCTACTCTTTCCAAGGCCTTGGTCTATCCGGCCTGAAAATTCTTTCTAAAGTTCGCAAGCAATTTGGTTTCGGCATCGTCACCGAAGCCATCGACAACGAATCGCTCGACCTGGTCGAGGAATATGCCGACGTCATCCAGATCGGCGCGCGCAACATGCAAAATTTCTCTCTCCTCAAGCGCGCGGGCCGCGCCAAACTTCCCGTGCTTCTCAAACGCGGCATGTCCGCGACCCTCGACGAATTCCTGATGGCCGCCGAATACATCCTCTCCGAAGGCAACTACAACGTAATGCTCTGCGAACGCGGCGTCCGCACCTTCTCCGACTTTTCCCGCAACACTCTCGATCTAGCCGTAGTCCCTGCCGTAAAAAAACGCAGCCACCTTCCCATCCTCGTCGATCCGTCGCACGGCACCGGCAAACGTCACAAAGTTCTCCCGCTCTCCCGCGCGGCGATAGCAGTCGGCGCCGATGGTCTCCTCGTCGAAGTCCACCACCAACCCGACAAAGCCTTCTCCGACGGCATCCAATCCATCCTTCCCTCCGACTTCGCCAACCTCCTCCGCGAAGTCCAACAAATCGCCCAAGTCCTGAACCGTCAAATCAACTAAAACTTGTAGTGGCGGGTCTTCAGACCCGTGCCTCTCTCTTGGGTTTCCTCTAGCTTTTAATATTTTCATTGATATATTCTATGAGTTATCTAACTTAACGAGAATCAACCCATGCTCCATCGCAAATCCTCCCGCCTTCCTCCCCAAAACTACCTCGGCCACGGAATCTATTTCCTGGCCATCTGCTGCGATCACCGCCATCCCCATATCGCCGGCCCTTCCATCGCAACGGATGTCCGGACACTTCTATTCCAATCTGCCGCCGCTAACACCTTTTCCAGTCACGCCTATTGCCTCATGCCTGATCACGTCCACATTCTCACCGAGGGCATACATCCCACCGCGGACGCCCTCGAATTTGTCCGCCACTGCAAACAACTTACCGCCTTCCAATTCAAACTAAAAACGCAACGGACGTTGTGGGAATTCAGCTATTACGATCACATTCTCTCGCCGAAGGACCGGATCATCGAAGTCGCCCGGTACATCTGGTGGAATCCGGTTCGCAAAAACTTATGTGCGTCACCCGGCGATTATCCATTTTCCGGTTCGCAGACCTTCACATGGATGCAAGACTCGCCTGTCCGGCTGGCCTGGTGCGCGCCCTGGCAGCAGAAAAAATCGGAAAAAGCACGGGTCTGAAGACCCGCCACTACAAGATCGGGTGCTCCATCGTCCTCCTCCTCCTCTTCCATTTCCTTTATTACTTCCCCTCGTTCCTCTCGCACTCGGCAGTTCTGTTATCCTTTTTCCATTCCATGTCCCACTCGAAAAATCCACGCCTCTATTTCGCGCTTCTCCTGCTCCTCGTCTCCGCCGCCATCATCATTTTTAGCGAGCATCGCCCGTCCTTCCTGCGTCCCAATCTCCACATGTACGCCTACGTCTCCACCGATGACGGCTCTGTTACCGTACTCGATCTCGCCAAGCTCCAGGCCGTTGCCAAAATTCCCGTGGGCCCGGCCATCTCTGACTTGCGCGAACACACCAAGCGCAACGAAATTTGGGGCGTTTCTTCGGCTGGCGGCTACGTTTTCGTTCTCGACGCACCCACCAACCAGATCACCCGCATTCCCGTAGGCCCCTCACCGTATTCTCTGGATTTTTCTCCCGATGGCGATCGCATCTACACCACCACCGCCGCATCCGATCAAATCGTCGCCATTGACGCCGCCTCCCGACAGGTCCTCGGCCGCGCTCACACTGCCGCCGAACCCGTTCAGGCCCACCTCACGCCCGACGGTAAGAACATCGCCGTGGTCAATCGCCGCGCTGGCATGCTCTCCATCCATGACGCGCGCACTCTCCAGCTCCTGAACTCCATTCCCGTAATTCCGCAGCCCGACGAAGTCCTCATCACTCCCGATTCCGCTCTCGCCTTCGTCATGAGCCGCACGCAGACGCGTCTCTCCGTCGTCGATCTCGATCGCGCCGTTCTCCTCGCTAATCTCGAACTCGCGGGAAAGCCCACGCAAATGCTTCTCAAACCCGACGGCGGCGAACTCTACGTCATCTCTCCCGAGGCCCACGGCCTGCAAGCCGTTAACACCTGGACTCACGAAATGGGCGACTCGATGCTCCTCGGTTCTGCTCCCGCTTTCGCCATCATCAGCGCCGACGCCTCCGAAATGTATGTCTCCGATCGCTCCGCCTCCCGCGTCATCTCCGTCGACATCCTCAATCGGCATATGCTGGCTCCTCCCATTTCCGTCGGCGCCTCTCCGAGCTTCATGCGGTTCTCCCCCACCGACCGCGGCGCAAAATCCCCCATGCTCCTGGTAGCCAACGAATCCTCCGGGGACGTCGCCATAATCCGCACGCGCACCTATTCCCTAATCACTCTAATCCCCGCCGGTCCCCACCCCACGCGCATAGCCGTTAAAACCTTCTAAATCCCCACCCAAAAAACACACGTGACGCACTCTCTTGTCGTCCAGCGGCGCGACGTGTGACCACTTCTCATAGGCTAGCTCGCTCTTTTTCTAGCCGTTCGCTCCTCGACGGTCGTCTCATGACCACTACCGGTCGCGCCCACTGGCTCCAAGGCCCTGCGGCTCACTGCACCCCTCACGCTGGAAAACAAGACCCTGCGTGGCGTCTTGTCCTCCTCGGTCCTCCTGGGAATCCTGAAAATATCCCGCCCCAGGCCGTAATCGATTACGAACTCCCACTACCCGAAATCATCTCCCGCCTCAGTGGACGCCGCACGTGCTCCCAATGCAAAGCCGTCTTCCACATCAACAACCAGCCGCCAAAAATCGATAATATCTGCGACCATTTGCAACGCCCAACTTTTCCAACGCGAAGACGATCGCCCCGAATCCATCCAGGTCCGCTTGGCCGCCTACAACAACTCCATCGCTCCACTCATCAATTTCTACCGCAGCCAAAATCTCCTCCTCCCAGTGCAAGCCCTGGGTTCCCCCGAAGAGATCCTCCACCGCACCACCTCCACCCTATCCACCAAGCACATCCACGCCACCCCTTAGCCGCAATTTCAGTGGCACCGGCACTCCTGCCTGTTTTTCTTCAATCAAAACCACATCTCCTGTCTTCACTTTTTCCTCTCACCCACCGCTATATATCGGACGCACTCCCGAACCCCCTAAAATTCCACACAAACTCCACTCTTGCCTCCCCTGCTATATAGGTCTATAGTCTCCCCGTCCGATTCTTCCGCCCCGAGGTGTGTCCAATGAAAATCCGTGCAGTCGCTGTCTTTGCAGTCCTTGTGTGCGCTCTATCAACCGCAGGTTTCTCTTCCGCCAACGAACCTGAAAAACATTTCAAAGTCGTCGGCGGTTATTTCGAAGAGTGGTCTATCTACGGCGCCAACTTCAACGTTGCCAATCTCCAGGCCAACGGCGTCGCCGACAAACTCACTCATCTCACCTACGCTTTCGGTGACGCTACCCCGACCGGTTGCGCCATCGCCGACACGTGGGCCGACTACCAAGATCCTTATCTCCCCAGCGTCACCGGCACGCCGTATCCCGGCCCGCTCTACGGCAATTTCGCCGCGCTCCAGCAACTCAAAACGCTTCATCCCAATCTCAAAGTTCTCGTGTCCCTCGCCGGCGCTCCCGGCTTTTCCGCCGCGGCCAGCACTGCCGCCGGGCGCCAGGCATTCGTGGCCAGCTGCATCGACCTCTTCATCAACGGCAACCTCGGTGGTGGAGTTTCCGCCGCCGGCATCTTTGACGGCATCGATATCGACTGGGAATTTCCCGCCGCCGCGGACACCACAAACGCCACGCTGCTCATGCAGGAATTTCGCAAACAGCTCGACGCCCTTGGCGACGGTTGCAAAAAACACTACCTGCTCACCATGTTCGGACCCGCGGGCCAGCAAAATTTCTCAAACATTCAGCTAGCCAAAGTTGCGCAAACTCTGGACTTCTATAACGTCCAGGGGTACGACTTCCACGGCGATTGGGAAATGGCCACCAATCACGCTTCTCCTCTTTTCGATGACAAGCAAGATCCCGACGACTCCGAAAATTTCTACATCGAATACACCATCGCCTCGTACCTGAAAGCTGGCGTGCCCGCGGATAAATTGGTTCTGGGAATTCCCACGTACGGCTACGGCTGGACCGGCGTTCCCGACATCAACAACGGTCTCTACCAGTCCGCTACCGCGCTAGCTACTCCGCCCGCCACCGACTATCTCGAAACACAGGGAGTCGCCACCTATCTCACCATCAGCAGCCTTACCGGCTACACGCGCCACTTCGATACCAAGCGCATAGCCGTTTGGATCTACCAGCCCAGCACCGGCACTTTCTGGACTTACGACGATCCCGTCACCGTCTGGCTCAAAATGGGCTATGTCAACCTCCGCGCCCCCGGCGGTCTAGGCGGCGCGTACGTCTGGGCCCTGAAAGACGACGACACTAACGGCACAATCGTAAAAACCATAGCTGCGGGGCTCCACTAAACCACGCTTCGCACGTAAACGAAGGGGCGCAGCAGGTTGCGCCCCTTCTTCACTGTGGTATGGGTTGGATCGAGGGGGATTCTTTCCGCGAAAGGCGCGGCGGTTCTCAGTGCGCGGACTTCGTTCGGAATGACGTTTTGTTTGGGGCGAAATCCAAGACGCTGGCATAAAAGCCAGCGCTATGGGGATTCAAAACCGACCCGTTACCGTTCCCGCCCAGCCTCCACCCAATACACCCCCAATAACGCCAATACCCCGCCGACTAACTCTAACCACGACCCGCGCTCTCCCAAAAACACAATACTCAACCCCGACGCCGACACCGGCAACAAGTAGGAAAACGATGCCAACTGTGAAGCCTCCAGATACCGCAGCAACCAAAAATAAAGCAAATAAGCCACGGTAGAACTAAGCAGCCCCGTAAACACCACGCAGGCCCAGGCCTGCCACGGTACCTCGCGCCACGTGGAAAAAAATCGCATCGCCACGGCCTGCTGCAATGCCACAGGCAACAGCAGTGCCGACCCAAAAATAAAATTCCACGTAGTCATCGTCAGCGCGTTGTAAGTCGACGCGACGCGCTTCCCCAGCACCACATACATCGCAAATCCCAATGACCCGCACACCGTGATCGCATCACCCATCAACGTCGGCGAATGGTGCGACAGCCCTGCCGCCGACGCCAGAATGGCCACGCCCGTAAACGCGATCGCCATGCCCACCGCTTTGCGCCACGTCAATCGTTCCAGCCGCAGTAGCACCGCCAGCGTCAGCGTGTATGTCGGCGCCATCCCCACAATGATCGAAGAATGCGTTACGTTCGTGTAACGTAGCCCCAGCGTGAAGCAAAATTGATTTACGGATACTCCGAAGAATCCCAGGTACGCAAACGTCCACAAATCCCGCGGGGAGAATTTTTCATTGGGATCGGCCGCGGAGAACATCGCCAATCGCCGGCACAACGGCACAATTGCCACCATAAATACGCCCGCGGTCACAATTCGAAACGAAGCAAACGCCAGCGCCGGCAAATACCGCAATCCAACCTTAACCACCAGGAAGTTTATTGCCCAAATCGCCATCAACACCGCAATAGCTGAAGCGATCGCGCCACGCGAAGGCGCCCGGCCATTGCCAGTTTCTATTTGCACAGCAGCAGATCAACCCAAAAAATCATTCTCAAATTATACGTTCACTCTCCCACGAAGCGCACTTTCCTCGCTTACCGTTTGCTCAACCACAGAAGTCACCAGGGCGCGGTGCTGGCGCGCCCCGTGCACAGTCTTGCACCATCAACCATTCGCACTCTTCGCAGCCTCGCTATGATGTTTCACATGCGCCTTCGCCGCTTCCGCCGCATGATGCGTCGCCTGGTGCTGGTGCCCATCCGCAAGATGCGCATGGTGTCCCGCTACATGATGCTCGCCATTTTCATGCTGCCGCGCCGCCTCTCGAAGCTGGAGACGCGGCAGGTTCCAAGAGTTCCGGCGGCGAAACTGCCGGCAGGGATGTGAAGTGAGCGAGCGTCGGCTTCCTGGTATTCAGAAAACGCCAATTCTATGTGCAAATGAGGTGGCTGACTTCTGATTTTTTCATATTCCTTCCGGTCCACTGCGTAGCCGAAAGTTTTTCGCTGATCCTCGGGCCAGATCGTCTCGTAGTGGTTCTGCCAGCCAAGACCACCGATGGAAATCTGAGGGGAATCTGCGGATATTTTGACACCGTTCAGATTGACGATGGTTCCCGGAGAAAGTCCCGATACCGAGACGGGGATTTGCAATGGAACCACTTTGGAAAATCTCTCGGCGGAGCATTGGATCGGTTTGCCTCGCGGGCGGCGATTAAGGCAGCACAGCTGTCGCTTTTGCGACGGATAACCGACCACAATCAACCCTTCGGGAGCCCTGCTCCTGCAAGCAAGCAACCAACCAACAGCCCCACCACCCTTCAGACCAAGCGCTCTTCGCGCACTGTCAAGGTGGCAATCCTGTCCGTGCGGGGCGCAAACCCAATTCCGGACCTGGCCGGCACGCGAATCGTTCCTTGCGCGCTAACCGTAACCTCTGGCGAAATCACATCCTCCTGCCAATAGCGTTTACTGGCGGTCACATCGCCAGGCAGCGAAAAATTCGGCAACGTAGACATCGCAATGTTCTGCGCCCGCCCTATTCCGGACTCCAGCATCCCGCCGCACCACACCGGCACGCCCTTGCGCTGGCAAAGATCGTGGATGCGTTTCGCCTGCAGCAATCCGCCCACGCGTCCCAGCTTGATATTGATAATCTTGCAAGCGCCCAGCGCGATCGCCGCCTCCGCCTGCTCGTACGTATGGATACATTCGTCCAGGCAAATCGGCGTCTGCAGGTTTTTCTGAATCTCGACGTGCCCAAACAGATCGTCCCAGCCCAGCGGCTGCTCGATCATCATCAAGAAGTACGCATCCAACTGTTTCAACAGCGGCAAATCCTCCGCGCGGTAAGCCGAATTCGCATCCACCATCAATTTGATCTGCGGAAAATCCGTTCGCAACCGTTGCACCGGCGCCAGATCCTGCCCCGGCTTGATCTTTATCTTGATCCGCTGGTAACCGGCCGCCAGTTCTTTCTTCACCGCCGCTGAAAGCTCGTCCAGCGATTCCTTGATGCCGATCGAAACGCCGCAGGCAATTTCCTCGCGCTCGCCGCCAATCAGCTTCCACAGCGGAATATTCTTCAGCTTCGCTTCCGCATCCCACATCGCGGTTTCCACCGCAGCCTTGGCCATGTTGTGTCCGCGAATTTGCGCGAGCAACGGCCACACCTCGCTGGCAGCCGCCAACTCTTTTCCCTTAAGCCGCGACCACACAAAATTCTTTAGAATGTGCCAGGCGGTTTCCGTGTCCTCGGGACAATAGTAGGGAGTCTCGCCCGCCGTGCACTCGCCCCAGCCCGAAACGTTATCCACCTGCACTTCAGTCAAAATGATTCGCCGCTCGCTGACGCGATCCATACTCGTCTCAAACGGCGTCAAAAGCTTCAAATGTATTTCACGAAGCGTAAGTGCATTCACTCTCATCGATGGTCCCATCCCAACAGTTTTTCCCTCAACTTCTTGAGCCCCAGCGTCTTGCCGCACACCTAAAAATCCGAATAGGGCCCCAAACTATAATCCACGCCACTCCCACTTGCGCGCACTCCCAGAACCGCATACCCCTTCGCGAACCACGCCGTAAACTCC
>Ga0210390_10002824_pt1 | contig 15160 bp, 10 predicted proteins | sample IncBWH11OmetaG_FD_161050 | JGI IMG/M metagenome (GOLD analysis project Ga0210390, IMG submission 161050) | Forest soil microbial communities from Barre Woods Harvard Forest LTER site, Petersham, Massachusetts, United States - Inc-BW-H-11-O ... | reverse complement strand
CTGTTCCAGCATCGATTCGTAAAAGGGTCGGGACTGGAGGGCCATAGCTTCGGCAATCTTTTCTTGGCGGCTCTTACTTCTATTACCAAAGATTTCAGTGAAGCGGTCCGCTTGTCGTCTGAAATCCTGGTTACGCGCGGGCACATCTACCCCGCCACGACTGCCAATGTTGAGTTAGAAGCTCTCATGGAGGACGGAACGCGGGTGCGCGGGGAGACAAAAATTACCGCCAGCAAGGGGCGCATCAAAGAACTTTCCCTGATTCCGCACGATGTTCAGCCCCTTCCCCAAACTTTGGAGGCGATTGCCCGCGCCGATCTGATCACGATTGGTCCGGGCTCGCTCTTCACCAGCCTGATTCCCAACTTGTTGGTAAATGGTATTGCAAGAGCGATTGCCGCTTCGCCGGCAATTAAAGTTTATATTTGCAACCTCATGACCCAGGCCAACGAAAGCCTCGGCCGGACGGCGGCTGACCACATCCGGGCGCTCAATGGACATGCTCAGACGCATCTCTTCAATTATGCCCTCCTCAATCGCACGACGATCTCTGCACAGTTAAAAGCCAAGTATGCGCTCGAAGGCGCCAACCAAGTCGTCGTCGACGAGGAAGCCATTAAGGAACTAGGCGTGAGCTCGGTGCTCGGGGATTATCTTGACGAGGCGGAGGTTGCCCGTCACGCAACCGATCGAATTGCTCGCGACTTGATGGATCTGGCTGCGCGGGCGCGGTCGAATGAGCGGTCGGCCTCGAAGCGACACACCACAAGCAGCTAAACAACTGTGTGCGAATTTCGGCTGGGCCGCACGAGCGAGGAAGCTCGCGCCTATACGACTCTGCCGCGCGCGAACCTCTCGCGGTATATTGGATCACATGCCAAAAGCTAAGAGCAGCCACTCGCCTCGCGCCCCGCGCGTTGCCATCCTAATCATGGCGGCGGGCAAAGGCACGCGCCTGAAATCCAAACACCCTAAGGTTTTGCATGAGGTCGGAGGAAAGCCGCTACTGGCGCATGTAATTGCTGCAGCTACGAAAGTCGTTCCGGCGCACGACGTATTCGCCGTCATTGGTCACGAGGCCGATCGCGTTCGCCAAGCGGTCGCCGACACTGGAATCGGCTTCGTCTTGCAAGCCGAGCAGAAAGGAACCGGTCACGCCCTGATGGTCGCGCGCGAAGCCTTAGCTCCTTATGATGAGGTGATCGTGCTTTCTGGGGACGCTCCGCTGATCAGTTCGCAAACCATCGAGAAGCTTCGCGACTTTCACAACACAAACCATCCAGCCATGACCATTCTGAGCGCCCAACTGCAGGACCCAACCGGGTATGGAAGAGTGATCCGCAAAAACCAAAGAAGCCCTGACGTGACAGCCGTCGTCGAAGAAAAGTCCGCCACTCCGGCGCAGCGCAAGATTCGCGAAATCAACTCGGGCTTTTATGTTTTCGACGGGAAGGTTCTTTTTGCCCACATCGACGAGTTAAGCAACAACAATCCGCACCGCGAGTACTACCTCACCGACGTGGCGGCGGTCTTTGGTAAGGCTAAGAAGCGCGTAATCTCGGTGGCGGCGAGTGATCCCGATGAAATCCTGGGCAGTAACACCCGCGCAGAGATGGTTGAAATTGATCAGCACATGCGCATGGCTAAGTGCCGGCAGCTTATGGCCGATGGGGTCACGATTTTCTACCCGCAAACCTGCGTGATCGATTGCGACGTCAAGATCGGCACGGACACCGTTATCGAGCCGTTCGTACAGATTTTAGGAAAAACCCGCATTGGCAGTGATTGCCGAGTCCGCTCCTACACCGTGATCAATGACTCCGTGATCGGAGACGGCGTTTCGATCCTGCCCACTTGCATATTAGACGGGGCACAAGTAATGAAGGGGGCGATCCTTGGACCTTACTCTCGGCTTCGTCCCGGGAGCGAGATCGGCGAGGGCGCGCATGTTGGAAATTTTGTCGAGACCAAGAAAACCCGCCTGGGCAAGGGCTCCAAGGCCAATCATCTCACTTATCTGGGAGATTCCGAGATCGGCGAGGGGGTGAACGTCGGAGCTGGCACTATCACCTGCAACTACGATGGAGCGCACAAACACACTACCGTGATCGAAGACGGGGCGTTCATCGGCAGCGATTCCACCTTGGTCGCGCCGGTCAAAGTAGGCCGGGGAGCCTACGTAGGAGCTGCGTCATGCATCACCGATGATGTTCCGCCAGATTCGCTGGCCATCGGTCGGGCAAAACAGGTTGTGAAAGAAGGCTGGGTCAAAGCCAAGCGCGAAAGCAGCCAAAAGTTGGACAAGCCGATTCTCAAATGAAGCGCACTACTGCAACTGCGAATAGGGAGCGTTCAGGCAAGTCGCATTAACCGTTGCCGGTGCGGCATTCCATGCGGAGGCAACGCGGATCACGCCATCTTCGTTCGAGCAGAAACCACGCACGCCGGTCTGGTTGAAGCCAGCCGGCGCGCCGCCGACAGTGTAGCCCTGATTGGGAGGGCTGCCAGCCGGCACGCCCATCCCGAAGTAGTAGCCGCTCTTGGCTGCGGCTGGAACCGTGGCGCTGGCCAGTCCAAAGTCGATCAGGCAAGCGTGCGCAGCGACCGGCCCGCTCGCGGGGCAACCTGTCGTAGCCGGAGGTCCCAGAGCTGCGACGGAATCCGCGTATCCCATTGTTGGATACGTGGACTGATATGTGACCTGGGCGGTATTGATGGTCCGAACCGAGCTCGCCGCCGAGGCCTCATTGGCCGACATCCTCGCGTGCACCAAGTTTGGAATGGCGATGGCAGCGATGATCAGAATAATCGCGACCACAATCAGTAGCTCGATCAGGGAGAAACCTTTTTGTTTCCGCATCAAGCTTTCCTCTCAAGCGAAAGATAGTTTCGGAGCGAGATAGCCACGACCCTCAATTGGCGGAACGCGCTATTTCCGTGGACTTGCAGATTTTCTGCTGTGAGGAAGCTGACGTCGGCGCTTATTTCTTGAGTTGGCGAATTCGTATTTCAAAGCTGATCACGCCGTTGTAATCGCGCAGCGCGAATAAAGAGAAATTGCGCGTGATGTTGTACTCCACCTGAATGATTTGTTGCGAGGTCTGCGAAACGTTGGTTGTGTAAGTCACGGTGAGGTTGTCCTTAACCTGCTGTTCGATCGTGACGGCGGGCGAGGTCGTGGTGGGAGAAGTCTCCGTGTTCAGGCCTTGTGGATCGATCCGGATATGGCTAATGCCGAACAAACTCCGCGAGCGGTTACTGATGGCAGAATTCAGGGCTTCAGCCAGTATAGCGCTGGATGCCTGTTGGGCAAACGGCGACCCGCCAGACTGTTGCAATTGGGCAGACTGCTGCTGGGTTTGGCCGAGCGCCAGCAAGCTGATGATATCGGCGACCGGCAATGGCGGCTCGGAATGATAAGTCAAACTAAGCTTGTCGATGCTACCGTTCAGGTTGACGGTAATGTCGTAGTCGCGAACCCGGGTGGACGCTTGCAGATCAAGCACAGGCGTGGTCGTGACAGGGTTGGTAAAGGTGATATCGCCGCGCTCCATGCGATACTTGGTTCCGCTTAACGTTACTTCACCCTCGGTGACGTCGGCCCGCCCGAGCAGAACAGGCTTGGCCGCCGTTCCGCGTAAGTGTAGGTCGGCGTCCCCGGAAATGCGGACCACGGCGGTTTGCATCTGCAGTTCGGGCGTGGTCACGATATGCACGTCCATCCGAATCCGGTTCAGCAAAGGATTGGTTTGCGGTAGCGCCGAACTCTGTGCGCTGCGCGCTAAGCTCGCTCCAAAATCGAAGCCGGGAGTCATCACCAGCTTGGTGACGGTAATGTCGCCAGAGAGTACTGAGGCCGCGGAAGTGCCTGCCCATCGCAGTTCGGCGTTCGCCATGGAACTGACACCCGGCGGATAGCGCAAACGCACGTCCTGAGTTTGCATAGTCAGATTGAAATTGAGCTGACGGTTATAAGCACTCGCGTATCCGCCAAAGCTTACGGCGCCGCCTCCGACGCGCGCGGTAAGAGTCTCGATTTGCAGGCGGTCTTGATTGAATACGGCGGATCCGTTAAGGGCACTCAGGGAGCTGGGCAGATCGCTGTAAGAGATTGAGCCGTTGGTGATCTGCAACCTGCCTTGAGTGGTCGGCTTGCTGAACGTGCCGCCAACCGTAAGGTCCACGGCGACTTCGCCTGAGGTAGTGAAGTCGGAATCATAGTTTTGAATGAGCTGGAGACTGGCTCGACCCTGAGCCCGCAGGTCGAGTTCACGGTCGCCGTTTAACTGTATCGCGCCGCCCACCGTGAGGTCCGTGCCTTCACCAATCAAATGGAACTGCTGAATCTTGAGGAATTGGTTGGCAATCGTAAAGCTGATAGGACCGTTGTTGCGAATCTTGATGTTCTCTACATCAGCAAAAAAGTCGTTGAGATTGCCAATGACCTCCAGTTCGCGAGGCTTGCGCAGCGGACCTCGCAACTGCAGATCACCAGCCAGGGCGGAGGGACCAGTCACACGCCGCTTCAGATAGGTTTTGAAGATGGAATCCACATTGAGATGGTTGAAATGAAGGTTTATGTTGGAGGGCCAATCTTCTCGAACCTGAACGTCCCCGTCGATGTTCAGCTCCGCGGTTTTGAACTGAGAGCGTCCACTCACATGCAGGTCGGAGCCCTGGGTCCCGGCCTCGACTGTGTAATCACCCACCAGCTTATGATCAAAGGCAAGTTCGCGCAGGTGAATGTTTGCGTTAATGGCAGGCTGTTCCAGCGTGCCTGAGGCTTGAGCAGTGAAATCCATTCGGCCCTCCACGGCTACGCGGCTGGCCTGAAGCTGGGGAATGCGCGCGAGATCGAAGTTGTCCCCATTCAGACTGAAACGGAAAGCATGCGTGGAGACGTTGTAGGTACCGGCACCTGTGACGTGTGCGTCGTAATAAGAGAGACGAAGTTCGTCCAAAGAGATTTCGTCACGGTTGAACTCCAACTTGGAGTCCAGATGCTGGACCGGTTCGCCGCGGATGACTGCATCGGAGAGCTCAACCCGGCCATTTCCGCGTGGCTCCGCCTTCGTGCCCTCTATCTGTAGAAAAAGGTTTGCCGTCCCGCTGACGGGCAAGTCGTATCCGCTTAATGCGAGAATCTCATCCACATCGGCGTTGCGTATCTCGACGTGAGCCGCGATGGGACTCGAATCGGTGAACTGTCTTTCCTGCAGGCCGGTCCTGATGCCGAATGCGACTGTAGTCCCCCCATGGTGCAGCCTGCCGTGATGTGCCGCAAAGGCACTTGGCGATAGCTCAACCTCCGCAACCAGGGAATCGCAGTGTACATTTTTGGCGGGCGCGTGCGATGTCGCAGGGATCAGGAGATCGAAGTCTTCCGACTGAAGCTTACCGGCAAAGGCGATCGCAGAAAGTCTGCCGGTCGCGGTTCCGGTGAAGGAAGCATGCCCTTGCAGAACGACGGGGATTCGCTGCTGGTAGCCCACGTCTGTGAGAATGGGCTGCCACTCGCTGAGGTCGGAAGTCGTGACGGTGAGGTTCAGAGCGGCAGAGGAAGAAAGAGTACCGGAGGCGCGGACTTGAGTGGCGCGGGTGGAAGCGTTGAATTCCGCAACCTGCAAATCGCCAGAGCCTGCACGGTAGGTGGCATGGACGCGGGCGTTAATTGGCAGGTCTCCTGTATTAACTTGAGCCGGAGCTACGACGTCCACCGCGACTTCAGTTTCCGCCTTGTTGACCGAACCGATCCATCGCATCTCGACGCTTCCGCTCGCGGCACCTGCCACCTTGATGCGCTTGAACGGCCGGGCGGAGGACGATAGCGCAGCCGCTATTTCAGACGTGGAGACGTCCTTCAGCCGCAGCCGAACGCTTCCCTTCTGTTCGTCAGAAGCGTTCGTCTTCGCGGTCCTTCTCATGGGCGCCGAATTGAGCCAGTTGGCGACTTCGGCGTCGCCAGTCACGTCTCCGCCCAACAGGTGCGCCTGCAATCGAGAAAACGTAAGCCGCTGGGAACTGATTGCGTAGTCGCTATTTACCGCGACACCGTGCAGCCCAACCAACTTATCGCGCCAATCAAAGTTCTTAAGCGTGAGTTTGCCAGAAGAAGAAAAAATCGCCGATGTCCACGAACCTTCCCCTGTCGCCTGCAGAATACCCTGCCGAATTTCGGCACGCCGCACCACCGCGCTGGCTTCACCAAGATCAAGAGTAAGGTCGTACTTGGCATCCACGCTCGGCTGGCGAAAATTCACCAGCCGGCCACTGCCCTCGAGCCTTGAACGTCCCGAGGTCGCCTTGAAGGACTTGACGTCGAGAGCGTCCTCGCCGAGGGAGAAGTGTACTTCCACCATCCAAGCCACGGGACGATAGCTTTCGAACTTTGTATCGATCTTTCCGAGCAGGAGATTGCCGTCGTAGCGGCGGTGCAGCAGTGAATAAGTCGCATCCGCCGACACGTCGTGAGCGGTGAAATCGAACGGAGTTCTCTGGTCATTCCAGAAAAACTCGCCGCGCCGTACTTCCAGTTCGCCGATCGAAAGCGAGAACAATTGGTCGATCGATGTTTTTGTTGATGTCCTCTTCATCGCGGGCACAGGTTGATTGGTGGTGCCGTCGGGATAGAGAACGATGTGAACCACAGGGTGGTCGAGCACGAGGGACGAGAACCCGAATTCTGTCGCTAATGTCGAGATGAGCTTGACTCGCGCGACTAGCCGGTCCACGTGGGCGTAAGGAACTTCACCCGCGCTTTCGCGGCCATGGATGGTGAGGTCGCGAATCTCCACTTGGAAGCGGAATGGTACGGTGTGAATCCCACCCAAATCGACACGCCCACCCGTAATCCGCTCCAACTCAGCCACCACGCGGCGCCGCACCAGCGCTTGGAAGGAATCGGTCATGGCGTACCAGGCCAGAGCGCCCAGCAGGAGTAGACCCACAAGTCCCGCGAGCAGCACATAGTTTCGGAACCTGCGCCAACCCGGCTTGGCGCGGGGCTCGCTCATCGCAACTGGGCTCCGGAATCCGGCGGCCCGGTTTCTGTGCGGATTCGGCTTCCGGAACGTAGATCCTGCAGCCAGGCAACCAACATCTGGTTCATCTTCTGCTGCGTGAGCAATTCCTTGATCTTCGGGGTGACTTCGGCGAGAGGAACCTGTTGGGCGCCGGACTGTCGAAGTTGGGGCAGAAGCTCCTGATTGTAGTAACTCTCAATGCTCTTGGAATCAATAATGACGTTCGGCCGCAGGCGGGCATCCACCAAACCCATCAAGTCAACTTGCAGTGTGACTCGCTTTTTCAGTTCGCTCTCGGTCAATCCATAGCGTTGTAGCGCGGCCTGCCATTGAGCTTCGCTCTCGGCGGTTGCGTAGCGCTTGCGAATTTCCTGAATGGTCTTTTCCACCTCTTCGCTGCTGGCATGCGGAAAACCTGAAGAGCGCATTTGCTCGCGCAACAGCTCCTGGTCGATCAGATGGTCCAATGCAGCTTTGCGATCTGCGAAGTTCATCTGGTCGAGCGCGCGTCCGCTCACGAAAGCTTCGTAGCGCACAGCATCTTGCCATTCGCTTTGCAGGATAATGTGGTTGTTCACGGTTGCTACGATTCGATCCAGAACGTCGCCCGCCCGGGCTGGCAAAGTAATCGCGAACAACACCATACTGCAGGCAAGACTGGAATACTTTTGATTCATCAGAAGCTCTGTCCAATACTAAAGTAAACGTTGAAGTGCGAAGTGTGCTGCGGCACGAAATACGGCAGCGTAGCCGTTCCATTACTTGTTGTGGCATTTACGCAATAGGATGACTGCGCCTGGCCATTGACGCTGGGCACCGCTTGACAACTTGGAAATGCCGGTGGGTTTAAATTGTACCCGAAATCGAACCGCACCGGACCGATTGGTGTCTTGTAGCGGACCCCGACTCCTACTGCATGAGAGATATAGCTGTAATCGCACTGGTTGGCCGTGGCTGGCTGCAAACAGAGTTGAGGATCCTTCTGGCGCCAACGGAGCAGGTTATCGAGCATGTTCCGGCCATCGGTGAAGACGTTCCCGGCGTCTTCGAAAATGGAGAAGCCGAGGTTGTCCTGAACATAGGGCAGCGTCGGCGGCGGCAAGCGTAATTCAAAGTTATTCAGGAAAAGAGCACTCCCGCCCAGCGGAAACCCGGTGACCGGGTCGCGCGGACCTGCTTGATTTAACCCGAAACCTCGATGAGAGTTGCCGCCGCCGGTAAAAAAACGTTCCGCTAACGGGATGACGGTTGTATTCGGACAACTAGTTTCCGTTGGATTCGGACATGCTTGACCGGGCGGCAAGATCACCGTATTGCCGAAGGTGCTCTCCAACCCGATTCGCAACGAACGCGCGAACACGAACTTCTTATCCTGAGGCCGGTCCTTTCCGAACGCGTGATAAGTGGCATTCTGGGCGAGAATGCTGCTGAAATCGGCCTCCGAACCGAAGATACTGGATGCGACTGCGGCATCGATCGTGTTATAGCTTCCCTTCGTGCTCTCCAGATTATTGTCCCGCTTATTGCGAATGTAACTGAAGCCGGGTTCGCCCACTCGCACGGGCAGGGAAAGCAGCGGAATTTGGTCAGGGCTGATATCTATGTTGCTGGCCTTCACCCGGCGATAGGTAAAGCGATAAGCCAATGTAGTGACTTTGCTGACCGTCTCCTCGGCTTGGACAGATCCTTCCAACCGCTGCGAGGTGAATGTCGTCACGTCAATCGTGTTGTCGTAAAAAGCCGTCAAAGATAACTTCCATTTTGGGCTGTTGAACCAGCGCGGCGCGGTATAGCTGACCAGGCCACGCTGCTGCAGGCTGCCAACGTCGGCCTTGAACGTGATGGTATGGTCGCGGCCGCGGAAATTGAGACGGGTCACGCTCAGCGAGACCCGTGGGCTCACTCCCGTATTGCCCTTTGCCTGGTTGCTGCCCACCGCCGAAGGTTGACCGGTCTGAAATTCCAATCCGATACCGTAATTGAAGGCGTAGCGCTTCGCCTCCTCAACGTTAACCAAAACGTTCTTGTCCGGCTCATTGCCATTTGGATTCTGCACCGCAGTCCCTACCTGACTAAAGATACCGAGGTCATAAAGTCGCTGCTCCGTTTGCAGCATGTCAGCCTGGCTCAGCGGATCGCCGGATTTAACTTGTAGTTCACGTTGCACGATAAACGGCTTGGTGTGGTTCAGGCCGGAAACAAACACATTGTCCACGAAAACCTGCTGCCCTTCGTCGATCTTGAAAGTAACCTCCATGCGATTGGGGTCACCCGGCATCGGTTTTGCCGCCGCCTCGAAACTGGCGTTGGGAAATCCGTGGTTGAAATAGTAGTTCAGCAGATTATCGCGATCCTGCGCAATATCGTATTCGGAAAAGGGCTGACCCACGGCAGTATTGATCTCGGCCGCAAGCTGGCCTTCTGAGAATGCCTGATTGCCTTCCATGTGGAACGCTCCCACCAGCGTTTGGGCACCCTCGTCCACTAGAATTTTCAGCACAAGGTCATTTTCGTGACCTTCATAGTCGTCCAATATATTGGAGGTTATTTTGACCTGCTGGAAGCCGTTCGCCCGGTACAGGTCTTCGAGCCCATGAATGTCGGCGCTGAGCAACCCTTGGCTGTGCTTGCCGTGCGACTCGAAGCGACTGGCCGGATGCACCTGCATACGGGAAAGCAGCCGGTCGGTCAGGAAGTATTTATTTCCCACAAATTCAATCCTCACCAGTTTGTGCCGAGCGCCGGGGTCGATGACATAAGTGATCAGCAGTGAGTCTCCGCCAGCATCCGAACGCTGCTTGATACCAACCTTGGCATCGAAGTAGCCCCGACTCTGAAGATAATTCAACAAATTGCGACGACCTTCGTTCAGCAGGTCCTCATCCACAGCGTTCTCTTCGAAGACCGGTACATTCTTTTTGAGCGCTCCCCGCCCAATTTTGAAACCTTCCGCTGCGATTTGCACCTTCGGTCCCGGAGCAATGTCGAACGTATAGTCCACCGCGTTCGCCTCCTCGCGATAGGACTTTTTAGAGATTGAAACCTGGGCCAGCAGTCGATTCTGTTTCTGATACTTTTTGCGCAAACGATCCAGAGCGTTGGTCACACGCTGCACGGAAACCGACTTGCCGGGACGCATTTTAGCGATGTCCTGAATTTGCCCCTGCGAGTATCCCGGGCTGCCCGTCACAGTCACGTTTCCCACCCGCGCCTGGGGTCCGGGCGTGATCTTAAAAAGGATAGAAATCTGCTGCCTGGCGGGATCCTTGTGCTCTTCTACGCTCGCCGACGACCGGTAATAGCCGTTCTCTTGCATAAGCAGCTTAATGTTGGTCAGGGCACGCTCAATCTGATCGGGAGTGAACAAATCTCCCAACTGAAACTTCGAGGCGTTCGTGACTTGTCCGGCGGTGGGCCGATTGGGGACACCTTCCACGGTAACGCTTCCCACAAAGTAATTCGGAACGGTAAAGAACGACAACACGACCTTGCCGTCCGGATTTCGTTCGGCCTCAACACGGATGTCGGCAAAGCGCCCCGAGCTATGCAGCTTGTGAATGCTTTCGCGGATAAGTTCACGGTCAAGCGGCTTCCCTGGTTGTTGGGGAATGAGCCGCACCCATCGCTTCTGGTCGACGTCGGAAGGTATGTCGGGCCAGCGGACGTCTGCAACAATGAGTCCCTGATACTGAGCAAAGTTGTCGTCGACGGGCAGGGCTGGAGATTGCGCCTCAACGGCTTGACCTGGTTCTTGCGGGGAGGACTCCGCAGACGCCTCCACGGCACACATCGCCGTGAACGCCAGCGCAATCAGCGTTGTCAACAAAGTCCCCCTCAGTTGCAAACAGGCTCCCCTATCAGGTATAGCTGGTCAATCAGTTCGATGAACACTTGTAAAGCAATGTTGTATTCCGCAGTTCGTCGCGAGCGGTGTTCTTTCTTCAGCACCCGGAAGTTCTCCAGCATCCCGCCTCAGCTTCGGTTTTGAAAACAACGTGGACCCTATCATAATGGTTTGTAGAGGTGAAACTGGTGACCCCTTTGGAACTGGACGAGCGATATTCGCGGCAGGTGCTCTTCCGCGGAATCGGGGTTGAAGGCCAGCGTAAGCTGACTGCCTCGCGCGTTACGATTGTGGGCTGTGGCGCCACCGGTTCGGCGCTGGCTTCCCTTCTCGCCCGCGCAGGCGTGGGCACGATCCGCATTATTGATCGCGATTACGTGGAGCCCAGCAATCTGCAGAGGCAAACGCTGTTTGATGAAGCCGACGCCGCAGAATCCATGCCTAAGGCAATCGCCGCAGCTAGAAAAATTGCAGCTTTCAATTCCGAAATCGTGATTGAACCCCATGTCAGCGATCTGACACCAGCGAATATCGACACCCTGTTCGAAGAGCCGCAGCTTATCCTCGACGGCACTGACAACTTCGAAACTCGTTATCTCATTAATGATTTTGCCGTAAAGAATTCCGTTCCGTGGATCTATACCGCAGCTGTAGGCAGTTACGGGGTGACGCTGAATGTGCTTCCTCGCAAGACCGCCTGCTTGGCTTGCATTTTTTCCGACCCTCCGCAAGGCACATTCGAAACCTGCGAAACGGCCGGAATTCTGAACTCTGCGGTGAATCTCGCTGCCTCGATCGCAGCTACCGAAGCGCTCAAAATCCTGGTCGGGGCCGACCAATGGCTCCGGCGCACGCTGCTCTCCTTCGACGTATGGAGGAATGAGCGTGCCGAGGTGGCGGCCGACAAGCCCCGCCCCGGCTGCCAAACCTGCGGCGAACACGAATTCCCTCACCTGGCCGGCGAGGGCCGGCCGCATATTACGTTGTGTGGACGCAACTCCGTGCAGATTCATGAACGCCACCGTCCGGTGGATTTGGCAGAGATGGGCGAACGGCTGAAGCCGCTGGGCGCCGTGCGTCACAATGACTTCGTCCTGAAGTTCTGGCACGAGCCCTACGAAATGACCTTATTCCCCGACGGCCGGGCCATCATTAAGGGTACGACCGACAAGACTGTAGCCAAAAGTCTCTATGCGCGCTACGTCGGATCCTAATAAAACCCGCTCCCAGAGCCAGGTTTCGGGTTATGATGCTGTCGTTCTGATTTCGACGCGGTACGGCGCGACGAACGCTCAGCTTTAACAAAACGTTCTGAGCCTGGTCCCGGCGGAATCGGATTACCCAAGGTCTGTGGAGGATCCAATGCGTTCACTGAACACTCTGTGCATGATTTTACTGCTGTCTGGATTGGCCGCTGCGCAAGCGACGGTAATCGGCGGAACCGCTAGCAACTGGGCTCCTGCGTATGGCGTTTATGCAGCGCCTTTTGTGCCCCTGGTTACAACTCCGTCCGTAACTCTCGCAACCGTGTCACCTTCCGCGGTGGGAGCCAGCAATGCCACATTTGGAAACGTGGCTGGCGCAACCAACGCCACACTGTCGTATGTGTCACAACCTCCGGCCGGACCCTACACCCAGGCCATCTGGTCCCCTTCATACACCCAGCCGACTTGGCTCGGCCTGTCCGCAGCCGAAACACCCGCCGAGTCCGCGCCCGAGGGCAGGCTTGCGCACAGAGCTCGTGCGTTTGACGTCGGTGTGGCCTCGTGGCAGAGCAGCCAGAGTGTCACGAACCTGATGGCGTCCGGTGCAAAGAAAGCATCGCGCACCTACAGCCAGCAGGATATTGATCAGGTAAATCAGAAAAACGGCACCGTCAAGTATCGCGGAAGAACTGAACACATGTGAGTTCGCGGTGACCGTTCGGCGGTCGACTGTGGGAGGGCACGGCTTCAGCCGTGCCCTTCGCCCCCGCTGAATGGGCGGGCTTCAGCCTCTGCGGTACTGAGGAAATGGCAACCAGCGCCTCACCTTTGCGACAAACCTTCGAGCGCTCCGAAAAATCCCGGGCAGGAAATCACGGCCGCATCCGCTCGATGAATGATGGTATCGCCTTCCGCCCGCAAGGCTGCCACCGCAAATGCCATCACAATGCGGTGATCGCCAAAAGAATCTATTTCCGCTCCATGCAACCTCTGTCCGCCCGGAATTTTTAATCCGTCTTCATGTTCCTCGACTTCCGCGCCCATAGCTCGCAGATTGGTCACAATCGAGGCGATCCGGTCCGATTCTTTCACCCGTAGTTCCCTGGCATCGCGGACTTCGATTCCGCTCATCGTGTAAGGCGCAACCGCCGCGAGCACCGGGATTTCGTCGATCAGGGCGGCAGTATCTGCGCCCGCGATCGTTGCGCCCCGTAAATCCCGCCCGTCAACTTCCACGCTTCCCACCAGTTCGCCATGTTGGTCTTCCAGTTCTGCCACTGAAATGCCCACTCCCATCAGTATCAATATGTCGAGTAATCGCGCCCGCGTGGGATTCAGCAATAAGTGGCTGATCAAAAGGCGTGATCCGGGAAACAACGCAGCCGCACAGAGGAAAAAGGCCGCGGTCGAAAGATCACCCGGGATCTCTGCCTCAATGGCGTGAAGTTGTTGTCCGCCCGCAATCCTTGCTTGATTGCCGTGCTGCGTCACCTCCGCACCGAACGCGCGCAGTGCCAACTCCCCGTGATCTCGAGTGCGAAGCGGTTCTTCGACACGAGTCTCTCCTTCGGCGAGGAGTCCCGCGAACAGCAGAGCCGATTTCACCTGCGCACTTGCCACTGGCATTTTGTAGTCAATCGCATTTAAATGTGTGCCAGTAATGCGCAAGGGCGGGCGATCCCCATCACTGGCCGCAATCTTCGCACCCATTGGACGAAGAGGCGCAACGATCCGCGCCATGGGACGCCGCGACAGCGATTCATCTCCTACGAGTTCGCTGCTGAATTCTTGTGCGGCCAGAATGCCGCTCAGCATGCGCATGGTTGATCCCGAGTTCCCGCAGTCCAGCGGAATATTTGGTGGTCGGAGCTTAGGGCCGCGTCCGTGAATCAGGACGCCGTTTTCCTTCTGCTCCAACTCGACTCCCAAAGCGGCGAGACAACTTAACGTGCTGGCACAATCGGCACCGGTGGAAAAATTCTCCAGCCAAGTTGTTCCCTCGGCAATGGCCGCCAGCATGGCGTAGCGGTGGGAGATGGACTTGTCCCCCGGCAAGCGCAACGCCCCCGCGATGTTGCGGGCGGGGCGAACCACGACCGTGGACTCTGTGGTTTCCTTCGACATCTGTCACTCACTATAACGGAATGGCCGGTGAGCCTTTAATGAATGGTCGTAGTGAATCGAGAGGAGTGGAGCTGCTACACCATCGCTTTCGCCTCGGCGGTAGCTTCTTTCAAAATCTCGGCTGGCACTTCCTTGATCGTCACATCGAATTCGAACATCGGCGTTTCACTTCCGCGGCCCCAGCGACTGACCTCCCAGTGAGCGCGCAGAAATTTGACCGATGGATGCCCAGTCAAGTCGAGCAACAAAGGATGTTGCGCCTGGTAGAACTTCTGCGGAAAGTTCGTGACCGGCTTCGGACCCCACGATGTGCCGTCGGCTGATCCTTGAATACTGACGTCCAACGATTCCTGCTCGACGATGCCGGTAATGTTCAGACTGAGTAGGAATACACGGTTCGCTGCACCGCCAACCTCGACCACGGGACCATCGCCCTTGGCGTTCACCACCGTTTTTTCTGGAACCAGGAAAGTATCAATCATCGCGCCAGCATTGTAACAAAATAGCCTTCGTGAGCGTTTTCGCTAGCCCCCGTGTTGCGCATCGAGGAACTGCCGCACTAACTTCCCTACTTCCCCGGGTTGCTCCCACGGGGAATAGTGCCCCGCCTTTGCGATAACCTTCATCTGACTGTTCGGGACATTTTGTCGCATCAGTTCGGCTTCAGCCGCGCCGGTGAAGATGTCCTCGTCGCCGGTCACGATCAGAGTCGGCACGTTGATTGTGTTCAACATCTCTACGGAATCTCGCCGCTCGGCCATGCCTCGCTGCACCATCGCAACATCTTCCGGAGACATTTTCCGCGTCATCCGCAGCGCTCCGTCGACCAAATCTGGACGTGTGCCGTAGGTAGTCTTGCCGAGCAGCTTGGGAAGCATGCTTTCGAAGAACGGCTCGGTCCCGCGCTCCATCACATCAGCCGCAGCTTGCAGTCGTCCCGCTCTTGCCTCGGGAGTATCCGCAGG
>Ga0210390_10002823_pt1 | contig 15161 bp, 10 predicted proteins | sample IncBWH11OmetaG_FD_161050 | JGI IMG/M metagenome (GOLD analysis project Ga0210390, IMG submission 161050) | Forest soil microbial communities from Barre Woods Harvard Forest LTER site, Petersham, Massachusetts, United States - Inc-BW-H-11-O ... | reverse complement strand
GCCATCTCGCTATCCACTGACGCCGGATCAGCCAGCGCTTTGTCGGCGATTTTCCGCGCCTGCTCTAAAGTCTCGGGGTCGCGCGCATCGTAGCCCAGCGCATTGAATACGCGCCCTCGCAGAGTTCGCTGCTCATCGCTCTCTCCTGGTTTTGGTTCGTACCCCATTTCTTTCATCGCCGGAGCCAGATACTGGCGGAGCCACATGCGATACGCATCACGATCTCTGCCGCTGACTAGATAGCGGCCGACATAATCGAGTCCCGCCAGCACGTCTTCCATAACGGCGCGATTACGATCCGATTGCAGCCCTTGCGCGAAAGCCAGCGAGTCGCCCACCGGTTCGCGACCCACCGCGACCGAGGCCCAGATGTCATTTTCCACGGCGATGCGCTCGCCGGGAGTCAGTTTGGCCTCGGCGTCATTGGCGAGAGCCCGAACCGCGTCAGCGGAGTAGCCGCTGCGGTAGTAACCGGTCGCGCCCGCATTCGCCAGCACCCAGGTCGAGCACCCGGGCAAAGTATACGTTTCTTCTTTCTGAGTGAGCAGTTCGCACTTGGGCGCGCCGCTGCCCGTCGCCGATCCTCTCAGGCAAACAGGAATCTGCCAGAGCTGATCGTTGGCCGCCTCAAATTTCACTCGATCGACAAAATAACGCTGTTGCGTCAAAGTCACGCTCGTCGAATTGCCGGAGCACTGCGCTTTCACATTGACGATGGGAGCGCCAGCTTGCTTCACCCACGTGGGCATAATCTTGTCGACCGGACGCTTCGACGTCTTCGCCTGCGCATCCCAGAAGTCGTCGGCCGTGGCGTTGGCATATTGGTGCTGTTGCAGATAAGCGTTGACTCCAGCGCGGAACGTTTTTTCGCCGAGATAAGACTCGAGCATGCGCAAGACCGAAGCGGCCTTCCCGTAAGCGATGCCGTCAAACAACTCCTGAATCTGCGCCGGAGTTTCTGCCGCCTGATGAATCGGCCGCGTATTCTCGAGAGAATCGACGTTCAGCGTCCCGCCGGTGTCACTGACGTCGTCCAACTCGTAATTCCATTCCGGCTTCCACTTCGCGACCGGCTTCGACTCCATCCACGTGGCAAACCCTTCGTTGAGCCAGATATCGTCCCACCACTTCATCGTGACCAGATCGCCAAACCACTGGTGCGCCATTTCGTGTGCGATGACGCTTGCGATTTCTTTCTTGAGGCCGACCGAGCCTTGCTTCTCGTCGATCAGAAGAATTACTTCGCGGAAGGTTATGCACCCGGTATTTTCCATTGCGCCCGCGGAGAAATCCGGCAGGCCGATCAGGTCCAGTTTTCCGTAGGGATACTTAATACCGAAATATTTGTCGTAATAGCCGAGAATGTAAGAGCCAGCTTCCAGCGCGAACCTGCCCATCTCTTTCTTCCCCGGCGTGCTGTAGACGCGAATCGGAATACCGTCGGCCTCGCCCTCGACGTACTCGAAATTGCCCACCACCAGCGCGGCCAGGTAAGACGACATTTTCGCCGTAGTGGCGAAACGCACCGTGTGCTTGTCACCAGGGCCCGGCGTATCGGAAACTATTTTCTGATTCGAAATCGCGACCAGCCCCTTATCGGCCACGGCGGTTATGTCAAATGTAGCTTTGTAGTCGGGCTCGTCAAACGAGGGGAATGCTCGACGGGCGTCGGTAGCTTCAAACTGAGACGCGGCATACTTGCGGCCCTGATCGTCTTTGCCCAAATACAAGCCACGCATCTCGTCGTTGAGAATGCCGGAGTAGGTAATATGGATCGTCGCTGGACCGGCAGCCAGAGGCTTCTCGACCGTCAGTACCACCATTTCTTTTTCTTTGTCGGGAGTCGCCTTCGCGGTTTGCGTGGAGCCAGCGCTGCTGATGGTTACGTCATGAAAGTCGATGTCGGCTGAGTTCAGCGTAATCTCAGAGGTCGAGCTGAGCACTCGAATCGCGATGGTTTCCTCGCCCTCAAATCTGGCCTTGTCGAGATCGGGCGTGAACGTGAGTTTGTAATTCTCAGGCCTTGCGATCTCGGGCAGCCGCTGCGCGCTCGCCAGCGAAAGTGTTGAGACAACAAAAATCATGATTGCAAGAATGCGTTTCATTCGTTTCCCTCGGGAATTTTCAGATTACTTTCCTTCAATATTCTTCCGGCGCACGCCGAGCGCAGTATCCCACTTCAGTTTAACTACGGATGGGGCATCCAAAAAGTTCACGGGCCAGGCGCAACCACTCCATTCAGAACGGTCATCGCGCAGTGGTTGGCGCCGAACCAGTAAGGAATTTCGCGATAGTCCTCGACCGCAAAAACCGCTAAATCAGCGTCCTTCCCCGCCTCAATGCTGCCCTTGCGCTGCGCCACGCGAAGCGCCCATGCTCCGTTGATAGTCGAGGCCGCGATCGCCTCCGCCGGCGACATTTTCAGATGCGTGCAGGCTAATGACATAGCCATCGGCATGCTGATAGTCGGCGAAGTGCCCGGATTGTAGTCCGTGGCCAGCGCAACTGGCACACCCGCATCAATCAGACGGCGCGCGTTCGGATATTCTTTCAACCCCAGAAAATAATTCGCGCCCGGCACCAGCGTCGCCACAGTATCGTGTTGGGCCAGTTGCAGAATGTCGGCCTCGTTCACATGGTCCATGTGGTCGAACGACGCTGGATGGAAACGAAAGAGCGGCTGCAGGCCTGTTTCCGAAAGCTGACCCATGTGCGCGCGGATGCTTAATCCATTCTTCTTGGCTGCGGCGAAAATCTGCTCCGTCTCCTCCGCGGTGAAAGCTCCCTGATCGCAAAACACGTCCACGAACTGGGCGAGCTTCCGCCTCGCCGCCACAGGAATCATCTCTTTACAGACGATCTCAACATACTTTTGTGAGCAGCCCTGAAACTCTTTTGGGACGACATGAGCGCCCAGCAGAGTCGAGACCACGGTCCCGGGCCAGCGCGAAGCCGCATCCTTAATGGCTTCCAGCGATTTCAATTCCGACGCGACCGTCAGCCCGTACCCAGATTTAGCTTCGACTGTAGTTGAACCCAAAGAGGCCATTTTCTGCAACGCGGTAAGAATCTTCGCAGCGAGTGCGCCCTTCGCCGCGTTGCGCACGCCTTCCAGACTGGATCGGATGCCGCCGCCCGCCGCCGCAATTTCCGCGTAGGACGCCCCCTCGATTCGCTTCTCGAAATCCACCAGCCGTGGACTGACAAAAACAGGGTGTGTGTGCGAGTCGACGAATCCCGGCATAACAACTTTGCCGGCGCAGTCGATCTCGCTAATTCGCTTCCGATTCTTCTTGAGCCACGGGTCGCGCAACGCATCCTTGGTTTGGCCGACGGAGACGATCTTGCCGCCCACGCAGAGCACCGCGCCGTCGTGGATGATCCCAAGGTCACGCAAAGCAGCCCCACGGCGCGGCCCCGATTCACCAGATGCCGCCCGTAAAGTGAGAAGTTGGCCGGCGTTGACCAGAAGAAGAGGATTCACCACGGAAGCTTGTCGTTTCGAGGTCACGCGTCGTTACTAGTCTAGCAGCAGACGGGAATCGTTTCCTTCGCGAACCTTCGTGCCCTTCGTGGTTGATGATCTTGGGTTGGATCCCGTGGTCCGTCGGGTTGTGCGAAATCGCAGCCCGGCCTAAGATTCGACCGAAAGGTTCCATCATGACGACTTCCTGGTTTCAGGGCAGAACCAAGGCCGACTCGGTCCTCTTCGTATGGCTTCGCGCCGTCACGGCGGCGCTTCTCTGCGGAATGGTCTTTCGGTCCAGTGCCGCGGCGCCGGAAACGGCGCCTCCCGCGGCTGGCACTCTGCGTCAAGCCGCCGAAACTCGCCACATCACATTCGGTGCGGCGGCAGCATCGGCGTATCTCGCCGAACCGGACTATGCCGCCATTCTTGCATCGGAGTTCAGCCAGTTGCAGGCCGAGAACGAGATGAAGTTCGGCGCAATTCATCCGCGGCCGGACACGGACCCCAATCCTTACAATTTCAAAGGTGGCGATGCGTTGGTCGAGTTTGCTCAGAGTCACAACATGCTCGTTCGCGGCCACACGCTCGTCTGGCACAACAACGTGCCGGATTGGCTAAAGAACGGCAGCTACTCTGCGTCCCAGTTGGCCGACATTCTGCACAGCCACATTAAAACGGTAATGACTCATTACGCTTCGAAGGTTTACGCGTGGGATGTGGTAAATGAGGCGTTCAATGAAAATGGCACAATGCGCCACACTCTCTGGTACGACCAGCCCGGAATCGGCACGGGGAAGGGGACGAAATATATCGAGCAGGTACTGCGCTGGGCGCACGAAGCGGATCCGCTCGCAAAGCTGTTTTATAACGACTATGACGCGGAACCGGAGAACAGAAAATCAGATGCTATTTACGCCATGGCGAAAGACTTTAAGAAGCGCGGCGTGCCGCTCGACGGAATCGGTTTTCAGATGCATGTCAGCCTGAAGTTCGACGATCCCACGACACTGGCGTCCGTTGCGAAAAATCTGGAGCGGTTTGCGAAACTCGGCCTGGAGTTGCAAATCACCGAACTCGATGTTCGGCTCACCGATTCCAGCGCGGCCTCGCTCAGTGCGCAAGCCAAACTTTACGGCGAGGTCACAACCCTCTGCGTGCAGCAACGTGCCTGCAAGGCACTGCAAACCTGGGGATTCACCGACAAGCGCTCGTGGATCCCACAGTTTTATAAAGGGCAGGGTTGGGCTCTGCTCTGGGATGGCAAGTATCAGAAGAAGCCGGCATACCAGGCTGTGTACGACGCGCTGGCAAAATAGGAGCTCGCGTTCATTGCCCATGCCGAAGAGTCTGCTTGTCTGAATCTCGGTAATACGGTATATTCAGATATTCAGACATTTGGCGAGGAAACGATGCAGTCAGCAAGAGTCGGAAAACGCGGCGCGATTGTGGTACCTGCAAGCTTGCGGAAGCGCTTTGGGATCGAAGAGGGTAGTATCGTCATCGCCGAGGAGAAAGACGACGGCATCCTCATCCGCCCCGCCGTGGTCGTGCCGGTGGAACGATACAGTCCCGAGCGCAAAGCAGAATTTCTTCTCTCCAACGCGATCGACGACGACGATTACCGCAAGGCGCAAAGGGCGGTCAGGAAGTTAGGTCTCGATCCGAAGTCGATCCCGCACCGGCGACCTACATAAATGGATCGTGTATTTCTCGACGCCAATGTTTTGTTTTCTGCCGCATACCAGCCTGGCGCCGGCCTCCTCCAACTCTGGAAACTCCGCGATGTGACTCTGTGCAGTTCCCAATACGCCCTGGAAGAAGCGAGAATTAATCTCAGCAGCGAAGATCAGAGGACGCGTCTTAACAAGCTTTCAGGATCGATCCATCTGGTTGAAGCAGGACAACGAGGCCTTCCGCCCGGAATCTCACTGCCTGAAAAAGATGCGCCGATTCTACTCGCTGCCATCGAAGCCCGGGCAACTCATCTGTTGACGGGCGACATCCGTCACTTCGGTCCGTACTTGGGCAAAAGGTTCGCGGGTGTCGCAATTATCCTTCCCGGAGATTACATACGCATGCGGACCGCGGATCACGAGACACGCCGACCGTCTAGACCGAGCGACTAAGAACTCATCGGGACCTCCACTCCCGCCTTCCTCGCAAATTCTTTCGCCTCGTCGTAACCCGCGTCCACGTGGCGGATCACGCCCATCCCAGGGTCAGTGGTCAGCACGCGCTCGATGCGCTTGGCCATCTCGTCGGTGCCGTCGGCCACGATGACTTGCCCTGCGTGCAGCGAGTAGCCGATGCCCACGCCGCCGCCGTTGTGAATCGAAACCCACGACGCGCCCGCGGCCGTGTTAAGCAAAGCATTGAGCAGCGGCCAATCGGCTACTGCGTCGGAACCGTCTTTCATGCTTTCGGTTTCGCGAAATGGCGACGCCACCGACCCGCAGTCGAGATGATCGCGGCCGATCACGATCGGCGCCTTGATCTTGCCTTTCCTCACCAGATCGTTCATGGCCAGACCAAATTGAGCGCGCTCGCCATAACCCAGCCAGCAGATCCGCGCGGGCAGGCCCTGAAACTTGATTCGTTTTCGCGCCAGATCAATCCAGCGCCGCAGGATTCGATTCTCCGGAAATAGCTCCAGAACCAGTTCGTCGGTCACATGAATATCAGACGCTTCGCCCGACAGCGCCACCCAGCGAAACGGTCCGCGCCCTTCGCAGAACAGCGGACGAATATACGCAGGCACGAATCCAGGGAAGTCGTAAGCGTTGCGCACTCCGCGTTGAAAGGCGAAGGTGCGGATATTGTTGCCGTAGTCGAAGGTGACTGAGCCCATCCTCTGCAGTCGCAACATGCCTTCAACGTGGCGCGCCATCGCGTCGAGAGACTTTTCCTGATACTCCTGCGGATCGCGCTGCCTCAGTTCCAGCGCCTGCTCGAACGTCATGCCGTTCGGCACATACCCGTTGAGCGGATCGTGCGCCGAAGTCTGGTCGGTCAGAATGTCAGGCACAACCCCACGCTCGGCCAACTCAGGAATCACATCCGCGCAATTCCCGACCAGCCCGACGGAAACATTTTCTTTCTTGCGAATCGCGTCTTTTAGAATGCGCAAAGCTTCGTCGAGCGTGGTGACCATGAAGTCGCAATACCCGGTCTTCAGGCGCTTCTTGATGCGCTCAGGATCGACGTCAATTCCCAGAAACGCCGCGCCGGTCATGGTCGCGGCCAGGGGTTGAGCTCCACCCATGCCTCCCATGCCGCCGCTGACAATCAGCTTGCCGGCCAGGTCGCCGCCAAAATGTTTTTCGCCGGCCGCGGAAAATGTCTCGAATGTTCCCTGCACAATCCCTTGCGAGCCAATGTAAATCCACGAACCGGCGGTCATCTGGCCGTACATCATTAAGCCCGCGCGTTCCAGTTCGTTGAACTTTTCCCAGTTCGACCAGTGACCGACCAGATTCGAATTCGCAATCAGCACGCGCGGCGCGTGATCGTGGGTTTTGAAAACGCCGACCGGCTTGCCGGACTGCACCAGCAGAGTTTCGTCATTGGCCAGATTCTTCAGGCTGGCGACGATGGCGTGGTAGGCTGCCCAACTGCGTGCCGCGCGGCCCGTTCCGCCGTAGACGACCAGATCTCTAGGACGCTCGGCAACCTCTTCGTCCAGGTTGTTCATGAGCATGCGCAGGGCGGCTTCCTGCTGCCAGCCTTTGCATGTGATCTGATTTCCGCGAGGCGCGCGAATAGATGCGGGAGCCTTACTTTCCGTTTCGACGGGCATACCTAAGATGTTAGTGCTTCAGGTCGGAAGGGCGCAACGCGGACCTTAGACGGGCGAGACCTACCAGGTGCTATACGCAGTGCCGTCGCTGGCGATTGCGCTGGAGGCGGAGTGCACATCGTCGATGCCCGGATCTTGCTGATCGACGGCCATCAGCACGTCCTCCTCTTTCGGTTCCCAGTTGGGCTGCTTGGTCATGGGATCGATGGGAATCTGCCGCAGGTATCCCGCCGTCACGAGGTCGTCGAGCGCTTGCGGGGCTTTCTGCTTGTCGAGAGTGTACTGGGAAATCACGCTGCGCAAGGTCGACAAGTTCTGGCGCAGCACGGATTCCCGGGCCTGCACGATCGACTGGTTGTAGATGGGCATCGCAACCGACATCAGGATCATGATCATGCTGATGACGATCATTAACTCCAGCAGCGTGAAACCGCGGGCTCGATTGCGCCGGTCGCCGCGGGCGAGCGGACGCGCCGCCTGCAGCCCGCCACGCCTCGCCGAGTTGTTCACGCGCCGCAGCATTTACCAGTCCTTATATTTCGTTCCGTCGAGAGCAACGCCAGTCGACTTAGTGTAGACATCGAACACGCTCTGCCCGCCAAAGGAGTCAGAATCAGGATCGTCCTGCATCGACCGCAGCCCCCACTCCTTACTCTTGGTCATCGGGTCCACAGGGATAGAACGCAGGAAACGGATTTTCTTGCCGCCCTGCGCTTCCACGCCCTTGACCAACTCCTCGAGATCCGGTGGATAACCCTGGCTGTCCAGCTTGGTCTGAAACATGTTCAGGTCGGCAGCGTCTTTGTAGCGGTCGATGGCATCGCGCATGTCCCACAGAGCGCGGCGCAGTTCCTTTTCCTTCTCGCGCTGGATCGTGATTCGCGCCAGCGGCAGCGCCATCATGGTCAGAATCGACATAATGGCCGCCGCAACGATCAGTTCCATAAGCGTAAATCCGCGTTGCGGCTTCGCGCTCGGGGTGTAATGGAATCTCTTAATGGTCATCGCCTTAAATTCCTACTGCTGAACAGTCACCGACGCCTGCGCTCCGTTCACCGTGATCTGTTGCAACCCAGGATCACGAGCCCCCCCGCGGGTGATGGTCAACGGCGTCTGCCCATCCTCTTTCGCCTGGAAAGTGATGGTCACCACCGCCCCCTGTCCGGAAACTCCACCAGCGCCGCTCGGCCTTGACGCGGTAATCGTCGACTCACCTTTCATGTCATCCTCGCGATGAGCCAGCGTGACCATCTGGCCATCTTGCGAGAGAAAGCCGCCATTGACCACGTTCACCAGTTGCAGCAGTTTCGGATCGTAGTCCAATTGCACCGGCACGGTATGAACGTTCTGCGCGCCCGATAGCAACAAGTTCACTACAAACGTATTCCCCTTAGCCGCCTGAATGGTCGGCGGATCAAACAAGAAGCTGGCCGGCCTGGCCGTAGAAGGATTCGGAGCCGCGGACTGGCTCGTTGGCGCCGAAGCTGCCGGAGCTTGATTGGCCGGAGCCGGGCTCGTCGGGGCCTGGTTCGCCGGAGCTTGGTTCGCCGGAGTTTGGTTAACCGGAGCTTGGTTAACCGGAGATTGACTCGCCGGAGGCGGTGTAGCCGGTGCACTCGTCTGCGCCGGCGCCGTCTGTGGACGGTTCGCATGCCGCAACGAAATCGTTGTCGAGGTGCCAATGTCAATGGCACGCTGGTTGATCTCGCTTACCTCCGAACCGCGGATCACGTGCGGCGTGATAGCGAAGACAGTCTCGTCGGAAGAGTGGTCCGTTGTAGTCTGCCCAAACAGATATTTAAGGATCGGAATCTGCGCTAGTCCCGGGATGCCGCTCAGCGACTTGGTCTGCGAGTCGTCCATGATGCCGCCGATCAGGCTGGATTCCCCGTCCTTCAGCCGGATTTCGCCCAGGTCGACTTTCTTCTGCCCGATGATGGGCTGGGTGATGCCGCCGATGCTGGCCTGGCCAATCTCCGAGGAAATTTCCATCGTGATCTTCAGCGAGACTTCCCGGTCGGTGTGTACGTGCGGCGTGACGTCAATATTTACGCCCACGTCGATGTATTGAAACTGTGTGTTCACCAGAGGGTTAATGCCCACTCCACCGATGCCCGGCTGAAACGAACCCGTGGCCACCGGCAGGCGTTCGCCAATTTTCAGAGACGCTTTCTGGTTGTCGAGGGAGCGAATCTGCGGATTCTGAATCAGCTTGGTATCCGTGTCCCCCATGACGGCCGACAGGTTCGCCGATGGGATCGTGACCTGGAAGTTTTCGGCGGTCAGGCTGGCCAGAGAGTTCAAGTTGATGCCGGTTCCGGAGGCGCTCGGCGTGGTTGTTCCAGTAGTCGTGGTCGTGGTCGAGGTAGTAAGGTTGTCCTGCAGTTGCACCGAGGCGCTGGTCGGCGGGCTCAATCCCAGAGTACGCGACTTGTCTTTACTGATCTGCATTACCGCAATGTCGATGATCACTTCCGGGCGCGCCTTATCGAGGTCTTCCACCAATTTCTGCGCCAGCGCGATCTGATCGGGAGTCCCGCGCACGATCACCGCATTCTGTGACAGCAACTGCTGCACCCGCGTCACGTCCAGCACGGAGCGAATCGCGTTGACTATATCCTGCAGTTCGGTCGGGGCCGAGAGATTGGTCAGATAAAAAGTTTTTAGGACGCTCTGTTCCAGTTCCTTGCGCTTCTGCACATTGTCTTGCGCCACAAAGATCGTGTTCGGCGTAACCGGCCGCCAAAACGTATGCGACTCCAGCGCCGTAATTTCCAGCGCATCTTCCAACGACACTCCGTTGAGATCGACGTTGATGGGTTTCGGAACGTAGTCAGGATCGAGCAAAACGTTGATTCCGGCCAGCTGGCCGACGGTCCGGTAGACTACATCGGATTTCGTGGCCAGCATCTTAAGCGTCACCGGGATGTTCGAGATTTGAGCCAGTTCCACCGGTCCTGGCAATTCGTGAACCCGGCGCTCCAGCGCGGCTGGCGGCCCGGCCGGCGCCTGCGTTGGATTCCGCTGCTCGTCGATCATCTTCAGCGTGTGCTCGAGTTCCTGCTTGGCGATGAACAACGACGGATCAATCTCCAGCGCCCTGCGGAAGTCTGCCACTGCTTCGTCCAGCTTCCCCTCTTCGCGCAGCTTCTGCCCGTCATGCACGATCGAGGCCGCAGCCTCAAAACGAATGCGTTCGAAGGAAGTCCGGTAGCGCAGGTCTTTTGGTTTCAGGTCGTAGGCTTGCTTGTAGAATTCGTAGGCCGCCACATACTTCTGGCGCGCCTCCGCATCCTGACCCTTGGCGTACAGGTTTTTGGCTTTGTCGGCGATGGCCGGCAGCGTGGCAGCCGCGACCAGCAACAGCAATAGTGCCGGGCGCATCAGGCGTCTCATTCGATAATCCTCACGAGATGATCCTCTTTATTCGGTTTTCGCCGGACAAGCGGCTTGTCCCACGGCTTGCAGCGTCGCGTCGGGATTTTCGAGCGGAAAAATCCGCTCGATACACCAAGAAACTCTCGGTGTCGCGATTATAGCATCGGTATTTCCGGCTCCCGAAGTGCTTGCGCTTACGAGAGTTATACTCTTTAGTCGTAGGACTAGTGGGCGAGCTTCGACCTCAGACCCTAGGCCTCGGCTTTTAGCTCTGAGCGTCAGACCCGCGGCCTCGCCCTGCCCAAAGTACGAGGTCTGCGGCGCGGATTCCGACGCAATCGTCCTGCTAAGATAAAAACCACCGACCATGGCACGCCAATCCACCCACCAAACGAAGGCCAACCCGGAGAAATCTCCGCGCCGCGATCCCACCGCCTCCGGCGATCGCGACGCTGCTGTCAATAGGATCGCTTCACATAACTACTTCTTGCTGGAAAAATTTGAGGCGGGGGTAGTTCTGACAGGTACCGAAGTAAAGTCCGTCCGCGGCGGCCTGGCCAACCTTAAAGACTCCTATGGATTGGTCAAAGACGACGCCGTCTGGCTGCTGAACGCCCACATCGGCCCCTACGAGCACGGCAACATTCACAACCACGCCCCGCTGCGCACCCGCAAACTGCTGATGCATCGCGAAGAAATCCGCAAACTCATCGGCAAAACGCAACAAAAAGGCCTAACCCTGATTCCCACACGCCTGTACTTCAAAAACGGCCGAGTCAAAGTGGAACTAGCCCTGGCCAAAGGCAAGCAACTCTGGGACAAGCGCGAAACCGAACGCCGCCGCACCGCCGACAAAGAAGCCAGGGACGCAATCAGCCGTAGCCGGAAGGCGTAAGCTGGATCCGGCCGACTTTTTCGTCCACTCACAAAAGACTTGTCATTCCGAATCGGGCTGAAAGCCCGGTGAGGAACCTGCTGTTTGCCTGCCACGTAGGATGACCGTCCACACGGAAATTTACCGTCGAACGCCAGACTCCGCAAGCCTTCAAGCCTGCCGCAATCTGAAGGACTCCGGGCTGAGCAAGCAGCGAATATCCACAAGCCGGATGTGACATCCATCCTTGCGCACACCACCACAATCGCGTAATTATGGTCGAGGCCGCGACGGTCGGCAAAAGCCGAATTCATAGCGCCCTAAGTCCTTTGTTTCACGAATTTTAGTATCTAAGCTCTTTGACATCCGGATTTTACAAGGATTTTCGCGCTAACATCATGATTCCAAAGATGGGAGGGGGGAGGGGGATACCGCGGCCCTCATCCGACAAGCAAGCCATCCGACTCGAGCGGCAACGGCGCCCTGAAATTTATTTCCGCCCGGAATCAACAGCATGAAGACCGTAAACCTCAAGTCCGACATGCCGTCGGTGCAGGAAGCCCTGCAGCGGCTGGATCGCGAGATGGCAGCTGCCCGCCAAGGCAAGCTCACCCTGCTGAAAGTTGTCCACGGCTACGGATCGAGCGGCGTCGGCGGCGACATTCGCATCGCAGTGCAGCGACGGTTGCACGAACTGGCCGAAGCCGGCCAGATTCGCGCCTGCATTTTCGGCGAAAACTGGTCGAAGACCGACGAAGCGACCTGGCGACTGCTGCAGGCAGACCCCGCCTTGAAAAGCGATCCAGACTTGGGCCACCGCAATCGCGGTATCACCGTCATCCTGCTTTGAGCTAGCGAAACGCCCGAACAACGGCGCTATGATCCTTGCGTCGGCGACGAATTCGGCACGGGAGCCGGCTCAGGAGCCACCACGACCGGCGGAAAAATCGGCTGCGTGATTATAGGCTGAACGACGACTGCCGGTGCCATCATGTTCTGCTTCCAGTACGAGACCGCGACCCCACGCTGCCAGAAACGCGGAATCAACAGCAGAAACAATATGAGCTGGCTGAGCAGAAACGCCGCAAACCATTTCTCAGGCGCAACGAACTTCATCCAGACCCAGATTCCGCCGACCAGAATGATCGCCGCCACGACCGCGGTCACCAAGTAACTTGCCAGCAAACGCCCCAGGCTGCGGAACGTGTGCTGGAACGCAGTTCCAATCGATTTGCGCACAGCCCGCTGGTCGTTCAAAACAACGTCCACTTCAGCCAGATCGAACCAGATGCGGAACCCAGTCATGATCAGAAAAATCACAAACAGCCCGACAAGACGCACCTCGGGCAGCAGCAACTCATTCGTGCTTTCCCCGGCCCTGTGCTCCAGCACGCCATGCAGCAGGAACAGTAAAATCGTCGCGACCAGCATCACGATGCTAGCAACCATCATCAGCCGAATGTAGCGCCACAAATTTCGCCCGCAAGCGCGAAAAAAATCTTCGCACGGCAGTCGGTAGTTCGACGCGTATCCCTGAAACACACCCGGCAGAAAAAGCGTCGTGAAGACGAGAAACAGAAACGAAAAATACATCGCCGGAGTCGTCGCCGAAGCCATTGGCCCAAACTCAGGACGAGCCAGCAAATTAATCATTACCGCTAAATCGAATCCATGCAGCAGCCGGTCCGCAGCCATACTGTGGTCGAGGATGGCATGAGCGCTCTTGCGAAAAGCCGCCGTGCCAAACTCCGCCAAAGTCAGATTCAGCAGCCAGAACCAGAAAATATAACGCTTGTTGCGAGCGACCATTCCCCAGCCGCTGCCCAGCAAACTCTTCTTATCGCTCATTCGTTTTCTATCCCTCGGTCCGTCCCGCGGCTAAAACCGCTTTTCAGAGACTGTCATGTCAAGAGACTCTATACCGCCCACCACGCAAGCGCCTGGCTTACCCACTGCGTTGCGAACAGCCAGTAGGTCGACAGCTTGATCGTGGCTTTGCCGTTACCCTCGACCACGTAACTGTTATTGAAGTCGTTGCGATCAAGCTGCACAGTGTGGTCAGGATCGATTTCCGCCGAGACGACCTTCGCCTTCTTCACGTAGCTGAATCGGATCCAGCGATCCTTCCCGTCCCATTGCTCGCGAACCTTCTCTCCGTTGTCGAACTTGACTTCTACCTCAACCGGCATCACAAAATCTTCCTTGCGATGCAGCGAAACGTAGGACTGATAAACCGTATCGTCTTTATTCGTATCCTTTTTTGCGTCCTTCTTCTCTTCTTCGTACCAGTTGACCGGAAACGAATTGATGTTGAGCACTTCATAATCCACTACCTGCGACCCGTAGATAGCCTGGTTGAAATACCAGCGCAAATCCTTGCCGGAAACTTCTTCGATCGCCTTGAGAAAATCTTCTTTAGTGGGATGAGTGAAGCGGTACTTCATGAAGTACACACGCATGGCCTTGGCCATGGTGTCTTCCCCGATGATGCTTTCGAGTGTGACCAGCACGCTGGCGGTTTTGCCGTAAGTGATGCCTCCATACGAATTGGAATTGTAGTAGTCGTAGGCCTTCTCGGCGATGGGGTCGCGATCGGCTGCGCTGAGATAGCCGAGCCTCTGCTCTTCGCGTTCGCCCATGGTCGCGCCCGCGATGTTCATGATCGAAGTGCTTTTGCCGAGGATCGAATCGAGCACCTTCACTTCCGTGTAGCTGTTGATACCCTCGTCCATCCAGGCGTCTTCGAATTCGTTGGTCGCGACCATGCCGTACCAGTACTGGTGCCCGAACTCGTGCTCCACAACAATCTCGGGCAGATACAAACCATTTGGCATGAACCAGCTCGAATCGCCGGTGATGAACGTCGGATACTCCATCCCTCCAGCCGCGGAATCCGGTTCGGGATCGACCACGGTCAGGGTCTTATAGGGATAAGGCCCGTACCATTTTTCAAAGCGATCGAGCGTGTCGCGTGTAATTTTCTCGTGGCGCTCGGCCTGGCTCCAGTGCGCGGGCTGCATCAGAAAGCGCAGATGGATCGGCCCCATTTGCGACTGGTAAACGCTCTCGCGCACTTTGTAGCGCGGGCTCGCGGTCCAGGCGAAGTCGTGAATGTCATCGCCATGATAGGTCACGGTCTGGGTGTTATCGGGATTGCTCTTCTTCTCAACCATAACTCCGCTGGCGCCGACGACCTCATTCTGCGGCACCGTGAGCTTCACGTCGAAGACGCCGAAGTCGGCGAAGAACTCGGTCGTGTTGTGATACTGGTGGCAGTTCCAGGCTCCATGCCACCATACGCCGACCTTCGGAAACCATTGACCACCTAGCACAAAATCGCGCTTCCATCCGGAACGCGCCTGCGTCTCGGGGAATTTTGTCTTAAAGGCAATCTTGAACTGCGCAAATGCGCCCGGCGCGATCGGTTTCGGCACGGGCAGATCGACCACGGTCTTATCATCTTTATTGCCGTCGTCCGGAGCGATGTACCGCAACTGCGACGTCAGATCGCCCTGGCCGACCAGTTCGATACTCTTGATGTCTTCCGCTCCATACAACTTGTCTTCCCACTTCTCATAGCCGGTGTCGCGCGTGCCCATGAGTTTTGCATCGTGCACAAATGTCGCCTTGGGTTGAATTCGTTT
>Ga0210390_10002821_pt1 | contig 15163 bp, 16 predicted proteins | sample IncBWH11OmetaG_FD_161050 | JGI IMG/M metagenome (GOLD analysis project Ga0210390, IMG submission 161050) | Forest soil microbial communities from Barre Woods Harvard Forest LTER site, Petersham, Massachusetts, United States - Inc-BW-H-11-O ... | reverse complement strand
CCGACCGTGCGCTGCGCGGTGGGGCACGCGATTGCACGGCGAGAGCGTCAGCCGCTGAGGTGATTTTGGCGCGGTCGGACTTGGGTGCGGCGGCTAGTTCGGGACGTATAACCGCGACGGGTTTGGGCTGGACAGGTTCAGGGCCGCGTTTGCGTTCGCCGTCGAACTGCAGCCAGTCTTCGGGCGGCGACGGAATCTTCCAGATATTTTGCGGATTTTCGAATTCGACAGCGGTATATAAAGGACCACCGGATTCGGCGTCGCGCTGAATCCATTTAACGCGGCCGCGCGTGGTGATCTTCGCGGAATTGTCCGTTCCGGGATGCAGCTCGAGGGTGACCATCGCGTCTGGCAAAACCTGATATTTGGACGGATATTTACAGCCGTGGCAGCTGATGGTGAGCGTCGAGACCTTCTCGGTGTAAGGTCCGCGGCGAGCGTCAACGCCCGAGACGGTGACGAGTACCGCTTCGTCGCGACGAGTACTGCGACGAGCTGCACGGTTCGCGTTGCCGGCAACTGAAGGGTTCGCCATGAATTCCCCTTGGAGGCTGGACGTATAGAATAGGGCAACCATGTTCGCAGGAGACGGCAAAGGCGGAGTGGTTTTTTCAAAGGGTTACTGTACTTATGGGCAGGGTGGTTCGATGTGTATTCGCCTGTGGGCGGTTAGCGGATGAAGGGAGAATTCGATGGGGAATGATTTGCGCGGGCGGGATGTCGCTGTTCGGCCGAAAGCTTGGTTGGCTTGGAGCAGCGGAAAGGATAGTGCTTGGGCGTTGCACATGGTGCGCGAGGCAGGGTCATTTGATGTGGTGGCGTTGCTGACTACTGTGAATCGTACGCATGGGCGCGTGGCGATGCATGCGGTACGGGAAAGTCTGCTGGAAATGCAGGCTGCGGCGGCTGGGTTGCCTTTGGTGACGGTTGGCATTCCTTCCCCGTGTTCGAATGAGATCTATGAGCGCGCGATGAGCGAGGCGATGGCGCGGGCTGCGAGCGACGGAGTGCGGCATGTTATTTTCGGGGATCTTTTTTTGCAGGATGTTCGGGCTTACCGGGAATCGCAGTTGGCGCGGTGCGGGATGACGCCTGTGTTTCCTTTGTGGGGGATGGAGACGCGTTCGCTGGCAGCGAAGATGGTTGCGGGCGGGTTGCGTGGTTATTTGACATGCGTGGATCCGCGGAAATTGGAACGCGGGTTTGCGGGGCGGCGATTTGACGCGGAGTTATTGGCGGATTTGCCTTCGTCGGTTGATCCCTGCGGGGAGAATGGGGAGTTTCATACGTTTGCTTGCGCGGGGCCGATGCTTCGGGCGGAGTTGGCGGTTACGGTTGGCGAGATTGTGGAGCGGGAGGGATTTGTGTTTGCGGATCTTTCTGCGCGGGATGCGGTGAAGCAGGAATAATTGTCGTAGGGGCATCGGCCAAAAATTTGGCGCAGAGAGCGCAGAGAAACTGTGGAGACAAATCTGAGAATGACAGACGTGTTACCGCAGAGGCGCGGAGAACGCAGAGAAAACCGGCGCCGCGGAAGTGTTGACGCCCGGGCGAGCTGCGGCGCAGCAAGCAGCGCCCCTACGATTGTGAAACTACACGTGGCGATGTGGAGAGGTGCGTTATCTTATTTTTTTCAGGAGGGCGGCTACGGCGTCGGTGGCGAGCTGGGCGGCGTGGAAGGTTGCGGGGGGTAGATCGCCGAGGGCGCCGGAGATTTGGTCGGGACTGATGGCGCGAATTTCGGCTGGGGATTTGCCGATGAGAATGTCGGTGAGTTTTGAGCTGCAGGCGATGGCGGCAACGCAGCCTTGGGCTTTGAAGCGGGCTGCGGAGATGCGGCCATCTTCGATGAGTACGGCCAGGCGGAGGACGTCACCGCAGACGGGATTGGTCACTTCGACGGTGGCGGTGGCGTCGGGGAAGTCGCCGGCATTGTGCGGAGCGCGAAAGTGGTCGAGGATAATTTCGTTGAAGGTGGCACTATGTGGTGTAGCCAAGCATCAACTCCTAAGTAACAATTCTGGATGACGAGCGCGCAGTGTTGAGTATAATGCCGTGGGCCAAAGGAAGGATAGTTGATAGCAGGAGAGTCAAGGCGGTTTGTAATTGTTTCGCTTTTTTTGTTTCAAACTGATTGACACAAGTGGGGTTAGGAAAGTAACGTAGCAGTCCCAGCCAGCGCTTATCCGAACCGGGCGCGGAAAGCGGCCTCTCACTTCGCCTAAGAAATCGTCAGGAGATAGACAGATGCGACGACTTGGATATGTCTTCACCCTCGCGGTGGCCTTCGCAATGTTGGCGAGCGCCAGCTTCGCGCAAGACGGGAAGCTGAAGATTAAGGTAACGCCGCCTCAAGCTTATGTATTTGTTGATGGGAATGCCATAAATGACGGCAGCCACGAGATCAAACTTGCAGCGGGCAAGCACACCGTGGTGGTGGTGAACTATGGCTACAAGATTTCCACGCAGGACGTGAATATTGAGGCCGGGAAGAAAACGGACCTCAACGTCGCGCTGGAAGCATACGGTGACAAGGTGTCCGGACCGTGGGGCCGTGTGTACATCACTGGAGTAGATGTGCGCGCCGCGGTGCTTTCGAACGGGAAGACGCCGGGGTATCTTGTGGGCCATGTGGATGAATTCAATAACGATTTCTGGGTCTGGAAGCAGGAATTGGTGCTGCCTCCGGGCACGCATCACCTGACGGTCACCCGGGCGGGCAAGGAATTGTGGTCGGGAGACGTGAAGGTGGAGGCGGGCAAGAAGGTTTCGATCAACGTCGCCAAGAATTCGCAGGTGACGACGGACTGGACGAAGCGCGACGCGGAATTGACGAAGAAGGCGCCGCAGCCGCGTTTTCATGCGGGCGTAGCGAGTGCGACGGTGGTGGTTGCGCCGGTGCACGCGACGGTGGCGAATGCGACGGCGAACATCAACTGCGGCCAGACCGCGAACCTGGAATGGACGACGACGGACGCGGTGGACGTTACCTGGGACCAGAGCATCGGCAAAGTGGCGAACAGCGGATCGCAAGGAGTATCGCCGCACGCGACCACTACCTACACAATGACGGCTGCGGGACCGGGCGGCATAGTGACGGGAACCGAGACGGTGAACGTGAACACGGTCGTCACGGGCAGCATTACGGCGAGCCCGTCTGAGTTGCACTACCGCAAGATCGGCGACAAAGTTATTACCGATGACAGCGGCACGGTGACGTGGACTACCGGAAATGCGGATTCGGTGACGGTAGACCCATTCGGAAAAGTAGACCTGAACGGTTCACAGACAGTGAAGGCTGATCCGGCCAAGACCGACATCGGTCCAGTGGACGAGAATCGTAGTTACGCACTGCACGCCACGAACGTCTGCGGCGGCTCGCTCGACCAGACGGCTGCGGTTCACGTCACTGGGTCAATCGAGCCGATCCCGGAAGTAGTGCTGCAGAGTGTGTTCTACCCGACGGATTATCCGGATAAGGGGAACCCGCAAGTGGGGTTGGTGAAGAGCCAGCAGCTGGAGCTCGCGACCTTGGCGGCGGGATTCAAGAAATATCTGGAATACGACGGCGACGCGAAACTATCGGTAGAGGCTTATGCGGACATTCGCGGCTCGAAGCCACATAACCAGGATTTGAGCGAACGGCGCGTGGAGCGTATCAAGCAATACCTGGTGGATCAGGGAATCTCGGCGGACAAGATTCAGACGGCGGCATACGGCAAGGAACGCCCGATGGACAAGTCCGAAGTGAAGAACCTGGAAAGCACCAACCCGAATCCGGCTCCTAAGGCGCGGGCTCGGAACGCTCAGGGGACGTGGTTCGCTTACAACCGGCGGGCTGATATTATTTTGCTGCCGTCGGGGAAGAAGTCGGCGCAGTTCTATCCGAACAATGCTGATGATTCGGGAGTGATTTGGCAGATCCCGAAGCCAGCTTTGAAGAAGGTGGAAGCGGCGCAGTAAGTTTTAGAATAGATTGCGCGATTGAACGCGCCGAGGAGCTGAGAGGCTCCTCGGCGCGTTTTTGTTTTTGGGCTGAAGGCTTTTACCGGAGAGACGCTGAGAGTGCAGAGAAAGGCAGAGTAGTAGAATCTTGATGCTATGGTGCGAAGGAAAAAACTCGACGGGATGCGGATTGTATCGCTGGCGCCTAGTGTGACTTCGATTTTGTTGGAGCTGGGCGTCGGGCGCGGACTGGTGGGCGTTTCGCGGTGGTGCAAGGATGTGGCGGATGTGGGGTCGCGGCCGGCGGTGGGTGATTGTTGGAAGATGGATGTGCGCGAGGTGATGCGATTGCGGCCGACTCTGCTGATAGGGTCGGTGCCGTTTGCGGCGGAGACGGTGCGGAAGATTTTGGCCGAGCCTGTGGCGTTTTTGCCGATTAATCCGCGATCGCTGGCGGATATTTTTAGTGATATTCGGACATTGGGGCGAGTGGTGAAGCGCGGGCGTGCGGCGGAAGCTTTGATACGAAAGATGCGTGCGGGATTTGCGGAGGTGACGCGGCGTGCGCGGCGGATTGGCGGCGGCCGGCCGCTGCGCGTTTATTGCGAGGCGTGGCCTAAGCCGCGGATCAGTTCCCCTCCCTGGGTGGCGGAGTTGGTGGAGATGGCGGGCGGCGAGATGGTGGTGGCGGCTGGGCAGCGCGTGACGGATTTGGAGGTGGCGCGAACTGCGCCGGAATTGATTGTGTTGGCGTGGGCAGCGACTGGGGCGCGGGCTAAGGCTTCTACTGCTTTGCGGAATCCGGCTTGGCGGGATGTGCCGGCGGTGCGGAATGGGCGCGTGATGGTGATTCGGGACGAGCTTTTGAACACGCCGGGGCCACCGTTGGTGAGCGGGGCTTGGGAATTGGCGCGCGCGATTCGGGAGTCGGCATGTTGATTGTGGTGGCTGGGTTGATCGAGGCGGAGGGGAAGGTTTTGGTTTGTCAGCGGCGGCGTGGGGACACGTTTGAATTGATGTGGGAATTTCCTGGGGGGAAATTGCAGGCGGGGGAGACGGCTGCGCAGGGGCTCGCGCGAGAGTTGCTCGAAGAGTTGGCGGTGGAGGCGCGCGTGGGCGAGGAAGTTTTTCGGACGCGGCATCGGTACGCGGAGATGAGTGAGGAGATTGAGTTGATATTTTTTGCCGCGGCAGTTGACGCGCACGCGGTGCGGAACATTGTATTTGAGAGGATGGAGTGGCGCGCGCCGGAAACTTTGAGCGAGTTGAATTTTTTGCCGGCGGATCGGGAGTTTGTGGGGAAATTGGCGCGGCGGGAGATTGTGCCGGCGCGCACGGCGGCTGGGATCGGCGCGGACGGCCGGAAGAGTGATCCTTCGCTCCGCTCACGATGACGATGCTCGTCGCATCGTTAGAAAACCCACGGCGAAGAGCACAGCCAGGAGTGGCTGTGCCACGATGGCGCCCGATTTGGTAAACGCTCGGGGAGCATCAAAAAAAGGAATTGTTCTGGGTGTGCGCTGGTTGGCGTTGGGGTGTATTCTAGCAAGAGGCGAACGAGTGGAGCGCGCCGTGCGAGGTTGATAGACGGTGACAGCGAGTGCTAGGAGAGGGCCGAACGAGGATATGAACAACGAGATCAGTTTGCCTTTGCAGGGATTGGACTCGGCCGAAATTCAGGAGTGGCTGGAGTCGCTGGACTCGGTGCTGCAGTCGAGCGGGCCGGATGTGGCGTCGTATATTCTGGAACGATTGCGCGCGCACGCGAGGGTTATCGGGATTGAGATTCCGTTTACCGCTAACACGCCGTACGTGAACACGATTCCGCACTCGCTGCAGCCGGAATTTCCAGGGGACCAGCAATTGGAGCGGCGGATCAAGAGCCTGGTGCGTTGGAACGCGCTGGCGATGGTGGTGCGCGCGAATCGCGAAGAGCACGGAATTGGCGGGCATATTTCGACGTATGCGTCGGCGGCGGCATTGTATGAAGTGGGATTCAACCATTTTTTCCGGGCCCGGACGGCGGATTTCGAAGGCGACACGATTTATTTTCAGGGGCACGCTGCGCCGGGAATTTATTCGCGGGCGTTTCTGGAAGGGCGGCTTTCGGCGGAGAAACTGGAAAATTTCCGGCGTGAGTTGAAACCTGGCGGCGGACTTTCTTCTTATCCGCATCCTTGGCTGATGCCGGACTTCTGGGAATTCCCTACGGTTTCGATGGGGCTGGGCCCGCTGATGGCGATTTACCAGGCGCGTTACAATCGCTATTTGGAAAATCGCGGATTGAAAGCGGCGACGGATGCGAAAGTGTGGGCGTTTTTGGGCGACGGCGAGACGGACGAGCCGGAATCGCTGGGCGCGATCACTTTAGCTTCGCGCGAGAAGCTGGACAATCTGATTTTCGTAATTAATTGCAATTTGCAGCGACTGGATGGGCCGGTGCGCGGGAACGGACAGATTATTCAGGAGCTGGAATCGGCGTTCCGCGGGGCCGGCTGGAATGTGATCAAGGTTTTGTGGGGCACGGAGTGGGACGCAATTTTGGAGCGCGACACCGAGGGCCTGCTGGTGAAGCGCATGGGCGAGCTGGTGGACGGCGAGTACCAGAAGCTGGTGGTTTCGTCGGGCGCTTATGTGCGGGAACATTTCTTTGGGTCCGATCCGCGATTGCTGAAGTTGGTGGAACCGTTCTCGGATGAGGAGCTGCGGCGTTTGCGCTTGGGCGGGCATGATCCGCGCAAAGTTTATGCTGCTTACAAGGCGGCGACGGAAAACAAGGGCGCGCCGACGGTAATTCTGGCGCGGACGATTAAAGGTTATGGGCTGGGCGAGGCGGGCGAGGGCAAGAATATCACGCACCAGCAGAAGAAGTTGAACGAAGACGAACTGCAGGAGTTTCGCACGCGGTTTGATATCCCGCTGAGCGATGCGCAGTGCGCGGAGGTGCCTTTTTACCGTCCGGCGGAAGACAGCGAAGAAATTACTTACATGCGGGCGCGGCGCGAAGAATTGGGCGGGTATGTGCCGCAGCGGAGCACGCGTTCGAAGCCGCTGGTGGCGGATCATGAGGAGTTGTTCAAGGAATTTTTGACTGGGAGCGATGGGCGCGAGGTTTCGACGACGATGGCGTTCGTTGGGATTCTGCGGAAAATGTTGCGCGATCCGGAGATGGGAAAATTGATTGTGCCAATCGTGCCCGACGAGGCTCGGACGTTTGGCATGGAGTCGCTATTCCGCACTGCGGGAATTTATTCCAGCGTGGGGCAGCGATACGAGCCGGTGGATGTGAACACGCTGCTTTATTACAACGAAATGAAGGATGGGCAGATTCTGGAGGAAGGGATTACTGAAGCGGGGTCGATGGCGTCGTTCATCGCGGCGGGCACGGCTTACGCTACGCATGGGATCAACACGATTCCCTTCTTCATTTATTACTCGATGTTCGGATTCCAGCGGATTGCGGATTTTATTTGGGCTGCGGCGGATATGCGCGTGCGCGGATTCTTGCTGGGCGGAACGGCGGGGCGCACGACTTTGTCTGGCGAAGGATTGCAGCACCAGGATGGCAACAGCCATGTGCTGGCGTTGCCGGTGCCGAACCTGCGGGCATACGATCCGGCATACGCTTACGAGCTTTCGGTGATTATCGAGGACGGAATTCGGCGGATGTATAAGGTTGGTGAGAGCATTTTTTATTACATCACGGTGATGAACGAGAATTATCCGATGCCGGCGATGCCGGGGGACGTTCGCGAAGGGATTTTGAAGGGGATGTACCGATTCCGGGCTTCGGAGAATAAGGAATCGAAGCTGCGAGCGCAGCTGTTTGGCAGTGGGGCGATTTTGAATGAAGCATTGAAGGCACAGGAGATTCTGGAGAAATATGGAGTGGCGGCGGATGTGTGGAGCGTGACGAGTTATAAGGCGCTTTATTCGGACGGAATTGAGACGGATCGTTGGAACCGACTGCATCCTGCGGAGAAGGCGCGCGTGCCTTATGTGACGGGACTTTTGAAGGATGCGCCGGGAGTTTTGGTGGCGGCTACGGATTATTTAAAGACTTTGCCGAATATGATCAGCCCGTGGGTGCCGCGAAGGATGGCGTCGCTGGGGACGGATGGGTTTGGGCGCAGCGAAGGGCGGGCTGCTTTGCGGAATTTCTTTGAGGTAGATGCGCGGTTTATTGCTTTGGCGGCTTTGAATGAGCTGTTTTTGGATGGAAAGATCGAGAAGTGCGTGGTGCAGAAGGCGATTGCGGATTTGGGGATTGATCCGGAGAAACCGAATCCGGTGATTTCGTAGAGAAGTGTTCGGTCTCCAGCGTTCGCAAAGGACGCGGCCCCGGCTTGGAAGTTTCGAGCCGGGGCTTTTCTTTTGGGGCAGCGCTCCTACCAACATTGACCAAGCGTGGCGCGGGCGGCACGGCCTGCCGTGCCCCTACGAATGCAAAGGCTGGCGGTCTGAAGACCGCCGCTACAAATTCAACACCAACATCCGAGCAACGCCGTGCCCGATTCGATGAACCCGAACCGGCCGCTTAAACCAGGGAGCGGCCGCCGTCTACTGCTAGGATTTGGCCGGTTACGAAATCGGTTTTGGCGAGGAAGGCTGCGGCATCGGCTATGTCTTCGCCTGTGCCGGTGCGATGGAGGGGGACGCGTTGGATGTAATCTTCGTCGGGAGCTTCGCCGGGAAACTGGATCGTGCCGGGGGCGATGCTGTTGACGAGAATTTCGGGGCCGAGGGCGCGGGCGAGGCAGCGGGTGAGCATGATGGCGCCAGCTTTCGAAACGCAGTAGTGGGTGTAGCCGGGCCAGGGCAGCAGGCCGCCGAGTGAAGTGAGATTGATGATGCGACCGCGGCCTTGGCGTTTCATGATGGGGGCGGCGGATTGCGCGCAGAGAAATTGCGATTTTAGATTTACGTTCATGATGTGGTCCCACTGCTCTTCGGTTAGCTCTTCGAATTTGGCGGCGAAGAACATGCCGGCGTTGTTCACGAGGATGTCGAGGCGGCCGAATTCGTTCTCCACGGCGGTGAATAACTTTTGCACGTCGGCACGATGAGAGATGTCGGCTTGGACGGCCAGGGCGCGGCGGCCCATGGAATTTAGTTCCTCGACGAGGGCTTCTGCTTCCGATTTTGAGGAGTCGTAGCTGATGATTATGTCGGCGCCTTCGGCGGCGAGGCGCAGGGCGATGCTGCGGCCGATGCGTTTGGCGGCGCCGGTGATCAGGGCGACTTGTCCTGCTAGCGATTTTTCGGGCATGTGGATTTTCTCCTTGTGGGAGAGACATTAACATCTTGGTGGGGAGCGGGAAATGCGAGATCGCACGACCGAACCTGCGCGGCGATTGATGTAGAATCGGGGGCGTTGCGCGGTCAGTGGTCGCTTGTCACTTGGCGTTGAGCACTTGCGGTTTGGCACTTATCACTCATCACTTGTCACTGGATTTGGAGGCGGGATGAAAGTTGATTTGCTGGCGATTGCGGCGCATCCGGATGATGTGGAGCTTACTAGTGGGGGGACATTGCTGAAGATGGCGGCGGCTGGGTATCGCACGGGGGTATTGGATTTGACGCGGGGGGAGACCGGGACGAGGGGGACTCCGGAGACGCGTGCGAAAGAGGCTGCGCGGGCGGCGAAGATCATGCGGGTGGCGGTGCGGCGGAATTTGGGTTTGCCGGATGCGCATTTGGAGATGCGCGAAGATTACAAGATGGCGATTGCGGAGGTGATTCGCGAATTGCAGCCACGGACGGTGATACTTCCCTACTGGGAGGGGCGGCATCCAGACCATTACACGGCGGCGCGGTTGGGATTTGAGGCTTGTTTTGTGGCGGGGTTGAAAAATTATCCGCTGGCGGGCGAGGCTTACCGGCCCTTCAAGATTTTGTACGCGGCGGCTTACGATTATCAGCGGCCTACATTTTGCGTGGACATCACCAAGGAATTCGCGCGGCGGAAGCAGGCGATTCTGGCGTACGCTTCGCAATTTACGCCGCCGAAGGAGATGCGGCGGTCGAAGGTAGTGCTGCCGCTGGACGAGCTGGAGGCGCGAATGAATTCGATCGCGCAGTATTACGGGCGGTTGATTGGGGCGCGGTATGCGGAGGGATTTATCGTTAAGGAAGTGATGCAGGTGGAGGATGTGGTGAAGATGGCGGTGCGGTCGATTTGAGCGTGGCTGAGAACGTCAAAAGATTGAACACAGAGCGCACGGAGAAAGGCGGAGGCCACAGAGAAAGACGAAGGCTTTTACGTCGGTGACGCATAGAAAGGTGCGAGAGATCCTTCACCCGCTGTCGCGGGTTCAGGATGACGATGCTCGTCGCATCGTCAAAACTCGTCGGATTCTTGGGCGTAGCTGAAGCCTGGGAGGGCGTAGGCCGGACCTTTGCGGTCTACTTTTACTTTCACGGGGCGTTCGGATTCGGCGCCGGCTTTGCGGAGGATGGCGAAGGTGGTTAGGGCTTCGTTGTAAACCTTAGTAACCAAATAGGATTCGCCGGTATCTTCTTTCTTCCAGACCTGGCCGACTTGGAGTTTGCGGGCGGGCACATGACTAATGTAGTGAGAATCGCGGGGTCCGTCAATATGAGTGCGCAGGGGTGATTCCCTGCGGCAACATTTTGAGTGGTAGTGGCGCGGCGAGGTTGAATCGGGCACGGCGGCCCATACCCCTACCGTTTCTTGGAGATGTGTACACCTGGGCAAGCTGGGGCACAGCCCTTCGATCGCGCACGGCGCGATCTCAGGATGAATCGCGCCGCAGCGCGATTCACAAGCAGCGCCCCTACCGATCAAAGTCAGCAGCACCCAGCTGAAACTGGCCGCTACGAATGCAAGTCAAGGGCGGGTGAGGCAGACGGCTCGATCTCAAATCGCGCCTGCGACGGTGAATTGTGACATACGTTTTACACCTGTCAGCTAACTAAATTGGGGTGGCGGACATCCAAGGAATTCAGCACAGGAAGATGCCCGGAGGGGTGTATAATCCGGGCAGTATCCGCCGGAGGTAGCCATGAGAAACAGTTTGGCGGGGCAGCTCGGGGCCATGATTATCGCGGCGTCGCTGGTGACTTCGACCAGCATCGCCGGCGTGCCGCAGGCGCAACAGCAGGGCGGCCAACAACCGTCTTCACAGACTTCGTCGCAGCAGCAAACTGGCGCGCAGCAGGGCAACTCTGCCCCTTCGCAGCAGTCCCCGTCGCCTGCGAGCGGTACACCTTCCGGCGGCACCACGCCTGCCGGCACCACACCTTCTGGCACGACGCAGCAGGGATCTGCCACGGCGGATAATCAACAGAAGGGCGCGGTGCAGCAGGCGGACCAGCCCATCGAGCAGACCACTGATCCCAACGTAAAAGCGGGTAGCAAGGCGGACGTTAGCGCGATCGGCAACCGCAGCAGCGTAGGCCACGGACTGAACTTCTATTCGCTAGAGCATGAGATCGCGCTGGGAAAGCAGCTGTCCGCAGAAGTAGAGCGGCAGGCGAAATTCATCAATGACCCGGTAGTGACTGAGTACGTTAACCGCGTGGGACAGAACCTGGTGCGGAATTCGGACGCGCAGGTGCCGTTCACGATTAAGGTGATTGATTCGGACGTGGTGAATGCCTTCGCGCTGCCCGGCGGATTTTTCTACGTGAACAGCGGATTGATTCTGCACGCGGACGAGGAATCGGAACTGGCGGGCGTGATGGCGCATGAAATCGCGCACGTCTGCGCGCGACATGGCACGAAGCAAGCGACGAAGGGCGAAATCGCGCAGCTGGCCATGATTCCGGCGATGATTTTTATTCCTTACACGCTGGCCGGGTACGCGATTTATCAGGGCATGCAATTCGCGATTCCGATGGCTTTCCTGCAATTCACGCGCACGGACGAGGCGGAAGCGGATTATTTGGGGCTGGAGTACATGTACAAGGCGGGGTATGACCCGAACGCGTTCGTGGCGTTCTTTGAGAAGGTAGCGTCGGACGAAAAGAAGCAGCCCGGCACGATTCCGAAGATTTTCTCGACGCACCCGCCGACGCCGGAGCGCATCAAAGCCTCGCAGAAAGAGATTGCGACGGTTCTGCCGCAGCGCCCGGAATATATCGTGACTACGTCGGAATTTGACGTGGTGAAGCACCGCTTGCAGTTGATCGAAGCGAACGTAAAAGTGAACGACAAGAATCCGAACAAGCCGACTTTGCGCAAGAAGACCGCGCAGACGCAGGCGCCGCAGCCGGGGGATACTTCGACGACGTCGGATCCGAATTCTGATCCGGACCGGCCGACTTTGCAGCGTAGGCCGGATCCTAGTCAGCAGCCGTGAGAGGCGGTTGAGAGTTTAGAGTTTGCAGTCGAGAGTTAAAAGCTTAAGCGCCCGGTTCTTTAGCCGGGCGCTTTTTTTTGTCGCGGGATCTCCTGGGATTGCAGGGGCTAGCGGGTTTGGACTTCGGCTACGCCCATGCGCTTTAGGCCTTCGGCGTAGTATTTGCGGTAGAGGATGTCCCACTCTTCGCTGCCTTCGAGGATTTCTTTTTTCTGGGAGGCGATTTTGGCGCGGACTTCGGTGTCGACCTGAGCTTCGACTTTCAGCAGCGCGGTTATGATGGTGACAATTTCCTGGCGGATGGTGTCGCGGTCTTCGACGAAGTCCACGTCGGGGCTGGATACGAGAAAATCAATGATGCGATGGGAGAGGCGTACGGTTTTTTCGCGTGTCAGTCTCATGGCATCGGCCGCTGGTTAGCGGAGAATTAATTTCCTTTCGCGGGCCAGCTGGCCCTTCACTTTCTTGTACATTTCCTGATAGGAGGCGCCAGAAGTGCGCATTTCCTCGGCATATTTGGCGAGGATTTCGCGGACTTCTTCGTTCAGGCGGTCCTCGATTGTGACTTCCTCGGCCATCACCTGGCGGACTTGCTGGGTGAGGTTCTCCGCGTTCTTGGCTTCGATCATTTTGGCGGCTACGAGGCGCTTGACGATTTCCTTGGCCATGTAACCGACATAATCGCGCGACAATAGCATTCGGTTCGACTCCGCGTGGTACGACGAGCAAACCAGTTTACTGGCAGGCTGCGCGGAGTGTCAAGGCGAGGGGTTGGGTATCAATTTTGCGCTGATTCGGGCGTGGTTAAGGTTTGGTCAGTTTTTGGCGGTCCAGCGGTTTTGCGCGGAGCCGAAGAGCGCGGCCGCGCCGATGAAAACGCCGCCGATCAGGGAAAGAATGAGGACGGTGGCACCGTCGGTCGGCGTGACGTTTTCAGGCTTAACGATGACGTGTTCCCACATGGTGGAGAGTGGGTAGTAAACCGCGACGCAGCCTACGACCAGGCCGACGATGCCCCAGAGCACTGGAATGCTGTAATTCGCGAACAGCTTGATTTTTTGCATGTGCCCCCCGCATGTAAATTGCGCCATGCGTTCCCCAAGATCTTGGTGCGATGCGCAGATAATGTCACTGGAGCGGGCGGAGGGCGACGGGGATTGCTACTGAAAGTGTTCATTCCGGTAACAGCAAATGCGCGTACGAGACGAGGAAATTCTACGGATTGGAGAGCAGGTTAGTTTCCGATTATGCGATATGTCCAGCGAACGCCGCTGAGCGTCCATTCACTTCGCGAATCGTCGGAAGTGATGCTGAGCGGCCGCTATTCGCTCATTCCATCGTGTTTGATACCGTTTGTTGAAGGGCGTTTTGCAATGCCCAGTCCATTTCCCTGACCCTGTTATGGCGGGTACCGAATGAGTGCAGCATTTCCACAATGACTTTGAGGGACTGCCCTGGTGAGCTTGACAAAGGGTTGACAACCGAACCGGTGACACGGTGGAGGAGTTCGTTATACGCACGCAGCGTTTCAGGATCGAGAACGCGTTCTGTTCCAAATTCATAGGTATCTCGCGCGCAAATCGTGAGCGTGTACGCGATGCGAGTCAATAACGCGGCCTCCGCGCTATCTGGAGCTGATTCTAGATTTATAGCCATGCGGTTCTCCCATTTGGCGACACCGTAGAGTATTGGGCGAGACCAAAATAGTGCCTGGTTAGCGCCCACATCGTAGCCGTCGCTTTCAAGTTTTCGGTAACGCGACCTACCAGGCACCCGAAAAATAAGGTTCGGCGTTGGTCATCCAATTTGAATATAACGAGCCTCAGCTGTTCCGAAAACCATTTGGCGCGAATCCTAGTATTTTCTTGAAGAGCGGTGAGTAATCAATTGGCGACTTTTACCTTGAAGGTCACCGTGTTGGCGCCTCCGGCATTCGTGATTACGAACTTGTACTGGCCGTCCTGCGTCGGCGTGACCTTAACCGAACACTTCGGTCCGGGCGAGTCGTCCTTAGCGACCTGCGCGCCGGAGGCGTCGTAGACGAAAAGGTGAACGTCGGTATTCTTCGGGCCGTCCGTGGTGGCCTCAAACTCTTTCCCGGCCGTGAAAGACAGGAGGTAAGCGACCTCTCCCTTGTCCCTCATGTCGATCTTCTTGCCATTGAACGCCGCGCCCTTGCCCAGGTCGGTCGGCTTGACGCCCTGCGCGGGACACAGGGTGGCGACGGCGAACATAACTGTCACCACGGCTGTGACGAACCACGTAACCGATTTCATTGATGTTTCCTCCAGAGGCGGATCAGATCCGCAGCATGCATGGTAGGCCGCCATGCATCAGGAAGGCGTGAGGACTTCGTAAAGTTTTTACAAAGACCGTCGCGCACAGTACGGACTGACTGAGGCCGAACCGATAACTGTCGAGAACAGGGAGCATCACCTCCTAATTGCCTTGTGCTTGATTGGCGCATTAGCCGGAATCTGCCCAGCCAGCCAGATTGGCTGGATTCGCTGGTGGGGCGAGCATCTGCTACTCTTGTGCTGCAACGCGGTGGCGATAGACAATTGCAGGGACCGAACTTATCGGGAGGGGATGGCACCGTGACACTTTCTATTGAATCGCCGCGGGGCGTGGAGCGCGCGGCGAATTTTAATGCGGGGCCGGGGGCTTTGCCTTTGGCTGTGCTGCATCGGATTCGCGAGGAACTGCTGGACTATCGCGGGACCGGGATGTCTGTGATGGAGATGAGCCACCGGTCGGCGGAATTTGAGGAGATCATTGAGCGGGCGGAAAAGAATTTGCGGAAGTTGATGGGGATTCCCGAGGAATACGCGGTGATTTTTGTGCAGGGGGGCGGTAGCGGACAGTTCACGATGGCGCCGCTGAATTTGTGCTTG
>Ga0210390_10002820_pt1 | contig 15164 bp, 12 predicted proteins | sample IncBWH11OmetaG_FD_161050 | JGI IMG/M metagenome (GOLD analysis project Ga0210390, IMG submission 161050) | Forest soil microbial communities from Barre Woods Harvard Forest LTER site, Petersham, Massachusetts, United States - Inc-BW-H-11-O ... | reverse complement strand
AATCGCGGGGCGCATGGACCCCGGAGGCCTTGATCAGCCCGAAAAACCTTGCTGGGCGGCGGGTGTCCAGCCGCGCAAGCACCCACCCGGCGCCGGTATCTTCCAGCTCGACGTCATAGGCGCGCACCAGCTCCACGTTGGCGACATCGATCAACCGGTGCCCCAGCAGATCGGCGCGCAGCAATACCTCACCGTCGCGGCGTTCAAAGCCGCGAAGGTCAACCTTGTTCTTGGCCAACACAACCCGGTCCAGAGACAACTCGTGAATCGATTCGCTGCCGATGAACACCTGCCGCCCGCCGACCCCGGCCACAATCCCGGTCACCAGCGGATACTCATCGACGCCGCGCAGGCGCACGATCACGTCCTCCACCCGGCTCACAACCTCGCCAGAGCGGGCCAGCACCGGCGCGCGCAGCAGCTGTGAGAGATGGATTACCGGCTGCCCGCCGCCATGTTCAGCCACCGTCCCTGATGTGCTCACTTGCTTGCCCTCCTCAACAGTGCGCTTTCGACCCTCGCGAGCAGACTGCGCGAGAACCATGCCTCACGATGCCATGTGCGGGTATGGCGTTCATCGTTTGACCGGCTCGGCCGCAGAGCATATGCCGCGGCCGCCGCGAGCAGCTACGACCAATAGGTAAACGGCGGGCAGCCATTCGGAAGACAGCCGCCGTTGGCGTCAACGCAAGCGGCCAAAGCAGGAGGATATTGCCAGCGGCGCCGAGCTCAGGGGGAAGGTGATGCACCCGCCCCCATCGGCGGACTAACCGATCCCGCGCGCCAACTCAGAAGCCGCCAGGGCTCGGCGGGCCGCCGTGCAGCGAACCAAGGCCGCTCTGGATTCCCTGATTCACCTGGTCCTTAACCGCAGGCTTGCCATGCGGGACATCGACTGGCTGCATGCAGCTGCAGCCGAGCGTCCCGAACGAGCTGGGGTCAGCGCCGGCCGGTGTTGCTACCGCCATCGCAGCGCCGAGCGCGATCGCTGCACTGAAGACGACTTTCGTGATCAACAAGGTCCTTCCTTGAGAGTCAATACTCGACTGGGCGGGGTTCTACTGGCTATGCCCTGGACAGAAGGCGGCAATGCTGACTCCGACAAAAAACCCGGCGTGATAGCCGTCCAAATTAGTCAGTGTCATCACGTCGTTCGCGACATCACTCGCCTGCCTACCTTGATCAAGTTCATTGCAGACCTCATGACCGGCGACGATCGCAGCTTGCCCGGACGCGAAGGTGATGCCCCTGGAAGAGAGCGCGCCCAGGAAATTGCTGCGATCGACCGCGTCTGCATGCGCGGTCGGGGCTACTACTCCCACGACGCTAAATAGCGCGCCCGCCAGGACAAGGCCGGCCAATAGTGATCGCAGAGGGCTGGGCGAATGCACTTGGGGGGTGGCGACCGCGGCGGCCGCCTTAGTGAATAGGGAAGTCATTGCTGTCTCACCCCTTCCTCGTCCGCTCCCAGATGGGGAGCGTTGGAACCAACTGTTCAGGTCGCCCCTCATCATGCCGTCATTTCGTCATATTCGCAAGTATTAAAATGTTTGTGGAGGCGAATCCCATCCTCACCAGCACGTAAGAATGGATGCCGCCATGGCAAACCAAAAAATACGGTGACCCGAAACCACCAGCGCGGTCCCGCGCGCCGAACCGACCCGGCCGGCGGCCGCCACGTTCACACTCCCGAGGAACCCGACACGGCCGGGGTGAGGGTAATCAGATCAAGATCGGGATGAGGCCGGCGGCGAAGATCAGGTAGAGCAGTGCGGCCATGGCTAGCCGGGTGGGGGTGAGTTTGTTGGCGCGCATCGTCACGAGCAGGTAGGTGATGGCTGCCACGGTGATGGCGCCCGACCAGAGCAGGGCGTGGTCGAGTCGCCAGTCGGTGAACAGCAGGCCCAGGCCGCTGGGCACGGTGGCTTGGATCATCATCGCGCCGGAGATGTTGGCAAGGGCGAGTTGGGTTTTGCCTTGTCGGACCCAGATGATCGCGTTCATGGTTTCGGGTAGCTCGGTGGCGATCGGGGACAGCAGCAGGGCGGTGACCGCGCTGGACAATCCGAGCATGGGGCCGATGGCGTCGAGCTGGTGGACGAATATTTGCGAGGACACGAAGATGACGGCCAATGCGCCCAGCGTTTGCACCAGGACCACCGTGGTAGCCGGTCGCACGGCGCGGGGTTGCAGCTTGAGCGGCGCCAGGTCGTGTTCGTCGTGGTCGCCGCTGGTGCCGCCGCGGATTTCGCGCCAGAAGTAGACGCCGTAGGCGGCGAAGAACAGCAGACCCAGCCACGGCTTGATCGCAAACGCCACCAAGCCGAGAGCGACTTTGACCACGAACACCGCCATAAACCAGCGCTGGTCTTTGACCAGGCGCGCCGTATGGGCGCGATCAGCCAACGTGGCGTCGGGCGCGTTATCGCGCTCGCTGATGGGGCGCTGGACGAGGCTGGCCGCGCCCACTCCGACGAGGACCATCTCGCGGCTGCGGCGGCGACGCCGCAGCAGCAGCGTGGCGCCGGTCACCCCGTAGGCGACGGTGGCCAGGACCAGCGGGCCGCCCATGGCCGCGCCGACACCGATGTTGCGGATCTCGGCGGTGGGGCCGGTGGTGACGGCGACCAGCGTGACCACCGACTCCGGTAGCGCGGTGCCGAAGGCAGCCAGGATGGTTCCCACTGCCATCGTGCCGATGTTGAGCCGCTGGCCAAGCCATTCCACGGCATTGACGAACCACTCGCAGGACAGATAAATCGCCACCGCACAGGCAATGAGCAACACGACATGCACCACGAGGGCCCCGCCTTCCTCGTCCTCACCCAGATGGGGCGCGTTGGAACTAACTGTTCGGATCGCTCCTCATCCTGCCGCCACTTCGTCATGTTCGCAAGTGTTAAAATGTTTGAAGAGGCGAATCCCGTCCTCACCCGCGCGTAAGAATGGATGCCGCCATGGCAAACCAAAAAGTACGGCGACCCGAAACCACCAGCGCGGTCCCGCGCGCCGAACCGACCCGGCCGCAACTAACCTCGGCAGCCGCCACCTTCGCACTTCTGAGCAACGCGACACGGCTGCACGTGCTATGGCTTGCCGCCCAAGATATCCACGACGTCACCACCCTGGCGGAACGCACCGGCGTCGGCGTTGCCACCATGAGCCAGCACCTGAGCAAGCTCCGCCTGGCTGGCCTAATCAGCGCACGCCAAGAAGGCCGCCGCCACATCTACGCCGTCGAGGACCCCCACGTGCTCAGCTTGCTGCAGCAGATCTTCGCCCACATCGCCCCCGACGGCAGCCTCGCACCCGACCCGCCGCCCGAACAACTGAGCCGTTAACGGCGGGTTCTGCCGCGGCGACCATGGCGCCGGCGCATGCCAGCCCTTCAGGCAGTCGCGGAGCGTTCGTCGGGGACGCCGAGTCCGAGGTGTTCGATGTGGTAGACGGTCTCATCGCCCCCGTTTCACCGGCCGATGATCAATGTTGCACGACCAAAAAGGTCGCTAGCCCGACCGGCTCAACGGGCGGGCGTTTAATCGGCGTTAAGTGTTGAAAAACGACGACAACCAGCGTCAATCGTTGACAACGAAAAGAACGGCAAATACGTTGACCCGCAGCGCCTCACGGCAACTCGACACAACCAACGACAAGGGTCGTCGGTTAATCTTGTGGTCGCAGGTTCGAGTCCTGCCGGGGGCGCACAGCGTGAGAAGGCACTGTGACCAGCGAGGTCTATGTGGCAGATGTCCTCGGATGGTGCGCGATGTGCCGTCGGCGGCGAATCAGCGGAGGTGTCGAATGCCCCAGTCCGATCTGGTCCTGTTCAACGTCGACAGCCATGTCGCGTTGATCACCGTCAACGACCCCGACCGCCGCAACGCCGTCACCGAAGAGATGTCAAGGCAGCTGCGCGCGGCAGTGGAACGGGCAGAGGCCGATCCCGGTGTGCACGCCGTCGTCGTCACCGGCGCCGGCAAAGCCTTCTGCGCGGGCGCCGACCTGAGTGCCTTGGGCAGTGCGGCCGAGCAAGGACTGCTTCGGATCTACGACGGCTTTATGGCCGTGGGCAAGTGCACCCTGCCCACGATCGCCGCGGTCAACGGCCCGGCCGTGGGGGCAGGCCTGAACTTGGCGCTGGCTACCGACGTGCGCATCGCCGGGCCGAACGCGTTGTTCGACGCGCGTTTTCAGAAGTTGGGACTGCATCCCGGCGGCGGGGCGACCTGGATGCTGCAGCGCGCGGTCGGACCGCAGGTGGCCCGGGCGGCCTTGCTGTTCGGTATGCGCTTCGACGCGGAATCAGCTGTGCGGCATGGGCTGGCGCTCAGCATTGCCGACGACCCGGTCGCCGCCGCGTTGGAACTGGCGGCCGGGCCTGCGGCTGCCCCGCGCCAGGTGGTGCTCGCGACGAAGGCCACCATGCGTGCCACGGCCAGCCCCGGATCGGTCGATGCCGAACAGCACGAACTCGCCAAGGACACCGAACTCGGGCCGCAGGCCAACTCGATCCGGTCACCGGAGTTCGCCGCCCGGTTGGCCGCGGCGCAACGCAAATAAGCGCAACCGCTACCGGCCGGTGTCGGCCGCCAACTGCACAATTCGCTCGGCTCGCCGCAACACCGGCGCATCCACCATTTTGCCCTCAAATGCGAAGACACCACGTTCATCGGCGGCCGCGACCAAAACGTCTCGCGCCCAGTGCACCTGGTCGGCGGACGGCGCGTAAGCTGCCCGTATCACGGGCAGCTGGCTGGGGTGGATAGCAACCTTGGCATCGAAGCCCACCGCGACCGCATCGTCGGCTTCGGCACGCAGGCCGTCGAGATCTTTGATGTCGAGGTAGACCGAGTCCAAAGCGAGGCGACCGTGCGCCTTGGCAGCCAACAGGGACTGTGCACGGACATGGCGGGCCACCTCGCGGTATGTCCCGTCCGGAAAGCGGTTCGCGGTACCGCCGAGCGCCGCGAACAAATCCTCGGCACCCCACATCGCCGCGACGGCGTTGTCGACGGACACCGTCTCGGCGACGACGAGCGCACCCATCGGCGATTCGACCAGAACGATGACGTGCAACGGGGCCAACGCGCTGACCTGTTCGGCCGCTTCGCACTTCGGCAACATGACAGTGTCGTAGGGCGTCTTTTTCAAGGCCTCGAGATCGAGCTGCTGGTCGGCGGTGCCGAACTGGTTGACACGCACCAGGGTGCGGGCGGGGTCGAGTCGCACGTCGACGAGCGCTTGGCGCGCGGCGGGTCGGTCGGCGGCGGCGCAGCCGTCCTCGAGGTCCAGGATCACGATATCTGCTGCGGCCGCGGCTTTTTGGTAACGCTCGGGACGGTCAGCCGGACAGAACAACCACGCCGGCCCGGGATTGTGCAAGCCCATCAGTCGGCGACCTCCGCCGGCCGCATCCGCACCAAGGTTCTGCGGTTAGCGGTGGCGACCACGTCGCCGTGCTGATTTCGGCCGGTATGCGCGAAGGTAACGATGCCCTCGCCTGGGCGGCTCTTCGATTCGCGTTTCTCGGTGATGACGGTCTCGGCGTACAACGTGTCGCCATGGAACACCGGCTTGGGGAAAGCGATTTCGGAGAAGCCGAGGTTGCCGACGATGGTGCCCTGGGTGAGCTGCGCGACGGACAAGCCAACCAGGGTCGACAGGGTGAACATCGAGTTCACCAACCGCTGATTGAACGGCGGCAGCGCATCGGAGAACGCGGCATCCAGATGCAGCGCTTGGGTATTCATGGTCAAAGTCGTGAACAACACATTGTCGGCCTCGGTGATGGTCCGCCCCGGGCGGTGCAGGTACCGCACGCCGATTTCGAATTCTTCGAACCACAACCCGCGCTGGATGACCGTCTTGGCGGGCTGCTCGCCGTTCTCTGAAGTCACAGACCCACCTCTCTGGCGATCAGCATCAACTGCACTTCGGTGGTGCCCTCACCGATCTCCAGGATCTTGCTGTCCCGGTAGTGGCGGGCGACGGTGAATTCGTTCATAAACCCGTAGCCGCCGTGGATTTGGGTGGCTTCACGCGCGTTGTCCATCGCCGCCTCGCTGGCCACCAACTTGGCGATCGCCGCCTGCTTCTTGAATGGCTTACCGGCCAGCATCAGCGCCGCGGCGTCGTAATAGGCCGTGCGCGCGGTGTGCGCGCGAGCCTCCATCCGCGCGATCATGAAGGCGATGGACTGATATCGACCGATCGGCTGACCAAACGCTTCGCGTTCCCGTGCGTACTTGACGCTCTCGTCGACGCAACCCTGCGCAGCTCCGGTGGATAATGCAGCGATCGCGATGCGGCCCTCGTCGAGGATGCGCAAGAAGTTGGCATATCCGCGACCGCGTTCGCCGAGCAGATTCTCCTCGGGCACGCGGACGTCGTCGAAGCTGAGCGGATGGGTGTCCGAGGCGTTCCAGCCGACCTTGTTGTAGGCCGGCTCCACGGTGAACCCCGGCGCGGGTACCGGTACCAGGATCGACGAGATCTCCTTTTTGCCGTCCTGCTCGCCGGTCACCGCGGTGACCGTCACCAGCTTGGTGATGTCGGTACCAGAGTTAGTGATGAACTGCTTGGACCCGTTGATCACCCAATAGCCGTCGTCGAGATGCGCGGTGGTCTTGGTTGCACCGGCGTCGGTGCCGCCGCCGGGCTCGGTCAGCCCGAACGCACCCAGGGCACGACCACTTGCCAACTGCGGCAACCATTCCTGCTTCTGGGCATCGGTGCCGAACCGATAGACCGGCATGGCGCCCAGCGAAACGCCCGCTTCTAGCGTGATGGCCACGCTTTGGTCGACCTTGCCCAGTTCCTCCAGCGCTAGGCACAGCGCGAAGTAGTCGCCGCCCATTCCGCCGAACTCTTCCGGGAAGGGAAGACCGAAAAGGCCCATCGCAGCCATCCCGGCGACCACCTCGTAGGGGAACGAGTGCTCCGCGTCGTGCTGCGCGGCCACCGGTGCGACGACGCTCTGGGCGAAGTCACGGACCGTCTTGGCCAGCTGTTGGTACTCGTCCGGGAGCGTCGCGGTGGACAGGAAGTCGGTCATAACACGTCATCCTCTACTTTTGGTAATGCGTTGGTGCTCGCGGTAATCCGGGCCAGCGGCTGACCCACCTTGACCTGGTCGCCGACGGCGACGAGAAGTTCGACCACACCGTCGACGGGCGCCGTCAGCGCGTGCTCCATCTTCATCGCCTCAACCGTCACCACAACGGCTCCGGCCTCGACTTCGGCGCCGTCTTCAATGCTCACCGCGACGACCGCGCCGGGCATCGGACTGGTCAATTCGGCGTCGCCGGTGGGCTCGTCGTCTGGGCGTACCGGCGCTTCCCTGACCTCTTCGAGCACCGCGGTGGTGCCGCCGCCGGCCAACCAGATCTTGCTGTCAGCCCCGGCGACGGTGTACTCGCTACGCAGCCCGTCCAGCGTCACCGTGAGCTGGTCGCCCGTCAGATCGGACTGCAACGAGCGACATTCGCCATCTTCGATGCAAACTTCGGCCGATCTCGGCACTCCGGTGATGTGCACGTGGTCGATGCGGTCCCCGGCGCGCAGCCGGATGCTCACCGGTGCTCTGGCGCCGACGCGCCAACCGGATGGCACCTCCCACAAGTCCGCGCCCGGGGCGGGGAAAAGACGCAACCAGTGGAAGGCCGCAGCAGCGATGAACTGTTCGTCGGACGGGGGTGTCGCGACGAAATCCCCGGCTCGTCGGTCCAACAGCCCGGTGTCGAGCCGACCGGCGCTGACATCGGGATCAGCCAGCAGGAACCGGGCGAACTCGATGTTGGTGACGACACCAAGCACCGCGGTATCCGCCAGCGCCCGATCGAGGGTCCGCAGCGCGGCCGCCCGATCCGCGCCATGCCCGACCACCTTCGCCAGCATCGGGTCGTAGTTGCTGCCTATGACCATTCCCGCGGACAGACCGGAATCGACTCGCACACCGGTTGCATCCGGTTCCACCATCGCCAGCACATCGCCGCCGGTGGGCAGGAAGCCGTTCGCAGGGTCCTCGGCGTAAACCCGCGCTTCAATCGCGTGCCCGTGCAGGGCAATATCGGCTTGACCGACGCTCAGCTTCTCCCCCGCCGCGATCCTGACTTGCCATTCGACCAGGTCCCACCCCGTCACCATCTCGGTGACCGGGTGCTCGACCTGTAGCCGGGTGTTCATCTCCATGAAGAAGAATTCGTCGGGCCGATCGGCCGAGACGATGAACTCCACCGTGCCGGCGCCGGTGTAATCCACGCTCCGGGCGGTATCGCATGCGGCGGCGCCGATCCGGGCTCGAGTCGCGGCGTCCAGCAGCGGCGATGGCGCCTCTTCGATCACCTTCTGATGTCGCCGCTGCAGGCTGCACTCTCGTTCGCCGAGGTGCACCACATTGCCGTAGGTGTCGGCCAGCACTTGAACTTCGATATGCCTGGGGCGCAACACGAATCGCTCGAGGAAGAGCGTATCGTCACCAAACGCGGCCGCTGATTCGCGGCGGGCACTGACCAGCGCCGCCGGCAGGTCAGCGGGCCGCTCGACCATGCGCATGCCCTTGCCGCCGCCACCGGCAGACGGTTTGACGAGCACCGGGTAGCCGATCTCCTCAGCGGCAGCGATCAGTTCATCGTCGGTGAGGCCGGGCCGCGCGATACCGGGAACCACGGGCACGCCGAACGCCGATACGGTGCCCTTGGCGGCGATCTTGTCGCCCATGGTTTGAATGGCGCGCACCGGCGGACCGATGAACGTCACCCCCGCCGATGCCAAAGCAGTCGCGAAATCGGCGTTCTCCGAAAGGAATCCGTACCCCGGGTGTACGGCCTGTGCTCCGGTGCGCACAGCCGCGTCGACGACGGCGGGAATGTTGAGATAGCTGTCGCGCGCGGGCGCCGGTCCGATCGCGACCGCGAGGTCGGCCGCGCCGACATGGCGGGCGTCGGCATCGGCGTCGCTGTAGACGGCCACCGACCGGATGCCCATCGCCTTGAGCGTCCGGATCACCCGGACGGCGATCTCGCCCCGGTTGGCGACTAGCACAGTACGTAGTTCTCTCATGCCCATGTGCCTCTACATCCGGAAGACACCGTAGGAGACCGGCTCGACGGGCGCATTCGCCACCACCGAAAGCGCCAGACCGACAACCGTTCTGGTGTCAGCGGGATCGATAACCCCGTCGTCCCAGAGTCGGGCCGTCGAATAGTACGGATTGCCCTGATGCTCGTACTGCTCGCGAATCGGGGCCTTGAACGCTTCTTCCTCCTCGGCCGTCATCTCCCCGCGCACCGTCGCCAACACCGACGCCGCCTGCTCACCACCCATGACCGATATCCGGGCGTTTGGCCACATCCACAGGAAGCGCGGCGAATACGCCCGTCCGCACATCGAGTAGTTGCCCGCACCATAGGACCCGCCGATTACCACGGTGAGCTTGGGCACTCGCGCGCACGCCACCGCGGTGACCATCTTGGCGCCGTTTTTGGCGATGCCACCGGCCTCGTAGTCACGACCCACCATAAACCCGGAAATGTTCTGCAAGAACAACAACGGCACCAACCGTTTGTCGCAGAGTTCGATGAAATGCGCTCCCTTGAGCGCTGATTCGCTGAACAGCACACCGTTGTTGGCGACGATCCCCACCGGGTGGCCGTGAATTCGCGCGAAGCCAGTGACCAGCGTGCTGCCGTACTCGGCTTTGAATTCTCCGAATTCGCCCCCGTCGACGAGCCGGGTGATGACGTCGTGTACGTCGTAGGGAATGCGCGGATCGACCGGAACCACATCGTAGAGCTCGGTTTGATCGGCAATCGGATCCACGGTCGGCCGCACATCCCAGGTGCGCGGTTCGCGCGGCCCCAGTGTCGAGACGATCCGGCGGATGATGCGCAGCGCATCGCGGTCGTCGTGCGCCAGATGATCGGTGACACCGGAGATCTTGGAGTGCAGATCGCCGCCGCCGAGCTCCTCGGCGGTGACCACTTCTCCGGTGGCGGCCTTCACCAGCGGCGGGCCGCCGAGAAAGATGGTGCCCTGATTGCGGACGATCACCGCCTCGTCGCTCATCGCCGGAACGTACGCGCCGCCCGCCGTGCACGATCCCAGCACGGCGGCGATCTGCGGGATGCCCTCGGAGCTGAGTTTGGCCTGGTTGTAGAAGATCCTGCCGAAATGCTCGCGGTCGGGAAACACCTCGTCTTGGCGGGGCAGGAACGCGCCCCCGGAGTCCACGAGGTAGATGCAGGGCAGCCGATTCTGCCCGGCGATCTCCTGCGCCCGCAGGTGCTTTTTCACCGTAATCGGGTAGTAGGTGCCGCCTTTGACTGTGGCGTCGTTGGCCACGATCATGCATTCACGACCGGAGACCCTGCCGATGCCGGTAATGATGCTCGCGCCTGGGCACTCGTCGTCGTACATGCCGTCGGCGGCCAGCGGAGCGATCTCGAGCAACGGGCTGCCGGGATCGAGCAGGCCGTCAACTCGGTCACGCGGCAGCAATTTGCCGCGGTCGACGTGGCGTGTACGGGCTCGTTCCGGGCCGCCAAGGGCGGCCGTGGCCAGCTTCTCGCGCAGCCGCCCGACAAGCGCGCCGTGCGCGTCGCGGTTTTCCGCCGGAGAGGTCATCGTTTACACGCCAATTTCGGTTAATGATCACTAACTCGTGATATGTTAGTGGCGATTAACCGAAGTGTCCAGTACAAGTTGTCGAGGGAGGCCGTCATGGCAGTTTCTGCTCCGGCCGACCACAGTGACCGCGACGGCCTGACGGATATGCCGAATCGCCGGAGTCGGCGCAAGTCGGACCGGCGCTTGCAACTGCTGTCATCAGCGGAGCGGCTGTTTGCCGAACGCGGGTTTCTGGCGGTGCGGCTGGAAGACATCGGCGCCGCAGCGGGTGTCAGCGGCCCGGCGATCTATCGGCATTTTCCCAACAAGGAGTCGCTGCTGGTCGAGTTGTTGGTCGGCATCAGCACCCGCTTGCTCACCGGCGCGCGAGAGGTCCGATCCCGCGAGACTGACGCCGCCCCGGCGCTGGACGGCTTGATCGACTTCCACCTCGACTTCGCGCTGAGTGAACCGAATCTGATCCGTATTCAGGACCGCGACCTCGCCCATTTGCCGCCAGCGGCCCAACGCCAGGTGCGCCGCGCGCAGCGCCAGTACGTAGAGGTCTGGGTGGGAGTGCTGCGTGAGCTCGAACCGGCGCTCGCCGAGGCCGACGCTCGGCTCATGGCACATGCCGTGTTCGGTCTGCTGAACTCCACTCCGCACAGCCTCAAGCCCGGCGAAGGCAGGGCGGCGCGAACCGTGCGGTCACGGGCGGTGATGCGGGCAATGACGGTTGCCGCGTTGGCCGTCGGCGCTTCCTGACCCTGAACCGCTTGATCAATTCCAGTAATCGACTACTTGGCCGGGCGATATTCTCAGCGTCGACCTACTACGACTCGGTCGCCAACGATCGATGGCCCTAGGCAGCGCGCGAGAGGACTTCGGTGAGTCCCGACTATGACGTGATTGTGATCGGGTCGGGCTTCGGCGGCTCGGTCACTGCTCTTCGTCTGAGCGAGAAGGGATATCGCGTCGGCGTGCTCGAGCAAGGGGCGCGCTGGCGGCCGCAAGACTATCCTCCCGGCCAGTTACCTCTGCGAAAAGCCCTGTGGCAACCTAAATTCGGCCTCTTTGGCCCCCTGCGGCTCACCATCCTGAAGAACGTCGTCATTCAATCGGCGGCCGGCGTCGGCGGCGGATCATTGATCTACGGCAACGTCCTCTACGAACCGTCGGAACAGTTCTACAACGATCCCCAATGGGCCTCGATCACGGACTGGAAGGCCGAATTAGCGCCCCATTACGACCAGGCCAAGCGGATGCTCGGCGTCGCTACCAATCCGAGGCTGACCCCGGCAGACGACGTATTCAAATCGATCGCCGACGATTTGGGCATCGCCGACACGTTTCGCCCAACCCCGGTGGGTGTATTTTTCGGCGAGCCCGGCAAGACGGTGCCCGACCCGTACTTCGGCGGCGTCGGACCAGACCGGGCCGGTTGCACCTTCTGCTCTCAATGCATCACCGGATGCCCGAACAACGCCAAGAACACCCTCGAACGAAACTACCTGTACCTCGCCGAAAGGGCCGGCGCGCAGGTTCATCCGATGACGACCGTCGTCGACGTTCGCGAATTGCCTGGCGGCGGTTACGAGGTCGAAACCGTCCACACTGGGCGGCGGGTGCGCAAACAACGCCGGACCTGGCGCGCCGATCAGGTGGTGTTCTCCGCCGCCGCGATCGGCACTCAAAACCTGCTCCATCGACTGCGGGTCAACGGATCATTGCCGCGTATATCGCCGCGATTGGGTGAACTGGCACGGACGAACTCAGAGCTCAGCCTGGTGGCTACTGCGCGAACACGCACGGATTTGGCCCAAGGCGTGGTGGGGACGTCGTCGATCCACCCCGATGCACATACCCACGTCGAGGCCTTCCATGTCGAGAAGGGGAGCGATTCGCCGTTCGCGCTCACCACCACTCTGGTCGACGGCGATCGACACCGCCTGGCCAAATGGGTGCTGACGAACCTGCGCCATCCGGCTGCATTCGCCCGCTCCCTCGACGCCCGAGGAGCATCTGAGAGATCAATATCCCTGCTCGTCATGCAGGATCTGGACAATTCGCTGACGACGTACCTCAAGCGAGGCCTCTTCGGCGCGAAACTGGCCTCACGACAGGGCAGGGGCGAGCCCAATCCGAACTGGAATCCGGTCGGCCATGACGTCGCGCGACGCGCGGCGGCGAAGCTCGATGGCGACGCCCGCGGCTATTACTTCGACATCTTCAACCGACCGACCACCGCTCATTTCATTGGCGGTTGCCCTATCGGAGATTCGCCGGCCACCGGCGTCGTGGACGCCTACCACCGGTTGTACGGCTATCCGGGCCTGCACATCATCGATGGTTCAACCATCGCGGCCAACCTCGGCGTCAATCCTGCACTCACGATCACCGCGATGTCGGAACGCGCGGTCGCGTTCTGGCCCAATAAAGGCGACCCCGACCCACGGCCAGCATTTGGTTCGACCTATCGCCGAAGTTCGGTCGTCCGCCCCCGCAATCCGATCGTGCCCGAAAGCGCGCCGGCGGCGCTTCGCCTGTCAGCGATCTGACTCACTGCGCGGATAACACCCGCTCATCGGGTGTCCCGGCGCCCAGCGTCGTGCTGCAGGTACCCTGCAGCCATGAGGTGGACATGAACGATCCACGTCGGTCCGAGAACGCCCGTTCAGATCAACAGGGGACCGAACAAACCCGACGAATACGTCAGCCTTACCCGCCGTACACCGACCCGGCTTACAGCGGGCAGTCGTTCTATCCCCCGCCGCATTACCCGGGCTCAGCGGCCGATCCGAACGCAACCAACCCGACCGACAAGATTCCCCGGTACTGGTTGCACGGTCAGCCTCCGCCGGATCAACTCACAGAAGAACCTGAACCCGGGCGACAGAAAGCACCGCGCTGGTTGTGGATCGTCGCTGCCGCGGCAGTCCTGCTGGTTGCTGCACTGGTCATCGCCCTGGTGATCGCCAACGGCACGGCCAGGAAGGAAACCGCCGTCGCCCCGCTGCCGGCGATGCCGAGTTCACCCAACCCGGCGTCGACCGCACCGACGTCGCCCTCGCCGTCCGCCACCGCATCCGCGCCGACCAGCACCGAAACCAGTCCGCCGGCCAACGCCAGCGCCATGCAGACCGTGGTCTATAACGTCACCGGCGAAGGCCGCGCGATCAGCATCACCTACGTGGACAACGACGGGATGATGCAGACCGAATTCAACGTCGGGTTGCCGTGGAGCAAGGAAGTCAGCCTGCCGGATTCGGGCAGCCGAACGCCCAACATCACCATCATCAATATCGGCCATGACGTCACCTGCTCGGTGACCGTGGACGGGGTCGAGATCAACCAACGCACCGGCGCCGGCCTGACGGTCTGCAACGGATCGGGCTGATCTTGATTGTCCGGTTCAACTTACGTCGGCCATGAGGGTTCGGTGCGGGGCGCGGACCATCAGCATGCCCGCCAGCCCGACGCCCATGACCAGACATATGCCGCCCATTCCGGCGCGGACGGCGCCGAAGAACTCGACGAAGACCGAAAAGAGCCACGGCGCCACGAAGGACACCGCGCGTCCGGTCATCGTGTAGAGGCCGAAGGCCACACCTACCTTGCCCTCTCCCGACATGCGCAGCAGCAGGGTCCGCGCAGACGACACCGCCGGACCGATAAACAGGCACAACAGCAGTCCGCAGATCCAGAACAACCGGGGACCTGAGACCGCCACCAAGGTCAGTCCCACCGCGATGATGCTGGCCAGTGATCCGACGATCACCGGTTTGGATCCGATGCGGTCGTCCAACAGCCCGCCGAGCACGGCGCCCACCGCCGCCACCACACTGGCGGCCGCGCCGAATATCAGCACTTCGGCCGGTGAGATGCCGTAGGCGTTGACACCGAGCACGCCGCCGAAGGTGAACACACCGGTCAGCCCGTCCCGAAACAGCGCGCTGGCCATCAGGTAATAGACCAGGTTGCGATCCCGGTGCCATTCGGCCGTTAGATCCGACCACAGCTTGCGGTAACCGGCCAGCATGCCCCCCTCGGGCCGGGCGACCTCGACGACGGAAGGCAGCCGGTGGGCGGTCAGCAGCAGCGGCAACGCGAAGACCGCGAACCACCCGGCGGCAAGCAGCATCGCCAACCGGACGTTCATGCCGTCGCCGGCGGACACGTGCAACAACCCGCGGGCAACGCCCTTGCCGGAGATGAAACCGAAATAGACCACCAGCAGCAGCATCACGCTACCGACGTATGCCGCCGCCAAGCCGAATCCGGAGATCCGCCCTGAGTTCTCCGGAGTCGACAGCTGGCGCAGCATCGCGTTGTACGGAACGGTGGCCAGATCGCCGGACGCCGCAGTAGCCCCCAGCAGCGCCAACCCCAGCCAGAAATACTGCGGTTGCTCGCGGATCAGGCTCATTGTGCCCGTCAGCGCCACCGTCAGGCCGGTCAGCACGGTCAGGGACGTGCGCCGCCGATGCGGATCCTCCACCCACACGCCGATCAGCGGCGCCAGGAGCGCAACAGTCAGCCCGGCGATCCCCAGCGCGCGA
>Ga0210390_10002819_pt1 | contig 15166 bp, 11 predicted proteins | sample IncBWH11OmetaG_FD_161050 | JGI IMG/M metagenome (GOLD analysis project Ga0210390, IMG submission 161050) | Forest soil microbial communities from Barre Woods Harvard Forest LTER site, Petersham, Massachusetts, United States - Inc-BW-H-11-O ... | reverse complement strand
CCATTATCACAGCCGCTCGCCGCACCCTAGCATTTACCTGGGTGATGCGGAGGCACGAGAATGGCGGCGCGGCGTGGCGAGCGAACTGTCGAAGCAGCGGTCTCAAAGCCCGGCGACACCGCGGCTTACAGCTGGCTGCTGCTGTTACAAGGGCCAAATCTGATCCGCTCGGTCGTCCTTACCGGCGCCGTGACGATCCACGCGCTCTCGGTGCGGGTGGTTGTAACGGTGCTGCCCTCGGCCGTCGCCGAAATCGGCGGTTTGCGATTTTTTTCGTGGACGATGACGATCGCGATGATCAGCGCCATCTGGGGTGCGGTAACCGCCGCGCCGCTCGTCGTTTCGCGTGGCCTGCGCACCGCCTATTGGATTGCGCTTGCGCTCTTTGTCTGCGGCAGCATCACCTGTGCTGCGTCCCCGGACATGGCGGTGTTCCTCGCCGGGCGGATGCTGCAAGGACTGGGCGGGGGACTGCTGACGGCGCTCGCCTACACGACGATCTCGCGCGTCTTCCCGGCGAGCCTGCACCCGCGCGCGATCGCGCTGTTGTCGGCGGTGTGGGGTGTCGCCGCTTTCAGCGGGCCGCTGGTGGGCGGCCTGCTCGCCGGCTGGGGCCGCTGGCGCTGGGCCTTCTGGATCGATGTTCCGCTCGCGGTGCTGGTCGGCGTTATGGCGCGACGGGCGATATTGCCGCAAGCCGGCGCGGCGGCGAGCAGTCCTGCCCGGCCGCAACCAATCGCATTTTTCCGCCTGGCGCTTCTCGCCGGGTCGGTGCTGGCCGTCGCCACCGCTGGCCTTTCCGAACACATGGCGGCAAGCGGGCTTGGGGTCGTGGTTGCGGCGGTCCTGCTGCTCGCCATGCTGCGCCTCGACGGCAGCGCCGCCCGCCGCGCCGGACTTCCGCGCCTGCTGCCGAGCTGCGCGTTCGATCCGCGCGCCCCGCTCGGCGCCGTATCGCTGGTCATGTCGCTGGTCGGCGGGTGCACGATGGCGGTCATCTACGTGCCCTATGTGGTGACGCATGTCGGCATGCATGCCCCGATCACCGGAGGATATCTGAGTGCCGTCATCCCGTTGAGCTGGGCTGTCGCCGCGCTCGCCAGCGCGTCGGCCGCGCCGGCCTGGGCCCCTCGCCTGATCGTCGGCGGGCCGGTGCTGGTCGCGTCCGGGCTGATATTTACAGGATGTTCGCTGGCGACGGGTTCGGTTGTGCTGATCGCCGCGGCCCTGGTTCCGGTCGGCGTCGGGATTGGTGCGGCCTGGGCCTATCTCGGCGCGCTGATGGTCGAATTGGCAGAGCCAAAGGAACGCGATGCCGCCGCCGCCTTCATCTCGACCAACAATCTCCTCTCGCAAGCCTTCGGCGCGGCTTTCGCCGGGGTGATCGCGAACATCGCCGGGTTTGGCAATCCGGCGCTCGGTGCGACGGGCATCGTGAGCGCCGTGCGCTGGCTGTTTCTGCTGATCGCCCCGTTCCCGCTCGCGGCGCTGCCGTTCGCAATCCGTGCCGCCAGGATATCCGCCCGACTGCGGAATGCGACCGCGGCCGCGGCATGAGCCGCGATGGCCGGGACGCGACCGCGCAATTTAGCGCTCCCTCGTCATCCCGGCGACGAAGCCGGTCAAAGAATTGAACTTCGGCTGGATCGGCGCGGTATGTCCTTCGAGACGCCTGCCAGTGTAGTGATCGAGAAATTCGAGCGATTTGGTTACGGCAACGTCTCTCACCAGCCCGAAATGGGTCCCGACCCCTGTTCGCTGCCAGGGGCAGGCTTCGTCGGGACGGCAATGCTGGAGATGCGGAACTTCTCGATCAGGACGCTCGCGACCACGAGCCGGTCACTTCCGGTCAATCCCCGAGACGCCGCCCTATGGTTGGGTGCGGTCGGCCCGCGCGCGGATCCATTCGGCGGTCCGGCGCACCCCGCCAAACGTGAAGAGGTGCAGGCCGTCGACCGGTGCGCCGCGGTCGGCACCCGCGGCCAGCGCCTCGACCAGCGCATCGGGTGTGGCTTCGGCGAGGATGCGCGCGAACGCGGTCTGGCCGCGGCCGAGCGCGCGCAGCGACGCGCCGATGCCGCAGCGTACCGCGAATTTGGCGAGGGTGGCGACCGTGGCCGGCCCGGCGACCCCGACCCGGACCGGGCAGGCGATCCCGTCGTCGCGCAATGCCCGCACCCAGCGGTCGACCGGGGCCGCCTCAAAGACGAACTGCGTCACGATCGACGCGTCGAGGCCCTGCCGCCGCGCTAACGCCAGCTTGGCGCGCAGCCGCGCCTCGAGGCTGCGCCGGTCGATGCTCGGATGCCCCTCGGGATAGCCGGCAAACGCCACCCGGCCGATGCCGTGGCTTTCGACGAGACCGGTCGCGAGCAGGTCGGCGCTGTCGCGAAACGGCCCCGCCGCCTGCGCCGGGTCGCCGCCGACCAGCAGCACGCCGCTCACCGCCGCTTCGCCGGCCGCGCGCTGAACAAAATCGCGCGCCTGGGTGAAGCTCGCGAGCCGGCGCACCGCGACGTGCGGCACCGGGTCGAACCCGGCGCGCCGCAGCCTGACGCAGGCGGCGACGACGTCGTGGTGGGTGACGCTGCCGGGATGGTTGACGAACACCGTCGTCCCGGGCGCGAGCAACTCGCCAAGCCCCTCGCGCGCCGGGTCGTCGCGCGGCGAGATTTCGATCGAGGCGGCGCCGATCAGCTGCGCCATGCGGCGGGCCCGGCGGTCGTCGGGGGCCGGTCGCGGCCGATCCATCGCGGGGCCGCCCGTCATCCCGAGCCCCGCTTGCGCGAGATCACATACGACTCGTCCCAGAACCACAGCCCGCCGTGTTTCTGCAAGACCTCGCGCGTCGCGTCGAGGTAGGCGCCGCTGCTGATCGCCCCCGACAGCCGCTCGTCCTCGATCTGCGCGACATAGACCGCGGCGTTCCACGCGGCGAACAGGGTCGAGGTGCCGATCGTCTCGCTGATCTCGCTCGGCAAGGTGTGCATGTCGTAGCGGAACAGCGAGCGGGCGTCGGCATAGGCGCCGAAGTTGAAGGCCCGCGCCGCGCTGCCGAGCTCGGCCTTGGCCGCCCGCAACAGCGCGTGGCGGTCGGTCGTGAACGGGTCCTCGCCGGGCCAGATGCGCCGGATGATCTCGAGGCCGGGGTCGTCGCCATGCGCGTGGATCGCGATCAGCCGGCCGCCGGGTGCCAGGCTGCGCGCCAGCGGAGCCACGATCCGGCGCGCCTTGAACTCGAGGGGGGCGCGGGCGCGGTAGGGCTGCGAGGCAATGACGAGGTCGTAGTCGGCGCGCGTCAGGCCACGGCGCGGGCGCACCTGGTCGAGCAGGAACTTGTGGTCCTCGCGGTAGATCACCAGCACGACCGGCTTTTCGTAGACCGGGTTGCCGGTCGTCGGGCTCAGCCGCGCCTGCCAGTGCTCGCCGAGAAACCCCTGCAGGTCGCCGATCTGCAATTCGAAATCGTGGGCGGTGCTGCCGGTCAGCGGCAGTTCGTGCCACACGAGGCTCGTCGCCGCGGTCACCGAATGCGGCGTCAGCCACGGCGCCTCGGCGTAATACATGTTGGTCACGACCAGCACCGTCGCCGGGTGCTCGAACAACCGGTCGGGCATCTTGTCGAGCGTCAGCCGCACGTCCTCGAGGCTGATTTCCTTGGCGACGACATAGAACGGCATCGTCGCAAAGCGCTGGTGCATCGCGCGCATCGTGCGCGTCAGCACGGTGCCGTCGCCGGTGCCGGCGTCGAACAGGCGCAACGCCGGCGGGCGCGGGTGGATGTTGCCCAACTCCATGCCCACTCGTTGAGCAATTGCCCACTTCTCGCTGCAGGTCGTGACAAACAGCAGGTATTTCTGGCGGTTGTCGTAAAAGCGGAAATTGCGCGCGGCGCCGTCGCCGGCAGAGCGGCCAAAGACCGGCGCGGCGGCCGGCGCGCCGTTGGCCGGCGCGCGCTCGGGCTCGGGCCGGCGTCCGATAAACGCCTGCACGCGGTCGGCGGTGTCGGTGGTGACCCGGCCGCCGAGGCGCAACCGGCTGACAAGCTTGCCGTCGTTGACCGCGACGCGGCCGAACGTCGATTCCGCCATGCCGGCGCGGCGGCAGTAGTCGGCGATGTCGCGCAACAGCGTCTCGCTCATCGGACGGTCCCGCAGGTTCCCGCTATCCGAGTAGAAACCGCAGGCGTCCGCCGGTCAACCATAATCATGCCCACTTCAAGAGTGGGAACGCTTATGGGCAAAACAGCCGAATCTCCAGCGCGGGCGAGGGCGTCGACCTCAGAAAAGGCGGATTTGAGGAGTACGGCTCAGTAATCGTCGTCGCCGCGACGCGCTTGCGGGAGGCGGCCTTCCGGGGCGACGACGCGATTGGAGATCCCGTCAATTCCCGGTTTGGCGCCGTCAATTCGCGATTCGACCATCCAGAATTCCCGTTTCGCGCGGCTACGGGAATTCCACCTGGCCCATTGATGTCGCGCTGGATTTTAGGGTCGTGCAGCGGTTCGCCAGGCAAGTTCCCGGATATTTCCCGGCGAACCGGGAAACCCCGGTCGGCGCCGCGGCCGGGCTAGGCGCCGATGTCGCGCCGGCAAAAGCCTTGCGGCCAGTCGATGCGGTCGGTCGCGGCGTAGGCACGGGCGCGCGCCCGGGCGAGGTCGGCGCCGAGTGCCGTGACGCCCAGCACCCGCCCGCCGGCAGCGACAAGCCGCCCCGCGTCGCGCCGGGTCGCGGCATGGAAAATCTTGACCGCGGGGTCGGCGCCGGCTTGGTCGAGGCCGCGGATCTCGCTGCCGGGCTCGGGCGTCTCGGGATAACCCTTGGCCGCCATGACGACGCACACCGCCGCCTCGGCATGCCAGCGCAGGTCGACCCGCCGCAGAACGCCGTCATGGGCGGCGATCATCGCCGGCAGCGGGTCGCTGATCAGCCGCATCATCAGGGCTTGGCACTCCGGGTCGCCAAAGCGGGCGTTGAACTCGAGCAGTTGCGGCCCGGCCTCGGTCAGCATCAGCCCGGCAAAGAGGACGCCTTTGAACGGCCGCCCCCGCGCGCGCATCGCCGCCACTGCCGGCATCACGATCCGGTCCATGACCTGGCCTTCGAGCGCCGGGGTCAGAGCCGGGGCTGGCGACACGGCACCCATGCCGCCGGTGTTGGGGCCGCTGTCGCCGTCGCCGAGGCGCTTGAAGTCGCGCGCGCTCGCGACCGGCAGCGCGTCGTTGCCGTCGACCAACGCGAAGAAGCTCGCCTCCTCGCCGGCGAGGAAATCCTCGACGACGATGTCCCTCCCGGCGGCGCCAAAGCGCTGCTCGACGAGCGCGGCGTCGACCGCCCGGCACGCGGCGGCGACATCGGACGCGACCGTCACACCCTTGCCGGCGGCAAGACCGTCGGCCTTGACCACGATCGGGGCGCCGCGCCGGGCGATGTAGGCCTTGGCCGCGAGGGGATCGCGAAAGCGCCGGTAGGCGGCGGTCGGGATGCCGGCGCCGGCGCACAGCTCCTTGGCAAAGGATTTCGACGATTCGAGAGCGGCGGCCGCCGCGGTCGGGCCAAACGCCGCGACCCCTTCGGCTTCGAGCGCGTCGACCAGCCCCGCCGCGAGCGGCGCTTCGGGCCCGACAACGACAAAATCGATGTGCTCGCGCCGACAAAAGGCGACGATCCCGGCGCGGTCATCGGCGCCGATCGCGACGCAGTCGGCGTCCTCCGCGATCCCGGCGTTACCCGGCGCGCAGCAGAGCCGGTCGACCAAGGGCGAGGCCGCGATTGCCCAGGCGAGCGCGTGCTCGCGCCCGCCCGAGCCGACGATCAGGACGCGCATCGCCCAGCCCGAACGACCACCCTCCCGCGCCGGCGGGGGAGCGGAGCGCGGCCCTGGCCGAAGGGCAAGGGCGGTCTCGCCCTGGAGTGTATTAGGTGCGGCTCCCGCATTCGCGCTTGCTCCGGTGCTCGGTTATCATATGGGCATGAACGACCTTCTGACCGCAGCGCCGCCGCGGGCCAACATCGTCGAATATACCGTTTCCGAGCTGTCGCAGGCATTACGCCGCTCGATCGAGGACGGGTTCGGCCATGTCCGGGTGCGCGGCGAGATCTCGGGCTTCAAGCGCCACGGCTCGGGTCATTGCTATTTCGCGCTCAAGGACAGCGAGGCGGTGCTCGACGCGGTGTGCTGGCGGATGACCGCGATCCGGCTCGGCATCAGGCCCGAGGACGGCATGGAGGTGGTGTGCACCGGGCGCCTCACCACGTTCCCCGGCCGCTCCAAGTACCAGCTCGTCGTCGATGCGATCGAGCTCGCCGGGGTCGGCGCGCTGCTCAAGCTGCTCGAGGAGCGGCGGCGCAGGCTCGCCGCCGAGGGGCTGTTCGCGGCGGAGAGAAAAAGGCCGCTGCCGTTTCTGGCGGATGTCATCGGCGTCGTGACGTCGCCGAGCGGTGCTGTGATTCGCGACATCCTGCACCGGCTCGCCGACCGCTTCCCGCGCCATGTGCTGATCTGGCCGGTGGCGGTGCAGGGGGAGGGGGCGGCAGCCCAGGTCGCGGCGGCGATCGCCGGCTTCAACCGGCTGCCGCAGGCGGGGGTGCCGCGGCCCGACCTGATCATTGTCGCGCGCGGCGGCGGCAGCCTCGAGGATTTGATGGCGTTCAACGAGGAGGTCGTGGTGCGCGCCGCGGCGGCCTCGGCGATCCCGCTGATCTCAGCGGTCGGGCACGAGACCGACACGACCCTGATCGACCATGCGAGCGACCGGCGCGCCCCGACGCCGACGGCGGCGGCCGAGATCGCGGTGCCGGTCCGGCTCGACCTGGTCGCCGACCTCGCCGGCAAGGCGTCGCGGCTCTCGGCGGGGCTGTCGCGCCTGTTCGCCGAGCGCCGCCTCAATCTCTCGGGGCTGGCGCGCGGCCTGCCCCTGCCGCAGGACCTGCTCGGCAACGCGGCGCAGCGGCTCGACGACCGCGCGGAGCGGCTGCGGCTTGCGGCCGAGCGCCATTTGCGCGGCGCGCGGCATCGGCTCGACCTCGCTGGCGTGCGGCTGCGCCCGGAGGTGCTGAGGGCCGACCTCGGCCGCGCCGGCGATCGGCTGGCGCAAGCCGAAATCCGCTTGCGGGCGGCGGCGGCGCGCGCGATCGAGGGCAAGCGCGATGGGCTCGACAACTTTGCGGGGCGCCTCGCGACCCATTCGGAGCGGCACGAAAGCCTGCTCGCGCGCGGCTATGTCGTGGTGCGCGACGGTGCCGCGCGGGTGTTGACCGAAGCCGCCGCGATCAAGCCCGGCGAGGGTCTGGAGCTCGAATTTTATGACGGCAAGGTCGGCGCCATCGCGGGCCGAACCCCGCGCCGCCCGGTCCGACGCGCCCCGCCGCGCCCCGAGCAGGGAAGCCTGTTCTGATGCGCTCGGCACGCGGCGCAAAGGCCGGCGATCAGCGCGAGACGATCGCCTTTCTCGGGCGGGCGTCGTCGTACGGCGCCGGGGTCGGGAGGGTGGAGCGGATCGAGACCCATATCTCGCTGGTGTTTCTCGCCGGCAACTACGCCTACAAGCTCAAGCGCGCGGTCAGGCTTCCTTATGTCGATTTCTCGACCGTGGCGCAGCGGCACGCGGCGTGCGTCGCCGAGCTCGCGCTGAACCGGCGCACGGCACCGTCGATTTACCTGAATTTGCGGCGGATCGGGCGCGCCGCCGACGGCAAGATCGGCTTTGTCGACGACGGGCCGGCGCTCGACTGGGTCGTCGTGATGCGCCGGTTCGACCAGGCGCTGCTGTTCGACGCGCTCGCCCGGGCGGGAAAGCTGGACACGCCGCTGATCGACGCGCTCGCCGACCACATCGCGCAGTTTCACGAGGCGGCCGAGCCGCGGCCGGGCCAGGGGGGTGCGGCGGCGCTCGCCGACATCGCCGAGACAAACCACCAGATCCTCGCCCGCGCGCAAGTCGGCGTTTTCGACCCGGAGCGCGTCGCGGCGATCCTCGACAAATGGCGCCTCGCGTCCGCGGCCTCAAAAGGCTTGCTCGACGCCCGAGCGGAGGCGGGCAGGGTGCGGCGCTGCCACGGCGACCTGCACCTGCGCAACATCTGCCTCGTCGACGGCCGGCCGACCTTGTTCGACTGCCTCGAATTCTCGGATGCGCTGGCCGGCATCGACATTCTCTACGACCTCGCCTTTCTGCTGATGGACCTGGAGCATCGCGGGCTGGCGGAGTTCGCCAACCGGGTGCTGAACCGCTATCTCGACCGCAGCGGCGAGGACGCGGGGCTGGCGGCGATGCCGCTGTTTCTGTCGTTGCGCGCCGGGATCCGCGCCCATGTGACGGCGACCGCGCTGGCGCACCCGGGCAACCGCCCCAAGCGCGAAGAGATGGCCGCCGAGGCGCGGCGCTATCTCGATTTTGCCGAAGACGTGCTGCGGCCGTTTCCGTGCCGGCTGATCGCGATCGGCGGGCTCAGCGGCAGCGGGAAATCGACGCTCGCCGCCGGGCTCGCGCCGGAACTCGGCCGGCGGCCCGGAGCCCGCCTGTTGCGCAGCGACGTCACCCGCAAGCTGGCGCTCGGCGTCGATCCCGAAACCCCGCTGCCCGAGACGGCCTACACGCCCGAAATTACGCGCCGGGTCTATGACGCGCTGCGCGAGAAGGCGGCGGCGGTGCTGGTCGCCGGCCACACCGCGATTATCGACGCGGTTTCGCTGTTGGCGTGCGAACGGCATTCGTTTAGCGAGATCGCCCGCAAGGCCGGCGTCCCGTTCAGCGGGTTGTGGCTCGACGCCGAGCCCGCGGTGATGGGGCAACGCATCCGCGCGCGCCGCAGCGACGCCTCCGACGCGACCACCGAGGTTCTGCAATCGCAATTGCGGCAGGACCCGGGGGAAATGGACTGGATCCGGATCGACGCGGGCGGCGGAGCCGAGCACTGCCTCGCCGCCGCATGCCGCGCCCTCGCGGTGAACTGAGCTGATCCAGCCGCAAGCCGGTTGTTACCGCGTCCGCCGGCCGTCACCGCGGCCAGTACCTCACCAGATTGGCTGCATCGACACTGCCGAGCCCGGTCGTGAAATTCCAGCCGGGTCGGGCGCCAAAAGCCGGTTCGTAGGAAGCCGCACGGGTCGACAACACACCATACGTGCCGCCAGGCTGATAGCAGTCAGGGCTGCCGGTGGTGCATGGCATATCGTTGTCGCCGACCGTAACGTTGCGAAAGATGCAATAGCCGGCGATCTTGTTGCCGCGCGAGGCGTAGCAGGCGGAATTGCCGCGCCTGCCGAATTCCCCGGCCGCCAGCCGGTAATAGACCGGGTTGGGATTGCCTTGGCGCCCCCGGGCGCGCTGATCGACCAGCGCCTGGATGCCGGCCATGATCGGCGCCGCGTATGACGTTCCGCCGTCGCCGGACCAGCCGCTGGGCGGACCACTACACGGCCTTCCCTGATCAGGGTCGGAAAAACAGATCACATAGCGGTGCCCCCAAACACCGGGCGAGGCGAACAGCGCGACATCCGGGAGGTCGCGCACACCATCGGCGGGGTCGCCAAGGGCCCTTTGCCAGCGCGGCTTAGGATAACCAGCACAGCTGCCGCTGACGACGCCGGGGGTCGCGGGCGAGGGCATCCCGGTGGCGCAGCCGCTTGGGCCACCGGCGCCGCCGGTTGTCTCCTGGTACACCGACGGCCCGTTGTTGCAAAACCCTTGCGCTCCGTATGTTATCGGCGAGCCGGTCAGATAGTTGGCGAGCAGTTGGCTGCCGCAGGTCCCGTTCCATGGAATTTCGGGGATATAGGATTTGGCCGAGCCGTAGTACCGCGAGTTCGTTGCGCTCCAATAGAGCGAATTGGCGCCGGTAAAGGTGTCGGCGAAATCGGTGCCGCCGACCGCCACATCGTACGGGGTCGAGGCCAGCCCATTGACGGCGATGCCATGGCTCGCCGGGGGACCGCCATGCTGGTCGCACGCGGCCGCGCCGTAGTCACCGGCCGCGACAAAGACCGAGATGCCTTCGCTGACCGCCTGCTGGTAGGCCGCAGCGACCATTGCGTTCCGCGCCGCCCCGGCGTTCGCTTCGCAGACGCCAAAGCTGATGCTGATCACATCGGGTGTGTTGGCGGCGTTGACGACGTTTTCGAGCGCAATCATGTGGCCATCGGTGGTCGTCGTGTCGGCGCACGACGCGAGCGTAATCGCGGCGCCGGGGGCGGCGGCAGCCGCCCACTCGGCGTCGGTCGTCGCCTCTTTGTCGCCCATCGTCACGCCGGGGTCGGTGCAGTCGGCGGGTCCATTCGGTGGCTGCGGATGGAACTGCCGGAACGAGCCGGGAAATTTGTCGAGGCCGAAAGTCGAGCGGAACCCATACCAATCGGCAATTCGGTACAGGTTCGAATTTTCCATGACGTCGATATGCTGGCCCGCGCCGGTGATGCCGGATCGGTAGAGCGGCCGCAAATCGTAGATCGTCGCAAGATCGGCGGGAACGACAGCATAACAGGTCCCGGGAAGCACCGAACCATGACCGCAGTCGCCCGCATAAGTGTATTGCGGCGCCGGCCGGAAATCGCTGAGCGAGGCGATGCCGGCGATGATGGGACCGAGCGCGGCGGGAATCTTTGGGTCCGTCATATTGGCGATATGCCCGACCCCGTCGACCTCGAGATTATGAATCCCGGTGTGAAAGGCTGCGCGCAGCTCTCCTGCCGTCCCGGAAAAAGCAATAACTGTTCGGTTCGGATAGATGGTCTCGAGGCGGAAGCCGTGGCTTGCCAGCCAGCCCGTCACCACCGACAAATCCGCCGACGCGGCCCCAAAGCGTTCGCCGAATTCGGCCGCGCTGAACCAGCGGCGGTAATCCGGCGACCGGGAATCTTGCAGGTTGTCGATCGCGTGGTCGAGCGCCGCCTCCTGCACCGCCGACCGGCGCAGCAACAGCAGCATGTGCGCGAGCGGCAGGCCGTCGGCAACCGCCCCGCGATCGTTCGCAGCATTGGCTTCGGGTCGCGTGTTGCCGGCGAGCGTCACGAGGCGGGTCTCGTCGATCGGTTGCGTAACGAGCGGTTGCGGCTGCCCCACAGCCGGCAGGATGCCACCCGGCAGCGCTGCCAACGCGATCAATAGGCGCGCGGCAATCGTCAATATTCTATGCATTGCGTCCTCGCGTATGGCCGTCGCCGGCGAGCCCGCGCCGCGCTTGGCCGGGGTTGCGGCCTATTCCATCGGCAATCCCGGATGGACGCCGCGGCTGTCGAGCGGCGTGAATTGCGGCGCCAAGGCCAGGATCGCCACCTCGGCCAGGGTCTCCGGGGTCCAGCCGCCTTGGCGGTGCACCATCCGCACCGGGCGCATATGGCCATAGAGCGACAATTCGCCGGCGCGCTGGTGAAAGACCTGGCCGTTGACGCCCGCCGCCTGCTCGGACGCGAGAAAGACACACAGCGGGGCGATCGCGTCGGCCCGGCTGCGGCGCAGCCGCTCCTCGCGCAACGCCGCCGCCGCCGGGTCCTTCGGGGTCGGCACCGAGCGCGTCATGCGGGTGTCGGCGGACGGCGCGATCACATTCACGGTGATCCCGCGCGACGCGTTCTCCATCGCGACGATGCGCGCCAAGGCGACGATCCCGAGCTTCGCAGCACCGTAGTTGCACTGGCCGACATTGCCGAGCAGGCCCGAGGTCGACGACACCATGACGATGCGCCCATAATTCTGCTCGCGGAACAGGTTGATCGCCGCACGGTTGATATTGAAGTGCCCGGTCAGATGCACGTCGATGACCGCCTGCCAGTCTTCAGGGAACATGTTGTGGAACATCTTGTCGCGCAGGATGCCGGCCGCGTTGAACACGATGTGCAGCCCGCCGAAGGCCTCGCGTGCCTGACTCACCATCGCGAGGCAGTCGTCGAATTTCGCGACCGAGCCATAATTCGCGATCGCGTCGCCGCCCGCGGCCTTGATCTGGTCGACGATCTCCTGCGCCGGGGTCTGGTCGGCGCCCTCGCCGGTGCCGGTGGTGCCGGGATCGTTGACCACGACCTTGGCGCCGTGCGCGGCCATCAGCTTGGCAACCTCGCCGCCGACGCCGCGCCCCGAGCCGGTGCAGATCGCAACCCGTCCGTCGAGCATGCCCATCCCTCGAACCTTTCCCTTTTTGTGTCGGAGCGCGGTTTGTCGGGGCCTCGCCATGTTTTGTCAATCGGCGGCGCCCGCCCGCATTTCTAGAATCTTTAGCAACGGAGAGACGGATGCGTTTCGAGACCAAACGTGCGGCAGAAGCACCTGATGTGATCGCCCCCGACGGTTCGGAGGTGCGAGTCATGTCCTCCCTCGTGCGGGGCGCGTTGGCGGTGTTTTCACTGCCGCCGGGTGCGGTCTCCGAGCCGGTCGCGCATCGGACGGTCGAAGAGCTGTGGTACGTGATTTCGGGCCATGGCCGAATGTGGCGCAAGCTCGACGGCCAGGAGGAGACAGTCGAGCTCGTGGTCGGGCTGTCGCTCAGCATCCCGACCGGGACCCATTTTCAATTCCGCTGCGACGGGACCGAGCCGCTCAAAGTCCTCGGCGCGACGATGCCGCCATGGCCCGGCGCGGACGAGGCCTACAAGGTCGACGGAAAATGGCCGCCGACCGTGTGAGCAGGCGGCTACAACACAGCTGCGGCTAACAGCTACAGCAGGTGCCCGCCGCGGGTCGCCTTGGTGCGCAGATAGCGCTCGTTGTGCCCGTTTGCCGGGAACACATGCGGCACCCGCTCGACGACCCGGATGCCGTAACGTTCGAGGGCTGCAACTTTTTCGGGATTGTTGGTCAACAGGCGAACGGTGCCGAAGCCGAGCTGGCGCAGCATCTCCGCCGCCGGCAGGTAAACCCGCTCGTCGGCGTCGAAACCTAGCTGCTCGTTCGCGTCTAGCGTGTCGAAACCGGCGTCCTGCAGCTGATAGGCGCGCAATTTGTTGACGAGGCCGATGCCGCGCCCTTCCTGCGCGAGGTAGAGCAGCACCCCTCCGCCGTCGCGCGCGATCGCGGCGATGGCGCCCCGCAGCTGGTCGCCGCAATCGCAGCGCAGGCTCGCCAGCAAGTCCCCGGTAAAGCATTCGGAATGCAGGCGCGCCAATACCGGGCCCGACGGATCGGGGGCGCCGATCACGATCGCCAGGTGCTCGACCCCGCCGTCGCCCGGGCGAAACGCGATCAGCCGGGCGTCCTCCGCGTCGGCGAGCGGCACGCGCGCCTCCGCGACGCGGGTCAGACCGGCCGCAACGGCGTGGCGGTTGAACACCTCGGCCGCATCGACCGTCGCGATGTCGCCGCGGCGGGCCAGGAGCGCCGCCTCGGCGGCCCCAACCCGCACCACGAGCGCCGCCGGCAGCAACGAGGCGAGCTTTGCCAGGGTAACCGCGGCCAACGCCCCGCCGCGGGCGGGGACGGGTTTCGGGCCAAACCCCGGTGGTTCAACCCCGAGCGAGGCGGCCGGGTCGGCGAGGTTGCGGATCACCGTTGCCGGCATGTCGGGTGAGACCGAGATCGTCATGGCACCCGACAAATCCTCGCGCGGGGCGAGACCGAGCGCCACCGCCCGCCGCCGCGTCAGCACGACCCGCGGTGCCGCGGCCGAGACTTCGCGGACCCGGCGCAAATGCTCTTCGGTCACAAGCTCGGCCGCGACCGCGAGCACGCTCAGCTCGTCGTCGCGGATCAGCAGCGCGGCACCGCGCCGCATCGCGGCGGTGGCCTCGCCGAAAACGCGGCTTACGTCTTGGTGCGCGGGCGGGGCGCTGTTACGCGTCGGCGTCGAAATGGTTCTGAACTCGGGCACTCCTGTCTCCTTGCCGCCGCCGCATATGATAACTGGCGACGGCCGCGACGCCAGCCGCCTTATTTTGCATCGGAGGTGTACCGCGGCGGGGGAGCGCCGCCGCTCGCCTCAAGGCCGCGGTCGGTGGAACGCCGCCGGCTGGCGAAAGCCGCGCGGACCGGCTACAGTTCGCAACCTTCGAACGGGGACAGCACGGGTCGAACGGGGATAGCGCGGCGCTGGCACGGCCGATAATCAGCGGACGTCCGATCCGATGGCGGGTCGCAAGGCTGATTGGCGGTTTCGCACCGGCGGAGAGGACCATGAAGGCTGGTCGCAAGATCTTGATCGTCGATGACGACCCGGCGCTGCGCCAGACGCTCACCGAGCAACTGGAGCTGAACGACGAGTTTGTTGCGTTCGCCTGCGACACTGCGGCGCAAGCGCTCGACATCGCCGACAAGGAGCGGTTCGACGCCATTCTGCTCGACATCGGGCTCCCCGACATGGATGGGCGGGAATTGTGCCAGGTGTTGCGGCGCCGCGGGGTTCATGTCCCGATCATGATGCTGACCGCATCCGACACCGACGCCGATACCGTCCTCGGCCTTGATTCGGGTGCCGACGACTATGTGACCAAGCCGTTTCGGCTCAGCATTCTGCTGGCCAGGCTGCGCGCCCACCTGCGCCAGAGCGAGCACAGCGACGACGCCGTGTTGACGATCGGGCCCTATTCGTTTCGCCCCAGCGCCAAGCTTTTGACCGAGCCCGGCGGCCGCAGGAAGGTGCGGCTGACCGAAAAGGAAACCGCCATCCTCAAATACCTCTACCGCGCCGGAGACCGGGCGATCGGCCGCGACACCTTGCTCGGCGAAGTGTGGGGCTACAATGCCGGGGTGACGACCCACACGCTCGAAACGCATGTCTACCGCCTCCGTCAAAAGATCGAGCGCGACCCGACCGCTGCCGAGATTCTGGTGACCGAGCCGGGCGGTTACCGGCTGGTTCCTTGACCGACGCGGAGAGGGGCGACGTGCCGGACGGCCGGCGCAACCGCAGCCGGTGATCGGATGTCCGCCGCGCGATTGCTGATCGTCAGCGGAGCGGACCGGGCGTATTTCCCGCTGTTGCGCGACACCGTGCTCTCGGTGCAGGCCCAGCGCCCCGATGCGGCGCTCGGGATCCTCGATGTCGGGCTCGACCCGGAGCAGTGTCAATGGCTGATCGGGCGCGGGACTCATCTCGTGCATCCCGACTGGGACATAGACTTTCCCGGCCGCGCGCAACTGCCCGAGGGACGCAAGGCGCAATTCGCGCGGCCCTTTCTGCCGCGCCATTTCCCGGGCTACGAGACCTATCTGTGGATCGACGCCGACGCCTGGCTGCAGGAC